>JAABUY010003429.1_pt1 | contig 17547 bp, 8 predicted proteins | sample 5560271 | NCBI WGS metagenome assembly JAABUY01 (sample SAMN10711886, study PRJNA513374) | rock metagenome | isolation source: Antarctica rocks | place: Antarctica: Victoria Land, University Valley
GAAGGAATTCAAGCTGTTTTACAGTTTTTGAAAGAAACAGGAGTAGGAATCAGAAGGTGGCTATTAGGGGAGGAAATGAAGAAAGAAGTTGACTAAATTGAAAGAAAAGTTTGAAGAAAAGTTGGTTGACAATCAAGGAAACAGCCTGACTGTGAAGAAGTGATCAAAAAGCACATCAGCATGTAAATTTCTTATGTTGGGAGTTTCATGTGCTATTTTCTGTTTTTAACCGCCATAGCCTTATAGGCTGCATGCGATGTATGAAGAATAAATAAATAATCTGCATTCACATCAGTGAACTGTTGTGACTATACAGTAGAAAAGAATGTGATATTGTTGCTTACTCATCTCTTATTAAGTGTCTTTATTTATGTCTTAGTCATCATTTTCTATATATACTCTACATAGTGTAAACAAATAGAAACAACTTTCTATGAACTGATTCACACTTGCCTAAGGTCTATGACATGTGACAGGTATGCAAAGTGCCAAAGACAAACAAAGTGCTCTATGTTTGACATAAGGTAGGTACGAAGGCTGTGAGCATAATTGTCGGGCACCCTACCAATTTATATACTACTCTTATTGCCTCGCCTAAGTTGATGTGGTGCTTGACAGTTTCGCTCACAGCCTTCGTACTAGCGTACCTACCTTAGGTAAGGTAGTACCTTAGGGCAAAGTACTTTGCTGTATGCGATACCGTTCAAATGGAAATCATGAAGTAAGTTGCTGAACGCTATTCTGTTTACTCTGCATAGACCTCTAGATATTGTAGGCGGCGTCCGTGACGAACAACGGCTACTTCTTGGGGCATCTCCTGGCTCTGCTGCCAGTACGCACGTCTGTGTAGTACTCCGTAGCAATATCGAGGATTTGACGAGCTCACAGGTAGCACTATATTGATCGCCCTATTACAATGCCTTGCATTGTACGAATTCGTCAGCGGTCACGGTGTGTCCTTTCGAGCGTGAAATCTGCTCAGATAAGGGCACCCAGCCACCGAGAACAGTTGCCCCGTGTCTCTGTGTGATCAGGCGATGTCAAGACCTGTATCTCTTGCGTACGTTCTAACCATCGTCATCATCGCCACTTAGCATAGCGGCGTAACTGGCAGCCGAGGCAAAGGTGGGGAGGTGTCTGAGTCTTCGGCGCTTTCTGATTGGCGGCTTTCTGTGCAGTGCTGCAGCTTGAGAGATCTCCCCGGCCAAAGGTCCATCCCTCAATGTCCGGTCGACATCCGACGGTATTTCGGTATCGCTCGCCACCAATGCTTCGTCGTCACTTTCCAGATCTAGGTCGGTACCGGTGTCCGCCGCAGCCTCGCTTAATGCATCGTCTTGGGAGCCTGGAGCTTCCTCATCGTCAACAGCAACCGATTTAGCTTCTGAGCCAGAGAATATATCATCCATGTCCACCAGGCTGTCACTCTGCTCATCACCTTCGAGTTCTGGTCTAGACATGACCAGAGCCTTCCAGATGTCGCTCTCATCGTCATCATTGTCAGAGCCTGTGGCGAGGTCCCTGCCTTTCGCAACGTCGGTCCTCTCTACAGCAGCACTTGCCTTGCCGATGCGGGTGAAGTAGTCATGGAAAAAGGCTTCGTCAGCACCGATGTCTTTGACTTCACGCCTCAAGAAGTCTTCAGAATTCACCGGCGCTTGAGCTTCACCACTATACCGTGCAGACGCTAGGAAATGGCTGGTATCCCCCCCTGCCAATGGCTGCATGATGGACATACCCCTCGGACCAGTAACGGTGGACTTTGCATTGCGATAGACAAACCGGTCAAGAAAGTGAATGAGAGTGTGCAAAGACAGATCTGGTTTATTTGGTCGTGAGTCGTGGGTCATGAGACTCGACGCATACAACGTTACAGACGGATGGAAATGTCCCAAGTACGGGACCTTTACTATCGTTAGCATGATCGACCTAAGGGGACTATAAGCAATAGGGACTCACCAGTTCCCAGAGACAGCTTCTGTCAGCATGGCTGTGTTCTGGATCCCTCTTTCGTCCATCGTAAACGGGAAGCATGGTCTGATGGTCCTCATCCCGAAGGGCAATCGCACCGTTTGCCGTTCCTTTTACTTCCTCGTCTACATCTTGTACATCTCGGAATACCTCTTCGTCTTGTACCTCATGTTCCTCGGGTCGATCTAGCAGAGTTGCTATGCTCACTGAACCTCTTCTCAGTTCATGTACAAGATAAAGAATTCCACAAACAAAAGGCGGTTGGTGCAAGCTTGCGATCTGCAAAAGACGCTTGATGAACGCCATTACTCTCTTCTGATTGGTATCTGATCTCAAGGCCTTGAAGACCAAGTTGAGCAACATAGCGTGTTTGGACGATGTCAGTAATCGTGGATCAAGAAGCGACTCATATAGGGCACGGTAGAATCGACCGGTGCATTGTGAATGCAGCGAAGCCAGCTGTTGTATCAGCGTAAGTGCCTGGATGCTGGTGTTGAAATTGGAAGAGTGTGTGATTTTGAACAGGGTATCCAGGTGTTGCTCGAAACTGAGCGAGGTAGTTAGGATAAGTTCGACTATGGTCGAAGAGGGAACTTACGTCTCGGAGTCAGTAGTCGCGAAAGGAATGGCCCGATTCACGCCGGTCAAAACTGCGGATATCATCTTCTCGCGCGAATTCTCGTCCAATTCCTGACTTGTCTGCTTGAAAATGTCCTTACGCCTCGAGTGCTTACCGACGGGACCGCCACCGCCCTGAACTTCGCCTTTCCTATTTAATTTGACAGCATTGGGGCCAGTGGATGCCGGTTTTGTCTCTTCGGGCCGCTTCAAAAGGCTGACAAAAACGCTAAAGTAAATTTCTAGCAGCTTTGCGGCGACTCCTCCTTCCTTTACACTCAATACAGTCTGATTGAGTGTGATGACAGCGTAGTATCTTGCGTGGGAATGTTGTCCGGGTCGGAACAGGAGCTCCGACTCAATCGCGGATATGATCGTTGATTTCATTTTAGGGTGTACGTTTTCCAACTGCAATAAGAGGAATGAAACTTTTGACGCAATTTTCTTCTCACGATCACCTAACTTGTTCACGAGCAGGCGCAGCAGGTTGGATTCTTGTTCGGGCTTATCCTTGAGGAGTTCCCAGACATAAGCAATGGCTCTAGCCCGCGCAAACTCGACCCCGTCATTGCACCAAGTCTCCAGAACTTTCAATAATTCGAAGTAAAAAGTCTTAAGCCAGTCTTCATAGGCCCAATATACCAGGTGAACCTCCTGAATCAAGCCGGGCAGCGGTTGCCCTTGTTTCCAGTCCATGTTAGAAGCGTGGAGCGCCTCTATCAAGGCTGGTTGCTGCATGAACGACCGTAGTTTTCGATGAGGAGGTAAGACTGCGCCTTGAGCCATTAAGTCCTTCAATGCTTTTAGCACATCAATTGCCTGTCCCCTGCTCCTCTTCCGTGCCAGACTGAGTAAACTTTCCATGGCTTTCATATTATGTACAGGAGACTCCTGTACTACCAGTGTCAAGGCTGAGACTTTGTCCGATAACGTCCCGGAAGTCATGATAGCGGAGTAGAACTGAGATGATGACGATGAGGTATGATGACTCGAAGGATAATGGCTGTTGTCGGCCTCCAAGAGAGATATGGCATATTGGCGAACACGGTCCATCACAGGGCGCTCGATTGGGTGAGCCGTGTCTGTAGATTCTGGTAATGCCGGCAAAGAGGCCGCATGCCATTCCGACTGCGGTTCAAAGATCTGCCACCAGTGTGAACAAATTGCCGCGCACGCCGATATTGGGAAGGACACCTACCAGTCGGGCAGGATCTGTCGACTTTACGTCACTCTTCGATGGCAGGTGAAGATTGAAGATAGACGACTGTTCTGCACTTGGGGGTACAGTCTGCGGCTGCGTTCGTTTGATTTGGCCATTGCAATTTCTTTTCTGGCCCCCCTGGTGTACGTAAGGTTTTGCCATAGCTGAGTACGCTGAGCAAAGTCAGCGCTGTATTCGTTATGCGTGATGTTTCGACTCTTGATTCTTCCGTGGATCGGGGGTGTACACGGAAGAATATTTAGCCGTTTCGGCCGCGTTGTAGAACTTTAATGCAAGTGACTAACTTCGTAACGAACATACCTAAGGTACAAATAATGTACCTAGGGTTCTGTATAGGTAGGAAAAGCAATCGCCCTGGCCGTCCATCTAGTGACATACTGTAAAGTCGGTGCAACGGTGCGGGACGACTCAATTTTCAAGTTGAAAGGTAGACAATCTCAGCTGGCACTCAAGTATTTGGTAGGGCAGCAATATTGATGCGCATCCAGGTTCCAGCGCGAGTTTGCTGGTAAACTTCGTCCATGCAGTCAAGGGCACTTGTGCCCGTTTTGAAAAGGGAATTTATCTATCTCCGAGAACCATACAGGCCACGCAGCAGCTTCTGCTGTTACAGTTCACAAAAAAAGCATTCGAATGTATGATGCATTGCGATGTGATTTCATAAGATTTCTCATACCCCAAACTCGGATTGCTGGTTGACCCCTGATCTGTAGGATGATGGTAGGGCACGACTGTCACGGTACTGGCTGCCAACTGGGGGCTTTGCACGAGCAGATGTTAGCGAAGGTATTGCTAAAGGGCCAAGCGCTGCGTGCAAGCACTACTGATATCTTTGACTGAAAGATGCGCATTCTCTGTTGATCCAGGCAGGATTATTGCGGCAGGTCAGTCATGGTCATCAAGACTGAGTTACAAATACTGAATCACATAGGCATACTCGGGAGTCTTTCATCTTCTGCCCCTTGGTGTGAGAGTTCTGGAAAAGATTGAGCGCCTTATTGATCATCATATGCACGCGGTTGGTTAGTGATGTTATTTGGATCTTCGATAAGGCGGTTTACCTAACGTGGTCCCGAAAGGCGCATCCAAACTTTCATTGTCTTCAATATCATCAGAAGCTTTGTGGCGAAGATCGGGAAGACTTGGGGGCAGTAACTCTGAAGTAGGCATTACCTTACGTTGCAATCTCCCCTCGGCTCATTAGGTTCCTTGCTGCCAGCTGTTTCATTTCCGGGATCGGAAGAACACACGATTCATACTCTCTCCCACGCACGAAGAGGAGATAACCTCGCTCGTTGGCAGTATTGTTAAATCCTATAAGGAATTACCTGTACGACTATACCAGATTTGTCAGTTCACAGCCTTGTATGCTTACGATTCAGTACCTCCTACTAACGATGGTCAAGCACGGAAGTACAGAGATGAAGCACGGCCGCGCCAGGGACTCTTACGGACCCGTGAATTCATCATGAAAGATCTCTATACCTTTGATCTTACCCGGGATCAGGCTCTTAAAACTTATGATGAAGTTCGAGATGCATATGCCAGATTCTTTGACGAATTCAAAATTCCTTATCTAGTTGCGGAAGCTGATTCAGGGAGCATGGGTGGTAATCTCAGTCATGAATACCACTTTCCGGCATCAAACGGAGAGGACACTGTCGTCAGCTGCAGCACTTGTCAATACGTTGCCAACGCAGAGCTTGCCGAGAGTGGGCAGACTTCTCCTGAGATCCAACCAGCCGATCAATTTTCTTCCCTTGAATGGATATGGTGCCTCGAGAGCCGGCCTGAACACAATGTGAGATGTTCCCCGGGCTCATCGGCTGACTCTGTCGTTGCTGCTCCAAGGATGGGTGTCGCTACTTGGACTGGTGTTACACAGGATCGACGTACCCTAGTGATTGCGTATTATCCTGCCACCTCTGGTCGTGGACCAATTACGGCAACAGGATCAGAGTCCAAGAACGATGTTAACCATTATGCTGTCAAGGCACTGGTCGATCAGTTGACCACAGGCATAGAAGACCCGGTCGAGGTTTGGATGCAGGCCTTGGTGCCCTACCCAGAGGCTGAAGTCGGAATAGGCTACAAACACGCTCGAATCGTCCGCTTATTTGATCATCGCGTCAAGGAGGCCGCCCATGAGACTTTCACCAGCCTAAGCCTCTTACGTCACAGAATCATGGAGCGCAGTGATGCACTATCAATTGATAAACTCCGGGTACACGATATTACCGTGGATCCTATCACTCATAAACCTCTTGACCTACTACAAATAAAGAGCGGCGATCCTTGCCCGAAGTGTTTCACCGGCGTTTTGAAGGTACAGAGAGCGGTAGAACTAGGTCACACGTTCTTCCTCGGGACTCGCTACAGCAAAGCTCTTCAGGTTTCCGTTGCTGCCGACTTACAGCTCAAAGCTGAGAAAGTCCGCATTGGCACAGGTGCTGCAGCGTTACGAGCTGGAGAGTGCCCCACTGGGAACTCAGCAGAGGAGGGAGACCATGCACATTTACAGATGGGCTGCCATGGTATAGGGCTATCGCGTCTGGTTGCGGCTGTGGCAAACTCCCTGGCAGATTCGAAAGGGCTCAACTGGCCTCGAGTTATAGCGCCTTTCGAGGTGGTCATTATTTCCTCAAGAGGGCTTGAAGATGCAGCTGTATGCGTTTACGACCAGCTTGTCGCGTCCAGTCCTACAACAAGGTCTCGTGCGGGACCAGGCTCCATAGGATCTGATAAGGGTGTGGTGGATGTTGCCATTGACGACAGAGAAAAGGACATGGCTTGGAAACTTGCAGATGCGGATCTAATAGGTTACCCAATCATAGTGGTTTTAGGACGGTCATGGAAGAACAACCAGAAATGTGAAGTGCAATGCCGAAGGTTAGGGCTTAGTACCGAGGTTGCCGTGAACGATGTAGAAAGATTCCTGCTATCCCTGCTAGCACAGCTTTAGAGTCTTGTGTATTCACTACCTAGTTTATTCTCCTTTTTCTATACTCAAGAAAAACTCACCAGTTTCAGAAATCTTCTATTTTCATTGATATCAAAGATAATGTTTAAAAGACTTTAAGTGTTTTTCTGAATGCTAAATTCTTAGATTTCTTATTGACAAGTTAAAAGATCACTCACAAACATACATAAAGAAGTGTTTACTTAAAGCACTAAAACTCTGCTTAAAGCACACTTTAAGTACAATACTTTAATTTAAAACATTCTGAGTTAAATCTTGTCATTAGTTCATAGTATATCTTTATTAATAACTTAGTTAAGATATTTAATGTTCATTGAATATCTTGTTATAATATTTACTAAATATAATAACTTTAAATCAATATGTTTAATGAATCTTTAAATTAAATTTACATTAATTATAAATGAGTTAAATGAACATATAAAGTTACTAATTAAGTATTATATATTTATTTTTAAGATAAAGTTTACATATATATACATTAATATAAGTAAAATATCAATGCAACAGCATTTAAGTTAAACTAAAGTACAATTTTCTTTATTATATTATTGACATCAATTTACATTCTGATTGAAGATTTCTCTGATATAGAGTCTAGAGATTAGAGCTTATAATATAAAAAAGATTTTAAATATATTAAAGTTAACTGATAGATAGCAGTATAAGATATATTGTTATACACAAAGTCACAACAGCAGCAAAACTTTCTACACACAGCTTAAACAGTTAAATAGATTGCAAGATACTGCTTTAAATTTGTCATTATATTGATGATGAATTGCACAGAGAGCATTAATGTAGCATAAAGAAGATATAAAAACTCTGTTTAACTGTTAGTTACACTTAAATCTCAGCAGCAAAAGAGTAAAAAACAACAAATTATTACTGAATTTACAGATATCAATTGACATACTTTAATTAACAGACTTAATGAATTAACTGATGATCTTTTAAAGTTTAAAGAAGCAGATCAACAATAGAATAAGATGTTAAATATAATTTAATGAGTAAGAGCTCTCTAAACATAAGTAAATTAAAGCAAGAACTTTGTGCAGAAGCAGCTCTTAAGAATTGAGAAAAAATTAAAAAATTTAATAGAAAGTAATAATTTAATGAATTAGATTTAGCTGAACATGTAAGAAGAATGAAGTTCAATAAATACATAAATAAAAGTGACAATACAAAGAATTCATCAGTTAATTAAATTTCTTTTGCAACGCACTGTGATCAAAGTGTAACTATTAAACATTTAAAACAAATCACTTATAGAATTTCTTGTCATGATTAAATCTTTAATTGCAGACATTTACACAATAAAATAACTACAAAGTGACAACATCAAGATGTTAATTTCAGATCAGCACACAAAGAATTAAGTACTTAATTAATTATAAATAAATGATCTTTAAATTCTTTAACAAAATTACTTTATAAAACTTTAAGATGTTCTTCTCTTCACATTCATTGACAGTGAAAAGAATGCAAACAATATCTTTTTTATGTAAGATATATGCATCACATTTAAGATCATAATATTTACACTCAACATCAATAAGATTCACTGACTACACATATCAAAACAGTATGAGTTTTATCTATTAATAGACAAGATCAGAGAAATGATTGTGATCAGTCTTCTTATATAGATGTTACAATATAAGATTATTTAGAAAGAACTTATCATTACTTTTCAGTTATATAATACTCATCTTTATAATCATGACATACAGATTCAAAAGTGCTTCAATTGTGAGCAGTAAGATTATATATAGTCAGTTTATGAAAAGACAGTGAAGTGCAGCATATGTGTGAATATACATTAAATTATGAACTGCTTTAAAAAGAAAATATTATGCATGAATTGCAGTTAGACACACAAGACATAACAGAAGACAGTGTATAAAATCTTTAAAAGCTTTCTTATTATCTATTAAAAGAAATGAGTGATCTTAACAGTCAGAATAACAATAATTTACAGTTATTTTGTAATTACAATGCAACTGTCATCACAATTCAATGAATTTTAAATAGTTCAATTAAGAAAGCAAGAATAATTCTTAAACACTGCATCAGCAATTATTAAGCAGAGTTTTAATTGCTTTTAAGATATTTTAATAGCAGCATAAGATCTTAATCAGATTAAGCTCTTTGCATTAAAGTTTAGTGAAAGTGTATAGAAAAGTCATTTAATGCAGAAAGAGACATTAACAGATCTTATAAAGAAAGATATAACACAATTAGAATTCTTTTTATATTAAACATTTAAATTCTTCAATTTAACTGCAGACTCACAAACTACAAAGCAATAAAATTCATTCTAAATATAGCTGACTTAAATACTCACTATGTGCTGATCATATAGAAACAGACATTCAACAAATATATAAACTTCATTTATTGCTTATGAGATTATAGTCTGACAAGTAACAGCAATTTAACATTTAAGATATGCTTCATGATTAATAAAAAGATCTTAGCTCACATTTAGTTCTTTTAATTATATAGTCAACATGTAACAGCATTACAACTATATCACATTAAAAATATAATCATCATTAATGTATACAACTTAAGAAGCAATAAACCTCAAATTCAATTCTAACAAGCTATACAGCAAGTCATTTAGAAAATTAAAAAGAAAATTATGCTTTTAAAAGACTTTAATGTGTATTATTTCTTCTGAGATGACTCATAGACTGTTAGCAAAGTGTAATTAGAACATCTTTATATTACAACAGTAATAAATAATCTTTCACTGTTCATCTTATATGAGCTGTCAATCTGAAAAGAAGACAGTCAGTAAAGCATCATTAATTTTATATTTATCTTAAAGATAATCAGCAAATTAATTTTATTTTGTAGCTCAATGAATCATTAAGCAATTACACAGAATTACATCTTAATAGACATTTAAATTGCAATGTTAATAAAGAAGTCAGCATTAAGTAAGTGCTATATACTGAAAAAGCTGAATAAGAATGTTATGACTATACTTTGAAAGGTATGAAATCTATGTGCAGAATACATAATCTCAAATATAAGATGATTAAATAGATATTAAGTTGATGCTTTAATTATTGAAAGAAAGTAAATACTCATACTATACTATGCTGTTTAGTGAAACCTCTAAACTGTGTTGTCTATGAACACATCTTGATCAAGAGAGTTACAGAAGAAGTAAAAAGAATGTTGACTGCAGTTAATGTAAGCAGAGTCTTCACTTAATTTCTGATGCTAATTCTACTTTACTTCATAAAAGCAGCTAAAACATTGCTTCTTAACATTCTCACTTGATGAGACTGCATCTATTAACTCTCACTAATGATAAACATCAGATGACTAAATGCATTATTAAGAGTTCAACAAATCATTTAAGAATTTAACTAATCATTAACAGTGAGTTTTATGAATTTAATGAATTGCTTAAAGATCTGTCTAAGTAGAGACTTAATAAACTCATTAATAATTATTTCTTGACTGAATACAAAGTCTATTTGAATCTGATTGTGCTTATGCAGATCACAAATGTTATGATAAAAGACATTGATATACTTTGACTGTTTATGTACATATATGTTTTTAATTAAGATTAAGATAACTTGATTGTCTTCTTTAAGCTGAATAAATAAAGATATTTAATGAGCTTCATTCTCTTGAATGCTTATACAGTGTAAGTTGACTTTAAGATATTTGCTTATGCTTATGTCTCTTAACATCTGTTTAAGTCAGATCTCAGTCTTTGTGCACATTGATATAATCATATATTCAATCTCAATGATTAAGATAATGATGAACTTCTGCTTTTGACTTATTCACAACATTGATTTATCTTTAAGCATATAGATATACTTTAAAATTGATTTCTAATTCTGCTTATTCAAAGCATAGTTAAAGTCAGAGTATTTAAGCATTGCTTGACTCTCACTAGAACTGTATATAATGTTGAGATTAATGATTAATCTTATGTACTGCAATAATTTCTTAAATGTGTGTTCATGATGCTCTGCAGAATTGCTGAGATATTAACTTAATTAATTTAATATGAAGATGATGTCTGACTGAATATGAATTGCTGCATATATTAAGCTTTTAATTATCTGTTGATACTGTCTTTAATCTATTTTTTAATCAGTTAAGTCAGTGAAATAAAAAACATTATATTCATTAAGTAAAATGTTAATGACTCTGTGCTTATCAGATTGCATGTAAAGATTCTTTAATATCTTATCTATATAGTGAATCTAATTCAGGCACAGAATTCTCATTTTGTAGTTGTGTATAACTTGAATGTCAAGAATTTTCTGTATCTTTCTTAAATTCTTGACTTTGAACATGTCTGTAAGAGCTTGCTTGAATCAGAGAATGTGTAATAGATTTGTTGAAGTTATAACAATATTGTTTATATAAAGAAGCAGCATAATTCTTTTAATGCTGTAAAGAAGAAGATAGAGATCAGTCTTGCTTTGATAAAAACTTAATTTAAGTAATTTAATGACACATCATTTATGTCAGTTCTGTGCAGCTTGCTTAAGATCATAAAGACTGTGCAGTATGTGTAGAACACAATTAGATGTAATATTGACTTCAGAAGAAAGTATTATATAAATTGTTTTTTTAGAAAGAATTCTGTGAAAACATTATTAACATTTACTTGATGACATTCTAGATTCTTGAGTGCAACAATAGTCAGAAAGACTCACAGAATGTTAAACTTAATAATGAAAATAAAGATATTTTTATAATCAACATTATATGTCTATGAGAAGTCTCTTGTCACAAGTCTTGTCTTAAGCTTATTTAAAAATCTATTGATGTTTAGCTTAAGTTTAAAAATTCATTTATTGATCACAATGTTAATTCTTCTTAATAACACAGTCTCTTTTCATATTTCATTTACTGTCAAGACTATCAGCTCTGCATAAATAACATTCTTTCACATTTCTCTTCAGATTGAGTCTCTCACTGCTTCAGCATAGATAATAAATGTTGAAATGTCAGATCTGATTATAGAGTCTTCTTTATCTACAGAGAATACTGTAAGTGTCAGCATGATTCTTAATATTTTAATTAAGAACTCATTCACATCTTAATCATCATTGTCATTGTTTCTCTTTCATTTCAGAATCTTAATGCACAGAAAGATTCTAACTTCTTTAAGTGTCACTATCTTAACTTAATCAGTGTTGATCTTCTTATTTAACAATTCATCTAAATTAACTGCAGTCAACTTGATCTCATGTTGTTTATCTTAAGATTTGTTGATCTTAACTATAATTAAGTCAAACTACATCTTATTATTCTAAGTTATGAGTGCCTGATCTGAAGCTGTGATCTTCATAATGATTAACTTCTTTTATAAACATTTAACAGATCTTTTATTTAAAAAAACATTTAATATTTACTGTTGCAGTTTAAGATTAACAGTATCTCTCTTTTCACTTTCAGCAAACTTTACAGCATGATTCTTAATGATGCACTTAAGATCTGAAACTTAAAGCTAATACTGCTTTGTAATTTTCTCAATGTAATTCATAAAGACTCTTACTCATTCTTAATTCATGAATTTATCACATCTGTCTTCAGATAGTAACTTAAGATCAATGTAGCTGTAGCACTTGCATTCTCATATATAAATGTAATTAATGAATAACTTTACATCAGTGAAAGCTTTCTTGAGAGTTATCTATTTGTTATTAATTAAGAAATTAATTGCTATTTAATTGCAAAAATAAATATCTGTCTATGCTGTCTGCATTCAGAACTCTATTGACAGTTATATCTCTTTGATCATGATGCACACTGAGTTCTCAGTGATTCAGATAATTCTTTTAACAATATTATTTTAAATTGACATGTAGAACACTGTGTATTGCAGTGTAATGTTAAAAGATTTACATCAGTTATTCAGAGTGAACTTTAACTCTGTTCTGTTGTTGCTTTATACAGCAAGAATCTTTGCACTGATTTAAAGTTTAATTTTTAATCATTATTTTTACAGTGTCTGTAAGATCTCATTATGTTGCTTCAGCAATATCATTTATATCTTTCAGAAATGATTATCTACTATTTTCAGAAAGTACTGATATTTATTAAATAACAAGAATAATGAACTGCATATGTCAATGAAGATAAGAACAAGAATGTTAATCTTTCTTTTGCTTACAATGTGATCTCACTTATTGATGAACTTAATCAGAGCACAAATCTCATATATGTTCTTGTTGTTCTCAATGATGAAAATTGACTTTTTAAGAATTGTCATCTTGTGAAGATTACACAACTTCATGAAATCAAGATGAACAAATTGTTGATGTTAAAGTCTATAAGCCTTGATCTTTTCATTTAATGATGCAGTGTTGATGTTTAAGAAATTAATCATAAGATCATGCTCATGAGTCTAAACATGTGAGCTTGCATCTGAAGCAATAATAAAGAAGATGATCTCTGAATGTGATGTATACACTGCAGATATCAAAGCAAATTCATTAAGACTCTTTATAATGTACTTAACTATATAGACTTTATCTTGCTCTAATACTTCTATTATAGTCTTACTGTGCTTATCATACATTTAAAGACAATATTAATTAAAGCTTTTATACAGTTTCATTTTATACATTCACTTTTCTGATAGAAAATTGATCTCAAGTCTAAACATGTAAAGTGTTAAACTCAGTCTTACAGAATTTTCTGATCTGACTTGTATAATGATTACTTCACAATAATAAAAGTATAAATATTCTTTCTTAACTTTAATTTGCTGATGCTTCATTTATATAAGAAGATCACTGAAGAGTTGAAGTTAATCAGTTATATATAAGAAGAATTTAAAGTCTGCAATTCATTCAGATTTAAACATCTTACTGACAGTCTTCTTAAATAAAGCAGTAATTTCATTGTTAATTTTCTCTTTCTTTTTAAATTCAAAAAAGAAGTCATCATCATTACTGTCACTAATTTCTGTATTAAAGATTCTATATCTCTTTTCTTTTTCTTTATAGACTGACTTCTAATACAACTTAACTGCAGTTAATCTGCTTGTCTTCTTTTAAGTATCTTGCTTAATGTCAGAAAGAAATTCACAATCTTTAATGAAGTGAAAGCTGTTGCAAAGAAAATATTTAATAAAGCAATGAGAAAAATGATCACTGTCTAAGCTGAATGATCTGTGATAATGTTGCTTAATATTAGCTATGCAGTAATTTGATGAACTGCAATTTTAATTCATTAAATGTTAATCTTTCTTCTATTTATCTGCTCACAAAACAATGACAGTTTTGTCAGTCTTAAGCTGTGTCTCTTTTTTCTGAAACTTTTATAAATCTCTCTTGACATCTGAATTGTCTTAAGTGTTGATGACATTGCAGATCATAACATACTTAATTAATAGCACTTAAAGCAGTGTTTAAAATTGTTGTTCTAATTTAAACAACTTAATCATGTCAGATTGAGTTGCAGTGATCTTTCTGCTAAGTTTATTTAAATAAATTTATGCTTCTTTAATGAATACATTCTCTGACATTCTGTATTTAACAAACTTCATCAGATATTGTCTCTCAGTTGTCTGCAGCTTCTTTTTATACTTGAACTCTAGCACATTTTAAACATTCTTTATATTAATTTTGTTCATCAGATATTCTTGATCATCTGTGTTTATGCAGATAATAAGTTAATATAAAATCTTTACATCAGTTTTCTGATTTTTAAAGCTGAGACTACTGAGAAAAAATAAGTCTAAGAATTTACTAACTAATATATTGACTGCTAAGACTTCAATAACATTTCATAGATCTTTTTCTATCAATTATCTTTTCATAAGAATGAATCATTGATTGCAGTTTTTGTGAGTGAGAATTGAAACAGATCATCACTTTATAAAGAAGTTTTTGAAGTTCATGATGATGATAGTTGACATGTAGTATAAGAAGTGAATAAAGTAAAATAATGATGTATACATTAAAGATAATATAAGTAAAACAAATAGAAAGCTTTTATATCTTTTATTTTGTAAGATAATAATGCTTATTTATCTTAATGACTTATATTAAGCTGCTGAAGAACAGTACTTTCTGAGTAACTATAAATGCTGATTTTTGCTGAGATCAATTTTCTGTGAATCTTCTAAATTAAATGTACTCAGCTACTGCAGAACAGTGCTTTCTGAGTAACTGTAAATGCTGATTATTGCTGAGATCAATTTTCTGTAAATCTTTTAAGTCAAATGTACTCAGCTGCTGCAAAATGCTGATTTTACTAAAGTTAAATTTATCACAAACCTCAATAGTCAGTGATACTGCTAGAGCTGAATTGACTATGAATCTCAATAGTTAATGTACACAGCTATCATCAGTGTGCTGATTCTGCTAAAGTCAGATTTATCATGAATCTCAATAGTTAGTAATACTGTTAGAGCTGAATTGATTGTAAATCTCAATAGCTGACATATTCAGCTGTCATCACACTAAAAGTATGCACTTTCTCTGAAAAGCTTCTTGCTAATCTGAGCTCATAATTTATTGAAAGAAAGTAAATACTTATGCTATACTATGCTGTCTAGTGAAATTTCTAAACTGTGTTGTTTATGAGCACATCTTGATCAAGAGAGTTACAGAAGAAGTAGAAAGAATGTTAACTGTAGTTAATGTAAGTAAAGTCTTCACTTAGCTTCTGATGCTAGTTCTACTTTGCTTCATAGAAGCAGCTAGAACATTGCTTCTCAACATTAATTATCAAATTAATATTAAAGATATTGAGTCAATTCTCTGAGAGTCAACTTTCTTTCTATATAATAAGATTGTTTTCTCTATAAAAACAATTATATTCAATAACAATCATTACCTAGCATCTGCTATCTACTGATTAATTCTAACATACTGAAAATCTCTCTTATATCATAAGCTTTCATCTCTAAACTCTATATCAGAGAAATCTCTGATTAAAATGTAATATATTGAATATTTTTACAATATAAGACATAATCTTCAGCATATAAAAAGCAGTCTTTATCAATATAATTAATTTTTAAAATTTTAAAGATCTATAAGAGATGAGTAACATACTGAAGATATTGATGCTGAATGTGTTCAGTAAAAAATATAAAAAGTTATAAAGCTTTTTAATAAAGCTCAATTTATATATAAATTTCAATCAGAAGAAGTTTAACTTTAATATAAATAAAGATTTATATATAGTAATTTATCTTAAGAATGCAGCATTCAACTGAGTCAACTTTAAATTTCTGAACAAAACATTAAGAAAATATAAAGTCAATAAAGAATTGATCTTTAATGACTTTAAGAAGTTTAAGAAAGAACTTTGAAAGATTTTTGAAGTGATTAATGAGAAAAGAGTAATGAAATGATGATTTTATACATTAAAAATGAATAAATCAGCAGTTAAGTATTCAGCAAAGTTTCAGTGTATTGCAGCTTTAACAGACTGAGATAATTATGTTTTAATATTGTCATACTATTAAGAATTAAATAAGTTTATTAAGAATGAAATAATATAATAAGATTGTTCTGAAGAACTTTAAGAGATAATAGATATCTTCATTAACATCAATAGTTGACAATGAGAATGACAGATGAAGAAGATGAGATCTTATGCAGCTTTAAAAATGTAAGAATGATGATTCATTATTATTTATTTATTTATTTATTTATTCTTCATACATCGCATGCAGCCTATAAGGCTATGGCGGTTAACACTAGAAATAGCACATAAAACTCCCAACATAAGAAATTTATGTACTGATGTGCTTTTTGATCACTTCTTTTTAGTTAGGCTGTTTCCTTAATTGTTAACCAACTTTCTTTCATCTTTCTTTTCTTCTTTAGTCAATTTCTCCTTCTTCTTCTTCTCCTAATAACCATTTTCTGGTTCCTACTTTGGTTTCTTTCAGAAACTGTAAAACAGCCTGAATTTCTTCTTTTATGATAAAAAGAGTTCTGATTCCTGGTGGTAAACTTTCAAGTTTTCTTCTTAAAACTAGTTGTTCATGTTTAAAATGACAACAAGTAGTTAAAAGATGTTCTGGTGTCTGTCTTTGATGACATGGCCAGTGACATTTGTCAGAATCATAGTCAGGTAGTCTATTTAAATAGGATTTAAAATAGCCATGCCCTAGTTTCATCTGAATAAATGTGGAAAACTGAAGTCTGTTGATGTTTTTAAGGTTTTGGTTCTGATTTCAGTGTGGTATAGCTTCCATTTGGGTGTAGGTGTGTTCTTTTTTGGCTAGTTTCCAGTGATTTTCCCATTTCTCAAGTGCTTTAGCCTTTATGAGTCTTCTCATATAGCTAATTGAGGTAAATCTTTCAGAACATAGCTTGATTTTCTGTTCTGCACCTTTTTGTGTAGCTGTATCCGCTTTTTCATTTTCAATGATGTTTTTGTGGCTTGAGATCCAGTGAATGTGTGTTGTTTATTTATTTATTTATTCTTCATACATCACATGCAGCCTATAAGGCTATGGCAGTTAACACTAGAAATAGCACATAAAACTCTCAACATAAGAAATTTACATGCTGATGTGCTTTTTGATCACTTCTTTTCAGTCAGGCTGTTTCCTTAATTGTTAATCAACTTTCTTTCATCTTTCTTTTCTTCTTTAGTCAATTTCTTCTTCTTCTTCTTTCCCTAATAACCATTTTCTGGTTCCTACTTTGGTTTCTTTCAGAAACTGTAAAACAGCCTGAATTTCTTCTTTTATGGTAAAAAGAGTTCTGATTCCTGGTGGTAAACTTTCAAG
>JAABUY010003431.1_pt1 | contig 17545 bp, 23 predicted proteins | sample 5560271 | NCBI WGS metagenome assembly JAABUY01 (sample SAMN10711886, study PRJNA513374) | rock metagenome | isolation source: Antarctica rocks | place: Antarctica: Victoria Land, University Valley
TCGCGGTGGCCCGCGGGCAGCCGGCACGGGAGCGGCCGCCGTCCCCGCAGGTGCGCCTCCGCGTCACCCGGCGTGACGGGTCGCACTGGCCGGCGGCGGACGCCGTGGCGTTCGATCTGGTCGATATTGCGGCGATCGAGGTGGAGACACCGTGGGGGCGGGCGGTGCTCGCGATTGACGGGCAGGGCCACATCGGCACCGACGTACAGCAGGAGGGGTGAGGGCTGGTGGGCGCGGTAGGTTCTCACCCCCGTCGTGAGAGCCGCGGGGACGGTCTGATCGTCGACGCGCGTGAGCACAAGTGGTCGGGTAGCCGGATGGCATTGCTGTTGTAGGTTGTCAAAAGGGTTGATATTGGTGGCGAAGTCCTGCACCTCGCCGCTTATGCGGTGAGTTGGTGGCCGACGGCTATAAGCGACGCCGAGAAGGGGCGTATCAGGATCGCTTATTCACCCCTCCTCGGCGTCTCGCCGACTTCGCCACCACTATCATCTAATGTGAGAACTTACAGCCCCCCAGTCTCCTCTCCCGTGGTTAAGGAGAGGGGGCTAGGGGGGCGAAGGCGAGGGCATCTCCACGCTTGACAATGGCGCCCTCTCTGTCTATAGTAGGTGTATCCATACCGAAACGTTTTGGCTGTGTCAGTAGCACAATTAATTGCTCTGTATTCCCATAGTAAAGAAAGCAGTCTACGATGGCGACGATCAAGGACGTGGTGTCACTTTCAGCGATAAACGGCGTAAAATCTTCAGGGTTAATTGGCATACACACAGGACGCTACAGCGGCCCGATGACCAGACTCTCGCGGGCGGCTTCAACGACCTCCTTGGTGACCGTCCGCATCTCGTTAATCTGTAAGATACGTTCGATCTGGGTAAAGAGGCGTTGGATCAGCCGGAAGTTGCCGCCCGTGATGCGCACGATCGCCGCCACTGCTTCCGCATCGGTGAAGTCATCCGCCGCTAAGGTGAGCCCCAATTGCGCCCATTTGTGGGCCAGGATGAACTGCATTTCCGCGGTGGACAAGGCCCGGAACTGGTGGACGAAGCCGACCCGCGAATAGAGTTGGGCGTAGCGGGCTAGCCGCTTCTCCAGGCCGGGCATGCCAATGAAGATCAAGCCCATGGCGTCCTGGTCGTAGAGATCGCGCATCTGCTCCAGCCCGGCCATCTTCATGCGGTCAGCCTCGTCGACGATGATCAGATCTGGCAGGCGTTGCGCCTCCCCTGGCCCGTCCGCATCCTGCGCCTGGAGCGCCCGGAGCGCCAGCGCGTTGACCCGGCGGCGCAGCCCCTGGACCGTGCGCTCGACCTGACGCGGCGCATTGGCCACGCTCGGCGTGTAGACGATGGTGCGTTCGGTGATGAATTCCTGGGGCACGTCCGCCGAGGGAAGGTAGTACGAGGCCGGCGCCTCGACCAGATCCCAGCGCGCATACTCTCGCGCGGAGAGGGTCTTGCCGACGCCCGGCACCCCATGACACAAGCCGATGTAGCGGTAGCGCCGACAGGCGTCACAGAACTCCACGAAGCGCCGATGGGCCTTCGTGACGATGAACTCGGTGGGCGGTACGGGTGCGGCGACTCTACTCATTGTAGTACCGTTTGAGGGCAGGTGTTGGTGGTGTGGGCGGGGGCTCCTCCGGCGCCGGCAGGGGTGGATCGGGCAGGGGCCGGTGGACGGCGAGGAGCGCCTCGACGAGGGCTTCCCGTTCGGAGAGGCCGACGCGGAGTTGCCGACGCCGTTCGGTGCGCGCCCGGATAATGTCCTTGAGGCTCACGCTGCGGTCGGCCAGTTCCTGACAGATGGCGCGGCAAAGGAACTGGCCCCGGTGATAGACGCGTAGCTCGGCCATGTCGCGCGGGTCGAAGCGAACGACGACGTCCTCGCCGACATAGGCGGCCAACGTGAGGTCGATGTAGCGCAACCCGTGCAGGTGAATCCCATCCTGATGGACCTGGCGGGGTTTCGGCACCGTGAGCAGCAAGAGGTCGAGGTGCTCCAGCGAGTCGGGCAAGCGCGGCAGGAATCCGCCGGCCTCCCAGCGCGCCAGCGGCGCCCCGCCCGTCTCCCCGTGGACGCGGTGGTGGTAGACCTCGACGATGAAGCGATGCAGGCGCTCGTCCAGTTCCGGGAGGGTCAGCGTCGGGGTGGCCGGGGCCGTGCCCGGCGGCGTGTAGCCCGGCAGGTCGCAGAGGAAGAGCTGATTGACGGTCTCGAAGAAGCGTTCGATCTTGCCACGCCCGCGCGGCGCGCCCTTCTCCGAGAAAACCAGGCGCATCTTCAGGTCGGCGGCGACCTGTTCGATGTGACGCGAGGTGAAGTCCGACCCATGGTCGGTGTAGAAGACGGCGGGGACGCCGCACACGCGCCAGTGGGCATCGGCTTTGTGCCAGATGGCCTGGCGCAAGGCCAGGGCGGTCTGCAAGGCCGAGGGCGCGTGCAAGCTGAGGCTGTAGCCGGCGACGGCCCGGCTGTAGTCGTCGAGCACGACGGTGAGCCAGGGCCGCGCCGGCTGGCCGTGCTCGTCCAGGACCCACAGGTCGAGCGGGGTGTGGTCGGCCTGCCAGGTCGCGTTCGGGCCGTCAGCCTCGTGGCGGTAGAGCAGATCGAAGGTCTCCTTGTAGGCCTTGGCCCCCTCATGGGCCAGGACGACCAGGCCCGGATCGAGATGGCGCACGATGTCGTAGACGCGCCCGTAGCTGGGCACGGGCCAGCCCTGCTCCCATGCCACGGTCGCCACCTGACGGTGGACGCTCGCCACGCTCGGCGGCGGCCGGCGCAGCGCCAAGCCCTCGATCAGCTGGACCAGGGGATCGGGGAGGCGCCGCCGGCCGCGATCGTGGCGGGGCGGACGCGCCAGGCCGGCCAAGCCCTGCTGCCGATACTGCCGCAGCCAGCGCTGGGCGGTGCGCAGCGGCACGGCCGCCTGGCGCGCCACCTGGGCGAGCGGCGTCCCCTCCTCCAGGCACGGGCGCAGCACGCTGAAGCGCTCCTGCGCCCGCCGCCGCTGCTCCTCGGTGAGAGCGGTCACCGGCGCGGCCGCTCCGCGCGCGTCCATGGCTAAAAGCCCTCCACGTACGCCGCGGCCACATCTTCAGGCGGATTGGTGTAGCGTTGGATGTAGCGCTGCGAGCGATGGCCCAGGCGCCGCTCCAGCTCGTAGGCGTCGGCTCCCGTCGCCGCAGCCAGGTGGAAGGCGAACGTATGCCGCAAATCGTGCGGGCGCAGCGGCGAGACGTGGCGCCGCGGATCGGCGAACTCGGCGTCGTGCCAGCGCCCGATCCGGGTGAGGATCAGGTTGACGGCGCGCGGCGAGAGGCGGCCATCGCTGGACCGCGCGGGCAGCCCGGTCGCGCTCAGGAACAGCGCAGGCGTCCGCGGGCTCGTATCACGGGGACGCTCGCGCTCCAGGTAGTCGGCCAAGGCGGAGCGCGCATCGGCGGAGAGGAAGACGGTGCGCTCGGTCTTCCCCTTGCCCCGCACGCGGGTGAGGTGTGCCCGGCGGGCGGTCCGCAGGGCGTCGAGGGTCGCGGGATGGAGTTGATCACGGTTGAGGCGGACAAGTTCCTCGCGCCGCAGGCCGGTCGAGAGCAGCACGTAGATGATGGCGCGATCCCGCCAGGGACGGCCGTGCGCCCGCTGGGGGGTGTCGGCATCCCGCTTGGCCCACTGCTGCCCTGTGCAGCAGTGGAACCGCTCCAGGCGGTCGCACAGATTCTTGAGCGTGCGCACCTGGGTCGGCCGCAGGGCGCGGGGTTCGAGCGGCGCGAGACCCAGTGCGCTAATGCCCCTGGCCGGATCGCCGACGGGAAAGAGGCGCGGGGCCTGGACGTGGACCCACGTCGTGAAGGCCGAGAGGGACGCCAGGTGGTTGTTGACGGTCGACGACGCCAGGCCCTGCGCGGTGAGCGCCGTCTGCCAGACGACGACATCGCGGCGCAGGCAGGTGGAGAGGCGGTCGTGCCCATACGCCTCCGCGAAGAAGGTGATGAAGCGCGCAAGGTGGAGCGCGATCTTGTCCGCGACGCCCTCTGAGCGTACGCCCGCGACCGCGAGGGTCTGGTAACGTTCCACCCAGGCGGCGAGGCTGTCCGGTATCTCGCCGAGCGGAGCAGGGACGACGCCCGTCACCTTTCGAGAAGTGAAATTCCCCCGATACAACGGGTCTATGGAGCGGTTTGGGTGGTTCATCAGCGTGGTTCACTTCCCGGAAGGGCTCGTCTGTCTAGTGGATCGTGTGCTGTACGATACCACGGACGACCGCTGACGCGCAAGGTGTGGGATCGACCTAAGTCGACCCTCGCCCCTCGTGTCAGCGATGAGACCGGAGACACAAGTGCTGTGGCCGTGCCAGACCGCGGGAGCATGAGACCTAGACGACGGACGGTGCGCGCTATCCAGGGGTGTATCTTTTATACGTCGGTAGCCGTTTTATCGGTGCGTACCTGTCGTCATAAATGTGCGGACAAAACGCTGGCAAGGAGTTATCCTCATGTGGTATCGACCGATCATCACCGTCATCAGTGCCTGTGTCCTAAGCGCGGGTCTGGCCGGAGTGTCCCACGCGGCAGTACCAGTTGCCACAAGGACACCGCCGGTTGGCGTCGCGCGAGTGGGTCGTCTCAGCACCGTCACCTTCCGGCTTACCCTCTATGGCCGCGTGCCGGCGGAGCAGACGTTCGCCGTGTTAACAGCGGGGACGATCGGGCGTTTGCGGTCGGGCGAGTTCCCTTTGTGTACGACGGTCACTACCGTCCAGCTAGGGCTGCCGCGCTGCGTGGGCGACGGGACGCGCTACGTCCACACGATCACGGTTCCGCCTGGAAGCGCCCTCCTGTTTTCCTTCGCGCGCTATCGTGCGCGCGGGCAGGTCCCGCCGGAGATCTTCTTCGACGGGACCCAGCGCGTGTCGCGCGGCGCGACCATCAGCGCCTACTACCGGTTCGCGCGCTAAGACATGGTTCAGCGCCTGCGCGGCGTCGCGTGACAGTGGTGCGCCTGTTGGAGGCGCACCACTGTCACGTCGGTTTGAACCAAGCCTAAAACCCATCGCTGCTGTTGCATGGAGCACGCGGGGAGTCGCCGGCCGCGCGGTCGGCGACTCCCCGTGTGCTCCTCCTTTACCCGTTGATCTCGAGCGCGACGTCTAAGTCAGGATTTTGGTTGAACTGCCAAATATTGGGACTCATGCCTCCAAATCCCTGTGCTTGCCAGCTCGACGGGCATTTCGCGCCGACTTGCGGTTCGTAGGACCAGATTTGCACGCCACCGAGAGACGCAACGGTCTGGCCACCCATGATGTCTGACCAGGCCGCAGGCGCGCTGTAGACGCCGGGCGCCGCCAGTTGCGACGTCATGTATGCAGCGAATCCAGAGAGAACTTGGCCGTTAGCGCCCGTATCACTGACCCAATACTCGGGCTCTTCGATATCCGCCCAAACGGTATACCGCCCCACGTAGTTGTTCTGGGTCCAGGCGGTCACGCACTGTTGGGCCTGGGTCTGCCCCCATTGGTAGGGAGTCTGTGAACTGGGCTTGGTCGGGGCGGCCGTGCCCCACAGAAGCCAGAACCCGTATGCATTCGGGGGGCCAACCACAATAGCGGACTCGTGATTCCACCCAGTCGTGTCCGTGTTACCCCACTGGTTGCTTGCCAGGAGGATCGTGGTGCCATATCCCAGCTGCCCTATGTAGAAGTTTGGGTCACACACAAAGCTATAGGTACCGCTATCGCACCCGCCATAATTGTACGCAGCCATCAGATTTCTCCTCCATGCACATGACATGCATGTCTACGCGTGTCTAGGTTTGCAGGACCGGCCCATGGTGTACAAGATGATATATGTTCCCCGGCCATGACCCACCCCAAGCACCGATCGATCAGATGCTTAAGGCAGTGGGGGGTGCTCCGGGTCACAGGAGCACGATTCACATACCACTAGACAGATGCCGGAATTCCCGTCAAATCGGAACATCATCATGATTGCGCGCCTGGTGGTCGTGGTGCCTCAGCCAGGAGAGGGCGAAGTGCGTGCAGCGCACGACGTCGCGTCGCGGTGATGGCGCGGGACGTGACCCCCCGCATGGCGGCGACATCGGCGACGGTGAGATTGCGCACATACATGGCGTCCATCACCTGGCACTGGAGCGGTGAGAGGCGCTGGAACAACTCCCGCACGACGACCGCATCAAAATCGTCACGGTCGTCCACGATGGCGGCAAGCGCCTCCTCATCCGCACGGAGTAACGGTTCGTGTGCTGTGGAGTGGAGGGAGTGACGCATGTGCCAGGGCAAAAACGCCCTCAGATAGCCGCCGAAGGGCACGCCCCGCGTCGGGTCGTAGGTATGTAGGAGCGTGAGAAAAGCGTAGGCCGCTTCTTGCCAGAGATCCTCGGTGTCCAACATCGGGTCCCGCATGGCCGGGTCTACCCCGCAGTGCCGGACCGTCTGCGCGAGCAGCGGGCGATAGCGCGCGAGCAGAGATTCGATAGCGGTCTGATCACCGGCGCGGGCTTGGGCGACGAGCGCGGGTAGATCACCGGACGAGGGAGGGAGTGGAGGGACGAGCGACGCGTCCATGGGCTGTCTTTCTAGCAGCGTATGCCATCTGATGGGTCCAAGCGCCCGCGCGTCCCTGCGCGGCCCGACGCTCCTCCCTTGCACGCCTGCTATCCTCTGTACTGCGCGAGCGACCCCAAAAGTGGACATGCGCGCGGACGTGTACGCGTTTGCGCCGTTATGGGACATTTACTACATGAAGGGCGTGCGCGTTGCTTTATTGCAATGCACGTCGCACTAATGTGAGGGCTTCGTCGGACGTGGAGAGGAGTGCGTCGTGGGCCTGCGCGGGGAGACCATCCTGCCCGACGGGGAGCTTGTCGCGGCGGTGCGCGCCGGCTCGGCGGAGGCCGTCAACCGCTTGGTCGATCGCTACTACGATGCGGTCCTGCGCTATCTGACGCGTCGCCTCGCCGATCCGGAGACCGCCGCCGACCTCACACAGAACACGTTCTTTGATGCGTTCCGCCACCTCGACCGGCTGGACCCCGCGCGTCCCTTTGCCCCCTGGCTCTACCGCATCGCCCGCAACCATCTGTTGATGGAGCGCCGGCGGCAGCGCCTCCACCGCGTCGTGTCGCTAGAGTGGCTCCCCCTCACCCCAGCCGCCCTACCGCCGCCCGAGGCCGACCTCGACGATCCGGTGCAGCGCGCCCTGGACGCGTTAACGGCGCCCCTGAGCGAGGCCTTACTGTTGCATAGCGTCTGGGGATTCTCGGTCGAGGAGATCGCCGTCCAGGTGCGTATCTCGCCCGCGGCCGCACGCAAGCGCCTACAGCGCGCTAAAGACCAGTTCCGCATCCAGTATGCTAAAGAGCGGGGAGGCAGTGTCGATGAGCGTCCACTCTGAGCATCCGCGCCGATGAGCGTCCACTCTGAGCATCCGCGCGATGAGCGTCCACTCTGAGCATCCGCGCGATGAGCTGCGCGCCTACGCGACCGGCGCCCTGCCGTCCGAACGGAGACAGGCGATCGCGACGCACCTCGCGGGGTGCCTGCCCTGCCGGCAGCGCCTCGCCACGTTCGATGCGGTGGATCACCTGATCTGGGATATACCGTTACCGCGGGACCACGCGGCGCGGCGCACCGCGCTGACGGCGCGGTTACACGCACGCACACGCCGACGCCTGCGCCCCCATCCCCGATGGTGGCGTGTCCTGCTCGTGGCCGGCCCCCCCAAGGTCGTCTTGCTCACCTTGGCCTTCCGCTCGAAACACCGGCTGCGTGTGCGTTTCGCCGCCGGCGCCGCCGCCATCGCGCTTGCGGTCGTCGCTGTTCCACGCATGGTGACCCTCACGTCCGACGGAAACGACCACCACACGGATGACCAGCAGGCTCAGGTGCGAAGACACGTAGGCGTGTCTACGATGAGCTAGCGCTTTGGGTTGTATCGGTCACAAGCAAAATAGCCCCAAAAATCGCGAATCGTTGTCACACCCTAAAATGATAGCTTAGCGCCAATACTTAGCGGGCTGCTGTAACATATCGAGCTACGCCATCTAGCTCTGAAGTTTCTACGCCATCTAGCGATGAAAGTGACAGTAAAGGCGGAGGGGTGGGTGTGACGACCATCCCTTCCATCCCTTCATGGAGACACCACGCCACGGGGTAGGGGTGACGCCGACCCCTGACCGCCTATGTCTCGAAGGGGGAGGGGGTAACCGTGACGGTTGATCCTTCAGGGTGAAGATGGATGGATGGATGGCATCTCGGACATGAAAACGGAGGGACAGACACATCGACGCGCGTGAGGTGGTGCGCCTCGTTGAAGACGACGACGAGGGACAGACACTGGAGTTCAAGCCGGCCGAGGAACATCCCAGTTCCCTGGTGTCTCGCCCTAGGCATCCATCCCTATGCAACCGGCGCTTGTGGAGATGCCGCCGAAGCCGGCCGACAAGCCGCGGCGGCGCAGCCCACGGCCACCATCGCGGTAGCGCCTATCCCATTGAGCTTCGGACGGTTCACCGGGGCATCGATATGGTCGTCGAGGTCGACAGCCCAGAGCTGATCGAGGCCGTTCAGGTGCTGGGTGTCGTAGCTGTACGCCATGGGCAGGGGTGGCCCTTACGCCGCTACGTTGCCCGCCGCCACACGGGTCCCGTGGCAACCAACACGCTCTTTAAGGGTATGCGATAGCGCGCCGGTCGACCAGTAGATCAGGTCCACGTCGCAGTGGCAGTCGCTGGCCGTGAGGGTGGCGCGCCAATTAGGGTCGTGGCGGAGGGCCTTCACGAGGGCGATGAGCGCGTGCGGCGCGATGCCGCCGTCGAAGTGGGCCAAGACGGTGGTCGGGTTCTGGGTGATGCTGGACGCAGTGGACATAGGGAGTCTCTGCGGCTCGTGTAGCCGGTGTGGCGATCGGCAAACGTGGAGTGTGACGCTTCTATCAATCGAGTATCGGTGATGGAGAGCAGTGAGCCCATAGGCTGATGATCAGGGCGGCGATCGTGTAAGGGCGAACAGAACGCCGATGGCAGTTGATTATAGCGACTACCGAGGGGAAGAGGGACAGGCAAACCGTCGGTCGGCTATAGGCGGCCTGCATAGAAACCGACAGAAACCGAAGGCAAAGGCGTCGCACCACAGACAAGGGCGACGACAGGAGCAGCCATAAGAGAGAGCCAGCAGACGAACGACTCCAAAGAGAACCGGCAGACGAACGACTCCAAAGAGAACCGGCAGCGGTAGGCAGGGAGTAATGAAGGCACAATAGATCGGAGCGTCAGGAAGGAGACAGGTTGGTTTCCTTGTTCTTCCCCGTTCCCATACCAGGAGAGATAGCTATAGATAGGGAAGAACAAGGAAACGGCGGGACTCCGCACGGTGTCGCCACAGCCCATTGTCACGCTCAAAACGGGGCGCGGAGTGGTATGTTGACATCATTTCTCACGTTGTCGCCTTTTCTCATGCGTGCCGCGACCGTGCGCCCTCACCCCGCGACAGTCCGGCGACACGTCGGCAACACGTTCCTGGTGGACCGCGTGGATTTTACGCGCCGCAGATAGGGTGCGGCGGTGACTCAGCTCGTGAGGCGCACCAGGTCTGGGACGAGGAAGCAGCGCCGCAGCGACAGCGGCCCCGGCCGGTCCGGATAGGCGTCCCTGATCCAGATCTCCCCGAGCATATCCCACCGCTCCACCGTGTCGAGGTGGGCCGCCACGACGCGCACCGCCCGACTCTCCAACTCTCGCGCGACGTCCTTGGCCGTCTGCAGCAGGTTCACCGCCCGCGCCTCGCTGCGTGTCGTCACGAACGCCACCGTGATCGGCGGCAGCGCGACGTTGTCGCCGCCGGCCGCCTCGACAGCGCGGCGGCGCCGGAGGCGCGCATAGCGGTGGTAGAGCGCGAGCTTGGCCGCGATCTCGGCGTGGGTCTCGGTGCTCCGATCCACCTCCAGGAACACGTCGACGCCAACGCCTCCGACATCGGCCATGATCCGCGCGTCCGGGCGCAGCACGTCGCGCCGGAGCCGGGCGGCGGCGCGGCCCTCCTCGTCCCACGCCTCTCCCCAGTCGTCCTCCTCACCCCACTCGTCCTCGTCAGCGTCGTCCCGGCCATCGTCCAGGCGCTCGACACAACCCCACTCCCACAACCACCGTAGCGTGGCCTCCCGGCGATCGACTGCGGCGAGCCCCGCGAAGAAGACCTCTTGGATCGCCAGCGTGTGCGCCGCATTGCCCAACGCGAAGACGAGCCCCGCGCGCCCGCCGATCGGGCTGGCATCGAGTTTCTTGTACAGGATGCGATAGGTCGCGGGCGACACGCCGACCCGTGCGGCCAGCAGGCGCGTCCCCCGGTACGTCAGCGCATAGACCATCACGGGGCGATCCGCGCCGACGACGCGCGGCGGGCGCGCTGGCCCCTCGCCGTCGCCCTCCTCAGCCCAGAAGCGCGGTTTGTCGCCGGCGTCGAGACCTCGGCGATAGACGCGGATGAGGTTGAGCCCGCGCAGCCAGCCCAACTCGTCGCGCAATACGGAGGCATTGCGGCGTGTGAGGACCGCGAGCCCTCTGGCGTCAAGCAACGGGAACGACCCGATAGTGTCGAGCAGGCCGACGACACCGCGCGGCAACGCCAGGGCCAGCAGGCCCGTCGGCGTCGGGGTTCCCTCGATGAGCCCCGTGCGCAGGCGCGCCACCCGCCGCTCCAGCCCAAGCGCGTCGCCAGCGTGCACCATCCCCGGCGGCCAGCGTGTCAGGTCCCAGGGGTTGGAGCGCGCCGCCGGCACCGCCGCGAGGAGGGCGAGCAGCTCATCCTCGATGGTCCCGCCGCCCCTCCGCCGCCCCACCCAACGGGCGTCAAGCGCCCCCCGCTCAACGTAATCGGTGACGGTCGTGTAGATGACGCCCGACGGCGGCGACATTCCCGCTGCGGCCAGGCGTTCCGCCGCGGCCGTCACCACGAGGACGGGCGGCAGCGCGGTCGCATCGTCGTTCCGTAGCGCGCGGAGGCGGTCGAGCTGATGCCAGAGGCCGACGTTGGGGAGCGTGGCATCCCCATCCCACAACAGCCCGAACCAATAGGTCGCGCCGCTGGTAGCACGGCCGACATCGATCCGCCCCATGCCGTCGAGGAGGACCTCGCCGCGCGGGCTACCGCGGGCAGCATGCCAGTGTAACGGCCCGCTCTTGTAGAACGTCAGCCGGCCTTCTCCGCTGTCGTCAAGCGCGGCGGCCAGCTCCATCACGAAGCGCTGCGCGTAGACAAGGCGCTTGAGCAGCGGCAGCCGCGCCAGGAGCTGACGCCGATCGAGACCATAGATGCGGCAGAGGTTCCCGCTGGTGACGCCGGCGCTGGCCGCGGCCGCGATCGCGCCATCGCTGGTCGGCACGTACAGGAACGTCTTATCATCGCCTTGCGGGACACGCTCGACCAAGCCGGCGTCGCGCAGCCGCGCGAGCGTCCGGGCCATCGTCGCCGTCGCCACGCCCCAGCGTACCTCCAGGTCCGCAGCGCTCAGGAACGGATGCGTCGCCAGGTGTCGCAGGATCGTGTCGTCTACGTCATGATTGAGCATGGTGCATAGTGCCTTATATCGTGAGCGGACCGCAGGCGGGTCACCCTGTCCCGTTAGTCCGTCGCGCGCCGAGCCGCGTCGTCGAGGCGCTCCAGAAGTTGCCTCATGTCGCCACGCAGCAGGCGCGCCAGAGACTCTATATCGTCGCCAGACATGCGTTCCAGGTCGTTGTACACCGACACACGCCAATCCAGGAAAGCAGCATAATACCGTTGGACGCGCGGGTCGGATGTGCCCGCTCCTCGCCCTTCGTGTCGCGGCACGACCGACAAGTGGCTGGTCACCGACGCGGGCACCGGCGCATCCGTGTCCACGGGTACCACCTCTTGAGTCGGCGCGCTGGGGGCAGCTAGCGTAAGGGGATCGTGGCATTGCGGCCCCGTCTCACCCGTCATCTGATCGCCGCGCCCTATTGCCACATTATCAAACGTCGTATGATCCGGGACATGTGTCTCGTCGTGCGATCTGGCCGCTACCGCCGGCGTCTCGTCCCGCTGGCGCACCGCTTTGCCCCCGCCCTTACGGCGAGGATTAGCGACGCCGGCGGCGGCCAGACGCGCGCGCGCCACGGCGATATCGTTACTCTGCAAGGGCTCACCGGCCAGAACACGGTCCCGGAAGCGGGCGATTTCGTCGTCGGGCAAGGTCATGATATCCCGCGCGGCCGTGGCCGAGATCTGGCGGCGCTCGACGGCATCGGCGAGGACTTGGTCGGCCAAGAGACGGAGGCGATCGCGCACCTTCTGCCCCGAGATATGCAAGCGATCGGCCAGCGCCTGCGGGGACAGGTGATCGATCGCGAGGAGTTCCTGATAGGCGCGGGCTTCATCCAACGGGGCGAGATCCTGCCGCTGTAAATTTTCCACGAGTTGCAGCACCCGCACCCGTTCCGACTCGTCGCCACGTACCACAATAGAAATAGTGTCCCGGCCGGCGCGCTCAGCCGCGGCGCGCCGCCGGCCGCCGGCGATGATCACGTAGCGCGTCCGCCCGTCCTCGAGCGCGCCCTCTTCGCGCACCAACAGCGGCTGGAGTAGGCCGAACTCACCGATGCTCGCCGCGAGCTCGTCGAGGCGCTGCTCGCCGTCGTCGTGCCGCCAGTCCTGCCGGGGCTGCTTCGGGTCCGGCGCGACTTGGTCGATCGGCACCTCACGCGCGCCAGCTAAGCGTGTCTCGGCAATGGGAGCGTCCGGCTGCACGGGAGCCTCCTGGGGGCGTCCGATCGACACGCGGGGCGGTGTCTTCCTAGCCATGGGTCGCCATCCCTCCCAAGCGTTGAGCGAGCGCCGCATACGCCTGCGCCCCCGGAGAGCGCGGGTCGTACTGCGCTAAGGGTTGCCGTGCGGCAAGCGACTCTCGCACGCGTGGGCTATAAGGGACAGGCTCGGTCACGAGATCGCCATACGCCTCCGTCAGCGCCTCCATGGCGCCACGATCATGCAATTCGCGCGGCCGCACAGCACACGGTACGATAGCCGCAAGCGCGGCGCCGCCCAGGTCGCGTTGGTCGTCGATAAGGCGGATCGTGTCAGCCAGGGCATCAAGGTCGTGCTGACCGGTCAGCGTCGGCAGGACCGCGCGATCGGCCGCCAGGAGCGCTGACGAGATCGCGAAGCCCATCGCGGGCGGTGTGTCGATCACGACAAGGTCGAAGCCGGTGAGAGGGGCCAGGAGCTTCCGCAAGCGGAAGAAGCCTGTCGCCGTGTCGGAGAGGTCCTGCGCGGCGCGCTCGATGGCCCGGTCGCCCGGCACGAGGTACATCTTCGGGAAAAGTCCGGCGTCGGTCGCGATGATCAGCGGGTCGAGCGTCGCGCGCGGATCGGTGAGCGCGGAACCGATACCCAGCCCACTCCGCTGCCCCAACAGGATACCCGTGAGCGACGCTTGAGGGTCCATATCGACGAGCAAGACACGCTGCTCCGCCGCAGCCATGGCGCCGGCCAGGTTGAAAGCAGTCGTCGTCTTCCCGGCGCCGCCCTTGCGGCCGACGACGGCAATGATGCGCGTCATATCCTCTCCTTATCCTCCCAACACTGCTGAGACTGTTGCCGTGGCGTCGAGATTGTCCCAACACGGCTGGGACTGTTGCGCTCGCATCGTTCGGGACCAATTGTGCAGCAAGTTGCTGCACAATTGGCGGCCGCGCTCCATTCCTAGTACCCTTCGCTGGAAATGGTTCCGCAAGTTCCGTAAGCCGTTTCGAGGAGTCATCACGCACGTTGTAGCGTGCCGAACATGCGGAGAAACTTCCAGCTTGCGGTACTAGCGTCCTAAGCATGTCCTACCCTAGTCCCCATCCACGTCGTCTAACGTCGCCTCCAACTCCTCAACCGTCGGCAGGCTCCCGCGCCAATCGGCCGGTAACGCCTCTAACAAACGAAACTCCGACACGCCGATCGGCTTGGTCACGTCCCGCAGCGCGTACTCGACCATCACGCGGTCTTTGCTCTTACACAGGATAATGCCGATGCTCGGCCCATCGCCGGGCGTGCGCAGCAAGTCGTCAACCGCCGACAGGTAGAAATTCATCGTGCCGGCAAACGCGGGGTCGAACTCAACCATCTTCAAGTCGACGACCACGTAACAATGCAGCCGCACATGGTAGAAGAGCAGATCAATGTGATAGTCGCGGCCGCGCACCTCGAGGCGATACTGACTGCCGACGAACGCGAAGCCGACCCCCAACTCAAGCAGGAACGACTGGATATGGCCCAGCAGCCCCCGCTCCAAATCACGCTCCTGAGCGTTCTCACCGAGCGTCAGGAAATCGAAGTTGTACGGGTCCTTGAGCACCTCGCGCGCCAGGTCCGATTGCGCCGGCGGCAAGGTACGCTCGAAATTGGTCGGCGCGCGACCTTGCCGCCCGTACAGGTTCGACTCGACCTGGTGCGTCAAGATAGCCCGGCTCCAACCATGCGCGATCGCTTGACGCGCATACCACTCGCGCACGTCGGGGTCCCTGACCGCATCAAGCAGACGCATGGTATGCCCCCAGGGTATATTGATGGCCGCTTGCTCCATGGAGGCGCGATCTGGGTACGCCGTGGCAAACGCGCGCATGTAATGCAGGTTGCGACGGGAAAAGCCCTTCATCTCAGGAAATTCGTGGCGCAAGTCAGTGGCGAGGCGGTCGATTACCTGCGTGCCCCACCCATGCTCCCGCTGCCGCTCTACGATCTCACGCCCGATCTGCCAGTACAGCGACACGAGCTCGCGATTGACCGCTAACGCCGCCTTAATCTGCGCTGAGCGGATGCGCTCCTTGAGGTCAACCAGCAACAACTGATAGCCTTCGGGCGCCACATCCGTCTTACGAGGCATGGTACACGTCCTCCCCCTGTGCCAGTATGTCACGCGCGCGCTCCTCGACGGCCGCCTGCATCTCCGTACGCGGCCCCATGCCGAGCGGAACAAACCCACGGCCAACGTACCCGCGCCACCTGTCGGCCCCAGGTGTCACGGCGACGTAGCCCGCGTACAGGTCAGCGCCCTCGGCGGTTGTGAGGCGCGCCTCGTGCAGGTACAGTGAGCGCTCAATCCAGCGTATCATGGCAGTCATCGATCTCCCACGCCCAATCATCCCCGTCGATGGTAGGCATCTTCTCGGGGCGGCGCCATCGCAGCCCCCGTCGCCGCCAACGCGTGCGTCGCGCAGACAAGGCCCCCACGCGCATGGTCCAGGATCGTGGCTGGCCACCGCCAGACACGCCCGTTGCTCGCCATGGCGATACACGCCGACGTCACCCGCTGGCCGTGCGCTATCGCCGCCGCGGCTGCCTCGACGGCCTGGGCACTGGCCAGCTCATCACAGCGGTGGTTCCACCGATCGCCACCAGCGTCCGCGTCCACATGACCCTTTACCCAGCGCCAGGCCACGGACCGTGCGCCTGCAACAGCCACGAGTTGCTCCCAGAGTGCTCGATTAGCGACCGGCTCTTTTTTGCTGTTGCGCAGCCAGCCGGCTAGCCACTCGGTCATGCCTTTGACAACGTACTGTGAGTCCGTCACAAGCTCGACGACGCTCCCCACTGGCGTCGCATCAAGCCCCTTGATAGCGGCCGTCAGCTCCATCTGATTGTTCGTCGTCTGCGACACGCCACCAAAGGCCTCGACGGTGGCGCTAGCGTGCGAGAACACGTAGGCCCAGCTACCAGGGCCGGGATTGCCAATGCAGGCGCCATCCGTGTACAGGACAATTTGTTGGATCATACGCACATCTCTTCTACTCACGTACTCACGCCGCCGGCGTCCAGTGCGCGACCACGTCGTACAGACGCACGAGATCGAACGGCTTGGACAGGCGATCATTGACCGGCATCAGCGGCCCCGTCACCTGTAGGCGGTCCTGCGCGGACATGACGATAATCGGGATATTGGCTGTCACCGGGTTGTCGCGCAGGCGCCGACTCACCTCCACGCCAGTCATCCCCGGCATGTTGATATCGAGGAGGATGACATCGGGATGTAGCTCATGAGCCACCCCCAACGACTCAGCGCCCACCGAGGCTAGCACGAGATACCCTGCGTCTTCCAGCGCTGTCTCCAGAAAGTCGATGATATCAGGATCGTCGTCGACCACGAGCACCGTCCCTTTGATGATCCCCTTATCCATCCTCTTGCCCCCCACCGATGACCGTGAGCGGGCTACAGCACGCGCAGACCGGCGCTTGCGTCAATCCTAGTCCATGACTTGGGGTCAACGAAACGGCGCGACGGAGAAACAGTTCGCCTGCCGCGATCTCCGCGCCGCACCGCCCGCACGCGAGCCGCTCCAGCGCACGGTAGGCCGTCGTCGGCTGACCATCAGCGTCGCGCGCCGGTCCCACACGACTGCTTTTACTGTGATGGCGTGCTCCCGACGACCGTATGTCAGGGCCGAACGCCGTCGTCATCTCACCCCTAAACGCGGCCATAGATCCCCTCCTGCACCCGCATGAGCGCGATCGCCCTGAGCGATGGCGTCACGTCCCACAACCCCGGCGCGTAGGCCACGTAGAACCGCAACCGCTCACCAGCTTGAGCCATGGCCTGAGCGCGATAGATCGCACGCCGTACATCGCTCTGTACGCCGTAGAGCGGCAGGATACGCTCCCGACGCTGTGTCGTTAGCTCACCCAACGTGAGCGCGAGATGGGGCTGCAAGACGGCCTCGACGCGCGCGCGCATCACCGGCGAGAGGGAGAGCATGTCGTGAATAGACACAGCATAGGTCACGATAACGAGTGGTTGAGCCATGGCTTAGTCCTTATCACGGGCAAAATCATCGGGGAGCCTTCCTGGTAAGTAGCCGATCTGGACGAGACAGGGCGCGTTCTATAGCACCTAACGGACCGTCCCACTAAGCAGCAGCGACGCTGCTGACCGGTCGCGATCGCGCAAGCCTAGGAAGATTACGCGCGCCTGGTGCTCATGGGCGGCCGCGATGATGGCGGGACCGACGGCGGTAGCCCGCACAGCGTCAAGATGGCACGGCACACCATGCGGCGTCGCGATGTGCTCGGCCCGATCCAGCACCCGGTGTACCCGCGCCTCCTCGTCCGGAGTCAGCGGCATGGTCAACGGGATATGCCGACTGCGCTCGATCATATGGAGGACATGAACGACGCCGCCGATGTCGTTAGCCGACCGACAGGCCAGGTGTAGCTGCGCGTCGCTCATGGGCCCCGTCCCATACGCGACCAGGAGCATCGGAACTTTCTCGGGAGAGCGTTCAGGCATGGATGAGCTCGTCGAGCAGCAACGCGGGCAAGTTAGCCAGGACGATGGGGCTAGTCATCATGCCTGTTCCCGCCCATGTTCCTGCCGCCATTGCGTGATACTCTCATCCAGGAATTGGCTCTTGGGCGCTTTTGATGATGCTATTTGAGAGGGACGTTCGTACTGTAAGGGTAAGAACCGGAATGCTTGTCTCCACGAACGATGGTAGCTACCAGTTAGACAGCCAAAATAGTCAACCAGCCTTG
>JAABUY010003435.1_pt1 | contig 17526 bp, 23 predicted proteins | sample 5560271 | NCBI WGS metagenome assembly JAABUY01 (sample SAMN10711886, study PRJNA513374) | rock metagenome | isolation source: Antarctica rocks | place: Antarctica: Victoria Land, University Valley
CCCACCCCCGACAAACCCTACAGCACCCCCGCCCTGCACCACGCCCTCCGCATGAAACCCTTCGCCCACATCTCCCTCCCCGCCCCGCTCTCCCAACCCCACTTCCACACCCTCGTCACCGTCCCCGACCACTCCGCCGCCGCCCTCCTCGACGCCGCCGACGCCATCATCAAGACGGCCCGTCGCGACTGGGACGCGCTGAGCAAGATGGCCAAGGAGAAAGCGAGGTGTGGCGCCTGTGAGGGGGCCTGGAGGGATAATGTCCGGGGGGTTCTGAGGGCGTGTATTGCGGCGGGGATCGCGGTTGCTGCGCTGAGGAGGGGGTTGGTGGGTCCTGGGGAGGAGGGGGGGGTGCGGGGGAGGGTGAGGGTTGAGGTGCCTGGGGTGGGGGAGCGGTATCATGATTGGTGGGTTGTGCCGAGGGTTGTGGTTTTGGGGTAGGTGTGCTGGGGCCAGGGGTGGGGGTGGGGTTTGGGTTGGGGGGTAGAAGCGTCTGGCTTGTGTCTTAGAGGTGAGGAAGAGGTTTTGAAAGTCAGCATGGTCTTGCGCGTCCTGTCACTAGTGGTCAGGGTTGGTTTGTTAAAGGGATATTAAAAGATGCGGTTCGATTCTGCGAGATGTAGGCAGTATGCTCACTGTCGTGCTGAATCTGCCACCGTATTCGAGCTCCGGAAGTGCCGGGTAGACGTGCAAGATTTATAAATGCATATATGTCGAATATGATTTCATCTATTAACTTGTACAGAATACTATATAGCTTCGTCAAACGCCCTCCCTCAACCTCGGCGCCTCCGCATACGTGATCCCCACCGTCTTACTGATGCCACTGAGCCCACTCTCCGCACTGTTCTCACTCTTCTCATCCCCTCCCCTCCCCGAACTCGATCTACCCAGCCACCCCATCCCTCTCCCCCGTCCTCCCTCCCACCCGGACCCCTCGACTGTGGTCGTCGTCGTGCCGCCCTCCTCGTCGGGCCTCAGGTCGTCAAGCCGGTGGCTGCGCTGATATCCCGACCGGGCGTGCGGCCAGGCACTCATGCCGCTTGCGGTGGGGCCGGCCTGCGAGCGCGCATTGCCCGCGATGCCGATCCGGTTGAAGAAGGTCTTGAAGAGGGGCCGGAGGGTGGGGATGGAGGCGGCGGTGATCCCGATGCCGCATTCGACGGTCGACCAGATGGCTACGTCGAGGGTGGAGACTGTTGCGGGTGGGCGGGGTTAGTAATTTGGGTGGATGGATAGGGTGGGGTGTGAGCGGTCAGGTGAGGAAAGGAGAGCTTACATAGGAAGTCCTTGGTTTGCGTTAGGCCGTGGATGTACTTGATTCGGACGAGGGTTGCGGTGCTTCCTCTGGGTTGATGAATCGTGTCAGCTCTGCTAGGTGGTGTACGCGGCAGTTGAGGCGTTCGTGGCTTACATTGCTCCGAGTCCCAAGATGATGGCAACGGTTATCTTGGTCTGAGGGTTCATTTGAACGTCCCAGATCAGAAACACCGGGAGGATGCCGAATGTCCAGTCCGCGGCCGCACTGACAGCGGAATAGGCATAGATCACGGCTGCGGTGTCGTTAGGGTTGATGCACGATGCCCCCGGCGTGCTTGGGTTCCAGAAAGTCGAGATAGGACTGCACTGGAAGAGGAGGAAGAACAAGAAGAAGATCCCAAAGACAGCGCTGACGCCTATTGTGAGCCAGATGATCTGGATGTGTCGTCGATGCACGGCAATCCGTAGGAGAAAGAGCCCAATAGCAAGTTTGAGAATGGTGGTGCCGAGTGCGTAGGTCAGTTCGCAAAGAAACCAAAACTGGGAGATCAATCAGACAACAAACGGCTACAACAGGGTGGCGTGAGACGAACCCTAAGTGCTTTAGAGATGGAGAGTGGGTTCAGATCCTTCATATGACGACCGGTGCCATATTCAATACCGCCCAGGGCGAAGGCGCCAAACAGTGTAAAAAGGACCTATCTAAGTCAGCCTGGGTGTTTCTTATATCTGGCACTCACCTGCTCGCTGGGTGAAACGGATCGAGACTCACCAAAGAAGCAACCATGAACCAATCATCACGTCCGAACGATTTGAGTATCCGCACCCTTACGAGACATCGAAGTGACACAATCAGCCATGTTACGATTAAGAACAGAATCACAACAGCAGCGAGCTCGGGGCCGCGATTTTCTATCATCCTAGCCAGGAAGTCGAAGAGAAGCAAAGAATCAGACAGCTTTGACAGATAATCATTCTGTACTGCAGAAGACGAGGAAAAGAGAAAAAGAGAAAATGAGAAAATAAGGAAACGAGGAATGCACAGAGCGATCAATGATTGACAGGGGCCCTGAAAGCAAGGTTTTCAGCGTCCCAAGAGATACAGTAGGTGATGATAGACAGGACACGAGTCTATCGTTCAACGGCAGTTGAGTAAAATGTGGAGCATAGCGTCTGTGATCTGCAGCACGCAACCTTTTCAAACTCTTCTGACCTCAGAACAGACCCCCAGAGCCCGTCGTGTAGGTGAAGATTTGGGCCAAAAGAGGCTTGGAAGCCGAAGTGCCATGCCTGGTACCATGGATTCGCCCCATCCAGAGCGTACCGTTGAGGCCGAATTCCGGTCAAAGGCCAACATGGGCATAGTTAATGTGCAAGGTACCACAGTCACCAATGAGGGTCTTGACAGTGATCCTGGACTGGTTGGTGGGTCGCCGGGTCCGTACGGAGTAAGGTACAGGCCGTCGAAGCGGCCGAGGGGGAAAACGTCCGGCGTATCGGGTAGCCTTATGGCGTGCAGAACCATAAGGTAGAGTTCAAAGGGAATTCCGAAAATCCTAAATGGTGGCAGTTGACTCGGGTCGTTGATTGACCCACAACACAACGGCGAAAACCCAGTATCAGGTATAGCGTGCCAAAAGGCGTGCTTATGCGCGTACTAAATCTGAGCGGACAAGGCGCTTGCTCGATCTCCCGAAGACAGTCATGGATCTTTCCAAAAGAGTAAGAAATTATATTGTACTGTAAAATACCTGGTAGTAGTATGTATCGCCGAGTAGGAGAAAGAATAATGGCGAAGATTTTGGTGACTTGGTTGGCGTCAGAAGTGAAGTTGGGGTGCCTGTCGTACCCCTATTATTTCGAGATGCGAGATGTTTGCGAGGACAGGCGCAGATCACGTGTGAGCACGCGGTACGTACCCTGACCTCCAGGGACTTTGTAACTTCGTACCCACACGGCGATATGCCCTAAGCCTTGGGAGATACTTCTGTTTTGAGCCTTCCTTGATGTTCTCAACAGAAGTGGTCGATACTCGGCAGGATGGCCGCTGCGGCGACGACCACATAAGTTACACTATCCTATCGTTAGTTCAGCCTCTGTCAGTGCGCCTCAATAACACTGAGGCTGCGCGGAAGTGTCATGGACGGAGTTTCCACTGCAGCTAGCGCCTTCGCTGTCGTCTCTCTTGCTGGTCAGCTAACAGTTGGGGTCAAGAATTTGTACTCATTCTGGGCCTCCGTTCAAGATGCGCCTAAGGATATTCAGTCACTGAGCAGGGAGCTTAAGCTGCTCTTGACCATAGTACAGGATATTGAGGAGAGCGAGCAACGGTACGGCCCAGATGCGGCAACTACAGACGTACTTGACAGCTGCAGCACCCAAGTTAATTCCCTCATGGAGATCACTGAAGGGCTGGAGTGTTACTTCACAAGTCAAAACACTTCAAGAAGGAAATGGGGCGGTCTAAAAGCAGTATTCAAGCGGGATACAATCAAGAAGTTCCAAGACCTACTTCGAGATACAAAGATGTCATTACTGCTTGCTCAGCAGAACGGGTTCAGGTCTGGTTTATGTGCCACCAATAGTTCCAATGCCTGTTCATTGACTTTTACTGGGCAGACGCACTCTCAATACTCACCATGACAACCAGCGTAATCATCTGACGACCTTGATCGAGGAACTCAGACTTCAGATCAACGCCAAGCCACTGACAATTATAACGAGATCTGCGCAGCCTGCTTACGAGTACCACGCCGGAGAGCTGCAGTCAGAACTTTGTCGATTGACATCAACGGTGCCCAATTCCGTCTTCAGAGGCGCATTAGAACAAGGCGTAGGAAGAGCCTTGGAAGAGCACCCACATCGATTTTGTCAACATCGCGGAGCCCTTCAACCTGGATCAAGTGATTGTCAATCGGATGTCGACCCAAAGCTACAATGTGGAGAAGATATCCTTACAGGTTGGTCTCGTAGTGTCGTCAAAAACTTATTTGGCACGTTCTCTATCTCCTCCGAAGTTCATCAACTAGCAAAAAGCAGAACCAAAGACATTGAAGATTTGCACAGCGATGACTTTGTCCGGACGACCTCAATCCGAATACATCCCGCTTGGTGGCTCATCCGACTCGGAGTCCATTTCGGTGTACAGTTTGCTGCTCGAGAGCGCTCTCTGAGCTGGAAGCATACCTTGACTACATTTCGAGCTGTGCCTGATGATGCTGCCATTTTCTCCGCTTGTCGCAGAAATGACATTGACGGCGTGATCAAGCTTCTGGATGATGGTAAAGCGTCAATTTGGGATACCAACACATCTGGGTGGACTCCTCTCCACGTCTGTAACCATGTCTTTGTCCATCTGTCATCAAGTGGGTCTGATTCAAGGCTGATTGCAGTCGTCTATCCCACAGTTTGCAGCAGACCAGTGTCATTCCCGTCTGTGCCGCTTCTTGATCAGCAAAGGGGCAGACAAGATAGACTCCGCAGCTGTGGATAAACTCAGCCCCCTGATGCTCGCAGCCCGTACTGCTGATCATGATACTACCGCCGACATGCAAATCGACACACTGCGTTTGTTCCTCGAGGATATTGACTTCTCCGACGCTGCCGACATGTCCACTGACGGCTGGCGGGCTCTGATGCTAATGTTCTTTCCTCGTAAAAGCCATGATTCCACCTTCCACTGGCTACTTCAGAACCTCGCTTCGGAGATTACGATGCATTTCCACAAAGCGAAAGTTGCTAACATCTTGTGTTTCATCGCGGTAGAGTGTGACCCACGTCTGCAATTCCTGTCGCCGATGTTGAGATTTGGCAATGACCTCGTTGGAAACGTGCTTGATATGAAGTCAAGTTGGGGTTCTACGCCGGTTCATGAATCTATCTTGCATCGCTCTCATACTGCGGGTCTGATAACGAAGGGTGCAGATCCACATCTGACATGTGATATTTGGGAAGGTCTTTGGGATCTAAGTGAAAGCCCCAAAAGCCCTACCTCATTCGCGATGCTCTCGTCGAGGATGTTTTGTCACTGGCGGGAAAGCCTTCGGCATTCAGGGCTAGATTTGGAGGAATTCGTCAAGAGAGAGTGCGAGAACGGCTCAGCTGTGGACGAAGGCTGGATCGAAGCTACCTTGCTTTTATTGTTTCAATCGGAGACATCATCATTTCGTCGTGCAATAAAACCTATGGGACCCTGTGACAACTGCAACCTTCCGTTCGATCATTGTGGGCTCAATATCTTCGTTGAGGTCGAGTGGTGTCTAGATTTGGAAAGGATCAAAAAGAGGTACATCAGCCAGGCTGCGAAGGATAAGATGATGACGGCAATTACTCGTCCAGAAAGCAGCTCTCAGCAGCCGGAGAAGAATGAGGAGGAGGAAGCAGGACTGTATTGTCCATGTGTGCACAACTTCACCTTCGTCTGTTGCGCGTGCTGGAAAGCGATCCAAGATCCCAATCACAAGCATTGGGATACGTCTGAGACGACCTCCTCAGCCGCTATCGAAGATTCGTCGGACTGTGAAGACTCACCGTTCCTACTATCGATCTAGGCCTTGGGAGCGACCCGATACCAGGAGCCACATAGCGTCTGATGTCAGCATCGAGAAACCAAGACCAAGGAGTACGCCTTGTCGGTAGCATCAATCTTGACAGGAACCTCTCCACACCGCGCGGGAGCCAGTCGTTTGGGATGCACACGTGCGGCTCGAGCTGAATAAGGCTGATGCTTGCTGCGGGGAGAGGAAGTCACGGGATCAGCGCACGACGTATAGCCACGAAACCGAGAGTCAAACCAACCCCGACCTCGCTTTAGAGTGATTTAGCACAGAATCGAGAAAGATTGAACCCGGTTCTTGAAGCTGAGGACTGCAGCTGGGAACAAGCAAGCGGAGTATCTGGTGTGGGGATGCAGGACGTTGTACGATTATGATGACTCGGCTCGCAATAGGGCTGAGCACTTGAGACTTGCGAGCTATCGCCTACATGATCGCCTACATGGTTATTCCCATCTTAGTACTACCTTTAGACAAAGGAGGTAGTCACGCGTGTGAATATCTCACTCGAATCTGGCTATTTCTTACGAATACACTACCTACTTACCTTGTATCTATGAGAAAGTAACCTGTTTGCTATGCTCACGGTGTTTTCTCCAAGCGATGTATGCAGATCTCGGCATGGGTATAGGCATCAAGTTTCGAAGGCTTTCAGGTTCTGAGTTTAGGCCGCACCTAGGCATCGATCCAGGAATGAATTCAGGCTGAGACTTAGGCATGGAAATATGTAAGGGTGGTTTTCATCCTCCAAAGGGATTTATAAGGCCCCCAATGCATGGGCCTGGTCATCTTAAAGTCTTGCAGACAGCATCGATTCTTATCCCGTAACGTTACTGGTGACTGACTACAACAGAAGCGATGAGCTGTATACAAAACACCGGCAATCTTATGCACACGACCCCAATCGCGCGTCCATCCGACAGACGCCATGTACAACACCGGTCCAAAGTCCGCTTACGCAGCCCTCCGAGCATTCGTCGTCATGAGCGTGATTTTCTTGCCCTTCTTCTTCTTGTTGTTGGTGTTGTTGAGAAGGCCATGTTTGCCCACTGGGTCCGCTTCCTCCAAACTGCTAGCTTGCACATGAGCCACAATGTCCTCCTCGTGTAGCAAGTCTCGTTCCCAGCCTTGCAGCCAGCCGTCGTTATCGGGGTTGTCGTGGAGGATTGGCGGAGGGTGTAGTGGCGGCGAGCTAGGCGCCACCGCAGTGGTGCCCCAAACTGTGCGCGGCGCTACGGGACTGGTGGAAGGGGAGGCGAGGGAGGCGAAAGATGATCCACCGGGCCTCCTTGTAGACGAGTATGGTGGTGAGAACGAGGCACTGCTGCCGTGTGTGGGAGAAGCTGCCGCGTCTTGGATGTCTAGCGACGACATGGCCTGAAGACCGTCCTCGGCGAAGACTTCGCGGGGTATGCCCGGGCGTTTTCGCCGCGCAAATGCCCATCGCTTGTCGTCTTCCTCTCTTTCCGCTCGCACACGCTCCTTTTCTTCTTTGGCTTCTTTGTCTTTGTTTTTTTTCCTTCGCCGCTCGATGTCGGGTTTGAATTTCTCCAACACGTCAGGGCCCACTATATCAGTCCAGTCGCATTCCAGGAATCCAACCTCACATCCATAAGGGAGGTGGGCTAGATACTTAGCCCGTCTTCGAAGCTCATCATCCACGATATGGCCTGTTGAAACACGCTCGACCCGGGGCAATATAGTGGTAGGGAAAGAGGCGAATTCGCCAAACGCCGCTTTCAGAATTCGTATATCTAGAGGTGAAAGATAGTAATGAAGTAGAGCCTGGTAGAAGTAAAATGGGAAGTCCGAGGACTGGTGCAAATGGATTGCAGGTGCCTTCCCACGCGCGTGCACTAGAGGGGATTCAGTGGAATGTGGTGCAGACGCCAGGTCTGTCTGCAAAGGCTCCATATTACTCGTGGTAGGTGGTGCAGAGGCTTCATTCGCGTCTATGTTCAGAGACAGAGAAGATGCCTCCGTTGATCCTAGGGATGGCGATTCGGGGACTAGGCTTTGTGGTGTCGCCGACCCAGCACTCGACCGACCAGATTTCAGCGCGTGCTGAAACACATACATATCGGGCACACCGCTACCAGTCTCCGGATGTTGGATGAATCCGAATTTAGCCTTCCGTTCTGCCGGTTGATCCTGTACACTTCTGGGCTTCCCAACTCCCTTTAGCCTTACTATAGATTCCGTGATTGCAGCGACTGCCTTCTTCGTCCATTGCGTCTCTTCCCCGAACATCAACTCGTCTTCCTGTTCCTGTAGCTTCAACTGCTCGATCTCATCGTTGAACTGTGCCACCATATAGTCCTCGGTTCCCTTCATAACTCTTGCATAATCGATGACCTCAGCCGCAAAATACCATGGTATATCTTGTGTTTTGGACAGGGCATCTGCGCCATCGCGAGGCAACGCCAGGGTGCTTCCTGGTTGCCGCATAATAAGCCTAAGGACTACATCACCACCCTCTCGAGGTGCTTCAGGCTCTTGGCCGGCAAACCACCGAGCTGGCCGGGTTTCGGACACGTAAACACTGTCCCAACAAATAGGGCACTTCTTCCACCGCGCTTTCTTTTCTGGGATGGGCATGTTATCGTCAGTCGAGTGCATGTAGCGGAGAAGGCATGGCAAGCAGAAGATGTGGCCACACTTCGCCATCCTCGGTGCCACAGGCTCTGATAAGCAGATGGGACAGCTCGCAGCTTGTGTTTGGGCAGATGCCAGGACTTGAAGGACCATGCTCCAGTCCAAAGGCACATCGGCGTCAACAGCTTGGGCATGGTAGTCGCCATTAGGATTGACGATAAATCGGTAATTTGCATGCACATATCTAGATTTTGTCAATAGGCTTTTTGATTGACACAAAGCCGTCTTCGTACCTCGCCTTGTCAACCGCGTGGTAACCAGAACCGAGTCCCCAGATGGGGTTTCGCCGCCCATTACGTGCATAACTATGATGGTGGCTGTACTGAGATTGAGGCCGTGGCGGCAAATTGAAGCTCATCAGATGTGTGATCGAGGTCTGACCCTTCCGACTGCTTGTGGACTTCATGGCAGCCTGCAGCAAATGGCTTTGTCAGACAAAGACGTCCTCACTTGCCGTTGTTTACTGCTTCGATCAGACTTGAGCTTACGGAATCAACAAAAGTATCCTCATCCACTAGCCTTGGACGTCGTTGACTCTTGTGTTGTTTCCGGATGGACTGATTGTTTCGTGCAGTCGATGGCGAAGCGCGAGTTGTCGAGCCCGCGCCGAAGCTCCCCGATCCACCACTGCGACGCTGAGTGTGGCTGTCAATGCCTAAAGATGCAGCACCTTGCGACTGCGAAGCCGACGAAGCTTGTGGTCGACTGTTCACGGATTTGAGAGGCGGAAGGCTTGACACCGAGTTTGAAGACATGACGGTGATTGCTGAGGCTTCAGAACTCTGGCACACTGTTTATGATCCTCTATACCCGGAAGCCATGACCGTACGACGTTAATATGGCTTCAACACAAGTTAAAGGTGGTAAGATATACACACCCTATGTGGGGTGGTGATCGAGGGTAGTCGAGTAGGAGGGGATTGGGGGATGCATAACTCTCTACAACTTGCATAACTCGAAACGCCGACGTCACGGTGATTATTTTTAGAGAGTGGTTGCCTTATGCAAAGAGTCGTCACATCATTAATTATTATCAATCCGTGGATATAAGGCCATCCAAGCCCAGTATAAGTGAGCACATGTTGCCCCAGAAAGCCTAAAGTATTAACTGGATAGCATCAGCATTTCCATTGTTCCCATTGTTCCCTCAGGGTTGGCATCAGTCTATGAGGGTCTGGTTGCCTTATGTAATCCCAAGAAGAGCCCCGTGCACGGTCCAAGTTCGGACCGACCTCGTCCTGTGGAAGCGATCATTAACTGAACCAACCTCCGACGGTGAACAACTAACCTCAGCATCGTCCTGCAACATGGGTAAAGCGCAATGCTTCAGCGGTCCCTGGAAGGTCACAGGTGGGAGGGTGTAGGTATCCGCGATTCTCTTCAAAGGCGTGTATCACGGCTTGGTAATCCGAGAGGGCTGTGACGGCCAGACACTGCAAGGCACCAACAACATGCTCAACTCATACCTTCAGGCGGTGCCCCACGTGCAGCCTGCCATTCCAACTCATCCAGGTCGACGGCAGCATGATATACCCTACGACCCACCGCCCATTCATCCGCAAGTGCAATACTCCCATTACCATGGCTATCACCAACAGCTTTCTCACGCCCATCCCCCTCCACAGCCCCATCCTCAACAATGGTATCCTTACCATCCTATGCAACATCCACATCCACGGCACTATCAGCCATACTCAGCGCCTGTCATGCCAGTCTACCAGTCTGCGGCGCCGCCACTGCTCCACCGACCTTCTCCACCCGCACACATGCCATCGTCATCCTCCATCCGCTCGCAAGATTTACTCTCTCCATCAACCTCGACAACGTCCCTCAATGTTCCCACTCCGGCCCTGACCTCCTCGACGGCTTCATTACCCCGACACTCCATACCATCACCCAGCAGACGAATGCCATTCTATCCTCCAGTAAGTGACTCAATATCCTGCTACTTAATCTTTCTTTGAATGCTGATTAGTAAAGCTGCCATGGTATTCAGTACCCGAGGAACCGATGCCGCCAAAAGCTCGAAATCGGCGAAGAAAGCGAAGGGCAACGCAAACACTTATAAAATCCGTGGAATTACCAATACACAAGGGACTCAAAGAAACGGATACTGAAGATTCAGTCATAAATCAGAAAGATTGCAGACCTCCTGCGCCCGCAATATCAGAAGATGAAACACCGGTGACTTCGCAGGCTCCTTCAGATGCCGATTCGACCCAACCCACCACCCCGTCCTCTGCTGCACCCCCACTTGGTGCCTCGAGGTCACAGCCAGCAGCAACACTGAGTAAGTTCAAGGTCAGACCCGCTGTACCCATAGTGCCTGTCATACCTGTAATACCGCAGATTCCAATCCGACCTAAAAATGGTCAAAGAGTTTCTGTCAGTGCTGCATCGACATCTACAAAGGTTACGGGTACCGCAGAGGTGCCATTATCAGCTGGTGAAGCTTCCTCAACTGCAGTACAACCTGGGACCGAAGTTAGCCCTGCACTTGCTGAAGAAGCAGCTACAACGCGACCTCTACCCACAAGAGCGCCCGCAAAGTCCTGGGCAGATCTTGTCAGAACAAAGTCAACTCTTCCTGTATCATCGTCGACGTCAGGAGAGCCTGGCAGCACAGTTCAAACAAATGGCTTCTCCTCCCTAAAGGCTGGTTCTATCATTGACGCTCTGAGCTCATTCGACGCTTCCGCCCCTACAGAAGATGCCAAGATGACATTCATAGAGCCGAGAGGACTGGTAAATACTGGTAACATGTGTTATATGAACGCGGTAAATTTATCAAGGTCCAAATCATTTTAATTCGAGAGGTCCCTAATCAACGGTGCACAGGTACTACAAATACTCCTCTTCTGTGTTCCTTTCTACTCCTTTCTTGATAGTGTTGGGAAACGAGCGGCGCATAGCTTCAAAAGTGACACGCCAATGTTGGATGCCATGTAAGACACCACTTGCGCCGGTCTCTCCGCACCACTCATCAAGATTGTGTAGGATAATGTTTGTGCGAGAGTTTCTCGTTATTGATTCTGCTCTGTCAGTTGAGCAACTACGAATGCGGTTGAAGGAAAAAGAGTTAGAGCAATATGGCGAAGCGTTCATTCCAGAGTTTGTATATGAGGTCATTAGGCGTCTTCCCCGGTTTTCGTCGATGAGGGTAAGTCAAGCACTTGATAAGTTATTGGGTATGACTAACAATTCTCTCAGCGCGGACACCAGCAAGACGCCGAAGAGTTCTTGGGGTTTCTTCTAGAGGAGCTTCATGAAGAGTGTGCTAAGGTTATGAAAGCGTCAACTTCAGGGCCAACGTCTGCCGTGCTGAGTCCAGTCAATGGTCCCACGTCGCCATTGGGCGAGAGTACTCTACCGACCAATACTGTCTCGGATAGTGGTTGGTTAGAGGTTGGCCCCCGGCAAAAAGCGGCCGTAACTCGGTCATCGGGCACGATCGAGATTGAATCACCAATAACGAAAATCTTTGGTGGAAAGATCCGATCAGAACTAAGGGTCCCTGGGAAAAAGACCTCCGTAACCCTTGAGCCATATCAACCTTTACAGCTTGATATAGGGTCTCCACATGTCAACAATATTGTCGACGCTCTTAAAGGCTTGACTAAGTCAGAGGTTCTTCAGGGTGATTTCAACTCGCCGCGGGGATCTGACGCTACAGCCACCAAACAGGTGTTCATTGAGATACTACCGCCTGTACTTATCTTACATTTGAAGCGCTTTCAGTACGACAACGCAGGAGGAACGCAGAAGATCTGGAAGAAGGTCGGCTATCCCCTGGATCTAGAAATTCCGAAGGAGGTCTTTCCACAACACAAGCGTGGAGGTCTAGTCGCTCACGGGGCGCTGCCCAAGTATCGACTGATAGGCGTGGTATATCACCACGGCAAAAATGCAAGTGGCGGCCATTACACCGTCGACGTCCGTCGGCAAGAGGGCCGTGAATGGATTCGGCTTGACGACACCATCATCAGGCGCGTTCGCAGTGAGGATGTGGCGGAAGGGGGTAGTGAAGAGGACCCTAAGATCCTCGCCGCCGCATTAGAGCAACACAAGAATGATCAGACTTTCGGCAGCAACAGCAACATATTCGAGCAGATGCACCTCGATGCCGAGGAAAAGAACGCCGACGGGAAGGGTTGGAGTCAAGTCAACAGTGCCGGTACCGGGACGCCCGCGGCAGGGAAAAGGTGGTCCGGCGCCGTGAATGGCAGTCTGACGCCGGCAGACTCGTCTGGAAAAAGAACCCCGGTGGGACGCCCGCAGGTCAAGGACAACAAGGTTGCCTACCTACTTTTCTACCAAAAGATCGCCGCGTAGGTCTGCTATGGAGAGTCTTTCGTGTTTCTGCTAGCTATGGGTGCTCGTTGGAGGCATTAAGCAAGCGCTGTGTTGTCAGATACCTACATGATTCCGTTCTGTACATGTTACCTCGAACCTTCACTGGGTGACTTTGGAAGTGCGTTGTAGGACCAAGAGGTGAAGTGTCTGCACAACAAAGTCTACAAGCTCCAATATCCCTCCAGGGTAGCTGGCCCTCGTCTTAAGCTTTGAGCCTTGAAGATCAGGGCGAAGAAGGTAGATAGGAAAGCAGTCTACCCACCAATGGCAATTCCATTATACCATACCTCCACACGCAACCACAGCCAGCAGCCAGCAAGCGGAACGTTACCTCAGCCTCCGAGCCCGAGAACACAGGACGAACACACCCCGTTAACCCTAACCCTAGCCAATGTAGCACTTAGGAGAGGAGACCGTAATGAACCTCACATTGATGATAGATTGAGCAGCCAATCGCATTTTGTCTTGTGCTGGCCGAATAGAAACAAGTAGCTGGGCCAAAGTTGGCAGTAGACGACTCCTCTCAGGAGCTTCGATCGTGCTCCTTACGTGATACACCAATCGACGTTATGATCTCTCAGCATCGTAAGGTATGATTATCCGCGCAGACAAGGCTGACACCTTGACCAGGGGCTAAGCAGCAGACAGCATGCTACCTTGCCTATCGATTGTTCGCTTGTGCACTCTCCTCGAAGCACCATATCCATATCTATGTCACCGCATGATAGGAACTAATTTAGTCAGCCATGCCTCAAGCAGCGAGGTTCTAAGAACCTTGCGAAGTCAATCGTGGTCCAGGACTAAGGTAGAGTTTGGGGATTACCTTATTTAGCGCTTATTCTCCGGGTGTGACTGCAAAGCCTCAAGAGGTAAGGTATGCTGACAGCCGTCGTAGCATCCAGCCACACCCGCTTCCACTACGTCTGCAAGAAGTCCTCAGCTGCGTTCAGCTCATCTTCTAGTGCTTACTCTTATTCATACCACCACTTGACTCTTGAGTTCAGCCGTCGCATGTTGTACAAAAAGGCAGGGCTGCTGTTTTGACCGTGGCTGGTTGAATTGCACGCTTTGTATTACCAACATAGAAAATTATCGAAGAGAGCATCAGTCTCATATTTCATACTAGGAACATCTACATCCGCCTTGAGCTTCGTTAGCCATTTAATTTCCGAAGTCAGGACAGACTGCTGTTCTCTGTTTATACTTTTGTGCCACTCTTCTCCTATATATACTCTTCTCTGTGTTGCCGTCTCCGTGTTGCTCTAATTGCTCGAGTTTGTTTTGTGCCATCTCTCTAACTTGATTAACCCAAGATCTGAGAGAGTCTACTAGCAACAGTCTCAACATCATGGGCGATGGATCTGACAGCCCGTCGCTGTTTGGGCTTGACATCGACCTCCCTCCGGTTGATGATCGCATAGCCAGAATCAACGAGGCCGTCAAGCAGGATAAAGCGCTACGTAAACATGAACTACCGGACTTACAGAACTTCTCGATGACTACCTCGCGCCGGACGTGCCAGTCACCCCTGAGGATTTCATGCGCAGACTCCTTCACGTCTTTCGTGCATCTAACGACGATACCTATCAGGTTCTACTTCGAAGGTACTCTGAAAGTGAGCAGCACGCACTCGACGACTTCGTTACAGGAAACTCTGCGCATGAAGCCGGGAGGAACCTTGAACATGGACACTCTATAGGAGTACGGGAGGAGTTGCAGAGGATGCATGATGCTTCAAGGGTTGTGCTCCACCGTCCTCATATCATCGAAGCGATCGAAAAAGCATTTTCCTGGCATGAAGAATGGGACCAAGCATCCCATATGACGAAAACTGACATTGGTATATATGAAAATGACTCACCGCTTGAGGTGAGTGCCTCCTCCCGGTGAATTCTTTTATCGTGTTTGAAGACTCACCCGTTCATGGTATCGGTCAGGTTTACAAGGAATGCGGAATTCCGGAATTGGGGCCTCACTGTTGAGAACAAGCCACGTTACACATGTGTGCCCAAAACGGTATATGGGGTGCAGCAAGTCGTGAAGTATGCCAAGGCGACGAAGATGGGTGTTCGAGTTTCTGGCTACAGTCAGTACATCTCCACGTTGCTCAATAGCCGCTGAGTTGCTCGGGGCTGAAGTAAGTTGACTCGCTCGTTGTCTATACAGGGCATTCGTGGTCCCCTACCTTTGGTCGAAATGGGGACATTCTCATCTCTGCTCTGAATGTCCAACTCGCTACGAAGATTCCAAACATCACTTCGCTCGGGTTGGACCAGGGGCCTGCTACGGAGTTGAATGCCATCTCTTTCTCTCCAATACAACCCCCCAATGGCGACACCAAACTTGTCCGCGTCGGCTGTTCTACCACAAATGAACAGCTCAGAGAATGGTGCATTGAAAGTAAACTGGTAACGCTCCCTCTGAATGTCATTATGGTAGAGATAACTCTTGGGGGAAGCAATGGACCTATCTGGTAAGCTTGCATATCCGAACTGCATGTCATAACTACTAAGAATAGCCTTGTAGTCACGGAGCCGGTCGCAAACATAAGACGCTTAGTGACCTTGTCCGTCGGATTGAGTACGTGGATGCCCATGGAGAAGCTCGAGTGATCGATCACACAGCCGCAGAGTTCCTGGCGGCAGCCAGCAGCTGTTTTGGATTGATGGGTGTTATCACCCATCTTACCCTAGCTCTTGATAAGATGACTGTCGCAGTCATGAAACCAAGGAAGGTCCCAGTGGTCCAAGCCATTCCTCCGCCGCCTGGGTACATAGTTCCAGAGGCTCTTCAACCGACAGTGCCGCTCACTCCTGAAGAGATGGCCGAAGCGCAGGCTGAGTTTGAAAGACGAGCTACCGGTGACTATTACGCGGAGTGGTTTTGGTTTCCTTACTCCGATTATGCGTGGATCAACACCTGGGAAACCTCCACGGACCGTGAGGGAACGGTAGATTACCCGGACGGATTTTACAAAGTATTGCAGCTAGCTTCGACTCTTCTTCTTCAGGTCCTCCAACAGACGGCGGCGTTGACAAAGACGGCCCAATGGTTTCCGCTTGTGCGAACAACGCTCATCTGTGAGGTCACCCGAGAAATGTGCCAAAGATCCCTAGATCTCGATGAAGACTAATGATATTGTGACTGCAGCACGTGCGGCAATGATGGCTTTACCACCCTTTGATGTGCCAATCTATGGCAATACTTTGGAGACTATCAAGACGTGGCTGCCGGATGCGCTTCATTTCCAACGAGCTATTCAGAATATCCGTGTGAGAGACCTCGAAGTCGAAATACCGGTAAGTTGACCTGTATCTTGCCATTGAATTCATGGCAAACCACTAATCACAAGCTCAACCGCAGCTGCTTCCAAGTTCTGCTGATTCGGCCAAGCCTGACTATACCGTCGTGCAAAAGGCTTGGTGGGATGCTATTCTCCACGCTTATAAGTATACCGATACATGTCCTCAGCGCATGCCCCTCGAGATGAGAATCATGGGCGACAGCAACGTGATCATGGCCCCGCAGCGCGGAAATTCATTGGGCACCTGCTCCATCGAAATCCTTACCTTACAGGACTGCAAGGAGAAATGGCATCCATATGCACAAGAGCTGCTCGATACCTGGATGTCGTATGAAGACTCGATGGGTAAACGATTGAATACTCGTCCACACTGGGCCAAGGAATGGTAGGTCCTATCCTTTTACAACAGCATAGTCACGTTTTGCACACGCTTACCAGACACCTCTTCTCTCGTTTATAGGTACGACTTCACTGTTGACGGAAGACCATGGCTGGACCATCTGAAAGAGGTTTCTTACAAGGAGGAAATCAAAGAATTCAAGAAAGCCCTGTCGAAGATTGGGGACGCACATGGATGGACGTTGTTGGACATCAGGGAAAGATTTTCGAATGACTTGTACGACAAGTTGATCTTCGAAGACGTTCCAGACACCGCCCATGCTCTTCAAACCACCCTGGTGGCAGCGGAAAAGGTACCCTAACACGGCTTGAAAGTGCGTGCTGGACTGTGCTGACATTACAACAGAATGCTATGAACATTACCACTAGTGCAGTGGAAGCGCTCGAGTCTATCTGATGCATTGATGACTTTTGGGAATCCCCAGGAGCGCTTTGTTCCTTGGCGGATTTTTGATGGGATTGCGCATGTTATGACTATAATATAGCGCCAGTCATACAAACAAGCAATTTATATACTTCAACGTTCCTCTCAAGCAGCTTCGTGGCTCCAATTCCCAGCTATCGCTCCCATCGTTTTCCACGTCTAAGTCGATGTCGTTGCCAACCCTGATCCTTGCTTCCCCATGTACAAATCCTCACCTTCCAGCATCTTAGCACGTATTGAGTAATTTCACATATTGCGGAACCAACCTTGACCGAGGGTATGTAAACAATCCACAAGGGACCATAGTGGGTTTGTTTTCATCCTGCTTGAAAAGTAGGTTGATGCTGCAGTGTGTTGACAGAAGAATGATAGGGATGTTATATCTCTTTTGAATAATATATTCATATTTCTAATCCAAACCCACTGACCCTGACCCCTGACCACCTAAACCCTAGGTAGGTAGGTAATTTATTCCGCCCGGAGGCACTACGCCTAAAGGGCTCTAGCGCTATCATCCTGTCAAAACTATTGCTATGTCCATGTCCCACGAAAAGCCCTTGCTGAAACGTCTTTTCCTT
>JAABUY010003436.1_pt1 | contig 17521 bp, 17 predicted proteins | sample 5560271 | NCBI WGS metagenome assembly JAABUY01 (sample SAMN10711886, study PRJNA513374) | rock metagenome | isolation source: Antarctica rocks | place: Antarctica: Victoria Land, University Valley
ATGAGCATGTAGAGTGATGAGCATGTAGATGAGCAAGTAGATGAGCGAGTAGATGAGCGAGTAGAGTGATGAGCATGTAGAATAATGAGCATGTAGAATGATGAGCATGTAGGTGAGCGAGTAGATGAGCGAGTAGATGAGCGAGTAGATGAGCATGTAGAGTGATGAGCATGTAGGTGAGCGAGTAAATGAGCGAGTAGATGAGCGAGTAGGTGAGCATGTAGAGTGATGAGCATGTAGATGAGCGAGTAGATGAGCGAGTAGATAAGTGAGTAGAGTGAGCGAGTAGATAAGCGAGTAGATAAGCGAGTAGAGTGATGAGCATGTAGATAAATATTTTAGCTGAATTAACTGAATTAACTGAGTTAGTTGAATTTAGTTCAGCGCATATGAACAAATGCAGATTATATCAACAAAAGCGAGATTCAGTGCAATGGCATATGAACAAATGCAGATTTTATTGACAAAAGCAGAACTCAATTCAGCGAGATCAGTTAAAATCTCGATTTTATTCAGCTTTAAGCAACAAATGTCACTTTAGCTAAACTTTAAAATTTAGTTCACTTTACAAACTGTTGATGTCAACTGAGTTAAACACTTTATTGATTTCACTAATGATTAAAAAGAAGATCTTGATCTTCTTGTTCTTGACTAAAGTTTAATAAGCAGTAACTTCAATCATGATAATATTGATGATCTTCTTTAACTCAGTTGATCAAAGTTGATTGAAGTCAACTTAAGTACTTTGCTTTATTAAGAAAGTTGATTCAATAAATTGATCAGATTCAATGAATCAATTCATTGATTTCAAATTTGTAGATCACTTTAAGATGATCATTGACGTAATGATTGACTTCAGATTCTTTCATTTCATTTCACAGATTTCACTTGATTCAGATCTGTAAAATGCTGATTGACTGCTTGCTTTTGAAACAACAGATTTCAATGTTTTAATATTCAATGAAAATATTAATTGATTATTTGCAGAATTTATTAAAATTTGATTTCTTTTCAATCAAAGATTTTCAATGATTATCTTATACTGATTTAGACAAGTTATTAATAGAAACATCATTTTATTCTTATGTTTTTGTATCATGATTAATGTATACAGAGCGTGCATGATCAATCTTTAATCGAAAATTTCATCATACAATTAAATCAACTTTGATTTTAATAGTAATATTAACTGAATATCAAAGTGTTTACATAGCTCTGACATTAAAGATTCATCAATGAAAGTCATATCAATGACTTTAATATTTATCAGAGTGAGAAATCTGAATATCTTTTTTAAACTATTCAAGATGATGTTAACAGTGAATGACTTGAAATTAAATGAATCATCAGACATGCTGATGAAACAGAATATGAATATATCATTCTCAATCACTACTTTAATGAAAGCAGATCATTTTTCAAATTTGCAATGATTTCATGCATTTAAATCATCTTAAAACATTCATATGCTTTATGTTTTGTCTTCTTACATTTGAAGCAGAATTCTTTCTTAAACAACTCTTTCTTGCTGAAATCAAGATTCAATATTCTGAGTTTCTTTCATGCAAAGATTAATGATGTAAATCAAGCAGATGATGTGCTAGTGATGAAATGAGTAGCTTGAATCATTGATGCTTTGATGATTAATCAAGTATTCAATTCAATCAATTTAACATTGACTTGCATGCAAATATTAATAAACTCATTCAAATTCATGATTCATTCATTAATCATTACTTGTTAAAGATCTGAATTGATTTTATGCTGAAGATTATTTAGTAAAGTTTCATTATTGTATTTTAGTTTTACATTAAATCTTTGAAATTTCATTCAAAATTCATGAAAGAAGATTTTGTTTTGATAAAACTTTAAGTACTGTTGTTGAGTCATGTGATAATGATTAAAATCATCATACATCTTCTTAATGATTAATAGTACTTCTTCGTCTTTTAGAAATGAGTTCAATGATGTATTTTCATTCATAAAGTTATGTGCTTGATTGCAACTTCATTAAGTCGATTTTTAATATAAACTATCTTCAACTCTTTAATATGAAAGTAATTCTTATTAGTCTTTAGCTTGTTTTACATTCATGACAGTTAATTGTTTACATTCTGCAACGAATCATTAAACAAGAATGAATTCAATAGCTTAATCAACTTCAAAATTCTATCTTTGAAAGCAGAAGTGCTTTGTCAACTCAATGCAGTCTTTAAATGATGTATAATCACATTCTTGTCTCTCATTTCTTTCTGCAGATGCGTCTGCTTAATCTTCAATATGATGTTTATCTTGTTGACATCTTCTAACATATAAATCATGTCATTGTGAGTCTCGATTTTGATGTCATGCTGATGATACATGTACTTGATAAAGATAATAATGTTATCTGCTTCATGAGTGATTATTCAAACATTCAGCTCTGTATTGAAGCTAATCTTGATTATTTTGTAGTCAAAAAGCAACGTGTTCATGTTCTTTTCTTCTGTGTTAGATGACGCGTTCATGTTTTCTTCTTCTTCTGATTCTGATGCTGTTCAATTCTGTGATAGAAGTGATTCTCTTCTAGCATTTTGAAGTTTGTAGCAAGCAATGCTCATTGATGCTGAGTTTCTAGTCATGATATGAGTAGAAAATTGCTGATCAAAATTCTGATGTTACTGTTGAAATTTCTGATTTCAATTGAACTTTCTGAGTTCAAGTTCTGCTTGATTTTCTGATTTCAATTTTAATGATGAGTTCAGTAAAGAGTTAGTCAAAAACAACGCGTTCATGTTCTTCTTCTTTTAATTCTATTGAAATTTCTGAATTTGACTTCTGATTCTGACTTAGAAATTTCTGATTTCTATTGAACTTTCTAAATTCAAGTTCTGATTGATTGTGTAGCTTGTTTTGTATCATCTACATGTTGATAGCAAGATTAATGAGCTTTGAACTAATGTTATGAGTCTGCATAGAGCTGATCATATGAGTGTATTTTAACTAAAAGTTCAAAGTTAAAGAAGAAAGAAGATGAAACACGTCATGAATATTTATTCACGAAGGCACGCTAGGTCGTTAGCGTGTCAACATTAGCTCTATACTAGTCTATGATAGTTTAACATGATTTATGTTAGACTAACTCGAAGTGCACGCTCGCAACATAAATCTCGCTGAGTTCAAAAATCATTAAGAACTTTTAGAAATCAATTTAAGTCTTTTTTGATTCAATGACTTAGTTATTTAACATTCTTTATGTTTCAGAGAATGACAACGTCAGTAGAATCATTGAGTATTGTAGATTCAGACAATGATTGACGTTTTTTTTGTATGATGTTAGTTCAAAGATAAATTAATATGCATGAAGAAAGCTCAGAATAGATAACTGAATCAAGAGTGATAGAAAAATAGAGACTTTAATAATTCTTGAAGCAATCTTTCGCAAATGATTGAATTATGATGAATGTTTAGTCAATTGAAAGAAGAGTGATGCTCAACAGTAAGAAATGAGATCATAGTTCAAGTGCTTAGTCTTCAAGAGAGAGTATTATTGATTAAAGAAAGAGTTTTTATTTTGATTCTTAAGTTATTAATAAAGATTTCTTATCGCTGATTCTTTTAATTAAGTAAACGAACGCGTACTTAATGAACTTTAAATCTTCTAGCAATTCAATAAAGATTTCTTATCATTAATTCTATTGATTTCTTGATGTTGTTCTATCTTTCAAAGTCATTAATCATCAAATACACAAATTTCTTTATATTCATCTCATTGTCAGTTGAGTTAACTTGAATGAGTAATGAAATCAATATCATATGATAAATGAGTTTTTAATATAATGTTGAAATCATGTTTAAATGATTCAATCAGTGAAGTATGTGAATGATGATGATTGATTCTTTAAAGATAGTTATAATTGAATATTAAGAATATAAAAGAAGAATGATACAAAAACTTCTATTTATGTAATGTTCAAAGACTGTGCTAGACTTGAAGAAAACATGTTGTGACACAGAAAGAATGTTATAAAGTGAAGAAAATGTTAAGAAAGAAAAAAAGATGTTGAGTCATATTTGAGTCAAATCTGAGCTAAATCTAAATCAGATCAAAGTTTGCTTTAATCAATATGCAGTTAACTCGTTAACATTGACTGTGAATTGATTAAAGTTAAAGCTTTGACCTTATTTAATTCTGACACATTCATAACAATTAATTTTTATCTTCAATTAAAAGAATTGAAAAGATTAATTATGTAAGATTTTTGTTAACTTGAACTTATTCTTTTAAATCATTAATAATGAGCAATTTCAAAAGCTACTATGAATGCTTTGTTCAGATTTGCAGATTGTGCATTGCATAAAGATGATAACTATGATTCTTTCATACTATAAGAAGATTTATGATAAGATCAGATTGAATCTTAAAGAGTCATAATATATTTTTATTGCTTTGAATGCAATCGATGACGAGATTCATCTGTACGTGATGTTGACTACGAATCTTTTGATTCTATTCTGTGTTCAAATAGAAGTCAGAAGAGTCAAGAGATCTCAATTCGACGCAGTTCAAATGATGTTAGAATGTTGCGTGATCATGAAAGCTATCGTGCAGAGTTTTCATCTGCGCGACAACACTCTTTCTAACAGTTACATTTGATCTATGAAGAAGATTAATGACATGTCGAAGTCAGTAAGAGATGAAAAGATACTACTAGTAGAAAAGTCGATTCAGATGATGAGTCTGAGATTATGACTACAAGTGATCAAAGAGTTGATGACTCGTTGACTGCGTCGATATATTGAAACGTCTTCATCATATCGACAGTGCTGTCGAGTAATTGATGAAAAGATATCAGATAGAATAGTTGATTCAGATGATGAGTTTTGAGTTCGTGACTACATGTGCTCGAAGAAGTAGTGACTCGTCAATCACGCTGATATACTGAAAAAGCTTGAGCTCATTTTCTTTACTTGACGTCAAGTCATACATCTATCTACGTGAAAAATTAAGAGCGTAGAAGAATGATCAGAACGCATTCTCTACTATTGATCAGAGCTAAGCATTGAACGACTGTGATCACACGTCTATATCAACAATCTATTCAACGTCTACGTGACACAAGTCAAGAGCAGAATAGAGTTATTCAGTACAATCACACTTTATCTCTTCATCGTGCACATCTCTCTTTCATTACATATTTCTTTGCTCAATGAATGATAATCATTGAGCAAGAGAACACAGTTTTTGACATTACAATCACGAGCATTACGAGTGCAAAGAAATCGTCTTTTGTCTTCGCGATTGAGAATCGAAAATCGAAACATCATTGTATAAAATATCATCAATGAAGAGCAGAGCAAGAACGATGCGTTACAACAAACAGCACAGACACTCGTAAGAGTTTACTTGAGCGTCACGCGCTGAATAGAAGCTATAGATTCATTATTTGATACATAGTCTCAAAACTCACTGTTTCGACGACGTGAAGTCATCATGTAGTCGACGAGCGATTTTCTCTCTCAGAGAGTTTTGTTCGTTCGATACACATAGCATAGTTTTTCTCATGAGTCGAATTTAAAATTGATGTCACAAGAGCGTATGAATTACAATCTACAATCTGCTTTGAATGCATGATTTAGTTCTCAAAAAGTAGCATATCTGAGAATGTTAATATACTGAATCAATATTAAATTTCAGTTTCATGAATATTTTATTGAATTTACATCTTTCAATATTGAGCATATTAATCATCAATTGATGATAAAGCTAATGAAAATCTTGAAGAACTACGTTATTAAAAACAAGCTTTTTGAAATTATTATTAATAATGCAAGCAATAATAGTATTTTAAAAGATGAATTCAAAAAAATCATGAATCATCATAAGTTTTGATGAGACAGAACACAGAATTTTATTAATTGCTTAACTTACATTATTAATTTTATGATTTAAGATTTTATTCAAGTTCTTGAATTAAAAGCAATAGTGAATAATGTTATTATGCTATTAAAGAATGAGCAAATGCAAGATATTGAAATAAGCAGAGACTTATTTGTTGTGGTTAAAAAGATATTGCTTCAGATGATAATGCAAAATAATAATGCATTTATTAATCATGAAATTAAATTTATGCTCTAATGATAATTATTAATGATTCTTCTCAATAATTACTTCGCTTCAGAACTTTTCAAGAGCAGAATGACAACAGATTCAGAAAACTGATACAAGATATTTACATTCATTGAAACTTTACTTACTTGATGCTTCATTGAATGTATTAACTATGTAAATTTATTGATTTTTGAACAAAGAAATACTGCAAAGATTCAAAAATTGCAAAGATCAAACTTAATGAAAATGAGTGATTAATTATTTTACTTGTTGACAATTTATTAAATTCTTTCTATGAATGCACTTTAATAATATCATGAACAATTAATGTAAATATTCACTTAAGATTTTGAATATTTAATGCACTTTTCAATCATCTTGAACAGATTGAAAAGAACATAAAAAGAAGTACTTGCTCATTGAATGCTATTATAGTAAAGACTTGCAAAAAAGTCTTAATCAAACTTGCAAAGTATTAAATTAAAATCAAAGACAGCGATGAAATAATATACAATTTTGCAAATATTCTGAATTTTATCATGAAGCTAAGTTTCTACAAGATTTAAGATGACAAAGATAATGAAGAATCTGTCAATTATAAAATCAAGTATAAAACAAAATTTAAAAAGTATTTTCATCATTACTATGAAGATTCAGCTGTCAATTCAAGAGCAGAAGCACAAAGAGTAAGAAGTGATGTTGACAAGATAATGTATTATGATAATGCAGTTAATCTTTTACTAATGATCTTGTAATTTGTTGCAACTGTCAAAAGATCATTACTTTGAAGTTTTTGATAATCTTAACATATTCATTCTTTTTAAGATAAAGATGATTAATATTTTTGCACTGATGTTATAAATGAAAAATACTTGATTTAATAATTTTGAAAAAACAATGCTTTGAATTTTTCTAAATTGATGCAAATGATTAAGAATATTCTTTCATGCTCAATATTTTTAATAAATATTAAGCGAACTTTTAGTCTTACTAGAAGAGTATGTTGATGAAATTGATTATAAATGAATTTGAAAATGATGAAATAAATAATGTTGATTAATTATTACAATTGAACTATGAATTTAAATTCAGATGAAATTATTACTGAGTTCTGAAATATTTATTGCAGAAAGAAGAATGATGATTAAAAGATCAATGAATCTGCTGATTCATTTCAAGTATCTTTGAAGATTGTTTTAGTTCAAATTTATTCATAAATTTGCAATATTATTATATTTATTAAAAGTCTTGCATTTGAAGTAAGTATGTATTAAAAAAAGTTCAATCAAGTTAATGTATAAAAGTAATGCATAAGTAAATTGATTGCATCAAGTTGAATCATCAAGATCGAGTTGAGTTCTTGATTTATTAAGACTTGATTTAAGTCAAATGTAAAATGATGAAATCTCTTTGTGTGAAACTGTGTAGTAAAAGATAATAAGATAACACTCTATTGATAATAAAACTAATTGCTAAGAAATAAATGCAAAAGCTGACAGAGTTTTTATCTTCTGTCAAGTCATTATTTTTATTCACTTATTAATCTCTTTCAAGTTAATCTTGCAAGCTAGTCTTGCAAATACACATTATTCATAGTTGATGAAATGCATTCTTACAACTGCATCTCTTTTCAAAGACTTGATCTTCAAGTCTTCATAACATTGTAATGTCTTCTTGTAACTGATAGCATAGTAATGACTTCTTTAACACTTTAACATCTGAGTAGCAATGTTGTGAATTGATCATGTTAATGAGCATAAACAGAACTAGTGCAAGATTGTTGATATCAATCTCTTCATCTTTGCTTTCTTTTCTTCTTTTCTTCTCTTCTTATCTTGTTTCAGCATACTCTTTCATGAATATTGCTCTTTTAAACTTGATAAAACATAAAATCTGCTATGTGTATCTTGCATAGCTTGCAGCTTAAAATATAAGCTTCTTTCGTTGCAGTGTTGTTGTGATGCAAGTCAGCTCATAAATTAACATAAGTGACATAGCAGTATCAAAATCATCATCATTATCATCATGATAAATAGCAGCGTTGCGCTCACTGAGATCATGCTAACATGCTCACTCAGTTTGCTCTTTTTGTTGAGATGTATATCTCTCGTTGCTTCTTTTGCATCATCATTGCTGCTGTGTTTATCACGTCTGCTTCTCTTGCATCTTTTGCATTGATGACTGAACTTACAACTTTTAATGAACATATTTATCTTTGCGTGTTTTGATAAATGCTGATGCATAATAAATCATAATGATCAGAAAATCTGATGCTGTCACTGCGTTTATCATTTGAGCGCAGTGATGACTCACATATGTCGTGCTTTCATCAAGCATGTTTGCAAATGCAAGCATTGCTTCAAAGAAAAACATAATTGCATGATGAACTCAGTCTTGCATCATCTTCAGCTGTTACTGCATTATGCTGCATGAATGATGATTCATCACTTCAACACTTGCATTCAGATTCATCTTGTTCTTCATCTTTGACAATGAAAAAGTGAATAGCTTTCTTTTCAATCATGCAAAATTATATTTAACAGTTGAGTAAAGATTCTTGCTTTTCTTATCTTCATCACTTCTTATCATTATCACGTCACTTTATCTTCATCTCGTAAGTATTGACTGAAGCAAGCAATGCATGATGAGATTTGCTGATGAACAAATAGTCTCTTCTTTCACTTCAACATTCTCATCTGCAATCATTGATCACTATCTTTCTTCTTTCATTCATGACGTCACTTATTTTCTTTTTTGAAAACATATGTTGATGTGTGATTTTATTTTGTTTATAGTTAATATTAAACTTTAAACTTGCACTTTTGCACTTTTGATACATTCTTAAATGTGACTTTTGCATGATCTGTCTCTTTTTTTTCTCTTTGACTTCTTTGCAGTCAACTGATGTACTTGCCTTTCTGTCTTGTAATTCTCAATGATTTTCTTCGCATTGCTAAGATTTTTCATTGATTTTCAGAAGTTTTCGTAGAAAGATAAATCAGCTCATTGAACTAAATATTCAATCTTTTCTTTCTTGATTCGCTGATTGATTATCTTCTTCATCTTTCATTTCTCTTTTTCTTCTACAAGAATAATCTGTGACTTTGAATTCTCATCATGCAAGTGTCAGAGTTTCAATAGAGAGACATAAAAGATTAAGTGAATCATATTATATTTCTCAGATAGTTCAAGCTTATATGCTTGCATATCGATCTTTTTCAATATTCTGAATGATTCTAATTGTCTGTGATCAATCTTTTTCTTTGAACGAAGCATATAAATATTTATACTTCATAAAAGCACTTTGTCTTTCATCTGAAAGCTTGCAATCTTATGATGAGCATTATAATACTTTGTTTGCTACTCTGCTACTCATTTTCATAGTTTCATTAAATGTTCTCTGATACTTCATAGTCATTCTGCTCGCTTTGTGATCAAGAATGTCTTTCTCTTCAAAGCTCTGTTCTCAGATGTCTTTGCAAAGCTCGCAGTGTATTTCTTTAAAAGCTCATGTGAAGTTTTTTTGATACTAACATGTATGTTATTGTTATATGCAAACGCTGTCATTGATAAAAACTCTGATCAGTTATTCATCTTATAATTGAAATACACTTGCAGATAATGCTCAAGCATCTGATTCTATCTTTCTATTTGATCATTGATTTGCGAATGAAACGCAGTGCTTAGCTTTCGCTTCGTCTTTAGATGTCAGCAAAGAGTGATTCAGAAATGACTGATAAACAGTGAGTCTCAATTTGATATAATGCTTCACATCATTTTATGCTGATATACAAATTCTCATCATAGCAGATCTGCAAGCTCTTCAACGTTCAGATTTTTGATCATCGAAATGTAAATTGCATGCTTGATCAACTTATTTATCATTGTCAATATAGCATCGCTTGTTTTTTCGATGTACAAATTCTTTGCAGATGACATATCTGTTATGAAATTCATGATCATTGTGTGAAATGAATTCACGTCTTCTGAAAGTATAAACATCAGCTCTTCATAAAGTTTATGATGATGCACTTGCACTTACTGACAGTCTGAACAGATGTAAACATATTTCATCATCTCTTTGAGCATTTTCAATCAGTAATATTTTCTTCTTGTTGCAGTCTTGATATGAGCATATGCAAAATGATCTGCTTCGAAATCATTATGATTCATATGCAGAATTTCATTTCTTGTAGCAAAGTCATTGAGTACATAAATTGCAAGATCACAACGTAGCAGTTCATCATTCTTCATACTTTATTTCAAAAGTTCATTCTTTTTAAATGTGAATCGTTGACGTCATTTTTCATTCACAACAAAGACGTTTCTTTGTTGTAACTTCAGCAGTTATGTAATCATTGATTCACTCATCTTTAAATAAAATCTCTTTGACTTCATAATTTGATGAATCAGAAGTTGAGATGACGCAGTATCTAAAATTCTGCAAGATTTAGCAAGTACTTTTTCATTCAAACACATGATTTGAGTATCTGCAATGACTATGTCATTCAATTACGTCATCAACGCTGTGAGTTTAACTGCTGTCAAAACTTCTTCATTCTATAGCAGCTCAGATTGACATTTCTGATTGTGAAGTTTGTTTTGCAGAGTAGATAGAAAATAATCATTATTCTTCTTACTATCATTTGATTTCATGATGTCAGATCTTCTTAATGACGTATTTATAAAGTTTAATTTATCTTTGTGATACTCAATATTAAAGTCAAACGCAGCTAATTTCTCAGCTCAATGCATCTGTTATGCATTAAGCTTCTTCATCATCATAAAGTAATAAAGATTATTATAATCTGTTATCACACATATGAGTCGCTTGCTATTCTGAAGATAGTGTCATCAGTTCTTAAAATCAAGAACTATAGCATACAGTTTCTTGTTATATGTATTTCATTGTACTTCAGCTTTCTTGAACTTGTAACTATAATATACAATAAAATGTCATTGATTAATCTTGCTCTTTTGACTAAGCATGTCTTCAACTTCGTAATTGAATGCATTGATTTTCATGCAAAGATTTGCATCTTAATTGTAGTATTTCAAAATAAAAGCACTGACAAAGATTGTTTTCAATCTTTCAAAAGTCTTTCTTGCTTTCACTGTCATTATGAAGAATAAATGCATCATTTCTTTCTTTGCATTCTTGATCAGATCTGTCAAGAGCATGATGATTTAAAAGAATTTTTTTATAAATTGTTAATAAAATTTCGCAAATTTTAAGAATATAAGAATATTCTTTGCAGACTTAAGTTCAGATCAGCTAGTGATTATGTTGATATGAAATCACTTCATCTGAATATTTCTTCATTTTATCAGAAAACTTAGAAAGATAATTTTGTTGCAATTGAAAGTGCATTTTGACAATTTGACATACAATTAATGTTTTAGTAGCGTGTGAAGAATCTTGTGCACATGCTCTCAATGCTGCTCTTTCGTCTCAGAATATATTAAGACATCATTCAGATATATCATGTAACAAATATTCAAAAATGACTTAAATGCATGATTTACATAAAATTAAAAGATTGCAGAAGCATTTATCAGTTCAAAGAATATTATCTGATATTTAAACTGATTATAGCATATGTAAAAAGTCGTTTTTCATTTATTGCTTTTGTAAATTCAAATGTAATAATAAATGTTGCAAATATTAATTTTAATAAAGTGTCTTGCATGAGCAAAGTGATTCAACGTTTCAGAAAGTAAAGACAATAAGTAATTATTCTTTACTGTTATTTTATTGAGATCATGATAATTTACGCATAAATGAAGACTTTCATTCAACTTCTTTACAAACAACATGAGTGCTTTTGCAAAACTACTTGATGAATGAATTCATTTCTTCTTTAACGTGCTGTTTAAATAGTCTTGTATTGCAGCGAGCTCATTTTATGTCATTTTATAAATAGACTTGATGCAAGACATTTTGCTCTTTATCAGATCAATGAGATGTTTCATTTGATTATGCATGTTCAAACTATCAGAAAGAATTTCAGAAAATACTTTCTTGAAATCTTGAATAGCAAAGAGTATCTTTGATTCTTTCGCTTAAAGTGCATTGTATCTTGCAGTCTGTCAATCTGTGTTTTGCGATAATTTATCTGTAAATAGCAGCTGATATGACAGAGCTACATAAGTCTCTCTCTTTCTCTTAGCTGTGAGCATTGTCAGCTCAACAAATTTCGATGTCTTGCACAAATTAACTTGTACTTGCTTTGCACGCTGAGTGCTGTTTTCTCGATATGATCAGCGATGCTTACGTCAGCGAATATTCAAGTCAATTTCATTTAATTATGAATAATCAAGAATTATATCATATTTTCGCATGTTTACAGCATGAAACTGAGTGTTTCAGCTTTTGTGAACTTTCTCATGATTAATCAATTCAATATTGATCTGATGCATATCATAGCAAAGAATTCAACAATCATCAATCATCTGAATTTGTTTCAAAGTTGTATGATTCTTCAATAACTTATGCTCTTTTACTCATGATTGCAATATAAAGTTTCGCTCAATCTCAAAGTTAATAAGATAGTGAGTTTCATGCATTTTCTCAAAGACATTTATCAGTATTAACATCATTATTACACATGATAATTATCTTTTCATTATTATATTTAATGATTCAAGAATGAACATCAAACTTTCTTTTTTCTTGTTTCTTTGTCATGATTGCAAGTCTTTTGTCTGAATGCATAATTAAAACACATTGAATTATTAATCTTGTATCTTAACTTCTTGCATGATCAGCATGTAAGATTGAATGAAACAGCATTAAACTAGTTGCATCAAGTTGAATCATCGAGATTGAGTCAAGTTCTCAGCTCGTTAAGACTTGATTTGAGTCAGAATTGTTGACTTGAGTATTCAAGTTAAGTTATGATGTTTGAATCAAGTATTTGAGTTGAGTTAGAAAATTGAAATCGAGTATCGACTTGAAATTCTTGACTCGACTCGTCAAGACATGAAGATAAATAGATAGATATTCTATTATGACTTTCTATCATGACTCTCTATCATGATTCTTTATCAAATAGTCTTCATGTTTTCTCTTCATGACTTCTCTTCATGACTTTTCTTCATGACTTCTCTTCATGACTCTCTATCAAACAATCTTCATGTTTTTCTATCATAGCTTTCTATCATAGCTCTCTATCAAACAGTCTTCATGTTTTCTCGTCATAACTTTCTATCAAATAATCTTCATGTTTCTCTTCATGACTTTCTATCAAAAAGATAATGCAAAAAGATAATGCAAAAGCAAAAAACCGGATTTTTTATATATATTTAACTCTCTTGATGTCATTTTCGATTTCTTGATGAGTCGAGTCGAGAATTCAAATCAAGTATCAACTTGAGATTAATATCAGATTGAGTCAGAATGTTGAAATCGAGTATTCAAGTCAAGTCAGAAGATTGATATCAAGTACTTGAATTGAGTCAGAAGATTGATATTGAAACTTGATTCAATAATCAGTCTAAACAGCATCTTACTTAAATTCACTGAACTTGAGTGTTGCATCATCTTTAGACTGCATGCTCGAAGCAGAGAACTTCAAATTCTCTGTTGCAACGACAAATCTCATCTTTTCATGTGAGAATCAAGATCTCTTCTGAGATGCTACACTTTCACTTTGCTGCTGCGAATTTAACTTCAACAGCATATCAATGTCTTGCAAATGCAAGTCAATGTTTATAAAATGCTTTAACAGATCAACATAATTGATAAAGATGTATAAAATGCAAAGAGACTCATTCATGATGATTTTGTTAATCTTCATTTGTAAGTACATCATGCAAGTCTCGTTGAATATATGATAATTCAAATCTGCATACAGTTTAATAAAATATTACTTGAAATTCATGATGCTTTGATCAACTCACTGCTTTGCAGTTTTAAGTCAATGTTTTGTTTAAAAGTTATGAATTTCAGAATTGCTAAGTTTAGCATGCAAATATTCAGTGTAGTACTTTCAGTTGAATATCTCATCATGATTGCATATGCTCATCACATGATCTCATCACTGATTGCAAAACTTCTCTGACAAGTATGATGCAAATCATTGCAGCTTCTTTTCTTTCATGATGAAGTTAACTGACATCATGATCATGAAATCTTTACAGTCTTGCAGTCAAAACATCAAGAAATCATAGTTCATAATGTTCTGCTTCTTGAGCTTGCAAGATTAATTAATACACTTGCGTGCATTACTTCAATAGTGATCATCATTATGTTGATATCAATGATCAAAAATTAATCAAGTTTCTCGCTTAAGTTTTGATATATAAAGTTACAAGACAAGCAGTAGATTCTGCATCTTCAGATTCTTTAACTGTTTGCATACTTCACTTGTCAATCAATGAAAAATATGATCTGTTTATTCAGTAGATTCTTGCAGCTTAAACTTCTCATCTGCATGTTTGAATGCATGATTCTCAAATCTGTTCTGATGAGATGATGAATTCTCAATGTAAGAAAAGTTATCACTTCTTTCAATTATGCAACTTCTAGTGAGTCGCTACGTATTTAACATCTTTTACTTAGCAGCTTCATGCAAATGAAGCAATTAAAACTGTGAGATGACGAGATTTCTTTGCATGAAACTGCGTAGTAAAAAATAATAAGATAGCATTTTATTGATGATAAAATTAATTGCTAAGAAACAAATGCAAAAGCTGACAGAATTTTCATCTTCTGTCAAATCATTATCTTTATTCACTCATTAACTTCTTTTAAGCTAATCTCATGAACTAGTCTTGCAGACATGCATCATTCATAGTTGATGAAATGCATTCTTACATCAGAATTCTTGATTCAAGTATTTGAGTTAAGTCAAAATTCTTGACTTAAGTATTTAAATTAAGTCAGAAGATTGAAATTGAGTATTGATTCAAATTTTCAACTTGATTCATTAAAATATGAAGATAAATAAATAGATAGTTGTAAATAGCTTGTTTATTCTTCATGACTTTTTATTAAATAATCTTCATGTTTTTCTCTTATGACTTTCTATCATGACTTTCTATCAAATAATTTTCATGTTTTCTCGTCATGATTCTCTATCATGACCTTTCTTCATGACTTCTCTTCATAACTTTTCTTCATGACTTTTCTTCATGACTTTCTATCAAATAATCTTCATGTTTCTCGTCATGACTCTTTATCAAAAAGATAATGCAAAAAGATAATGCAAAAGCAAAAAACCGGAAAAATTTCTATATTTAACTCTCTTGATGTCATTTTCAATTGCTTAATGAGTTGAATCAAGAACTTAAATCAAATTCTGACTTAAAGTCAATATTAAGCTGAGTCATGATGTTGAAATCGAGTATTTGAATCAAGTCAGAAAATTGATATCAAGTACTTAAGTTAAGTCAGAATGTAGATATGAAAACTTGATTCAATGATTAGTCTATGCATAAAAATAATGCAAATATAATTTCAAGAATTATACTGTTTATTTTAATTAATAAAGATAAACATTTTCTAAAATTTCTTGAAAAACATAATGTCAAGATTTATCATGATAGTTGTCAGAATCGTGTCTAAATGATACAATCAATGAAGGTCAAAGTTGATAGTGCTTGATCTTTAGAAATAGCTATAACTGAATATTAAGAATACAGAAGAAGATTGATACAAAAGCTTCTATTTATGTAATGTTCAGAGACTGCGCTAGGCCTGAAAGAAATGTGTTTGTGACACGAGAAGAATGTGATGTAGATGAACAAGATGTTGGTGAAAGAAAAGAGTGTTGGGAAAGAAAAAGAATGTTGAGTCATATCTGAGTCATATCTGAGTCATATCTGAGTCAAACCTGATACGAATTGATTAGAGCTTCAGCCTTGTTCAGTTTTGATATGCTCGTAACATTACTTTTCTCTTCGAAAATTTATGTTTGCATGAATGTAGTTCATCTGCTCGCTTTTGTTGATAGTTATTTCGATATTTAGCGCGATTTGTTTGAATATAGCTTATGAAATTCGTTCAAAACTTTCTCTGAGTCATCGAATTCTTCTTTATCAACATAGTATCATTCGTCGTCTCTATCTAGATCTGTTCATTTGACTTTGTACTGTATTCGATCTCGATAGCGTCTGAAGTTCAATATATTGTCTATCTCTCAGTGTTCATCGTCTTCGATAGTGATTGATCTGAGTGATTTTGAATGCTGTTCTGATAGAGAGTCTTCTGAATACGATCGCAGTAGCTTTGAGCTGAACATCGAATGCAAATGCTTCATGCTGACTGATAGACGAAGATAATAGAAGATACTCACTTTGACAGTGATTTGATAGAGATCTAGCTGTTTATCTTTCAAATCTTTGCAGAGTCTTGTTGTCTTGACGTTTCTAGAAGATAGTCAAATTCAGTCATTTACTTCATAGATGATGTTTCGTCTATGTTTATTGATCTGAACTTCGATAATCAGCTTCGTCTTTTTCAATTGTTGACGATCGAAGTTCAGTAACTTTTTTATTTGAATGACAATATCGTCTGCTTTTCTGACTTCAAGTCGTTCATAAGTTGTTTCGTAGTCAGTCGTATCTGAATCGAAACTCATTCGAGAGTGAAATTCTTTATTGAAGTAGAAGAGAGTCATTGAAGTGATCGAGAAGATATTGAAATTGTCACTAAACTTCATCATAGATATTCATTTGACTCAGTCGTTCTGCATGTAATTGCAGTAGATTCTAAGTTCGCGTTCAACGTCTTGATTGACTCGTTTCGATTGATCGTCGATCTCAGAATGATAAACTTTGAATAAACTAGCTGTGATTCTCAGTCGCTTACAAAGACTTTTTCACATAGTCAATATGAATTGAGAGTCTCTGTTCGAAACAATAGAACTGAATAGATCATGCAGTCGATAGACGTTTCATAGCATGATTCAAACCGTTTCTTCAACTGAGATGTCATCGTCTTTTCAATGACAGAGAACATAGTGACGTTCTTTGATGAGACAACATATGATTGTGCAAATGATGTTATAGCCTTCTGACAGAGATAGTTCAGTGATGAAGTTCATAGCTATATCTTTTCAGCGTTTCTGTGAAATCGAAAGAGAATGATGAAGTTCATTGATGCTATTTCTAGAAGCTTTGCTTCGCTGACAAGCATGACAGTTTCGAATGTATTGTTGAATAGTAGCTCGATGATCTGATCAACAGTAGAAACGCTGAACTAGATCGATGATTCATCTATTGTCGAAATGAGAGATTGAAGATTGATCATGCACTTCTTGTAGTAATTTCGTGTGCATGTTCTCAGAGACTCACAGTAAATCTTTTCTAAATAGAACGTCGTCAAGAATTTCGCAGTTCTTCAGTTTAGTGATATGAAATTTGAGCTTGTTTTCGTTCATAGCTTGTCTATATTCGCTGCAGAGCTCATCTGTTTGATTGATCATT
>JAABUY010003439.1_pt1 | contig 17518 bp, 16 predicted proteins | sample 5560271 | NCBI WGS metagenome assembly JAABUY01 (sample SAMN10711886, study PRJNA513374) | rock metagenome | isolation source: Antarctica rocks | place: Antarctica: Victoria Land, University Valley
ACACCGAGCGGCACGAGTACGTCACCTTCCGGCATCGGCTCGCGCAAAGAGCGATAAAGCCGCTTGTGCTCGAAGAAGATCACCGGGTTCGGATCGCGGATCGCCGCCTTGAGCATCCCCTTCGCGTCGGCGGGTGTGGCGGGCATCGCCACCTTCAGGCCGGGCACAACGAAGAGGTTTTCCGGCGACTGCGAGTGATAAAAACCGCCGTGGACACCGCCACCATTCGGCGCGCGCACGACGATCGGCAGGCGCGCATCGCCGTTCGAGCGATAATACATCTTCGCCATTTCGCTGAAGATCTGCTCCAGCGCCGAGTAGATGAAGTCCGCGAACTGAATTTCGATAATCGGCACGCTGCCGAGCAACGCCGCGCCGATGGCGAAGCCCGTGAAACCGCTCTCCGCGATCGGCGTATCGAGGACGCGCTGCGGGCCGAACCGCTCGATCAATCCCTTTGTCGCGCCAAAGACGCCGCCACGCGGCCCGATGTCTTCGCCAAGCAGGAAGATACGCGGATCGCGCTCCATCTCCTCAGCGAGCGCTTGATTGATCGCCTCGATCATCGTCACGCCGCTACGGGTATCGGTGCCGGTGATCCCCGTCGGAGGCGAGAACAGGCCGTGGGCGGCGGGGCCGTGCTCATCGTGATCGGTATGCTCTTCGGTCGCCGTCATGCGGTTCGGTGCAGCGGCGACCTCGGTAATCTCCTGCTCGACAGTGGGTCGGGTCGAGACGGCCATCAGATTCCCTCCTCGACGGGAGCGTAGACCCGCTCCGCGATAGTTGCCGGGTCGGGATCGGGCGCAGCCTGCGCCGCCGCGACCGCCACCGCGATCTCCTCGCGAATGCGTGTACGGCGGGCGGCGATCTCTCCGTCGGAGACGAGGCCGCGCGCCTGCATATACTCAACAATCCGTTTGATCGGCTCGCCTTGCTCCGCCTCCCGCACTTCCTCGCGCGTGCGATAGGTCATGTCATTGTCGTCCGACGTATGCGGCAGGAGGCGATACATCTTCGCCTCGATCAGCGTCGGCCCTTCTCCAGCGACGCCGCGCGCCCGCGCATCCCGCACTGCGGCATAGGTAGCGAACGGGTCGGTACCATCCACGATCACGCCGCGGAAGCCGAATGCCGCCGCGCGATCCGCCACATTCGGCACAGGAGATTGCTTGGACATTGGCACGGAAATCGCGTAGCCGTTGTTCTCACAGAGGAAAATGACGGGCAGTGCATGCAAGGCGGCGAGCGAGCATGCCTCGTAGAAGTCGCCCTTGCTGCTCGTTCCCTCGCCGAAGCACGTCAACGTCACAGCGTCCGTTATGCCCTGCAACTGCATCGCGTACGCGCCGCCGACCGCATGCGGTATCTGCGTGCCGAGCGGCGCGGAGATCGAGGCGATATGCCGCGCCTGCGAGCCGAAGTGGTGCGTCATTTGCCGCCCGCCGCTGATGACGTCCGCCCCCTTCGCAAAGTACATCAGGAAGAGTTCATTCACGTCGAAGCCGAACCAGAGGGCAAGACCAAGATCGCGATAGTGGGGAAAGAGCCAGTCTTTTTTCGGGTCGAGCGCCCACGCCGCTCCGATCTGCGCTGCCTCCTGCCCGCGGCAGGGCACAACAAAGGGCGCCTTGCCTTGCCGGTTCAGCGCCCACATCCGCTCGTCAATTTCGCGCGTGCGAAGCATCAGGTCGAAAATCATAATCGCGTCGTCATCGCTGAGACCGACGGTGCGGTGGTCGGTCAGCGGTGCGATGGCAGTGAGGGTGGCCATGCGGCTGCTCCTTTGCCGATACAAGAGGTCATGCATACATGCGCATAGTACCATACAGTGAACTCGCATGCAGCAGTTTGGCAGAGAGAATTTCAGGCTGCTGTACGTACTCTACAATGATCGTTCGTCGCAGGTTGCGTGCCGAGCAGTAATACTCTTCGCGAGAGCGGTACGGCATATCGGCAGCGTCGGATGTCACGACATGAGTACCGTGAAAGCGTATGAATAGCCTCATAGAACGAGATGTAGTACGGTTACATCGCCGTCCGAGGGTTGTCAAAACCATCATGGTAGCGGGATGAACACGTACCGGGGGCTACCTGCATGACACCGTCGCCACATCGTCTGTCGCTCGAACGCATCGAGCAGGCCGCGCGCATTATTGACCCGATCTTCTTGAATTCGCCGCAGTTCGTGTGCGAACCCCTCAGTGATGAACTGGGTGTGCGGCTGATGCTCAAGATCGAGACGCTCAATCCGCTCCGCTCGTTCAAAGGGCGTGGCGCGGACTATTGTGTCTCTCAACTCCCCGCCGACGCGCGCCTCGTCTGTGCCAGTGCGGGGAATTTTGGCCAGGCGATGGCGTACGCCTGTCGCAAACGCGGTCTTGCGCTGACAGTCTACGCGAGCGTCAACGCGAATGCGTTCAAGGTTGAACGGATGCGCGCGCTCGGCGCGAACGTGGTGCTCTATGGTGAGGACTTTGACGCCGCCAAGATCGAAGCCAGGCGTTTCGCGTCGCAAACCGGTGCATGCATGATTGAGGATAGCCTTGATCCCGCCACCGGGGAAGGAGCAGGGACCATTGGGCTTGAACTCCTCGCGTTCCCCGAGCGTTTGGAAGCGCTGCTCGTGCCGCTCGGCAACGGCGGGATGCTCGCGGGGATCGCCCGGGTCATCAAAGCCCGCAGCCCAGAAATACGGGTGATTGCCGTGCAATCCACCGGAGCGCCCGCGATGGTCGAATCGTGGCGTGCCGGTCGAGTTATCGTCCATGAACGGATGGATACCATCGCCGACGGCATCGGGGTTCGCGTGCCGGTCCCGGAAGCGCTCGCGGACCTGCGTGGTCTCGTGGACGATGCACTCCTGGTGCGCGACGAGACGATCATCGCGGGGATGCGTCTGCTCCATCGTCACGCCGGGGTGGTCGTGGAACCATCCGGCGCAGTCGGCGTCGCCGCGCTTCTCGAACACCCTACAATGTTCCGTAACCGGCTCGTCGGGACGATCGTCTGCGGCGGCAATCTGACGGTGGAGCAGATGCGCGAGTGGCTGTGAACCACCTTTCTGCGCACGCGTGCGGTCATTCCGCCACGTTATTGGGACTGACCCGCTCCCTCAATAATGGAACTCCGCGTAGGCGATGTCGCCGGGGATAGTACGGACGGTGAGATTCTCGCCGTTGAGGGAGGCGGGGATGGCGCGCTCCGGGCCTGGGAACGGGACTTTGAATGCAGAATCGGTCGGGACGCCCGCTTTGACATCGGGCACAGGCGCGCCGTCGAGCAGATGTTTGTCGCGGCCGGTGGCGACATAGCCGCGCGGGCGGGTAAAGATGATTAATCCTCCATTCGGCACTGCCGCGTCTTCGGAGAGGCGCAGTGAGACAACGGAAGATGAGCGCGGGAAGGGCGAGCGGAAGATGTGCCGAACCGGTGCGCCAGGTTGCTCGACGACGAACTCGTAATAGGCGGTCGGGCTACCCGTGAGGGCGCCCCACGACCCGTCCACACCCGTCGTCATCTGATGCACCGGCGCACCGATGTGCGCGCCCGTCGCCGGATCTATCTGGAAGACCGAGACGGCGACACCCGCGACAGGCATGTTCGTCGGCACCTTGTTCTCGTAGCCGGTGATGAGGCCGGAGAGCCGCACCGTGCTTTCGGGCATGATGTCGCCGGTGGCGGCGCGCCCGGTGATGAAGCGGAACATCTCGGCGAAGGCGCGCGCGCTGAAGGCCGTCTCGCGGTGGTCAATCCCTTCGAGGACGGCATTCGTCGCGCCTTTCAGTTCCGGCGCGTCGTAGCCGATATTTGAGGGAGCGCCCGAGGCGAGCGTCGGCTGGGCGAACTTGTCCAACTTGTCGCTGCGAATCGTCATAAAAGCGACGCCGGGGACGACCTCGCTCCCCGCATTCAATTCCTGCATGAAGGGGCCGGCGCCGTTGAACTCGCTGGCGCTGCCGGGCGTGCTGAAGACGCCGTGGTTGACGCCGCCACCGAGGACGACGTGGCTGACCTTCGCCGCGCCGCCGTGCTTGACGAAGTTACGGATCGAGTTCGCGCCGCGCGAGTTGCCAACGAGGATCAGTTTGGCCGCGCCGGTCTGCGCCAGCACCATGTCCACTCTCGCCGCGAGTTGCGTCCGCTGCTCCTCCGTGCCTGACCGGCTCGGTTGCGGAACCGCATCGTCGTCGCGCGCGGTGGGATTGGGGTAATCAATCGTGAAGAGCCGCTCGCGCACGTAACCGTTCGATTCGAAGCGCCAGAGGGTCGTAATCCAGAGCGCGGAAGAATCGCCGTTGCCGTGCACGAACAGGATCGGTGGATCGGCGCTGCTCGCACCCTTCGTCACCGAGGCCGTCAATGCGGTCGCGGGTGAGGCAGGGAACGGCACAACGGTTGCCGGTGCGGCGACCGTTGTCGTCGCGACGGGGGCCGCAGTCGGCGGAATGGTCGGTGTCGGTAGCGCGCGAGCGGTCGGTGTCGGCGATGCATTGCCGCACGCGGCGAGCAATACAGGCAGCGCCGCGACCGAGAGACCGGTCATCGCCCCGCGCTGGACGAAGGCGCGCCGTGAGAATCGAAGATTCGTCATAGTGTCCGCTTGCATCGCCCGTACTCCTTCTCCATGCACCACTGCCGTCGGCGCCGTCATCCACCGTCTATTGTCCTTTCGTGCTCGATTGTCGCACAGCGCCGTAGAGAGAGACACCCTCTTCTGTTGGCGACGCAATTGTGTTGTGATTCATGCAACCGTTCATCACCATGCTTCGCTGTTCGTGTACAATACAGTGGACATCACGATACCTCAGCGATGCGAAATGGGGGAATACCGATGGCAGGGGAACCGGCAATGCGTTTTGTGCGGTACACGCAGGGTGGCATGGCACGGTACGGCGTCCTCGAAGGCGAGATGATCCGCAGCGCGACGGGTGATCCCTTCAATGGCGGATTGACGGCGGGCGAGGTAGTCGGCCCGCTGGCGAGTCTATCGCTTTTACCCCCGGTGCAGCCGGGGAAGATCATCGCGATTGGCCTCAATTATCAGAGCCATATCACGGCGGATGCGCCCGGCACTGAGAAGCCGAAGTCGCCGATTACCTTTCTCAAGCCGCAGACATCGCTGATCGGCAGCGGCACAGCGATTCAGTTGCCGCCGGAGATGAAGCAGGTCGAGTACGAGGCGGAAATCGGTTTCGTGATTGGGAAACGCGCCCGCTACGCAAAAGAAGCGGATGCCTACGACTACATCCTCGGGCTGACGTGCGCGAACGATGTCTCCGCGCGGGACGTGCAGTTCTCCGATAACCAGTGGATGCGTGCCAAGGGGTTCGACACCTTCACGCCCCTTGGCCCGTGCGTCGCGGTTGGATTGCGCGCCGAGGGGTTGAAGATGACGGGAGCGCTGAATGGCGACGTGCGGCAGAAGGCGAGTACGGACGATTTGATCTTCTCCGTCCCGTTCCTCCTTCAGTTCCTTTCCCGCTTTATGACACTCGAACCGGGCGATGTGATCATTACCGGCACCCCGGCGGGCGTCGGCGCACTTACCCCCGGCGATACCTACGCTATCACCATCGAGGGCGTTGGGACGCTGACGAATCCGTGTGTCGCCGAAAAAGTAACGAGTAACGAGTAACGAGGGGCGGGATGGAACGGTCTCGTTACTCGCTACTCGCTACTCCCCGGAGGGCCTGTGCAATCGGAGTGGGCTGACGACGGAGACGATTCGCTGCGGGGATTTGATCTCGGCAGCCAATGGGACTCGGTGCTCGCTACCGGGGGATACGTCGTGGGCATCGAAGTCTCCGGACGCGGGCAACGGGTGGCGGTGGCTGATCTGCGCGGGCAGATTGTCGAGCGCACGCCCGTGGAAGGCGATGCCTCACTCTCGGCGGACGATCTGCGGCTGCGGTTGCGGAACCTCGTTACCGAGACCCTGAACAAGGCGAATATCCCGATGGATCGTGTCGTCCGCATCGGCATTGCCTTCGGCGGGCCGGTAGACGCCGGGCGCGGTGTGATCCTCTATTCGCCCCGCACGCCCGGCTACGACAACCTGCCGATTGCCGCCGTGCTCGAAAATGACCTGAAGGTGCCGACGTTCCTCGACAACGACGCCCGCGCCGCCGCCCTCGGCGAAGCGATCTTCGGCGCCGGACGGGGCGAGGAGCACATCATCTATGTCCATCTCGGCACCGGCGTCGGTGGCGGCATCATCCTCAACGGGCAGTTGCAGCAGGGCGTGACGACAACGGCGGGCGAGATCGGCAATGTGATCGTCAACCCAGACGCGCATCAGGGTGGCGGGCGGCCCGGCCGCCTCGAAGCGTACGCCTCAGCGCGGGCGATCATGCACCATGCGCGGGAGCGAGCCATCGCGGCGGGCGGCGAGAGCGTACTGCTCACCGGCAGTGCATTGACACCGAAGAAAGTTTTCGAGGCGGCACGCGATGGTGACCGCGCGGCGCAAGAGACCGTGGAGGAGGCAGTGCGCATGCTCGGCCTCGCGCTGGCGAATCTCGTCACGACGCTCAATCCCGGCGTCATTATCGTCGGTGGTCAGGTGGCGGAGGCGGGGCCGCTCCTCTTCGAGCCGCTCCGTTCGACGATCCGCCAGTACGCGATGGATGTCCCTGGTCGTGCCGTCCGCATCGCCCCCGCCGAACTGAAAGCGGACGCCCCGCTCGTCGGCGCTGTCGCCATGGCCCTGCAAAGCCTGAACCGGTAGAGAGAAACCGAAACGCAGAGGACGCAGAGAACACAGAGTGAAGATACAAGATAGGAATACCGCGCGTTACGATCATCTAGAGGCTTATACAAGCCGTGATTCTCTTCCATCTATCCGTCTCTGCGATCTCTGCGGTCTCTGCGCCCTCTGCGTTTCGTGGTTTCAATAGTAGGGGAGTAATATCGCAGTGGGGATAACGGTGGCGGTGGATTGCACAGGCGGGGATACGGGGGAAGCGCCTAATGTGGGGGGAGCCGTGCAGGCGGCGAAGGATTTCGGCATCACCGTTGTGCTCGTTGGGCGACCGGAGCGGATCAGTGCCGCGTTGGCGGCGCATGCGACCGCCGGGCTATCGCTTCCCGTGATCGAGGCGCCCGATGAGGTCGAGATGGACGAGCACCCCGCGCAGGCCGTCCGGCGCAAACCGCAGGCGTCCATCAATGTCGCGATGAAGGCAGTCAAGGAGGGCTCCGCCGCCGCGATGGTTTCGGCGGGGAACAGCGGCGCGACGATGGTCGCCGCGCTCTTTCATCTTGGCCGGATCACGGGAATTGATCGCCCGGCAATTGGCGCGATCATGCCGACTCTGACGGGCGACCTGCTCCTGATTGATGCCGGGGCAAACACCGAAGTACAGCCGGATTACCTCGTCCAGTTCGCCCAGATGGGCAGCATTTACATGCGTGCGGTGCGCGGCGTCGCGCGGCCCCGCATCGGCTTACTTTCGTCCGGCGAGGAGGAAACGAAAGGGACGAAAATCGTGCAGGAGACGCACCAACTTCTGAAGGGGATGCCGGATATCCATTTCATCGGCAATGTCGAGGGAAAGGATTTGCCGAAAGGCGCGTGCGATGTCTGCGTGACGGATGGCTTCACGGGCAATGTCGCCCTCAAAACCGCCGAGGGGACGGCTGCGTTTATGGGTGCGATCCTCCGGCGGGAACTGACGAAGAGCCTGCCGCGCAAGGTCTTCGCGGCGCTGCTCCGTCCAGCCTTTCGCGCGCTACGGGACGAACTCGATCCGTCGCGCGAGGGTGGCGCGCTGCTTTTTGGTGTGGATGGCGTCGCGGTGATCGCGCATGGTCGCTCCGACGCCCGCGCCATCCGCAACGCGATCCGTGTCGCAAAGGAATGCGTCGAGGGTAAAGCGGTTGAGGCAATTCGGGCACTACAAGGAACCTAACCCCCGGCCCCTTCCCGCGAGCAAGGAGAGCAAGCCTTCGAGAGATCCGGGTATTACGAGGAACGCCGCAGCACTTTGATTGAGACACCCCTTCCCACACTGCGGGACGGAAGGGGCCGGGGGTTAGGTATGTTCACTGACGACATCCGCACGTTACTCGATGCGCCGCGCGTTGGCATGCTGGGGACGACGAACCCGGATGGGACGCCGCTTCTTACACCGATCTGGCATGCGCGAGAGGGCGACGAAATCTGGCTCGTAGTCGGGCCAAAAAGCCTGAAAACGCGTAATATCCGGCGCGATCCGCGCGTCACGTATGTCGTGATGGATGAGAGCGGCTATACGTATGTGACGATTCATGGGCTGGCGCATCTGGAAAGCGGGAAGGATGGCGCAAAGCCACGTGAAATGGCAATCCGCTATCTCGGTGAGAAGGCGGGCATGCGGTTCGCGGAGCGGGATTATATCAGGGAAGAAATCGTCTGCCGGATCACGCCGGAAAAAGTGCGGTGGCGAAGCGCCGAGTAGCCCAGCCCAGACCTGCCCGAGATGCGCAGCATTACCGATAGAACGATGGCGCAACGATCCGCGTATAATGCCTGCGGTGCATCTTGGAGCAGACGATATGAGCGCCATGCTTCAAGACATTGCCAATCCACCGGCGCGGCCGTGACACCCTACGATGACGCGGCGCTTCCGTAACAATTGGAGAACACTCCTCGACGTGCGCAACAAGCGTATCTATCTTACCAACATCTTCGACGAGCGATTTCAGCGATTGGTCGAGATATTCCTGAAGGTGAGCCGCCTCTGGCAAGTGCTGAGTTTTCCGGGTCAACTGCGATGCGGCAAGCATGGCCACGGTGAGATGGGTCCGCATATCAATGAGTTCGGTATGTTCGATGCCCTGCCTGTCTTCTGTCTTATCTATCATAAGTGATCCTCATGGTCACACATGCGACATTTTCGTTATTCTCCCCAAAGCAAGAATGCTGCCACAAGAGATAGCGCATTGCAAAGCGGAGAATGTGTGGTCAAACGCGGTTGCGGTAGGTGTATGCGGAACGGTGGATTAGGGGAATGAGACAGGGAAAAGCGAGTTCGATAGAATCTTCTTTGTCAAGAAGGAGAGACTATGAACCCGCACGACGTATTCTGTCCCAATCCCGACTGTCCGGCAAGGGGGCGGTGTGGCGAAGGAGAACATCTGGGTGCATGCCCGCACCCCGCCTCGCTACCGCTGTACCGTCTGCAACACGACCTTCTCGCCTCGCGCGGGTACTCTCTTCCACCGGCGGCAGACCGACGAGGCGATCATCGCGCAGGTCGTGACGCTGGTCGCCCACGGCTGCCCGATTGCCGCGATCGTCGTCGCCTACGGCGTCCAGCGGCAGACGGTCTGCGCGTGGCTGGATGCGGCGGGGAGGCAGTGCGAAGCGGTCCATCGGCACCTCAATCTGCCAACCGCGCGATTTGGGTGTGGTGCAGGCGGACGAAATCCGGGTGCGCCAGCAAGGGGGGATCGTCTGGCTGGCGCTGGCGATGGTGGTCGCGACTCGGCTCTGGCTCGGCGGAGCGGTCAGCCCGCGACGCGATGGGGTGCTGCTCGCCCGGTTGTGCGCGCTGGTGCGGGCATGCGCCCTGCCCGCACCGCTGCTGGTCTTGGTGGACGGCTTCGCCGCCTATGTCCGGCAGGTGTGCCGGATGGCCCGCTCCCCGCTGCCACGCGACGGCAAACGCGGGCGCTGTCGGCTCGTGGAGTGGCCGGGATTGGTGATCGGCCAAGTGGTCAAGCAGCACGCAGATGGTCATGTCGTCGGGGTGACGCGGCGGCTGGCACACGGTACCGCACGGTGGGCGGCACACTTGCTCGGTGGCGGCACGATCCAGACGGCGTACATCGAGCGGCTGAATGGGACGTTCCGCGCCCGGTTGGCGGCATTGGCGCGTCGGACACGGGCAGGCGGGCGGACGGTGGCGCGACTGGAAGTGGGGATGTGGCTGGTGGGTACCGTCTACAACGTCTGCACCCCGCATGGCAGCCTGGCACGCAGGCAGACCCCGGCGATGGCGAGTGGGATCACCGATCACCGTTGGCGCGTGGACGAACTGCTGCACTACCGGGTGCCTCCTGCTGCGTGGCGACCGCCGAAAAAGTGGGGAAGACGCACGAAAGCGGAGGAGGCGCTCATTGAGCGATGGGCGATATGACCACTGTTCCGCATACACCTACCCGCGGTTGCTTCCCCGCGTGTTGGGGCAGTATCTCTCTTGCAGAGCACATTCGGGCGGTAAAAAACCGATCATAAGAAATCGAGGCACCTATGGGCATGGAAGTTCGCGTCGGACCATCCGTGGTCACGATTAACCAAAGCAGCACGTTCCTCGTGACGCGCGAGGATGGCACGATCGAGGCGGGGGGCGAACTCGGTCTCTTCGCACAGGACACGCGCTTCGTCAGCCATTACGAACTTGGCATCAACCGGTCGCCGTGGACGCTCCTCAACGGCGGCGCGATCTCGTATTCCGCTGCCCGCTGGTACTACACGAATCCCGAGGTCGAAACCGAGGCAGGTACGCTCCCCGAACGCGCCATTGGCATGGTGGTCGGGCGGGAAATCGGTCACGGTGTCTGCGAGGATGTGACGATCACGAACTACAGCCTCACGCCCGTGGCGTTCCAGTTTGAGATCATCATCCGCTCCGATTTCGCGGATATCTTCGAAGTGCGCTGGCACAAACTAGTGGATCGCGGCATCATCCACTCCCATTGGGACGACCGCCGTTGCGCGCTTCTCAATACCTATCGTCACGGCGATTTTCACCGGCGCTTCCTCTACCGACTCCACGACACGACGAGCGAGCCGCGCTTCTCGAACGGCCGCATCGTCTTCGATGTCGCGCTGGCGCCGCAGGCATCGTGGCACGCGCAGGCCGATCATGTGCCGATCTTCGGCGCCGATGTCCGCGATCCCGTCAATGATCTGGAGCAACCCGTCGGCATCAGCGCGCACATGCGGGCGATGCAGGAACGCTGGAAGGTCGTGACGACGAATTGCACGAGCGACAACATCCATTTCAATCACGCCTTTGACCAATCCATTGACGATATGGGTGCGCTGCGCATCTACGACCACGACTATTCGGAGGATGCATGGATCCCGGCGGCGGGCGTGCCGTGGTACGTGACGATCTTCGGTCGGGACAGCCTGATCGCCTCGCTGCAAACGATGATGATCCATCACCCCTTCGCGCTCGGCTCATTGCAGCGGCTCGCGGAGCATCAAGCGACCGAGAGGGATGACTGGCGCGACGCCGAGCCGGGCAAGATGCCGCACGAGATCCGTTTCGGCGAACTGGCGCACTTCCACAAAATCCCGCATACGCCATACTACGGCACCGCCGATGCCACCCCGCTCTATCTGATCACGCTCCACGAAACCTATCTCTGGACAGGCCACGCGGGCCTCCTCGACCGCTATCGGGAAGTTGCCGAACGCTGCCTCGAATGGATTGATCGGTATGGCGACCTCGATGGTGATGGCTTCCAGGAATACAAGACGCGCTCGTCGCTCGGCTACCACAATATGGCGTGGAAAGACGCGGGCAACGCCGTCGTCTGGCCGGATGGGACACAGGTAGCTCTGCCAATCGGCACCTGCGAATTGCAGGGATACGTCTACGACGCGAAGCGGCGCATGGCCGAGGTCTATACCGTCCTCGGTGAGGATACACGCGCCGAGCAGTTACGCGCCGAGGCGGAAGCGCTCAAACGGCGCTTCAACGAGGTTTTCTGGGTCGAGGAGGAGGGGACATACGGCTTCGCGCTCGGCGGACCGGAGAAGCGGCTCGTCCGCACAGTCGCGTCGAATGCCGGGCACTGCCTCTGGAGCGGCATCGTCCCGCCCGACCGTGCTGACCGGGTGATTGCGCGCCTGCTCGCACCCGATATGTTCAGCGGCTGGGGAATCAGGACGGTGAGTGACCTGAATCCGGCGTTCAATCCGTTCGACTATCAACTTGGCTCGGTCTGGCCGCACGACAACGCGATCATCGCGGCAGGTATGCAACGGTACGGGAACACAGTGGGGCTGCATCGTGTGGCGAAAACGATACTCGACGCGCAATCCGGGTTCGACCGCTACCGGCTACCGGAACTCTTTGCTGGGTTACAGCGCGATGAAACAAGTTTCCCTGTCCAGTACCTCGGCGCGAATATTCCGCAGGCATGGGCGGCAGGCACGATCTTCATGCTTCTCCGCGCCATCCTCGGCATCACGGCGGATGCGCCCCATAATCGCCTCATCGTAGCTCCAACCCTGCCAGACTGGCTACCGCGCCTTGATCTCCGCAATCTCCGCGTCGGCGACGCGCGCCTGCATCTCCGTTTCTGGCGGGAAGAAGACGCCTCACGCTGGGAACTCATGGAGCAGCACGGCGAGCAAACCATTGAAGTAATTGACGGACGCACGAATCCGGTAGCGTAGGCTTCAGCCTGCGTTCCGAGAGTCAGGGACGCAGGCTGATGAACCTTACCAACTTAATCCGGTACTGGTGGGCGCGGGCTTTAGCCTGCGTCAGACCCGGCAGGCTAAAGCCCGCTGCCACCCGTGGATTACTTGATTGTGTTATCAAGGTTCATAAGCCTACGCTACCAAAAGGGACACCCACGAAGGGTGTCCCTTACATTTGCTGCCCGCTGCATGCTGCCGACTGCCTGCTACCCTAGTAGCCGTTGGCCCGCCGCTTCTGGAAGCAATCACGGCAATATACCGGGCGGTCACCGCGCGGCTGGAACGGCACCTGCGTCGTCTGACCGCAGTCGGCACAGACTGCATCGAACATCTGGCGCGGCGGGCGGTCACTGTATCCGCCGCCACCGCTGTACCCGCCGCCACCGCCACCACTGCTATAGCCACTATCGTTCCCGTAGCTGCTTTGGGTGCTATAGCCTCCGCCACCGCCACTGCCGCCTTGAGCGGATTTGCGTGCGGAACGGCAACTTGCGCAGCGCGTTGGCGGATTCAGGAGACCACGACTCTGATAAAACTCCTGCTCGCCCGCAGTCCATGTGAACTGTTCGCCGCAATCGCGGCATGTCAAAACCTTGTCCGTGAAACTCACCGGAACCTCCTCGATGGCCCCCGGCCATCAGACAACAACAAACAACCGCCTGTGGAGAGGTTCGGTGCGTACCCGGCAAGGATTCGACGGACAATAACCAGAGCGAGCCTGCGAACACGAGCGCAGTTAGCAAGCCTTCAATCTACTCCACACTGCTATCATACTGAATCCCGGAGCATTTCGCAAGTCAAACGAGTAGCCGGTAGTCAGTAGTCAGTAGTCAGCGTGTGGCAACACGGTACAGATACGGCTGAGTGACGACCGATGACCATTGATACATCTCTATACTTCGCTCCGATTACTGACTACTGACTGCTGCCTACGTCGTCCTTGACACCCCTTCCTCGCCGGTGCCACAATCCCGTGCGTCGTTCCCGCTATCGCCACCGCTACCGCAGAGGAGTAATTGCCGTGAGTGATGCACCGTTCCGCATCGTCATGCACACGCATCTCGGCCCGTCACCTGCCGCTGAAACCATTACCATAACGGTGGATGGCGAACCGCTCGATGCCCACGCGGGGGAGCCGGTGGCGGCCACACTCCTCGCGCACGGGCGGCGTGTCTGCCGTACAACGGTCCGCACAGGTGAGCCGCGTGGGGTCTTTTGCGCGGTCGGGATCTGTGGAGATTGCGCGATGCAGATTGACGGCGTGCCCGGCGTACGCGCCTGTATGACGCTGACACGCGTGGGGATGCGTGTGGAAACCCAGCACGGCCTCGGCGCATGGGACGCCACGCTGCCCCAATGACGATGCGGGCTGAACTCGCCATCGTCGGCGGTGGCCCGGCAGGACTCGCGGCGGCAATCGAAGCGGCGCGCCGTGGCGTCCAGGTGACCCTCGTTGATCTCGGCGCGCAGGCGGGCGGCGCGCTCGCCCTTCAGACAGATGCCTATGATGGGATCGGTCTGCACGGCAGCGCCATCGGGGGGTTGCTCTGGCACGCGGCAGAGTCAGCGGGCGTGACACTCCTGTCACGCTCGCTCGCGTGGGGGCTGTTCGAGGATCGCACGCTCGGTCTCGCTATCAATCACGGCGCCGATAACGAGCGGAGCGATCTACTGCACGCAGCGGTCGTGCTCATCGCGACTGGCGCAATCGATCGCTTCACCCTCTTCCCCGGCGCGACGCTCCCCGGCGTGATGACCGCGACCGCCGCGATGACGCTCATGCATCGCTGGCGCGTTCGACCCGGTACGGCCGTATGCGTCGTTGGCGGGAAAGATCCGATTGCAAGGCGCATCGTGCAGTATGTGCATGATGCAGGGGTCGGTAATCATTGGTCCCTGCCATCTTCCGAGGGGATCCGTGCTATCGCAGGGCCAGACGGCACGCTTGCCGCCGTGGAACGATGGGAGGGCGATACCCGTTTGTCGGACATGCCGACCGATGCCCTGATCCTCGCTGAAGGGATGCAACCCGCCAATGAACTCGCCCGGATGATAGACTGCGCGATGGTCTGGCACGCGCCGCTCGGTGGGTATGTGCCGCGCCACGATGTCGGCATGCGGACGAGCGTACCGGATGTTTCAATTGCGGGGGACGCGGCGGGTGTTGGGGACGTGGGAAGCGCGATGTTGCACGGGCGTCTCGCGGCGGCAGCCATTGCCGACCGACTCGGTAAGAAGAAACGAGCATTCAGCGCTTTCCCCGTCACGATGACCGCCGGCGCATTCCGACCAGTGGGTTTGGATGCGTGGCGATCGGTGCGGATAGCGGAGGCGACGCGATGACCGCACGGACCAGAATGACGATCTGCCGCTGTGAAGAGATTATCAGCACAGAGATCGCCGCCGCGATCAGTGAGGGCGCGCGAACACTCAATGACGTGAAGCGGCGGACGCGCGCCGGGATGGGAATGTGCCAGGGGCGCTGGTGCAGCCACGCGATTGCCGCACTCATCGCGGCGGAGACCGATCAGCCGCTGACCGTGCTCGCGCCGATGACTGCCCGCGCGCCGGTACAACCGGTCACGCTTGGTGTACTCGCCGACTTAGGGGACGAATAACGCGTGGGTGTCGGTGAACTCCTCGGTCTGATCGCCGCCGTTATCTGGGCAACTTCCAATACGCTGTTGCGCATGCAAACGGTGCGGCTCGGCGCGATCGCGGTCAATTTCTGGCGCTGCGTCGTAACGATTCCCTTCTTTATCATCCTCTTTCTGCTCGTCCGCGATCCCGACACGCTCCGTGACCTCGCGCCGCTCACGATTCTCTATATCGTCCTCGGTGTCTGCATCGGCATGGTGACGGGCGACACCCTCCAGTACCACGCGATCAAGTTGATCGGCGTCTCGCGCTCGATGCCGATCTCCGGTTGCTTCCCGCTCTTCACCGTTTTTTTGCCTGGCTCCTCAACGGCGAGCCAATCCGCGTGCAGGTGCTCGGCGGCGCGGTTGTCGTCATGCTTGGCGTACTGCTGATTTCGCTGCCGAAGCGGACACCGGCGCGCATCGGGATCATTGCCGCGCCCGTGCCAGTCGCCGTGGATCGCACGAACGCGATAGGGATCGTCTTCAGTCTGATCGCAGCGATCTGCTGGTCACTCTCAACAGTCGTGCAGAGCAAAGCGCTCGCCCATTCCGACGCAATCACGGTCAATCTGATTCGCATGCCGGTCGCCGCCTGCGTGCTGCTGATCGCGTCGCGCGGGCGGGCGAACATCCCGCTTCGACAGTTCGGCGCGCGCACCTTCCTCTTTCTCGTCGTCATCGGCATCTTCGGCACCGGTCTCGCCAGCATCTCCTATCTCGGCGCGCTGAAGATCGCCGGGGCGGGCAAAACCGCCGTGCTCGGCGCGACCGCCCCATTATTCGCGCTCCCCCTCTCGGTCCTCCTCCTCGGCGAGCGGCCCGGGCTACGCGCCGTGATGGGTACACTGCTCACCGTCGTCGGTATTGCCCTCGTTGTCTGGTCATAACCCGACCGTCTGCATGATGATGCGGATTATCTCTATTTTCCTTATTGTGTTATGTCCTTGACACATATAATATACTGAGATGTAAGAACGTCTTTCGCTTGTCGGGAGTGTCTCACAGCAGCGCGGTTCCTATCGTCCGCGCGACTCCCGGCGCGCGCGAGCCATCATCTTTCGTGAGGGTAGGGACATCCTTGGTTTTTTCGCCATCACCTTTTCGTTGCCATTTTTCGCACCAATTCGCCCGTTGGCTCACACAGCGATTGCTACTTCTGAGCATGCTCCTGTCACTGGTCATCACAAATCAGCCGGTGAGCGCCGCCGGGACGCCCACCCCGGATACTGATCCACGCTTGCAGCAGGCGGTCGTCTGGGCGACACAACAGGTGAGCGCATCCCGGCTCTGGCTCGATGGCGGCGTGACGCTCTGCGACATGTTCGTCGAGAACGCGTTCGGCGTCACGGCGCAATATCCGACCGCGTACGATATGTACCTCGCGCTCGGCACATCCGGCGACCCGGCACGGCATCTGCTCACCGATTTACCCCATGCGCTCCCCGGTGCGATCGTCTTTTTCGACCGGAATGCCGGCAACTGGAACGATGGGCATGTGGGCGTCTTCATCGGCAACGATCAATTTATCTCGGTCGTGACGGGTGGCCATGTCAAGCAACACAGCGTTCAGGAGTGGAACGACCACACATCGCGTTTCCTCGGTTGGGCGTATCCGCGCGCAGACTGGCCAGGATACGGCGCGGCCAAGCCGTTCAGTCTTCCCACACGGACGGCGCCAACGCCGACTACCCGGCCCGCGCCGCCCACTCCGTTGGCGCAGTCAGTTGACTATGCTGCCCGCACATTCCAGAAGCAATGGCACACGGTCGAGGGGATCGCGCCGAATCTCTGGGGGCCGTCGCTCGGCGCCCCGAAACTTGAGGCGTACAGTGATACATCCAGCGGCTATCGCCTCGTTCAGTATTTCGATAAGGGGAGGATGGAGTTGGCGGGTCCGAAAGACGGTACAGTCACGAATGGCCTGCTCGCCACCGAACTGATCACCGGCCAGATGCAGATCGGCAATGACTCCTTCGAGTCGCACGATCCTGCCGCGATTCCCATCGCGGGCGATCCTGATTCTCCCGGCCCGATGTATGCGACCCTCAATGACCGCGCAGCGAAACTGCTCGCTCCCGCGTCATCGCACGTTGGTATGATCGTGAGCGCAAGTGTCTCGGCGGCGGGCGATCTATCGGAGGCCACCCCAACAAGCAGCGCCGATGTGCGGCGGATCGCCATCGCCGATACGACATTGTCCGTCTATGACGACGTGACGCAGCATAACGTACCCGCCGCATTTGCCACCTATCGCGCGAAGACAGGTTTGGGCGTGATCGGCTACGCGAAGAGCGAGCCGTTTGTCGCGACGGTCAAGATCGCGGGCGTGCAGCGGCAGGTCGTCGTGCAGGTCTTCGAGCGCCGGGTACTAACCTACAATGCCGCGAATAGCGACGCATTCAAGGTTGAGATGGGCAACATCGGCCAGCATTATTACCGTTGGCGGTAC
>JAABUY010003440.1_pt1 | contig 17513 bp, 9 predicted proteins | sample 5560271 | NCBI WGS metagenome assembly JAABUY01 (sample SAMN10711886, study PRJNA513374) | rock metagenome | isolation source: Antarctica rocks | place: Antarctica: Victoria Land, University Valley
AATAAGAAACCAAAAATCAACCCCACTACCCACTCCTTATTTTGCACTTTTTGAAAATTCGCCACTAAATTTGGCGGGGCTCTCGACAAGTCCTAAAAAGCAATACTGGTTTCGCACCCAACGGTACCACATATGACAAACTGAATATACTACATATGAAGCATTGGATATACTACATATGAAGCACTGAGGGGGCAGTGGAGTCGATTTTACAACTCTGGTTCTTATTTTGCAGATTCGCCAATAATTTTGATGGGGCTCTCGGCAAAAAATAAAAAACGACACAGGTTTCGCAATCAACGATATAAAGGAGAACTCGGTTGAGACCTTCACCTCGATTTATCCAGGATTACTACACCACCAAGCATCATTCTTGCGGAAAGTCTTCTTCGAACCAGGATCTGTGACCCTGATCACGGTGGAGCAAGAGCATCATAACACAGTTGCCAAGGACTTGTTAGAAGGGTTGGAATATCCTCATCCAGCGTTTCACTTTGTAGAATAGTGTTCATTGTATTAATTAAATTAATAGTTCTTACGCGTAGCAAACAACCCACAGCAGCAAGACCCTGCTGACTAGGAAATTGATGACGTTCAATCCACAATGGATAGCATTCAATGCGTGTGCCGTGGCAGCCCGGGAAGTGTTGGAGCCACTCAAGACAACACGAGAAGAAGGTATGAAGCATACTACATACTGTCCACTCGGAATTATGGCTATTTAATATCCAATTGGTCACTGTCGGCATTCTTATCTGGCTTTTTACCTGATAGCGGTAGCCATTTATTATTTGCAATCAGGTATATTAGATAGGCTTAAGCACCTGCAACCCACATATACTATTAAATTATATACATCATGAAAGTGAACAACGACGATCTCCTTCAACAAGAGGTACGCCGTCAATTACAAACTAATGATGAAACTCTGTAGGTAGCTGTGAATTTGGATTGCCATATAACACAAACACTGATCTGTTCTAGTCATTGGCTAAGCGACCAAGGTCCTGACGTTCCATTCGAAACCAAATCTGGACAGGGATGGCTGGTACGGAAATCACCTTTCGAGGACATGGAAATGCCTGAACCTGCAAAGATTGTACGTTTTGTGCATATTATACCGTCAAGTTCGTTCGAGGAAGACACTGGAATATCGAGGCCTGGACCTGCGCCTAATGTGACTCACCTGTCGGCTTGTATCGATTCAAAAACCCTTAATCCTCAAATATCAGTGATATTGCCTTCTGGAGAGAGAATGGATTACGATGATTGGTTTCAAGATCCTGAACGACCACCCAGCATCCGAGAGCGCCAAGAGGCCATAATGCAGAAGTTTCAAATGCAAACCGGAGTAGAGTGCGATTAGGAGTGGGAAGGAAAAGAAACATGTTCGACTGCGATGCTGGCTGAAATCCATACTGATGATATTTGAGGGCCTAGAGGAACCTGAACTTTCTCTTTTGTCCGACAACACACGTAGGCAATTGCGCGATACTCAACGCTGAATCCGCCAGCTTTTATGAAGGATTGGAATGTCTTGAAGAGCTGTGGAGTTTTTTGCGATGTTTCCGCACTCCTTTACTTTCAGCTTTGATAGGAGCGGTAACAGAGCTGGAAATTCTACCGATTAGTCGACTGCGAATGATGTCGGGAACAGGATACACCTTAGTTTTCTTTGAAATAATGTTCCCATGAAGCCATAGTAATGTTTTGACAGCTTGCTATAATGGTGTTACTTTGTCGAAGCCGCATTTCCTTCACAGCCTCGTCGACTTCGTTTTCGTTGCAACCCCACACTTCCAAAAAGCTGCGAGCTTTCGATAAGCCTAATCTACAAAAAATTCACTTGATAGATACTACCATTGGTACGGCTCTTCCTTCTCACCGGGGCAAGGAGAGCTGCAAAGCAAGTTAGCTAGTTCCTCTTTAACGATATGGATCGTTCTTACATGCGGAGTATTGCTCTTTCACCTAGAGACATCCCAATCAATGCTTCCTCTGTGGTTTAGACTTTAGTATTCGTACCATTCATAAGAGATACCAAAGACTCACCCAGCAAGCAACGATTCTTATGACGAATTCTATGCAATAGCCATTCAACCCGCAGAAATCTTGGTTTCCGACGACTGGGATTCTCAAAGTTTGCCCGCAACAAAGAAGGAAGCCACATCTGCTGCCTTAAGCGGTGACGATCCGTTTCCGTGAGCAAGGGTCTCCAGCTCAACGATAGGCATACTTTGTAAGCAAAATACGACGCTGCGCGACTTGTCCTGTCGGATGGTATGCAAAGGGATATCAGTTGTCTATATAGACGAATAAGGCGGACACTGCTTTGCGCCGCCGAGACTTCATGAAGCGAAAGATTTGCCTAAATACAGGGAGATCACATGATCCTACTAGTCTTAAACTATTCTAGTCCCGAAATAGGCCACAACATCAACCGGTTTCTCGCTCACCAGCCAGATCTCCCCCATTTCTCCCTTTCTCTTTCCCACCTTGCGCGCAAGGAAATTGTATACTCTCGGCGTCGGCTTTGTTGGAATACGAGGTCAAGCGATGCCTCTAGCAGGATCGGAGGCGGTGCTTGGGCCAGAGCACCCAGACACGCTCACCAGCATGAACAATCAAGGCAACTACGAAGAGGCCGAGCGGATCCATGAAAAAGTCATGGCTTCAAGGACAATAATGCTAGGAAACGAACACCCCGACACCTTGATGAGTATAAGCAATCTCGCAGAAGTCTTGAGCAGCCGAAATGAATATGAGAAGGCTGAGATAAAACAACTCCAAGCGCTGTCAGGCAGGAGGAAAGCCCTAGGGGTAGATCATCCAGACGTATTTCGAAGTCTATCTCATCTGGCATTCGTTATAGAACGAAGCTCTCAAGATCAGAGCACGAATGAGTCTGTGATCTCGCAACACTACCATGCCGCGCTGGAGATGCCAGCGAACTATGGCCATCAGGAATTAACAAAACTGCTCTTAAATAAAAGGGCCAAGTTTACCACATTTGAACAGTACTACGGCCGTGCGTTGCAAGCGGCCTCAGCTGCCGGTTACGACGCGGTCGTGTCGTTACTATTAGATAAAGGAGCACATGTTGACACTTTAGGCGCACAATACGGCAGCGCGCTACAGTCTGCAGTGAAGGGAGGTCACGAGAAAGTCACTCAGACACTCTTATCTCGAGGAGCAGGTGCACAGTTTGAGCATGAGCAATGGATTAATCTCCTACATGCCGCAGCAGCAGGCGGACATACCCGCATTGTTAGGCTTCTAATCGATAGAGGCGCCCTCCCTAAAGTAACCGGAAAAACCGAAACCCATGCTGAAGATGATAGAAGCACGATTTCAGATCCTTCAGTTTCGAGTTCGCTTGCATTGCAGGCAGTCTCAAGTGCCACTTCTGCTTACGATGCGGCTCCGGATGATGTTTTCACAATTCTAGTCGAAAGAGTATTTTGGAACAGCGGAGATAAAAGACATCTGTGAGAAGATTCTAGACATTAAGGGCGAATCAGATACAATACGGTTACTCGGCGTTACGATCAGAAAGTTTTGTTCGGATCTTATTGAGGAAGGGCCAAACGAGCTGCAAAGCAATTTGATCCGGTTTCTGCGCAGACATTACGGTTTCTTCGCCTTTGAAGCTTGTCGAGCATGCAAAAGCTACAAAGCTGAGTCTGTGAATGACTCAGGTGACGATGAGTCTTCTGGTGACTCTTTAGATGGCGAAGTAGAAAGCTTGCCTCAGTCATTAACCAGAGAAACCATCGCTTGGTTAACCACAGGTCTCCCATTCCAAAATTTCAAGAACAATCTTGTAAGGTCTGCATATCCCCCCTTGGAGTACGTGAACAGAATACTCGAAGCAGCGTTGCCTACATTAGAGGCCTGCTCAGCATGGTTCAATATCGAGTGGGACTTACTTGATTACGTTGAGAGTGAGCTCGGGGACGGTCAAAATCTTTCTACGGTGCTCACTCTTAGTGGAGATGGTGATAATGCATACGCTGCCTCATGCTTGGAATATTGCGTCGGTATTTGGCCCAATACCGGAGAAGCGGTTGTCAGAGCACTCGAAACGACTATTAAAGAAAATTGGTATCAGGAAACCTTGCCATCAGGCACAAAGCTACTAATTGAACTAGCGCGCCATGACATTTCGACCGTGAAGAAGGGCGCTATAGTCTCCATTGAAGGATCGAGGACGGAAGTGATACAGATAGCACAACAGCTTACCTGGTTCTGTGCAGTTTTCCGCGTACCGAAAGACGGAAGGTTTACCCGCTCCGAGTTTGTCCTGAACAGTTCGAAACGCTCTCGTGAGTTTAATGTAAAGCTCCTCAAGCTCAAAAATGTGGGACCGACGGACATGTGTTGGCATCCATTGTTCACCAACGGTGTTCTTGCTTATGAATTCCCAATCCGAAGTAGGTGCTGCGATGTCGGGGTCGAGCTACCATTTGAGGCTATGCTTCAACTGTCTGGAGTAATCGGCCCTGTGCAATACCGGGGAGGCGTCGTTCTCAAAGGCTACTCAAAAATCTTGTTTCCACAGTCAACAAAGTCTCTTTCGCCAGTCTCAAGTCCAGAGTCAACGCAATGGCACCTCGTCTACCAGACAGGTGGTGATTTCATAGACCTCTCATCGATAGCTGAGTATAACGATAGGGTTTTGTGTACCCTGGAGTCTTTGGAATCTTTGATGCATTCGAGAACATTCTTGGGCTGTTATAAAGAAGTCAATATCCACCTCGGTACAGAAACGGCTTCGTACCACCAGATTGATACCTCGAATGCAAAGGACCTGAAACGGAGGCCTAAGCTGTCAAGCTTTACATTTGGGCTTTCCCTACCTAAATTTGGAGGTCCTTCTGCGTCAATGACATACACTCTTCCGAAAGGGCTGTCAATTTCGAGGAAAGAAGACTCGTATGAACAGGTGCTCTCACTTGGAAGTTACATGCCTATGATATTATACGATACTTCTGACCGACGCGCATGGATGGTGCCAATGTCCTTCATATGATCCACATCTGGGCCTTCCTACAGAAAACTCAATTCCCATCTCTCGTGCTTCCGCAACTACCTTATATAAGAGCCCAATGGGACATCGGGCGAGCAGCGCAAGAAGTCATATACGAGAACAGCGACCTAGAATTGTACGTGTCCAAAGATAAACATGAACCGTACATGCTCAAAGATCTTGTCAAAAAATACTGGCTTGAATTGGAGATGATAACAGCAGCCAAAAAGGATCACCATGTTTCCGGAAACGAGGATTTGATAGGGTGGGAACTGTGATGTGTGATATCAAGTTTATTGTTCTTATGTGAGCCTATCAACTATTAAGTCCCGGGGTACAGATAAAGCTTCTGTTCACTGTATTTTATTAGTCAAAGGTGGGAGATGACAGCGCTAGATGACAGCACTACGTAAAGTAATAGAAACCCTAGGTGACAGACTGAGTGGCAGAACTAAGGTAGGTGACATGTTAGCTGACAGGACTAAATGATCATGTTATGTGAAAAGAAAGAGCAGATCGAGTATCACATGCTTACTTTCGTTCTCTTGTTGATCATACCTATTTGACTGTTTCATATATGAGATTAATTAATGCATGGCATATCACATTTAGCCACATGAGATAGGCACCCTGATTATAGGCGGATAAGCTGTTCTTGAGGTGTTGACTGAGGGATGTGAATATCAATGCGGAAAATCTACTAAGCAGAGTAAGGTAGCAGCTCATCGGTAAGGTAGCTTCCTCTACCAGCATACCTCGGCAGCTAGGGAACAAGGCGATAAAGCGGGGAAAAGGGGAATAAATAGGCCGTCCTTCCTGCTGTTTCCCCCTTCATCCCTTCCTGTTTCTCCACCCTCTTAATATTCAGTCAGCAACGCGCTTTCGCCCCACTCACCCATGAGGGAGTGCTTGACACCTCAGGGCGGCTTCCGGGGCAAAATTCAGCACTAGAGATATTAGTTCAAACGGAGTCGATGCCCGATAGCCTCTGCCATCTGCAAGACATCAAATCTTGGAATTCGCTCAACGAGTCTTCGACGAAGCGAATCACTACAGATCTTGACTTCCTTGACAATTATGATGAGAAAGTCAGACGGAAGGCATCTTACAGAGGTTTTTCATTCAAGCAGATACGAGCTCTGCTAAATCTGGATTGCTCTCAATCGCTACATATTCAACTGCCCACTGCTCTGTTCAGTGCATCGTCTCGATCTACCTCTTCTGAACGCACAGCCATCACCATCCTGAAAAGAGTTGCCGATCAAGACTACAAGTGTGATTTTGACTCTCATATCGAGGACGATTTGTATCAAAGGGGAGCTGGCTGGTTGTTGAATCGATCGATCCCATGAGAGAGAGATAGCTGACTGATTGTTGAATCAGCCCGCTCTCTCATGGGATCGATCGATTCAACAACCAGCCAGCTTCCCTTTGATACGGATCATTCTCGATATCAGGATCGAAACCACACTTGTAGCCTTGATCGACAACTCTTTTCAGGATGATGATGGCTGTGCGTTCAGAAGAGGTAGATCGAGACGATGCACTGAACAGAGCCGTGGGCAGTTGAATATGTAGCGATTGAGGGCAATCCAGATTTAGCAGAGCTCGTATCTGCTTGAATGAAAAGTCTGCGATTTGAACTTCTGTAAGATGCCTTCGGCTTAATATTGACTTCTGATATTTGCTCGGTAGATTCTCAGCTCATTGATATATCAGATCTATTCGAGATATTTTCAAGTCAAGGGCGGTTCTGGGTCATAGTTCCAAAGAGCCGTTTCACATCAGTTCAATCAGTATATGCCGTCATCATACAAAATGTCTCGGCAATACGTGAATTAAAAGAATGACGAAGCTGTTGGGATGCAGAAAGTGGCATGAGAAAACCCTTCAAGCAAAGTGTCAGGATCTTACACAATCTATCTGAAGTTAGAGGGCGACGTTGGCACTGCTGGTGGGAATGAGAATAGAGGCGAAGATGGGCAGAACCAAGCTTGAGTAGTATTGAAGGCAAAGCATTAGATGGCTTATAAAATCCAATATTAAACTCTTCTATATGAACCTATTGTATCCCATGATTAAACATTCTTAGGATGAAAAGCACCACACATCGCTGTACGGGTCAATTCGAAGAAAAACAACAAGAGAGGGAGTTTGGTAGGGAGTTTGGTATCGAGCCATGAAGGGTGCTTTCTATCGAGCTAATTAGCATGTACGAAGCATACAGTATGTACAGGTAAGCTCGATAGGGAGTTTGGTAGGGAGTTTGGTAGGGAGTTCGATAGGGCGTTTGGTAGGGAGTTTGGTAGGGAGTTTGGTAGGGAGTTTGGTAGGGCTTTTGGTAGGGAGTTTGGTAGGGAGTTTGATAGGGCTTTTGGTAGGGAGTTTGATAGGGAGTTCGATAGGGCGTTTGGTAGGGCGTTTGGTAGGAAATTCGGTAGGGCGTTTGATAGGGAGTTTGGTAGGGAATTCGGTAGGGCGTTTGGTAGGGAGTTTGGTATCGAGTCATGAAGAGTGCTTTCTATTGAACTAATTAGCATGTGCTATGAAGCATGTACGAAGCATACAGACTACAGAGTGTATGAATAAACAGGTAAATCGGTAAACAGAGATGAACAAAGATTCAAAACACGCGTTGAATTAGAATCAAGAAATTCATGAATGGGACGGTTATGAGCACAGCGAGTACAGGTGCGTTGAGACATGAAGAATGATCGTAAAAAGAGATAAAGATTGATATATACGCGTACAATGTAGATAATGTAGATGCAGGTAAGTAATGAAAGCATGCAGATATGTACGGGATGAAAATTTTCAGTTCGGTCAGATGATTTTCGGTCACCTGATGTAACGACTTCAATGAACCGTAAAGATCATGATAGTAGTTGAAGCGAAAGGAAAAAGAAATGATGGTAGTTTAAACGGGAAAAAACGACTTGCACGGGTCAACGCAGCGAAAAAACATAGTGCGGAGTCGAAAAAGTTTTGATGTTGGGTCACGTGGTGAAACCCTTGGCAACCAACGATCAGAATAAGCCGCTATTCCAGTACTATATAGACTTCAGTACGTGTTTGGCGTTAATCATACATAACTTCAGCAAGTATTTGACGTCTTTGGAACTAGTGCTTCGTACCTCATCCTTGTGGGCTTGGGGAAAGACCTTTGAATACCTTTTGCCTTTTTCCAAGGTCTCTCTTCGCCGAAGGTAGAACCCAATGAGCCAGATTCAAATCCACGATTTTCTCCCCCTCTCTTGAAAGTTTTCTTGCTGCTGTCAAGCGATGTGTTATCGTCAGTCTTGAGTTCTTGGAACTCGGCTGCCACCTTTTCGGTTTTCCTCTTGTCTGGTCCTGCGGCGCCAGGTATTCAATCGTTCTGTAGCACCGCTATATCTCCGCGTTTGAAGGTCTTCTTAGTCGACGTGGTTGATGAAGTCGTCCGCCTCCATGCGGTTAAACCCGCCTCTTTGCAATTGATAGCGATAGTAAATCACCACATAGTACCACTTCTGATCGTTGCCGCCGATTTGCTTGTAAGCCCTTCCTAGGAGCTCTTGAAGCCCTGATGTATCCTTTAGAGTTGAAATCGCAAGGCCACATTTTCCCTCGTTCCGCTCCTCCTAGGACGCTTTGAAGGATGTTGCCAACCCACCAATCAGAAAGAGGTACAGATACATTGCGCGTCGGAAACGTATTACCTATGGATTCATATATATGAATTGGGACGTTGAGTATGTAATTAAACTTCTTCGGCGTCATCTTCTCTGACTTGTATCCCTTTGTCTTACATTTAGGCTTTTTGTTCTCGGTTACGACTTCTACTTCTGTAGCGTGCAACTGCACTTTGATAAGCCACTGTCTGTAACGCACTAAAATGCAACCTTGAAAATCCAATTTCAAAAACGAAGTACTTTCCCCTAAATCTTGATACACTCACCGCTTCTCTGTTCCCCTTGCGCTTCTTTGATACTGAAAGAAGTGGAGAAGTAAGCGCTTCAAGGCTTTCACTAAATTTTACCAACATAAGCAAAAAAAATTGAGGGTGTCCTGATGCGGTTCTTTCAACAAGGAGGTTGCATGACACTTCCGAAGATATAGGTATCATAGCCTCATAGCCTCATAGGACAGCTACAAAATCAGTTTTATAAGACCTAGATCTCAAAAAGGTTACACACATCGTTCTATCAATCACTCAACTTTTCGTCACAAATACAGCACTGTTACAAGAGTGACTACATGATGGCGCTCTACTACGTGTTTATTTGCATGCTGATTCGTGTGTGGCGGGTGAAGCGGATCACCAGGGTCTTGAGACCGTAAGCAGCTTATCCTCGTCTCGAAAAGTGTGCGAATTATGAATTCGGAGTACAGTCGCTTATGGTCTCACGACTTCTGTGAGTATGCTGTCCTTTCCTATATTAGATTACCCCTTGCTTCTCCCTCCACCTGACGCTTTCATATCCCCAACCTCCCAAATATTCGTATTAAAGCAGCATCCCTTGCCGCGCGTCCCAACTCCTACATTTCCTCATCATAGGTGCTTTATAAGTTACCTCGCCGGTGTATACCCGTTCATGGCTGTCTCCTATACCACAGGCCTGATCGTTGCAATACACCTAGCATTTGGAGCGTTTATCTGTCTCTTCTTATTGATGGCGAAGAAGCTTCACGGCTCGACACACAAATGTTCAAATCCATTTTCCAGACTTATACCACGCCGTTCAAGGTCTGAATTGCCTGTGACTCAGCCACAGCCCTTATCAAAGTATGAAGCATACAGCATGGACAAGCAAAACCCAGCACAATATTACCCATACGTCGGAACCAACGCTAGGTTGACAACGCCTGTCGCCGCCTGGTTGCCATTTCCGCAGAATTAGGTGCATCCAATAGGAAGCACTTCTCCACCGCCATATGGGGATCACAAAGACGGACTTCGCCAATCTACAGACCTTCTCGAAAGTCTCCATTCCGAATCCTTCATGGAAAACCTGTCATGCAGACGGGTACCGTTGTAAAGGCATAGCGGTGAGTGTAATGGTAAGCCTGAATCTTGCTTATTGGCATTGCTGGTATGGGGTACGGAGAGCGAGCTTGATCACCATCCAAATCGAACAGCCGCTTCTATTAGCCCGGAACGTTCCGAGCTCACTTGATGGATATGTAGTAGCTCATATAAGAAGAAGCATCAGAGATAGTTGGAGGTCATTAGCGATAAAACCAATTAATCTTGAGCCCTCAAAATAGTACTCCATTAGATCATCTGCGGTCAAGACACCTGAGCGAGCCGAAATCTGTTTAATGAATGATCACAAGAGAATAGATAGATATCTCTATTACCACTGTGGAAGAAGTAAAGATACCTTAGTTCAAGAAAGTCAAGTAGCAGAGAACACCAACTTAGAAAGCATCAGTAGTAATTAAGAGGATCATGTTATCCTGAATAACAACCATATTGGTAGGACCTTCAAGGCTGGAAGGGGGAAGGGGTGTCGGAAGCGAAAAGCGGTGGGCCCCAGAATCGGCCTAATCAGTATGCTCAACGTCTTACCTTTTCAAGCGACGGTCATCCTGACCTGAACTGAGCGCCCTGATAACCAAATATATCAAACGTAAGGCTACCGCAAATGGCAAACACTGCTGACACCGCTATCTAATGATATTCTCTAACAGCTGAGTTGGACGGGCCGAAGTTTCCCAAGCATTCTCCCGACGAATAGACCGTCACACAATGCCACAATGTAGATGAGAAGCATGAGATAGACTTTGCGCTTCACGATGAATGCGACTGTGAAGTACGTGGGGGTCCCGGACATTGGAAACTTTTTTCAAAGTATCGTCTCTCCTTATCTCATCCTCTCTCCGCTTTAGTACTCTCTTCTCCAACCTCTCAACCAGCTTCCCTTGGTCCTTCCATTCTCACTTCCTCACATGAATCCTCAAAGCCACCAAGTACGTACCGCAAACACCAATATCCGCAGCCACGTTCCATAATGGCCCTCGGATCATCTTGTTCAGATACCCGCATTGCGGTAGGAGAGAAGGGTGCCGGTGCGTGCCAGCATTCAGGCCTTCGTTGAGTAAATTGTGGTCAGTTGCTTTACATCCCGTTTACCGTGTACTTTCAGAAAACCTTAATGAATGGAAGGGCAACGCTACTTTTCAAAGGGTTCTCTGGATGGCTTTTGAAGGAAGGGCTTCCGGAAGGGGACTGGAGTCTGCAGTCGAATACATGGTGAGTGAATGCCCCCTATCCCGGCCAAGAAGAAATTAACACTCTTTTTCGATCCAGCCCCCTGTGTATTTCTTCTTTGTCTCTCTTTCTCTGATTCAGTTCGGTGGAACCATTGCTTCTCGCGTCATCACTTTCCATGTTCTTGCTTTCAAGCGTGGCTCTCCTGAAGCTTAGTTTTTTTAGCTCTTCTTTATTTTATCGTGGTCCGGTTTTGGCGCTTTTTACCCTTCATTGGAATCCGTTTCCCGCAAGGTTCCGGAGTATTTCGCAAGTCGAAAGTTGCAGGGGGAGTAGGGAGGACGTGGCCTATCGGGCACAGATGTGGGTCCGTCGGTCACCAGTCTGACGGTTACTAAGTGCTGACTATTTGTTTTGGAGACATGGTAACGCCATTGTCAATCGTACCGAGCAGTCATCTGCACTACCCGTAATTTCATTATCATTCCCTTCAGTCTCTATTGAATCCCAAAGATACCGCGGACTGACAAGGGATAACAATGGTGAACATGGTCATCAAAGGGGAACAATGACTGATTGAAGACTGTTAATGATCTCAAATTTTTGTCTGGGAGTCAGATTACTTCTCTTAGTATAGTGACGTATGATTTATGCTATCTAGAAAGTAGGAATGGCGGGCTGAAACCTCTTATTCTTGAGGGTATAATGGTGCTTTAGACCAGGTCATATCGTCCTGACATTGCAATATAGTCCAACCAATCAGAGCCTTGCTTGAGCGACTGTACTCTATCCTTCACTTCTTCTTGGAAGAACCGAATAAGAAGGGGTTCTCCTGATACGAAGGGGGTACAGGGGAGGGTCTCAACGGGTGCATATCACCGGGGCCACGAGACACTTGCCATGGTGACCCTCCTCTATTGGCATCCAGCGGTAACTTGTTGATAGCCAGAGGTAATGGGGGGAGCGGCTTCCAATATCTATTCTGAGAACTAACAAAAACTCTTGTATGCTCGGTCTCATTCCTTGCAGTGGGTTCCTCTTTGCTCTTGCCTGGAAACCATTTTCTGAATAAAGTTACTGACTTCATGTCAATGGATGTTTCTCGTCCGTGTAGTATAAATAAAGATCAATGTTGATTGTCAAGTTTGATAGACTGCCTGGTATTATATCACCTTGTACTTAGTAAGCATTGCTTATGCTTATTCTGTCAAATTTTCTATAAAAATTGAGAAGACCCTGAAGGCCTTTGATTAAATCGTCTTACTTCTTCACTACTATGACAATGAATCACAAGAACTTGCTATATTTTGTTATTACTATAAGCTTTGTAACGTTGACTTGCGGATCGGATCTTCTTCTTGAAATAGAGAACAAATGTGATAAATTTATATACCCAGCAATAAGTGGCGTTAATCTAGAAGACAAAAAACCTATTAACCTGACCGCGCCACCCGGATTGTCAAAAAATGAATCTTTTACCGTGACTGTGGCGGCACCTTGGTCTGGCAGAGCTTGGGGCCGATCGGATTGCAATGGTACAGGTTCTCGCTGTGCAGTAGGTGATTGTGGTGCACGAGATTGTAATGGAAGATCGTCAAAGAACGTAACTTTGGCAGAACTTACCTTCGACAATGACACGGTTTGGGGCGATGTCAGTATTGGTACGTTAACAGAGAAATTCCGAACCTACTTCTCGTACTGACGATGATGACAGTTGATGCACACTCACAGCCGCTAAGTATTACGTTTCCCGGCTCGGAGCAATGCCAATCGCGAAGCTGTCCGGTGCCTGCTTGGTTGGGGCTCTTCGGAAGCGGAGAACTTCCCAATACGATATGTCCAAGTGACAACATATGGCTCAAAGGTGGTAAGTCTCTTCCTCCCTCGCGTATAATGAACATGTCACAGGTTGCCGGATGCCTATCAAACTGTACTCTTCTTGGAACAGATGCTGCATGCTGCACAGGTAACTACTCAAGTCCCTCTGTGTGTAAATTAGATCCAAACCCTGTACTCGCTCAAGCATGCCCTGAAGCGTATAGCTATGCATACTCGGATGGACAGAGGGATGTGTTATCCACTTGCAGCTTCGACAACGGAACGAAGCCGCGGATGACAATCACATTCTGTCCAGTGCAATGACAAGATCACAGGCCCAAACTTTTCTTGTTGTTAATGAATATTACTGTTCTGTTACCGTCGTTGTCGAAACAAAGAGTAGCAATAAACTTTTGATGATAAGTTATTTCTTGATGTTGAATACTTTACCAGGCGGATTGGTCAAAGTAGCAGCACTTAGGGTGTTTGTGCTTTTGACCCCAGCGGGCTTGTAGCAGAGTTAGTTCATTAATTTCAATTCAAAACGTGTCATTTCAACGTGGAAAATCATATTCTCGGAAGTTACCTTCTTTAGCAGGGCTGTATCTAGAAATCCTATCTAGTGCTTCCTAAACAATTCACTTCTCTCTCTATAAATTTTCGGATTTGTGAGATTGCACATGAGGACGCGCCAGTCAGCATTTAGCCCCAATTCACGAAACATGATGCCCTCATTTTGTTATTTGTCGTTTTTCTACGATGTCTCGTAGTTGTAACTAGCAGACCTTACTCCCCAAACCAAATCACTGTCGCTCTTCACGACTTGCCAATCTACGACGGATGGGCTCGTCTAATTTCCTATGGCCTTTCCTGAAACGATATATTATATGAGGAACGTGAAGGAAGCTGATTGTATCGGTTAGAATTCTGATAATCTTCGAGTTCCTGTTTTGAAAGGCGAGTTCCAAAGCGGTAGCTCCGTGCGCTGTGTCCGATAAACCTATGAGCGTATGTCGAAAGAATGGCCGAACCCTGCTCAACAGCAACACTACCATTCTGAAATCCCCGTGACTTACGGCGCATGTCAATGGAGACCAAGACGTGCTTGTGATGATCTCTAGTAGCTCTGGATAGCGGTCAAGTATACTTCGAACAACTCGTAGGAGTTTGAGTTGTACTGCGTGTTTCAAAGCTCGATCGCCAGGCGCACCGTGCTGCAGGAGGTATTCGACGTTGCGCCTGTGATCAAAGATCGCCGCGCTCTCCACTGGTGTGCTATTAAGCGAGTCTTTTCGATGAACCTCTGCTCCTGCTGCGATCAGAGTCGAAAGCATGTCCTCGTTGCCGTCAGTGCGGTATGAAGCGATTTCCAATGGAGGCCCATACTTCGAGAGGTCTTCATTGACTATTGCCCCCCATGCCAAAAGCAGACGGACCATCTCAAGCTGTTTGTTAAATACGGCACCTTGCAAAAGACTTCCGTGATGACCTATCGGTACATTCACTTGCGCACCTCTTTGTAGCAGAAGAAGCGCGGCTTCTGTGTGATTTCTTTCTACGGCCGCACGTAAAGGGTTTCCCTTTAACGGGTTAATTGCCGCCCCGTAGTCCAAGAGAAGAGTAATGATCGTATAATGACCGAAATGAGCTGCTGTTTGAAGTGTATTCTCGAAATATGCGCCACGCTCATTTGAATTTGCTTCCATATGGATTTGCAGGCCAGATATATCGTTCAAAGCAGCCTTCACATGAAGATTATTACGAAGAAGATCATACAAGACCAACTCGTTCAATAGCTCTGTAATTGTTCAGCTTGGTGGAACAAAATGCAAACCTCAAGACATACTGTCCACACGTCTAAGATCGATAAGATTTGACCATGACTGTTGGTCTTCCCGTGTAAATCTAATTATCTTTTCCAATACCTCGTTTGGGAGATCGTACAATACCGTCATTGATTGCATGAGTAAAAAAACATTCTATCTATCGATGCGAACTTTCTCTTATGACATATACTATGCTTACACTTACTCTATCAGGAAGGGTCAGTAATTTACTAACGTTGTCAACGAGAATAAATATTGCCATCTTGCTTCATTGATCGCTACGTTCGAAAGTCTCGGATCCGTCTACGTTACATGTGTACTCCGCAATATCGCGTCCATAGGCTGATTTATGACGGAAACTTCTTACAAACATAATTGTTTGCGGAAAGCGTGAGTCCGAAAGCGCGATCTCGACTTGCACCATCACGACTACCTTATGAAATTGAAGAGGCTGAACGTAAGCCAAGATTCTGGATTACACTAAGAACCTATCAGTTTCTCGTCCAAAAGGCTCAACCCCGGTGTTTAGTTATCTTCGCTCCGGCCAAAGCCGGCTTTAGCCGGCTTGGCGCTAGGGGTATTTAGCTCACCTCCCACTTCTTTCTTCCTCCGATAGTTCAAATCTACCAGACATATGTTACACGTATCTACCTTACTACATAGTCAATATATCTACATGCACATATTCGCTCTGAACCTCATATATCTGTTGGAAATGGTGGAAACAGGGAACGGTACTGTTACCCCTGTGGTTAGTAATCTCCGCATTGATCCGGCGCTAGTGGATGGGTATTTACACTTCGCCCACTTCTTTCCTTCCTTCTTCATCCGTATGCTCTACCTACTACATAGTTTAGTCAAATATATCTATATGCCTATCTACCCTCGTGTCCTCGTATACCAAGAATATCAACCAACCTCATATATCAACCAGCTGTTGATATATGAGGTTCAGAGCGAATATGTGCATGTAGATATATTGACTATGTAGTAGGTGCATATCCCTTTGACCGCCACAAGGTCGGCCACCCCCTTTGATTAACAGCTAGGCCAAATTTGGTAGCAGCTTGACCAGATGGGGTACGGGTGCTTAATAAACCGCTCTTCAGATAAATGTTTCGTATGCTTAGTCATTGGTGGGGTCCCCCTACAAGCATTGTAGATCATATGGGTGGCCGACCTCAGTATGGCTAACGTCAGGTGGGTGAGCAGCCATATTTCCCATCGCCTGATTACACCAGCTGTCTGGGGATGCCTCCTGAGAGGTTAGGCCATGGCTCACAAGCAGCACTCTCGAGAACCTCACTGCTGCGCCCGAAGCGGTCTTCTAGGCTTCGCCATTGAAGGCGCAACGCGTTGGTTCAACCTATTTCTCCCTCACCCTTTAGATCTGTATTGCTGGCATCAGTGACCTGTGTGGGAGGGCGGGTGTTGGAGTAGGGTTTCGGCCAAGGAGATGTTGGAATACGAGGTCATATGGGGCATTTTGGTAGATAGGTTGAAGCTGTATATGTTGTAATACAAGGTCATATGGGGCATATAGTATATTGGGTTAAAGCTGTTAGGAGGCTATCTAGGAGGTGGAAGGTGAAAACTCTACTGGCGGGCCACACCGGAATTGATGCACAGTCCGGAAGATCATGGCTTTGATTGTCAAATCCGCTTTATTGAACGGCAGTGGAATACCACACCTTCACATCCATCCCTACCAGCCTACCCATAGGACCCAGCTCTCCGCAGAAAGGAAGGCATCGCAGGTGTATGGAAAAATTACCAGGAAGAAACGTCACTTTGAAACATGTCAATTTATCGGTTTCGTGATCATGTTCAGCCTGCTTGTCATCTCACTCTTGAGATGTCACGGCTTGCAATGGAGCCACTGTTGATGTTTCTCACAAACATTATCTGAATTATCTATTCATACTTCTATAAGATGACCAGCATGTCTCTTAGATGTTGTTCATGGGTCAGGCATGCAAAAAGCCTCGACTTTGCGATGCTTCTCTTCCAACTGTCACGCTCGTCTTTCCGCAATGCATGTTCCTCGGACCGACGGCACGGAAAGACTCAAGCCTTTCAGTAGGCAATTTTTTCAATGGCACTATATAGATGCATACACCCTATGAACAGTAGAAGAGCTATTCCTCAGACTGTTTTTGTACTTGCTGTTTGGCACAACGCCATGACATGTTTCATTAATACTTATTCTTGCAGACTCAATCAATGAATGGGTCGACGGCTTGAATGGAGGAAGAGATGGAATATCCCCGGTCGAAAGAGAGGTCCATCTCTGGTGACGCCACTCGACTTGCTCGGCTTTCAGCTGTGGTTCGAATGGATAGAGTATGCTCAGGAATTTCAGCCATTAGTGACAACCGGTGGCGAAGTGTATGTAAAGAAGGGTCTTTTTAAGAGTGCTAGCTAATGCTCATAAGCCAAATCCCTTCAAAATCGTCGAATACAGCCTTTCTAAACCTCATCTTGTTGTAATGAATAATTCTATCAATAAAACACAAAAGGACTGGAATGCTGAGAAACTTCCTGAAGCTCACAAGTATGGTCCCCAACATTCTTTGTACTTCACAGTAGCAACTTGTAGTGTTAATTTACTAATGATGGATACAGTGAACTTTCTCCTGAGTGCCAA
>JAABUY010003442.1_pt1 | contig 17499 bp, 23 predicted proteins | sample 5560271 | NCBI WGS metagenome assembly JAABUY01 (sample SAMN10711886, study PRJNA513374) | rock metagenome | isolation source: Antarctica rocks | place: Antarctica: Victoria Land, University Valley
GAGAAATTGACAAGTTCATTGAACATTGATGAAAGCTTGCAATTGACATCTTGATGCTTATTCAATTTCACATTTGTAAGAAGAAAGTTGAAAAACTTTGATAGATTGATATCACGTTGTAATCATAGTGTGTCACACATGATTTCTAGCTCTTTGATGTACTTCTTAATGACTTGATGATCTTTCTCTTGAAGATTGATGATTTTCATATGTATCTTGTTCATCTTTTTCAAATTTTTATATGTACAGTATATCAAATTGACTTGATGAGCTTTTTTTTCTTTTCATCTTGATTCATGTTGATTCATCATTGAGTCTGTCATCAGCATGTTCATTCATGTCGTCATTTGTATGAGAGATCATTCGAAGAATGTATCTGTAACAAATCACTTACGAGATTTTTCATTCATGTTCTTAAACAAATTGATGATTTTGAATGTCTGAATCATCTTTCTATGCGTCTCATTTGCAATCAGTCGATCTCATTTTATATCTCAGAGCTGTTATATTGACTGTGATTGTTTTGATCTAGAAGTTACTCTTTCAGATTGATATTAATTTCTCATCAATGCTGCAACGCAAGTCTTGTACATGTTTATCATGATCACACATATGAGATTAAAACTAACTTGCTCTTGTTCTATTAAAAGATCTCTATCTGTTCATGTCAATCTGATGACTAACGCGTTCATCTTTGCATCACAATATGCGTGATGAATCTGTCAACGTAATAGATCATTGTTCTTGTCGAGATGAATTCAAATCTTCTTTAGTCAGTTGATGATCAAGACTGATGAAATAATAATTAGATTGACAAATTTCAACGATATGAGATGTGCAGATGAGCTTGCATTCACACATAAACATTCAATTTTCAACTTGTTATTGAAAGAGCACTTTGCATCTTTAGACTGAGATGTACTGAAAGTGTCTTCTTTCAGATGTTCATTGAACTTCTTCTTGTAATGAGCATCATTGATCTCGTCATGTGCTATGTGCAATAAACGATTCAGACAAATCAATTCAAGCATCTTTATTGTCTTATTAATAAATTAGCATTCTTCATTCTTAATCTTGCTGACATTTATGTTTATCTTTTCAAGATTCATATCATTGACATTGAATTCTCTCTTCATGAACATTTTCATCTTAAACATTACAAAAATTTCAAAAGTCTGATATAAAAAGAGTGACGTGTTCATTCTTTGCAAATGTATGCGTGACTGAGATTCAACATGATTAAGATTATGCAGAAACAATTGAGCATAATTTCATCATCTGTCTTCTTCATGAAGATGCTCTGTAACAATCAATGATATCTTTGTCATGAGTCTGTTCAATCTTGTTAATCAAGAAACAAGATTGACTTTGATATCTCAATCATCTCACGTAATGCTTCTTCAAATTCTGCTCACTATCTTTATCATCATTGAGATTCATGTTTGATTGCGCATGATTTGACTCTCTTGCGAGATCTTCTGTAACTGAACAATCGAAGATCATTATGTTCTGTTGAGATTTCGTCTGCTGAGATGAAGATGATACAGTTGTTTCATGTTGTTCAACTCAACTCATTGAATCTTGATGTGAGCTGATGATTTTGTTTTTCTTCAATGAAGAACTATCACACTTCAATTCTGAACTTATGTTTATTGACTGATCAACATTTGAAGCTGAAATGTTAAACTTATTCAAAGCTGACATCAACATGTCATTCTCTTGAGTCTGCATCTTGTTGTCAGACTTTCGTCACTTTGAATGCAATGATTCAGAACTTTCATCATTCTCTGTAAAGATCACTTGTTGTTAATCTGTTGTTTATACACATACTTCATTGACTTATCATAAAACAATGTTTAATCAGCTAATGTGATGCTTGTTGCATCTTTCTTTGAATGATTGAATCTTGATCGCTTTTATGAAAAGATTAAGAGCATGTGAGTCTCGTTCGTGAAATCTTCACTCTTGTCAGTTCAACGTTGCTACTATACACATCTTTTCAATTTATTGACTTTCAATGCAACATTAATTATTGACGTGTTAATCTCATTTGTTGTCGAGATCACTGTCTCATTTGCTCTGACTTCTTTCATGTCTTTGAATTTGAATTGCTGTTGACCTAGTATATGAACTACTTGATTCTCGTTCGTGAAATTTTCACTCATCATCAGTTCGCTGTGAATGTACACACTTCATAAATCTACTAGATCTCGCTGCATCATCAGCTGAGTTAACATTATTCTTTGTTGTAATTAGAACAGCTGTGTCACTTGCATCTTTCTCTTTCATGCTAACGACTGCTGACTGCTCTTGAACTTGAGTAAAGTCTATTTAATTCTGTTTTATGAAATCTAAACTTCTTGTCAATCTTTATTGATATACATGATCTATCAAATTATCAATTGTCATTTCATGATTGATTGATAATGTGTTGATCTCATTTCTTCAATTTGTCACTTTGTTAATCTTTTTGCTTTTATTAGTATCAATGAATCTTGTGTGCTCTTGATGAAAAGTTGAGATTGATGAAGTCTTGTCTGTGAGTTCTGCACTGATCAATAGTTTGCTGTTTACATACATGTGTTTCTGATCTATCAGAGTATGATGTAACGCAAGTCACATTAAAGCGAGCAGCATGATTAAATCGATTCAAGACATTGCGTAATGCAGCTTGAAAAGTTCTATCTGAATTTATTTTCAAGACTTCGTCATCTGTGATGTAAATGATAATGTTCATCTCAGTGTAGCTGATGTCGTCTTTGAGAATTTCAATTCACATCTTAAACGAAACATTATAAAATCGATCTTTGTCATCATGTAAATCGTGATCAAGTACATCTTCGATCGAAGTCAAGCTCATTTTCGAGATCTCTTTCAAAGTGATCAGATTCAAGTGTAAACTCATCATTGCATGAAGTTCAACGTCTTCAAGTGTTCTGATGAATGACATGACTTCTTATGACTGCAAAAACTCAGACACAAATGATGCTTGTTAAATCTTTACAATCTTGTGTGTGATGATTGTGAGTAGTTCGAGAAACGCGCAGTCACACTAGAGAATATGCGCGTAGATAATACGATCAAATTTGATAGTAGCTTAGTAATATCTATTTGTATAGAAAGTTAACACTAGACTATGAAATACAGAAGTGAATTCTTCTCTATATACTCAGAAGACTAAGCTCAAGCATCGTTGATAAGACAAGCAAGATTACATGCAACTCATGTGAAGTCTCTTGAAGATTGTATGTGACTTGAACTCTTATCATCGATGAAACATCAAGAATTGTATGTGACTTGAATTCTTGATAGACTCAGAGACTTTGAGAATCAACGATAGAGATTCTCATAGACTCAGATTCTCATTTGAGAAATCAATGATAGCATTGAAGAATAGTTTTCATGTCTGTTCTTTATTCTCTGAAGAGCTTTGACTCTCATAGATCTGAGTTCTGACAATTATTCTCTTTCTTAATAACAACGTTCTTATTGTTGAATTATGAACGATCGCAAGCAGAAGAGCGATGACATCATGCAATGCATGACATCAGAACTCACTGTGTGTAATTGTGTTCTTGAGATTCTCTTTTGATAGCGTGTGAGCATTGTTTTATTCTTCGAGTTGCAAGCATCAAGTTTCTAAAGAATCAGCAGTAGCATTCATGTTTATTCTCTTGATTCTCATAGATTTAGATTCTGATGATAACATATTCTTTAACTTTTGATTCTTGTAGACATAGACTGAGTATTCTCTGCGACTTATGTAAGATCTCTAGATAATCAGCAGTAGCATTTGTGTCTGACTTAAATTCTGATGATAACATATTCTTTAATCTTTGATTCTCGTAGACGTAGACTGAGCATTCTTTGCAACTCATGTAGAATTTCTAAATGATCAGCAGTAGCATTCATGTCTATTCTCTGATTCTCATAGATCTGAATTCTGACAATTATCTTGTTGTTTCATTATACTTCAACTGTCGCTTTGCAGACGTTTTATGTAGTTATGCAGTGTATTGTCATGATCTCGATGCTTTCTTTCATTAACATATGCACGTTGACTAGACTTGAATTCTCATGATGACAATTGTAATGAGAATCAAGATTTGTTTAATTTGAAGCTTTTCTTCTATAAATGATACTTGATAGTAGAAGTAGACAACAAGCAGAAGATAGTATCAGATAGTAGAAGTAAACAGTGAACAGAAGAGCGATGCTTCTGTTGTTTGTTGTGACTAGCGCGAGAATGATGATCATTGATGTTTATGTTTATTTGTTGTGAAGTAATGAATTTTTATTGACTCATCTTTTTTATCTTCTGCGTGATCTTTAACTTTCTTTCTTCTTCAACTTTCGTTCTTGCATTCAATCTTCATCTCATTATTTTACTTGATCTTTTATTCATTCTGTAGAGTAGTTGTGTACGATTTTTTCGAGTATCATGATCATAATGAGTATGAATCAGCTTCTTGATTTAATGATGATGAGCTGATAATATTTTGAATGAAGATGAAGAAGTTTAAGAGAAGTGAGTGATGCAGTTCTTCGTCGTATCTCTCTTTTAAAACACAAAACGTGTTCACATCACATCTGCTTACTTTCTTCGCTATTGATTCTTCATCTTGCGTCAGCGCACTCATTGTATCTGCTGTTTACGTTCAATTCTTTCATTCTCACATCACTTCTGATCAAAGATTTGTCTTTCTTTCTTTCTACATGAGAAATCTCACGTCATCAACTCAGCATCACAAAACAGCTCTGAATGTGCACAGCAAAGAAATTGCAATACAACTCTTGAATAGATGTAAAAAGTGCATGAAAAGAAATGTAAACTGCATCAAAATAAAGTTTTCTATTGCAAAGAATTTCAAGAAATGTGCACTATGCATCGTTATCAAGACAAATTGCAAGTATGAGTTGTAAGTATAATTTTCAGTAGCTTCAAGATGTGAAAATTCAATGATTAATTGATGCTTTTTTAGAGTATTCAAGAGCAACTTGATATTCATTTTGATCAGCTCTGCTCTCTCTTCATCTGAATCAAGCACTTCTTTACATCATCTGAGCACTTCTTCGTCTTGTTCAAGCACTTTTTCGTCTTGTCTGAGCACTTCTCGCTCAAACTCTTCTCTTGTTGAGATCACGTCTGACTCATCTGTGATCGAAAGAATGAGAATCATCTCTCATGATCTTTCTCTCGACTCAGATCAGAATCAAATGTTTCTTGAAATTGAAAATTACGTTGAAAAGAAGCTGCGTTTTCTCGTTCTAAATGTAGAAATCAACAGAAACGATATAAGTGAGATGAAGAAAGACGTTGAAAACATTATCATTAGTTACAGAGAGATGCAAAAGTTAATTGTTGAACAAGAGACTTGCATTGATGATTTCTTGTGTCAAGTCATAAAACAGAAGAGAGTTATTAAAGAGTTGCAAAGACAAGTTGAAAAGTATGACACTTTTTGACTCGCTTTGATCGCTTGAACTCAGAGTGCTCTGATTCTTCTTGTGATGTGTTTGAAAGATCAGAATGTCTCTGTTGCAATTGAAACATGCTCTTCTGTGATGTTGTCTTCGTTCTTGTTTTCTTTGCTTTTTCATGTCTTTCTGTTCTCACTCTTGTCTGATTCATTTCTGTCAATGACTTCTTCTTTTCTCTCATCTTCAATCACGCAGTTTATTATCAAAGAGATGAAGAACATCTTGCTCTTGTTTGATTCATTTCTGTCGATGACTTCTTCTCTTCTCTCATCTTTGACGTCGATCACGCAATCTATTATCAAAGAGATGAAGAACACAATGAGCTTTGATATGAGCTTCTTATTTCATTCATTCTGTCAATACAATAGCTTGTGCATGTTTTGTGCAGTCTGACTAATAGATGCAAGAGTTTACTATCATCAACTCTTGAATTTCAGAGAAAGTGAAAGCTGAGTAATACATTTATCATATGAAACTCGTAAGCTATTCGTGTATTGATTTATGCACTTGCTAACAGCTTTTTAGACTGTCGAGACGAGTATTGACGAGAATGAATGAGCGAGAAAGTCTTGTTGAGTTTCTTTTCTTTTCTTTTCTTTTTTTGTTAGTGATAGCTAAATAGTTATCAATTCTTTTACTTCGATTTATGCATACTTCGAATCTTTCGTGATGATGCTAACGACTTACTTTCGAGCTTGATGAGATGTTTGCGATGAAAGAATCTCAATAAAGTCTTGCAGTTATCAAGACAGTTCAATGATTCTCAGATATTTTCTGAAACTTCAAAGTTCTTTCAGCTAAGCAGATATTGCAACTGATTATTCTGCATGCAACTATTCAATATGTCATCAATCTTTCAACTATCATATACTTCTTTCTTTAGCTCAAGATCTTTCATGAGCGACTCATTTAATTTTCTCTCTCTTGAGCAGAAAGATTTCAGCAAGCTGACATTGAATATCGAGTGTATTCACGTCTTTGAAAACAGTTTCAAATGATAGACTTGTCTGCTCAGATGCTTCAGAATTCTATACGATTCGTATCTTCTGACTTCAAGTTTCTTGAAAGACTTCTTGATTTGAATGTTCATGACATTTAATCACATCAACTGATCGATAAAATATGTCTTAGCAGAGTGTCTTTTGTCATGCTGAGTCGCGTAGTCGACGTTTGTCTCTGCAAGTCTGTAGCGAAGATTCTTGTGCAGTCTTTTCATTCTCGTTACGTAGTTCGTGACTGACTCTGATTTCTTTGAATGACTCTTAACGCTGAATTTCATTCTCGAATGTTTTTCTGTGACTGCAAAGAATGATGTTATCAATGTTGCAACATGAACGCTGTTATTGTAGAAGAACTCGATCATGACAAGAAGATGAACTCAATCATTTTAAACATCGTTGCAGTACACTCGAAGATAAGTCTCAAGAATTTAATTCTGTCTTTTGATTTGATCATCAATGCAAGAATGAAACGTGATGCTAAGTTTTCACTTGATCAGAAGATGATAGCACAGCAACGTTCAAAAGTGTGATGTAAATACGAAATCTCTGTCAGAGACTATATCATCAAAAGCTTCGTGATATTGAACTACTTTGTCAAGAAAGAGATTAATCAGATCGAAAACAATCATTGTCTTTTGAATAGAAATGTAGTGCGTCATCTTGAAAAGATGATCGACTACAATCATAATGCTGTTGTAGAAAATGTCTGAGACGCTTGTGCTGTCAAAAAGATCGATGATGAAGTTCATGATAATGCTTTCTCATATTCTTCAAGAAGTGAGCAAATTATTCAGAAGTCTTCAGATTCTGTGATGTAATGTCTTATGTTGCTGACATGATTTACAGATTCTGCAGTATTTCTTAATGTTCTTATTTGCAAACAATCAGTTGAAGATTCATTGAACAAGCTTTAAACATCATCAAGAATCGAGATGTTCTGCAAGAAAGCTGTCATGATGTTGTCTCATAATCTCTGCTCTAAATTCATTTTATGCAGAGACATAAATGAATTCTTGAAATATCATGATGTCGTCTGTGATTTTCTTTGATCAGTTGACTCTGAAAACGCTGAAGTCAATCTCAGTATCACGCATGCTTAAGTTTTTCTTTTTCATTAATTCTTGTACTGTGATGACGAGATGATTCATTTTTTGCTATTTGCAGATCAGTTGAGTCAGATTCTTGAAAGAGTAGCTTGCAAAGTCGACAAAGCTTGAAATCAGAACATCATTTTATATCGACGAATTGAAACATTTATGAATTTTCGTAGACTTCGAGACTGCATCATCTGTCTTATCTGAATCATTCTGAATTGCAACAAAATGACTCTTTGATGCATTCACTTTCTCTCTTGTGATTAAAGCTTTCTTTTCTTCAGCAGAATGATGCATAGTTGAATCTCTGCTTTGACTCATGATCAAACATTCACTTTTCTTAGCAGAACAACACATGATCGAATCTTTGCTCTGACTCATGATCAAACATTCACTTTTCTCGACAGAACGACGCATAGTCGAATCTCTGCTTTGACTCATGATTAAACATTCGTTCTTCTTGACAGAATAACACATAGTTGAAACTCTGCTCTGACTCATGATCAAACATTCGCTTTTCTTGACAGAACGACGCATAGTCAAAACTCTGCTCTGACTCATGACTAAACATTCGCTCTCTTCAGCAGAATGACACATAGTCGAAACTCTGCTCTGACTCATGATCAAACATTCGCTTTCGTCAGCGAAACAACACATAGTTGAACTTTTGCTCTGATTCATGATCAAACATTTGCTTTCTTCAGCAGAAGAATTTGCTCTTCTGCGTTTTCATCTCATCTGAGTAACATCTCTTTCAATTTCAGCGACAGTGATAGATCTTGACTCAATGTTCTCATAAAGACAGACGTCTTTTCTAGTTTCAGCAACAGTAGTAAACGTTGATTCAATGTTCTTGCAAGAGCAAACGATGTTTCTAGTCTCAGCGACAGTAGTAGATCTTGACTCAATGTTCTTATGAGAGCAGACATCTTCTCTAGTTTCGACGACAGTAGTAAACGTTGATTCACTGTTCTCGCAAAGACAAATGTTCTTTTGACAAGAAATAATGATGTTTTGAAATCATCATTGAGACTTTTCGTCAGCAGTTGAGAATTTCTTCAAAGTTTGAAAGACTCTTCTGATTCTTCTTGCAAATGCTGATAAGTTGATGATCTTTTCAAATGATCTGATGACTATCTTTTTATGATTCTTGATGCTCAGAATCTTGAACTGTCGAGTGAAAATGACGAGCATTGACGCTAACTGATTCGAGAAATTCTTCAAGAGTTTTCTCATGTATGCTAAATCATGAGTGAACTCTCTCTGATCTGCATCGATATCTTTCTCATAGTTGAGTCTTCTTGACAAGTCATTGACAAAGTTGCTTGCTCTCTTTTGATAGAAGATCTTGAAGTTGTACACAGTAAGTCTGTTGATTCACTTCATCTGTTTGCAAGAGAGCTTAATTGTTGTCATGAAGTATTGAAGATTTGCATAATCATTGATTATCTTTATTTCATGTCAAGTCTTTTCTAGATAATGTTTTCAATGATTCATGCTTTCGACAATCATCAGCATTTTCTGATTATGTGCATCATAGTTTCATTCAATCAATTGTCACTTTCTTGATCAGATGATTACTGAGTGTCAGTGTAAATTCTCAAGTGTGATATCTGTTTGTTGAAATATCATCATTCTCTTTGCAAATTCAGAGACGTTCATCTTCAATCTTATGACTTTCGCAGAATTGAAGTGCTGAAGAACAACATTTTGAGCAAAGATGACTTTCAGTTTCTGAAAAGTGTTTTAAGCACTGTTGATGAACTCAATTCGCTTCATCTGTTCTTTGAAAATTCGTCTCTTCTTTGCATTAGAAAAGAGACTCATTTTGAGATGATTGATCAAGAATGATGCTATTCTTGAATAGTTTTTTATGAATTGATGATAAGAGTTGACAAAGTCGAGAAACATTTGAATCTTTTTCATCATTCTTGATTGTAATCAATCTTGAATGATTTGCATTTAATTCTTCTTTATTGAAATTTCTCTTTTTTTTACTTTATATTTTAGAAAGAATAACTCTTTCTTGAAGAATTTGCATTTGAAGAGCTTGATGTAGAGCTTTAAAATCTGCAGTTTGTCAAGAATTTGTTGTACATGATGAACATGTTGCTTGCGAATTTTGCTGAATATCAAAATGTCATTCAGATAAATGAGATAAATGATGTCGAGAAATTCAAACAGAGTCTGATTCATATAGATCTGAAAGAAAGTCGATGCATTGATAAGATCAAAGAACATTATGAGATACTTGTATAAGTCAAATCTCGTATGAAATGTTGTCTTTCATTCATTTTCTTTTCATATACAAAGTTTGTTGAATGCGTTCTTGATATCAAGCTTGATAAATCACTTGATGTCTGTAAGATGATCGAGAGCTTCATTAATCAGCAAAAGAGAACATTTATTCTTGAGAGTGATTGCGTTGAGCTCTTGATAATCAACGCACGATTGCAGTGTTTCATCTTTTTTACATGTAAAGAGCATGAATGTTTCAGCTGAAGAGATGAAATATTGTATCATGTTTGCTCAAAGCTGTTTCTCGATATACATCTTTTGTGCAATGAGTTCAACTGCAAAAAGATTGTACAAAGAACTTCAGAAAGTGATACGACTCTTCTTGATGCAAATAGCATGATCATGAAACTCATGAGTTGAAAGAACTTTGACTTTTTGAGTGAAGAAATTCGCGAAATTTGCAAATTCTTTTGAAACATTTAAGAATTGATCGACTATCGTATTCTCAATCTGTGTAAATTGAAAGTTTTCTTCTGTCATTGAGAAACTCAAAGAGTCGTACAAAGCATCTAGAAGCAATCGAATGTGTATTGTGATGCTTTGTTGCTCGAGATTCTGAGTCAGTTGAGTGCTTGAGACTTCTCATTTCTTCTGATAATTACGTTAATGAGAAGACTTGAAAGTAACTTTTCTTACAAAGCTAGATTAATGAATATTGTATGCAAAAAGACTTGACGCAAGTCTTGCTTCATCAAACATCACATAAAATGATTCTGAAACTGTTCTTCAATGAGATAGTCTCTTTCTTTCATTCTGAGCACACAAGATTCTTCAGCATAAGCATCAATGAACAAACTCGTGAATGAAATTATGCTTTTCAAAGAATAAAAGATTTAACATGAGATTCTCTGAAACATATTTGACAACGATAAAGATCTTCAAGATGCATAGATTGCTCTCATCAAAGTTCTGAATGTTCAAATCAAGCAGTATTGTTTCATGTAGTTGCATTGATTTATCGTTGAAGAAAATTCTCATGAACTTTCAAGAATGAATATTCTCAATCTTATTTAAACGTTTCATGAGACTGTGATGAATCACGTTTAACATACACTCAGTGTTCATCATGATTTGAGTTTCAAGAAGATTGAAACATTCTGACTTGATCTTGACTATGAGAATGAATGATGTTGTGACTGAGTTCAAGTTCTTCAACATTGTCAACGCGTTCAGTTCAACAGACAGTTGACTGATCGAGTTGACTCATTGAGCTTCATACTCTTCAGTTGCTCTCTTTTCTTGAGCGATTGATAGATGAGAGAAATCTATCAAGCTAAGTCTTTTTTCAAGACGTCGACAATGAGAATGTTGTTAGAAGCAAAAGAAGCTTTTGAGAAGAAAGCTCTTGAGAAGATGAATCATGAGTTTGAACAATTTAATTCTGCGTGATCTCTAGATTTGCATCTGACGCACATTTTCTCGCTGATTCTGTGATATTTTTTCTTTCAAAAGACTGTTTTTCTCAATTCTGATTCTCGTTGCTCTTGCTGATCATCAAAGTATTCTTCTTTTTCTCGACTATTGATTCTCTGTGAGAAACTCTGCGAACTCTTCTTGTGTGATTGATTTTCAAGAGACGAGTTTGTTTTCAACTGTTAATTCTGCTGAGCATAGTTCAAAGCATGCTGCATGTCGATGTACTTCATCAATTCTCGACAGAATATCTTGCTTCATTGAGTAAAAGTTAGTACAATTAGCTTGATCTTGTTCAAGAAGAGTAGTTCACTCAGAAATCTGAACAATAGCACTTTCTCAGACTTCATAATTTCAACACGATTTTGAAAATGTGTCTTGTTGAGTTTCAGAAAGAACGACATGCATGTTTGATCGCTTCTTTTTATAATGACATTTCATAGATCGTTCGCTCAATTCTGAAGTGACTTCACATCAAGCAAGCATTGCTGAAGAGTCTTGAGAAACTTCGCTCATGTGATTCTACAATCTTTCTTCTCAACAGTTTTCTCAATCTGTTGAAGATAGTGCATCATCGTGATCTTTACATATTTCGTGATGTAATCAAGCTTGTCATCGTTTTTGATGTAGTTCATCTTGATGAAGTTCAACTTTAGTTTTCTGAAAAACAACTTCAAATTCTCGTCGATCATGAATTTGAACTTCTTTTCTTTTGAGAACTTATTCAAGAGAATGATCTTAGAAATAATTGTTTTCTTCTTAAAAGAATCATCATTGACAAAAGAATTCTTTATGACTTTAGCAATAACTCTTTTGCGAAACTTTGATTCAAGATGATCAGATGCATGACTTTGTCATGTTAAAAAGTAATCAGAGTTCAATGTGCAAAATGCTTGATTCAGATCTTCTAGCAAAGTGATGTTTTCAATGAACAACGTCTCATGTCAAATGCACATCTTTAAATAATTCTGTTGTCTCTGCAAGACTTTCACGTCATTGATAATGCTCTGAATTTCGTCAAGAGTGACAAATAAAAGTTCATGCTTAACAACTTTCATTCTTGTATGAAGCAGCATACGTTGTCTCTCTTTTCTTTTTACATCGACGCGAATGCTTCTGATGTTTTCGTTCAATGTTGCACGACAACGAGTCTCTAATAGATTCTTCAAACTAATGCTTGTGAAATCAGAAGATGATCAAGTCAATGAGATCATAATATCGACGATGATTACTTAATGCTGTGCAAGACTCTTCATCAAGTTCAATTGAAACTTCTCTTTATTGTTGCAAGAGATTTGATCAAGCAGAGCGAGTGCAAGCTCTGTAAAGATGACAAAAGTAGACGAGACAACACTCTTGAAAGACATGTGAATATTGCTTTCAAAAGATGAGATCATGACATCAAGAGAGATCGTATCTTGATCATGATGCTTGAAGAGTACATCTACGATGTCAGTGATGATAATCGCTTAAGTCAGAGACGCAAAAGTTTCAAGAATGAAAAGAGATTAGAATTCATTACAAAGATTGAGTGTCATATTCGAAGAATTGCTGTTCAAGTCAACGAAAATTATTTTTTTTGATTGTACAAACTATCATCTCTGCAATAGAGTAGAGTGTTAAAATTGTGAGTAGCTCGAGAAATGCACAGTCACACTAGAGAATATGCGCATAGATAATACGATCAAATTTGATAGTAGCTTAGTAATATCTATTTGTATAGAAAGTTAACACTAGACTATGAAATACAGAAGCAAATTCTTCTTTATATACTTAGAAGACTAAGCTCAAACATCATTGATGAAACAAGCGAGATTACATGTGATTCATGTGAGATTTCTCGAAGATTGTATGTGACTTGAACTCTTATCATCGATGAAACGTCAAGAGTTGTATGTGACTTGAATTCTTGATAGATTCAGAGATTCTGAGAATCAACGATAGAAGTTCTCATAAACTCAGATTCTCATTTGAGAAATCGATGATAGTGTTGAAGAATAGTTCTCATGTCTGTTCTCTATTCTTTGAAGAGCTTTGACTCTCATAAATCTGAATTCTGACATGATGAATGATTGATCATCTGAAGATGATGTAGAACTAGTTTGTGTGTAAATGAAAAATATGTTGATCTTTTTGACGTGTCTCTGTTCAGAGCATCTTCTGTTGTAAAGCATTCATTGAATTACAACGACTAAAATGTTGAAAATTTAATTTGTTTCAAAGTCATTGAACATAAGTGTATTGATCTTGTACAGAAACGATGTTAATTGCTCATCAATGATAGCTGACTTCTCATTAAATCTGATGTGCTTGAGTGTAGACGTGTGCTTTTCAGTTCATTGCTCAGCTTGATTTGTTAGATTTTTCAGCTGATATTTATCAATGTTTAAGATTCTAAGAATCTCTGTCATGTTTCTGAAAGTTGAACACTTGTCATCAAGTTGAGAATTCTGATATCTGATAGTGATATTCTTTTTAAGACGTAAGCTAGTCATTATAATGAGTCAATAAAATCAGTTCAATAAAATAAATGATGATGATGAAATATTGATGCTGCTATTCGACTATGTGAGATGAGTTGACGTGACAAACTAGATGTGTACTCAACTGATATTAAATATGCAGATTCAATCAACTAAGATTAAGTTCAATAAATATATCTTGATCTTGATGATGATGCTTGTTGAAAGAGACATATGATGCTAAATCATGATTTTATGTAATTATGAAAGCAAATTGAAAGACTCACATCAAGTATGATGAGCAGATGAATGAAAGATTAAGTTGTGTTACATGCAGTGAATGTGATACTGTAGAAGTTGAAACATAATGAATTTACTTTAGCTCACGTTGAAGATTTGCGCTCACATGATGCGCATAACAGCTTAAAGACTAAGCTAGTATATTGTTGATTGAAGTGTATTGTATTTGCAAGTTGTTATGTCTGTATTTCAATGTGTATTACACAGTGATCAGTGTCTCAATCTCTTTGACAGACTTGAACTAGCAGCAGACAAAGAATTTAAACATCGAAAAAGAATGTCATCTTCTGTGAAACATGTTTATCAGTCGATGAATACTGTCTCTTGATCAGATTTATTTTCTTGCGATGCTTGCTTTTCTGCGAGATTTGCTGCAGAAGCTTCGTTCACGTCTCAATGATGCTTTTGCTCTTCTGCAGAATTTGTTGCTTGATCTTCGCTTGCATTTCGATGATGCTCTTGCTCTTCTGCAGAGTTTGTTACTTGATCTTCGCTTGCGTTCTGATTAGACTGATCGCGTCAAGTTGAGTCATCAATATTGAGCTGAGTTCTCAACTCATCAAGACTCAATTCGAGTCTGAATTCTTGACTTGAGTATTCAAGTTGAGTCAAAAGATTGAAATCAAGTATTGACTTAAAATACTCGACTCGACTCGTCAAGACATGAAGCAAAGTACTACTAATATTTATCTGAATGTCTGATAATGCAATAGAATAATGCAATTGATTGAAGAAAGTTCATGCTTGTTTATTTACTATTGTTAATCTGAGATCACTATTATTTCATTATTCTTCTTCTTCTTCTCATACTTTTTCTCGTACTTCTTCTTGTACTCGTTCTCGTTCTCAATCATATTTGCATCATCATTTCTCTTGCTAAATTTCATCTTCTTGTCATCGTCATCAATCTTAATGATATCATCAGATTCATCATTTGATGAATCTAGTGAATTAACTATCTTTCAATCAATCGCATTTTTTTCATTCGAAAAGACGCTCATGAATTTGTTGAATTCTTGTATGACATTTGAATCGTTTGTCATCTTCAATTCATTCAATTCTTCATGATGTAAAATGTGTTGCTGAATTAGTTCAATAGTAGATATCATGTATCTTGACATGTTTTTCCCAAGTTCATCTTTTTGTGCAATAGTTTAATGCATACGTTAGTCTTGTCTTTCACATCAAACACAGTACATACATCAACAGTAGAAGTAGTATTGAACATCATCTTCATGACTATCGCTTCGAGCTTCGCTCGCTTCACAGTCTTCTTCTTTCTTGTCTTCTTCATCAAATTCGTCTTGAAGCATTGAGCTATTATACAATCAGCTTTTGAAACACATATGCATTATTCAAATGCATTATCATGTAGATTCTTTTTCACTCGATCATTCGTGATCATATTTCGTATATTGTTCTTCATTTTCGTCTGCTTCGCTTTGATGACTTTCTGATAAACGTTGATGCTTCTCAATTTGATGAGTTGTTTATAAAGAGTCATTCAATCTGCACTCTGTTTGATATAAAGAGTTTTCTGATCTTCGTTTCATCTTATTGCATGATTTCTACTCATAATTGACTGCGACTTGATTGATAGATTGAACATTCTGCGATTTTGATTAGTCTCAATGATAATGCATATAGATAATGCATAACAATCTTCTTATCTGATAGTGATGTTGAAGTGCTTTTGCTAATGAACTTAGTCACAATAAATGAGTGCAATGAATAGATGTGAAGCGTAGAAAAAGTTAGAGTTAGAATAGATGTAAGATGAGATGTAGATAAAATTAGAGTTAAAGCTGAATGTTAGAATTTATTCATCATCTTAGAGCTGCGATCAACACATTCATCATATTAGTGCTAATATCAAAACATTCATCATATTGATTCTACTACAAACACAGTCAACAGTCATCATCTCTTGTTTACACATCATCTCTTGTTTACATCGTACTTTACTTTGCTTTCACTCAACTCGATAGTCTCAATTTTTCAAATCATTGTCAGTTAATATACATCATGACTCGTTGCAAGCAAACAGATAATGCATTTAAATAATGCATTTCTTGTTGCACATTGCTGACAGACTTGATATAGAACGAAAGTCTAAAGACACATCGCGTGATGATTTGAGAATCTCAACTCGTGATGATATGATATCAGATAATCATATCACGAACGAATCAAGAGCAGACTTCAAGATTCTATCTGAAAGCAAGATCAATAAAGTTCAGAAGATAATGCAAACAGATAATGCATCAAGCTATCAACAGTTAATTTGTCGTGACAGTCAAAGAGAAAATGAAAGTCAGAAATCATTGCACTTCGAGAGATACGTCGTTATCAGAGAGATGCAAATTTGTTGATATTGAAGATCTCATTTGAAAGAATAGTTCGTGAAATCATGCAGAATGAGACTAATATGAACAAAATGAGTCAGAAAATGAGAGATGCAAACTATAAAATTCAGACTTCAACATTGCTTGCTTTTCAAAAGATCACAAAAGCATTTCTATGTGAATTTCTTGTCAGTAAGTGCATTACTCATTTGCATTATCATTGATGTTTTACAACACTTACTGATATAATGCTTTACATATGCAGATAGCAATCTTCTTGCTATTCATGTCAAACGAGTAATTCTTCAGCAGAGAGATTTGATACTCATGAAAACTTTGATGCGTAATCTTGAGATTCAGTTGAGTGCTCAATGAAAATAGCATTCGTGATATCTTGATCAGATCAAGTTATTTAGCATAGCAATACACTCTATGAACTGCATTATCTCTTTGCATTATCTCGTAACTGTGTTATCATACTACATACATTGACAATGCAAAAGCAACTTCAAATGAAATGATATTGAACATTTAAACATTAATAGAACGTAAAACATTCTGCAAATCTGTCTTGAAAGAATCATTAGATTCATCAATCGCGTTATCTTCATCTTCTTCTCTGCGATAAATATTTCATGCTTCAATAATAATCTTCTCAGAATTCAAGTTCATGATACGATTATAATACTTGAGAAGCATTAACTGTTCAACTGATTCTGAAGTCATTTGTGATTGATTTTGTTACGAGCGTATCAAGACTGAACAAGGCTGAAGCTTTAATCAATTCGCAGTGAACGCTAGCGAGTTCTCTGCGTAATGATTAAAGCTAATCAGCGAGCTAGTCAGGTTTGATTCAGATATGACTCAGATATGACTCAGATATGACTCAACACTCTTTTTCTTGCTCAACACTCTTTTTCTTTCCCAACATTCTTTTCTTTCATCAACATCTTGTTCATCTACATCACATTCTTTTCATGTCACAAACACATTTCTTTCAGACCTAGCGCAGTCTCTGAACATTACATAAATAAAAGCTTTTGTATCAATCTTCTTCTATATTCTTAATATTCAGTTATAGCTATCTCTAAAGATCAAGCACTAT
>JAABUY010003448.1_pt1 | contig 17458 bp, 29 predicted proteins | sample 5560271 | NCBI WGS metagenome assembly JAABUY01 (sample SAMN10711886, study PRJNA513374) | rock metagenome | isolation source: Antarctica rocks | place: Antarctica: Victoria Land, University Valley
TGCCCGGCCCGAGGGGCCCGAAGGTGGGCAGGCCCTCCCTGCGCACGGACGCTGTCATGCCCGGCCCGAGGGGCCCGAAGGTGGGCAGGCCCTCCCTGCGCACGGACGCTGTCATGCCCGGCCCGAGGGGCCCGAAGGTGGGCAGGCCCTCCCTGCGCACGGACGCTGTCATGCCCGGCCCGAGGGGCCCGAAGGTGGGCAGGCCCTCCCTGCGCACGGACGCTGTCATGCCCGGCCCGAGGGGCCCGAAGGTGGGCAGGCCCTCCCTGCGCACGGACGCTGTCATGCCCGGCCCGAGTGCCCCTACCGCAGCAGCCTCTGCATGTGTGTCGCTGACAAGGGCAGTGCTTTTGGGCGACAGGCAGACAAGCCCTGTTCTTGCATCACTCCAGGCCCCGGACCCATGCCGCACACAGAGGGCCTTGGGAATTCTGTGCAGTGGTCGCTTTCTGAAATGCCCTGCTGACCCACATGGCTCACCAGCTGCCGGCCCCGCATGCAGTGTCTGGCACGCCGCCGCGGCTCTCTGTTATGAGGAGGCAGACAAGCCCCCTGTGTCGCAGCCTTTGACCGCTCCACGCCCTGCGCGCACCGGTTGATAAGCCGACGCGACAGCTCGGCCATGTTAGCATCCTCGTCGGCTAGGTCGCCGCCGACGACATCGTCGCGGATCCAGGCGCGGATCTGGCCGTCGTAGGTCGCCGCGCGCAGCGCGCCGTAGAAGTCTAGCGGCTGCGCCGCGAACGTGTCCAGCAGCACACCCATGTCGTCCATGCTCATGCCGTCGTCCTGGCGGTATCACAATACCCCAGCCAGTTACCAATCTTTTTGTGTATTTTTTTTTTCCACCATACCTTGCCCAGGTCCTGCACTCTACAGCAGTCACACCATGCGCCACATCATTAGCACATGCGGTAGAGGCAGCGTGATGCAATGGATGCAGCAGCCAACAGGCGCATCTGCCCTGTGATGGTGCTGGCCGTTGAAGAGGGGAACACACCCGGTACATCTGGTGCAGGATGCTGACGAGGTCTGTCCGTGTGGGCTGCCAGTAGAACCTGCCTCCCAACACACGACGTTTCATCTTTGTCACCATGTTGCGTCACGACAGCACTTTACCTACGTTAGCGGGCAACGGGAGCTCACTTGGCCATGCGCCCGTCGCGCACGAGCGGCGCAAACAGCGTGGACAGGTCATTCCCCGTGACGATGATGGGCACGCGCTGTATCCTATCCTGCGCGCCCTCCCACCACAGCTCGGCACTTGTGGCAGCACGCGCACGCCCTGACATGGCCGGCTGCGAATGTTGCACTCATGCCAGGGGCCAAGCTCCGCGGCCCGCAGCCTGCCCGACCTGCCGCACCTGGGTGCGCCAGGTCTGGCCAGTGCTGACCACATTCGGCTCGTCTGCCAGGTTCATCAGCGTGCCCACCACCATCTGCGTGTTCACCTGCCGCGCAGAGCCGGCGCGTCACCAGGCCGCCGCGGCCTGCGGGGGCACGTGATGCGCATCGCACAGAAGCACAACAGCAGACATGGTGCAGCCACGGAAATAATGTGAGCCTGCGCCCTTGTTGCGCCGCGGCCCGCACCGTGCGCTGCGTGTTGGCAAACACGCCGATGCCAGCGTCGATGTCGTTGATCAGCAGGCACGAGAGCCTGCGCGGACACAACAGCAGAGTCCCGCGCTGCACAGCCGCACTGCCATCACAGAAACGCCACCTGCAGCGCATGCACGCTGCGTACATTTCTATGCGTGCAGACCATCGAGATCTACAGGCAACTGTGCGGCTTGTGCGGGGCACGCTCAAACAGCTCTGTGGAGACCGCCTATGACGGAAGGTCCTGCAAGCGCGCGGCTGGCCGTGGGGCTGGTGCGCACTTGCCGCGTACTTTCGCGATGTCTGCAGCGCGGCGGTAGCGCTCGCGGATGACGCGGGCGGGCGTGCCCGCCCACTCGCTCTCCATCTCCCCTGGACACGCCAACCACCCCTCTGAGATCAGGCGGGCCCACGCGCCGCTCACGGCGCCCCAGATTGGCATCACTGGGCACTTCCATAACGCGTTGCTGAGCGCGTTGCTCCACTCAGAAAAGAGAAGATAGGCGCGGCTGGTGCATGCGCGCAGGCAATGTGCACGGCTCTAGCAAGGCTGCAGGACAGCCGTTGCACGCAAAGGGGTTCGGCCGGCACACAGCACAGCATACCCAGCGGCCACAGCACAGTGCGCCGGGGGCGGACCTGCGGACATGATGACCGGCTCGATGCCCAGCTTCTTCATGGCCAGCTCTGTTTGGAAGGACTTGCCCTGGCCCTTGCCGCCCCTGGCCGGCCGCGAGCGCATCAGCCAGCGCTCATCCCCTACCTTGCCTGTCATGACTTGCCCAATCTGTTCGGCTGTAGGTGTGCATGCGGCAATGCTACACAGATGGGAGAGAGCAGTGCCTGAGCAAAGGCACACAGCACAAAGGCCCAGGCGCGAGCCCGGGCGCGCGCCAGACGCCCAGGATGAGGGGCACGCGCAGGTCGGTGCCCAGGGCGCCCAGGTCCACCAGCTTGTTCTTTGTGACATGCATCTGCGTGCGCGTAGGAGCATGGCGCTGAGCATGCCATGCACCATGCCGTTGCTCAGTGCTGACCGCCGGGGCATGGCCTCTTGGCCTGCACGTTATCTGCTGTGGATTCAGAAAGGCGCGCTCGGCAGGAGGCAGCTTTCTGTGCGCGCAGCCGGGCAGGCTCTTGCGCAAGGGGAGCTGCGGCAGCGCACCGCGATGGCGTCCAGGAAGCGCGGGGCGATGTAGTAGTCGCCCACGATGTGCTTGAGCGACCGGAACTCATAGCCGCGGAGGCTGCCATCCGCAATGTCGCTCTTCAGGCCCATCTGTCCTCCGGTGAACAGGCTGTCCACGTGCGAGACATTCTGGCCTGCACAGCGGCGCGGAGCGCTTGTATCGGACGGATGCTCGTGTTGTAAGTACGCCAGCGCCACTTGTCACGATACAGACTAGGCAAGCAACAGACCAGGCGGGTTGTGAAGCACTTCCAGCACCGCACCGTGTTCCACGTTTATGTTGTACTCCGCGCGCCCCAGCTCCGCCAGGTAGTCGGCGGTGGCATCCTTTGCCGCGCCCGCGTCCTTGGCGTCCCAGCTGCTCCTGAAGCGCTTCTTCTTGGCCTGCTCCTGCGCCGGCGCTGACGTGCTCGCCTCACCTGGCGCCGGCCGCACAGCACTTTGGGGCCACCCCGTCGCACAAGATATGGCCTGCATTCAAGCAACGGCGGCGTTGACACACTTTCAGGCATATCAACGCACTGCCCGTAGTGAGGCGTGTGCTGTGAGCATGTGCCGTGTGCGATGCTGCGAAGAGGAAGCGCGCGCTGCAAGACAGTGCACCAAGCACGCCTGCAAGCATCGCAGTGCTCCAATACAGAGCAAGGGACTGAGGTACCTTGGTCGCCCGGGTTGGCGTGTAGCAGGCGGCCCCTAAGCGACGGCTTGCACGTGCCTATGGAGTGCAGGGACGGCGCAAAGCTGCGGGGGTGCGTGCATTGCAGCAAGCTGTGGGCCTCCAGCGCTGTGTGCAGTGCTGGGACCATGTGCTGCACCTAGCTGTTATACACAGCTGCTTCTGCGAGCTGCAAATGCTGGCGACTTGAGCTCGCTTCGCTCACGGGCCCAGGTGTGACTGGCTAGACGCCTTGCAAATCGAAGGCCTGCTCCTGAACAGGTTGTTTGTTTTCACTACCTTCTTACAGGCTCATCTTGTGTTGCTTTGCCGAAGAGCCACAAACATCAACCTGGCCCTGAACCTGAAACTTGGGGGTTACAGGTGCCGGTTGGATTGCATGCACGCGCATGGGACATGCATGCCCAGCCATCAGCGGTTGAGGCACACGCCGCGCGGCTGCAGGCTCAGCACATGCATGGCCACCGCGGACGGCAGCAGCATCGCCAGCGCAGCCAGCTGCTGGCAAGCTGGGTGATACGCGCCCGCCGCGGCGTCAAAGCGCGCCTTCTGCTCCATGTCTGCCGCCCCCAGCCGGAACATGACCTGTGCGCATGCTGTCATCAGGCGTCAGATAGAGGCGCGTGGAAGCAGGAGCTGTGCTTGTGCCAATGTCACGGGCTGTCTCAGGCACAAAGCCTCCGCTCACCTGCAGGCTCAGGCAGCTCAGGTGAGACTGCTTGTGCAGGCCTCTAGAACCTAGTCATGCAGGCCTCATTCACTTGAAGACTGCTCCAACATGCGCCTGCAGTCGTAGCCCGGGGACACACTCCACACAAGGCCGAGGGCATGCTGCTCACAGCAACTGGACGCATGCGCACGCATGGCTTGCACGGCGTTGTGCGCGCCTGCGCGGCGGTGCCGAACAGCCCGGGCAGCAGCGCGAGCCGGCCCGCCAGGCAGGCCGCCGGCCCAGCGTCGGCCAGGCCCGCGCTCGCCACCCGCATGCGCCGCAGGTCCAAGTACGCCACCTGGCGCCGCCCCAGCAATCCGTCGGGTGGCACGCCGGCAGCTCCTGGTGAGCAATGTATCACGCCATGGATGGGAGCCAGCGCTCTGTCACGAACATCCGGTCGCATAGAGCGCCGCGCATGCCCAGGCCACCATGACACGCACAGCGGACGCTGTCCGCCGGACAGTGCAGAAACAGCGGCCCTGCTGCGACTGCATGTCCGGGGGATCCGGGGGATAGGCATGCTGATAGTAATAGGGATAAAACAGGGCCAAAGCAGCATCAGGTGGGGCGCGCCTCACTGTTCTGGTAGCCGGTCCACAGCTCGGTCACTGTTGCAGGCTGGCCGGCATCGCGGTGCTCTGCGGCCTGAGCGGCCTCGGCGTGCGGGGCCGCCGGTGACAGAGACGCTTCAGCGGCGGGCGCCTCAGCGACCCCACCTCCGCTGACAACATCGGAGAGCTCATATCCGGCATCTCTGCGCGACAGGCACGCCCAGCTGTGACAGTTCGCATGCGTGTCACACACCGATGCCTGAGGTATGACAAGCTGGCTCGCTTTCGCGCACGCTCGGGAGCGAGAAGTGCACATATGCACAGGGCATGCCTGCTCTGCATGCCTCGCCTCAGCCTGCCCGCAGCCCGGGACCGCGCGCCTGTTCAGGCAGCACCCGCGCGGGCGCAGGCTCAGCGCGCGCCCCGCCGCGGCGGGCGGCAGGAGCACCGCCAGCCACTCGGCCCGCAGCGGCCGGGGCCGCGGCAGGGCCGCGTACGCGCCCCCCGCGTGGCCGGCGCGCTGGACGGCGTCGCCGGCCGCCACGCTGAAGAGCAGCTGCGCTGGCGAGGCATGCATCATTCGGCGCGTGCAATGCTTCTATTGCTTCTATTCTGATCAGGGACCGCAGGCGGGTCAGTGTGCTTGGCGGCGCGCCAGAACCTCCGCAGATGGTTGTGACAGAGAGCGTGCCGCGGGTGGTATACAGGGGAGCTGCAGGAGGCTCGAGCGCACCTGCGCAGGCGCGCCGAACAGCCCCGGCAGCAGCGCCAGGCGCCCGGCCAGGCAGGCCGCGGGGCCCACGTCCGCCAGCCCAGCCTCCGCGCGCAGCTGCACACACGCCAGGCTCAGGTAGGCCACCTGCGCGCGCTCCGCACTCTACTGTTAAAAGCTGCACGCCCTCGGAATCGAGCTCGCGGGCTTCGGAGCAGGGCCGAGCGGCCTCCCGCGGCAGGGTCTCAAAGCCTGTTCCCCACACGCTTCCACGGCTGCCTTCGTCAGCGAGCACACATTGCGCCCGCATCCTCTCAACATGCATGCTGCACTGCTGTCTTTCATTATTCGCGGTTTTAGAGCGGCAATGCCGCACAGAACGTGACTCACAAAGAAACAGCCCACCTGAGCTGTCTGGTATCCAGCCCAGAGCTCTGCAGCCGTCGGTGTGCGCGCGGCCGAGCACGGAGGGCCTGTCTCAGCTCCGTGCGACAGCCCCTCCGCATGCGCGGCCCCCGCCGCATGCGCCGCCGCGCCGTCGGGACCCGCCTCCGCCCCTCCGCAGAAGGCTACCTCCGTTGCGTCTGGCGGTACACCAGTCACGGCCTCCCAGCTGCTTTTCGCGCTGGCCTCCGCGGTCAGGAGGCTGCCGCCAGCAGGCCGCTGGCTGCTTGCTGACCGGCACTCCTCCGCCAGCGGCGCGGCGCCCTGCCGCACGGCATGCGCGCAGCTGCCGCCGTCCCCAGCGACCTCCGCGCCATTGGCGGGGCCGCCGGCGGCAAGCTGCTGAGCGGCCGCGGCGCCGGGCGCGGCGGGCGGCCCCGCCGCACCCAGCGGCTGGTTGAGGCACGCGCCGCGCGGGCGCAGGCCGAGCGCGCGCAGCGCGAGCGCGGGCGCGAGCACCAGCGCGGCATCGCGCACCGCCAGCGGCCGCGGCGCGCACAGCGGCGCGTAGCGCGCGGCGGCGGCGTCGTAGGCGATCAGCTGCTCCGCGCCGCCCGGCGGCAGCCGGAACGCCACCTGCGCGCGCCGCGCGCGCCGCCGCCCGCTCCTTCCGGCACGGGCTGTGGCATGCGTGCGGCGCAGAGCCGCGCCTGTTCAAGCAGGACCCTACATGCGCCAGCTCTCTCCACCCCCTTTTGTGGCTGCGCCAGCCAGAGCTTGGCAACAGCGCTGTGGCACAGCAGCGGACGGCGTCTTGGCGTGAGACACCTGGCATGCATGCTCGTTTATTGATCTGTCGTGATCTGTGGCACGCCCAAGACGTGCCGGGCGCTGTCCGCGCCTGCGCGGGCGAGGCCAGGATGCCCGGCAGCAGCGACAGCTCCCCGGCCAGGCAGGCGGCGGGGCCGATGTCGGCCAGGCCCAGCTCCGGCCGCGGCGGCGCGGCCGCGAGGTCCAGGTACGCCACGCGCGCCGCCGCCGGCGAGCGCCCGGGGACGGCCTGGCGCACCCGGCGGCTAGCTGCTTTTTGCGGTGCACGCGAGTCGCGAGTCGGATGGCATGGGCAGCTTGCAGCTCAAGAGCGCCTCGAAGCTCCGCCGCAGCCGCGCTCGACTGCCCGCACCGCCCCGCATTCGCAGGCGGGGCGGTCACCCAAGACATTCGCAACATGCTGAGCGAACTAAACACAGGCACACGAGCAAAGATTGACATGCCCGCCTGTGCTACGCCGAGCTTGCTGCACCGGTGGCTGCCCGCGGCGGCGGCCTATCCCTACCCTTCTTACAGCAGGGTAGGGTCAGGCTTTCATGGTCCGCCAGCGCCGAGCATGCCTTCTCACACGCGCCCCGGAGCCGAGCTGGCGCGCTGCAGGGCCTTCCGCCCCCCGGGGGGGCGCGCCTGCTGCTGGCCGGCCGCCTGGTACTGCGCCCACAGCTGCCGCACGCTGGCCGTCGGCGGCAGCGGCGGCCACTCGTCCACAATTGCGGCGACGCGCCGCCCGCCCGGCGTGCGCGGGCTGCTGGGCGCATGCGCCAGGCTCCGCGCCGCGCCCCTGGCCGGCGATGGTGTGCCCGGCTCCGATTCTGCATCGGACGGTTGGCTGGGCGCGGACGCAGCAAGCCCCTCGGCGGCGCTGGCGGCGGGGTCGCTGCTGCCTGCGGGGCCGGGCACGCCGTCCGCCTGGGCCTGGGCCGGCGCGGCGCCGGCGCCCTCCGGGACAGGGGCTGGGGCTGCGGCGGCGGCGGCCAGCTGCGCGAGCGCGCCAGGGCCGTTCAGGGCCTGGCCGCGCGGCGCGAGCGAGAGCGCCGCCAGCGCGGCGGGCGCCGGCAGCGGCAGCGCCAGCTGCGCGGCCTCCAAGGCGTGCGGCTCGCGCAGCGCCTCGTAGCGGCCGGCCGGCGCGCTGAAGGCGACCAGCTGCAGCGCGGCGCCGGGCGGCAGCCTGAAGAGCACCTGCGCGCGCGCGCGCGCTCTGCGGCCCGCGCATTCTGCGACCGGGCGCGCGATTTGCGCGTGTCACGGGCGCCCGCAGGGCCGTGCTGCTTCCGCGCATCGCCTGGCGCTCAGGCCCGCACTGCCGCGCCTGTCGAGAAGTGCCGCTCCTGTGTGTATAAGCGTTCATGGTGCAAGGGGCCACCCGGGTGGCAGGAAGCAAAGCTGCTGAGCATGGAGCGGCCAGCCCGCCGGGTCTGCAACGACTGCTTGCATGTCATCGCTGGCAGGGCCTGGCTGCTGACCAGCCCGGCGGCACAAGCCGGGCCCTGCGGCAGCCGTGCACCAAAGCGGACAGGCGCCTAATATGCTCGCCGCGCGCGCGGAAGGAAAGCGGCCCATCCCCAACCTACCCTGTCTCAACCCTGTCTAACCCCGCGCACGCCTGCGCGGGCGTCCCGAACATGCCCGGCAGCAGCGCCAGCTCGCCGGCCAGGCAGGCGGCCGGCCCGGGCGCCACCACGCCGGCGCCCGCGCGCAGCCGCTGGCCGCCCAGGTCCAGGTACGCGAGCGGCGGCGCCGCGGCGCGCGCCGCCGCGACCAGCTCTGCGGCGGTCGCCGGCTGCGGCGCCGAGGGCGCCGGCGGCGCGGGGCGCGCCGCAGCCTGGACCGCGGCGCCCGCATGTCGGAGGAGCCTGGCATGCAGGCGCTACGCCTGCACGCCGCTCCAGCGGCCTGGAACCCCGACCTGACGTGCAGGCGCAGGCCTTCAAGTCGCATATCACACAAGGCGCGCGGGCCTGAGTGTCAGTTGGCTGATGCGCGTCAGCGGCGAGCGGCGCAGCCGGCGGCGCGGGCTGCGCTGCAGGCGCTGCAGGCGCATCTGGCGCGTCAGACGCGGCGCTGACACAGATGGCGACGGAATGAGGCCGAGTCCAGTCGCCGCCAGCGCGGCCTCTCGTGTCCGTCTGCAGCCGGGCGGAACACTGTATGTCAGCTCAGCATGTGGCATGCCGTGCTGGCAAAGGCGAGCCCAGCTGGACGCGCACCGGCACGAGCTCCAGGCCACGGGTACCCGCCTTGATCGCGGAGATGTCTTTGAGCTTCCCCTGCCCGCTCACAGCCTCCCCTGCACCCGAACTGAGATTTTGCTGGGTGCACATCGAGTCAGAGGACTGCATGTTCATGCCAGTGTAGCTCAGCGCAAAACGACACAGCGCCGAGCGCAGGCGGGCGGGCCAGCAAGAAAGTACGCGGCTCCGTGCTGGCTGCGCGGCCGGGCTCCGGAACCTACCTTGAACGGGCTCGGCAAACGCGAGGGCGTTGGAGGCGGTCAGGTCGCCCAGCATGCGCTTGATGGCGCTTGCCTGCACTGCGCCCAAAGCAGCCGCCCCATGTTGGCGCTCAACAGGCCTTGCAATGTCGCTTCCAGCCATGCTACGTTGGCATCACTTTCAGTCCCTGCAGCCGCGCGCTTTGGCAGCGCAGCAGTACTCTCCTTGGACGCCAACATGCGGCTGCAGAATTCCAACACGACGGGCACCACCACATCGCACCCTGCATGCCCCACCCCGGGGTAGGATGGCACGCGCCGCACGCGCGCAGGATGGCTGTGAGCATGCCATGGCCGCAATTGCGGCTCTGAAACCCCGGCTGCGCGCATGCGCGGCTCCGATCGCACAGGCACACCCGCGCATGGGCAGGCAACTACTGTCCAAAGAAAGCGCTTCCGAAACGAACACCGTGGCGCGCACGCTCGGCCTTGGCGGCGGCGGAGCGCGCGGCGACCGCGTCGGGGTCGCGCTCGCTGTCGTCGCTGTCGGCGCCACGCGCGCGGCGGCGCTGGCGGCGCCGCCGCGCGGCCGCGCGCGCGCGGGCGCCGCGCCCGCACGCGCCGGCCAGCGCCAGCTGCTGCGCCGCGGCCGCCAGCAGCCGCGCCAGCCAGCCGCGCGTGATGCCAAAGTAAAGCAGCACGCCTGCGCGCGGCGGGGCACACCCTGCATGGGGCGGGTCCTCCTTCCCGTGCAGCAACAGCTTGAGTCGTGACGCCAGCGAGCGCCAATGCTAGGAGAGTGCGCCCGCCATCGCCTGTGCTTGCAAAGGCCCCTGCCACAGTCGCACCTGCCTGCCGCTATGGCGCGCGGCCGCACCCAGGCCCAGCAGCAGGACGATCGTGACCACGGCGCCGATGATGCTGGCCCAGCAGCGGTGGACGATCTTGCACGACACGCCGGCGAAGCTGCACGGGCAGGACCCCGCCCAGCCGCCCGCGGCGGCGCTGCTGTTCGCCTTGACCCCCTGCAGGCCACCAGCCCTGGTAGGGTCTGACCACCACGCGCAGCTTGCATGGTCCCAATGGCCACTGGTCACCACGCAGGATGCGCAGGTCTGCAGCGCATGCAGGCCAGCAGCTGATGTGCATGGCGCGCGCGCGCACCGTGAGCAACCCCGAATCAGTGGGGTCCGCGTACTGCGTCGCCAGCGCGGCGAAGCGCACCGCGGAGCTGTCCCGCAGCAGCCCCTGGCGCGCCCGCGCACACAGGCCACTCGTCAGCGTGCCGAGGCGCTGTCACGGGGCAGCATCACCGCGCGTCCTGGCGCGTCCGCGCCCGCCCTGTCCGCGCCCGGGATTCGGGCACGGCGCTGCATCACAGCGGGGCCTGGCGCCGCCCGCGCCTGCCCTGCCCGCGACCCCCGCGAGCACGCGCCTGGGAGTCGAGCACGCCCACGTCGCAGCCCAGGCTCGTGGCGCCCGCGCTGCTCGTGAGGTACACCATGAAAGTGACATTGCCCGTCGCGCCGGCCGCAAGCGACAGCGGCTGCGCGGCCATGGGCAGGATGTCCGCGCTGCAGTTGCCCGCCTGCGCGCGCGCCGCGCCGCGCCACGCCTCTGCTGAGCGGCCGTGCGCTTGCACCGGCGGCAGGCGTGTGCGGGCGGCGCTGCCGGGCGAGCGCGGCATGCATGCGCCCACGGCGCCTGTCACGAAGGCCCAGGCCGTGCAGGCCGGCCGTTGCCATGCAAGCCCCACGTTGACAGCGGTGTCAGCATATGGTAGGTCAAGGTCAGGTTAGTATAGGGTATAGTTCAGCGCAATGAGGGTGCTGGCGCATGGCCGAGCGCCGCGCGCACCACCACGGTGAAGTCCGCCGGCAGCGCGCCCGTGTTCTGCACGCTGGCCTGCAGGTAGCCGGTCTGCTGCAGCGCCTGCACGGCGCCGCAGCTCGCGCCCGCGAACGCGCACACGCGCGCCGACACGATGCGGCCGGGGCTGTCGTTGGTGACCAGCTGCAGGCTGTCGGCGACAACGCTCAGCGCCACGAGCGAGTCGCCCGCGCCGGCCACCGGCAGCCCGAAATACAGGCCACCGGCTGCCGCCTGCGTGACGGCGGACGCCCCATTACGGAGCCCGGCCCTCCTGTATTAAATGCTCCTCAAGCCTGTCATACGGCAAGCAGCGGCCTACGGCAGCTCTGCCCCGGCAGCGCCGGGGCGGGGCCTGGGCGGGGTCGGCCGAGGGCGCGCCTGCAGCGCGCCGGGCTGGCCGCCGGCCCAGCGGGAGACGAGGTACAGCGGCGTGGCGCCCGCCGCGACGCGCGTGGCGTCGGCCGCGCGCAGGGCGCCCAGCTGCCCGCCCAGGCAGCTGCCCGCGGGCACGTCGCACGCGTTCTGCGCGCGCCGCAGCGGGTGCATACGCGCGCAGGCGAGCGCCCCATGCGCTGCCAGGCACCGGCCCGCTCTGCGCCGCCGGCGCTCGGAGCGCTCGGCCGGCCCAGGCGCCCGCCGGACGGCCGGCAACGGCCGGGCAGGAGGGCGCTGCGCGCCACCACGTCGCATAGGGCGGCCGCAGGGAACAGAGCGCGAGCTTAAATCGCCTCTGGGCGCCTGCAGCTGGCCGTCCAGCCGAGCGGCGCCGCGCCACGGTTGCCGAACAAGCGGCTGTCAGGCAGGCCTGGGGCCCTGCGCATCCGAGCGTGCTCGTCCGCGGGCAGGGCCGCGGAACCGCGCGCCGGCTGGCTGCGGAAGGCCGCGAAGCCGACGCCAATCGCGTTGCATGCGCTGCCGTCCAGCGAGACCAGCGACTGGCCGACCAGCAGCCAGTCGCTCATGTTTGCCGTCAGCGCCAGCGGCGCGCCTGTGGGCGCCGCCGCCGCCGCCGCCGCGGTCGCGCCTGCGCCGCATGCGAGCAGGCTCAGCGGCTGTCCTGGGGTCAGCCGCGCCCGGCCGGCGCGCGAGCTCCCAGCCGGCGCGCAGCAGCAGCCCGCCGCTGCGGGGCGGCGGCGCTGCGGCGCCCGTGCCGTGCCGGCAGTCTGCCCAGCGCTCGCTGCAGCCGCGCGCGCAGCCGATGGCGGCCCTGCCCACACAATGGCACAGCCTGTTGCACACAGTGTGGCTGGCTACTTTTCATCCGGGCGCAAAGTGCCCCGTGCCGCGCCTAGTCTGCGCTCGGCCGTGGGCTGCGTCTGCGCCATGACGCTTGCGCATGGTCGCCTCGCAACAGGCTCTGCAGCTGCTGCGAGGGCAGGACACCATCCACTGACGGAAGTATATCGCATGCGGCCGGGTGCGTGCCCTAGGCACCAGACGCATGCACGCGGTAGGTTACCTTCCTGGGGGACCCTAGGGCACGCGGGCGCATCGCCTTCCTGGGGACCCTAGAGCACCAGGCGAATTGCATGCGGGCGGGTCACCTTCCTGGGGCACCATGAGCAGGAAGGCGCCAAAGTCGGGCATGGCGGCGTAGCCGGCCAGGTCGCCCAGCAGCTGCGCGGCGACCGTCCCGTCGGCGCTGGCGGCGAACGGTGCGCCGGGGCTCAGCGCCAGCGCCTGGCCGCCGCCGAGCTGCGCCGTGACCGTGAAGCCCAGCTGCGCCGCGCCCAGCGTGTACCCCTGCCGCGCGAACTCATCCCGATGGCTCGGCCGGGGGCGCACGGCCGTCCGGTCGCACGGGAGGCAGCGGCGGGCCGCATGCTGCCCTGACACGCGTAGGGTGGCTCGATGCTGGCTGCCCAGGGTTCGGCCGGCCGCAGACCCTATGCTGCAAACCCTATGACACCGCGGCCAGGGCGCGCGCCTGGGAGATGCGGCCGGACGGGCGCATGCAGGATGCGGAGCCCGGCGGCACCAGCCAGTTGCGCAGCAGGTCGCAGTCGAGGCCGCCGCGCGTCTCTGCCGCGCGCCCGCAGCCGGTGCGGTGATGCGGCGGCGGCAGCGCAACAGGGCGGCCGCAGCAGGTCTGGTGAGACGGCCGCAAGCGAGCTGGCGTGCGCGTCGCATGAACGGCGCATGTGTGGATGCGCGTGAGCGTGCCCGTATGAATGCGCTCACACTCGCATGCACTTGCATGTGCAGGGCTCAGGCGCGGGCGCGGCAACTGTACGAGCGCGCGGGGGCAGGGAGCCCGCGCGCGGCCCCAGGGCGTGCCTGAGAGCACGCCGCACCCTGCGCATATCTGCCCGCGCCCGCACTGCAGGCGCGCAGGCTGGTTCGCCCCCGCAGTGCGGCTGCGTTTGTTCCCTCAGAGGGGCAGGGCAGACCGGGGGCACCGGCGCGCGGCGGCAGCAGCTTCTCAAGTGTATATATTGCGCCGCACCAGTGGCAGCGCCTATGCCGGTGGTTGCGCGCAGCAGCTGCGCGGCGGAGCACGAGCAGCAGAAGCCCTGGCTCGCCGGCACGCGCGCGCCGGCCGCGTCGAGCACGAACCCGCAGGTCGGGCTAGCCGACGCGGGCCCATCGTCGCAGGCCGTCAGCGTGCTGCCGCCCGTGCGCACGAGCTCCTGCACGGCGCTCGGCGCCGGGCTCAGGCACGGACGCACGCCGAGCTGGCCGGCTGCCGTGCTTGCACACTCCCCGGGTCGGCTGCCGCGCCACCCTGTGGCCACATCGGCATGCTCCATGGCAATGCGCTCCAGCAAGTGGGCCCGCTTGCCAAGAGCTCTCCCTGCTCCCGCCGGCGGGCGCCTTGCTCCCGCCTGTGATTGACGGCGTTGCGCGCATACTGCGCGCGCCTGCCTGCCCATGAGGTGGCTTGATAGCGCTCGTCATGTGTATGCCCGAGCTGTCCTCAATGCGAAATGCGTGCCGCGCCGGTCTCGGCTAGGGGGCTGCGGGCAGTTCTCCAGCTGGTTCAATTGCCCCACAGGCTGTTGCTGCCTTTTGCTTAGCAAGGCGCGGACCGTGTCAGGCGCCTCGCAGGTGCGCGCCAGGGGCGCGCCTCAAATGGCTGCTCGTCAAAGGACTGCAGGTAGGTCAGCGGGTAGACGGCCACTGTCGGCGTCTTTGTCAGCGTGATGTTGAGGGGGGCGGGCAGGCTGCGGCACTGGCACCCGGGGTCCGTGCCATACACGCATGTGCACGGGCACCCGCCGGCGCCGCTGCCGCGCGGAGCAGCCACGGTCAGCCCGTATGCGCGCCCCAGGCGGCGTCTGAGCTCGGGGGTGTAGCCGGTCGCATGAGCGTTGCTCCTCGGGTCTGCATCATGCATGCGCATGCGAGAGCGCGCGCGCAAGCTGCTACGGCGCGCGGCGACTGCGCTCGACAGCGGGGAGCTTGCGGCCAATGCGGCGGCTCCTATTGCCTCTGCAGAGCTGCAGAGCCTGCACCATCCATGCACGAGCATGGCGACACGCCCGCGCTGCTGTGGCGAGAGCGGCAGGCGCTCCCGATGTGAGGGCAGGAGCCCTGCATGGATGACTAGTGACAGGGGCGCCAAGCACGGGAGCTTCATGTTCAGTCTAGTTCAGAGCCAACATACCATGTTGCCATGGCATATGATTTGCATTTTCTCCTAGGAGCGCTGGGAGCCAGAAGTACTGAGCGTGTGCGCGTGCTCCAGGGTGGGCCCTGCACTGTCCTGTGCACCTGCTGGGGCGCTGCACTGCCTGGTGCGCTTGGGTTCACGGCCGCAGTGCGTTGGGAGCACGGGGCAGCCTGCGGTCAGCGGGGGCGGGAGGCCGAGCGGAGGCGTCGGCGGGGGCGAGCTCCGGGCGCCCGCCCACCTGTTGAGGCAGGGCACGGTGAAGCGCAGCGTCTGCGTGGCGACCGCCGCGCCGCTGGCCACGGCCACGGTCGCCACGAGCTTCTGCTTGCAGACGAGCGCCGCGGCCGGCAGCTGCGCGGGCCCGCCCCGTGAGCGCGCCTAGGGGCAGGCGGCCCGACGGGCCGGTGCACAGCGCGCGGGCCGCACAGCGCAGCTGCCCTCCCCCGAGTGCTCCGCACCGTGCCGTCTTGCACGCATGCCTGGAGCTGGCTGTTGGAGATGACCGTGTTGGGCGCCACGCAGCGCAGCAGGGCGCACAGCACGATCAGGGCGCCCGGCAGGTGCCTGCACGGCGCCATCGACCCGCCTCGCAGCCGCGCAAACGCGTTACAGCCTGTGACGCACCGGGAACACATTTTGCGCCCGTTGCGATCACGTAATCCCTGCCTAGGGCAAGTATAGGGCGCCCTCGAGGACGACAACAGTCAGTGCACCTCGTGGCCCGTCTCCTACGTCTCGGCCGTCTCTATCCAACCTATCGTGCTCCGTACGTCGGAGGGGTTCGGCGCCGTTGCTGTGACAGCTCGCAGCCGTGCCGGTCCCAGCTTCTACCGCACTGTTGGGCGCCCTGACACCGGAGCGGTGCCCGCTGTACGTGTGCTAGGCGAGATGCCGGGGTGTACGGAGGCCGGCATGGCCGCCCGGCTGTGTGCTGCAGCCATGCTCCTGGTCCTCTCCACGCAGTGCCTCGCCAGTGCTCGGTGATCGTCCCACTGGCCCGCCTCCGTATGCCCTTCACGGGCAGCTGCCCTTGCCGGCATGGCCCAATGCAGCTGCAATACTGCTGTGAACCCAGGGCAGGGCGGCGCGCAGTGCGGCTTTTCCAGGCACATCACAGCCGTGTAAAGCATGAGCGCTTGGGGCCGCAGGCAGCTGCAGCAGGCGCACGACGCAGCATACCAGCGCTGGACGCCCGCCAAGAACAAAGGTGCGGCGGAGTTGCAGTAGCCATGATGGGCGGCGCATGCGCGGCAGAGGGCCGCATGAGCCTTCCCCCCCTGCAGCCGCAGCCCTATTGCCGGCTGCCCCCTTTGCCAATGCAATATATCCTTGCATATCTGCAGCAAGCCGCCCAGCCCCACGGCAGGCCGATGGCCGGCTCGGTTGAGGAGTCAGTAAAGGCGGCCTGGCGGGCGGGGTGACCTGCCCACGCAGCGCCCTGCCGCGCCCGCCCGCCTGCCCGAGCTGCGCGCTCGCCCCGCCGGGCGGGGCCCAGCCCGGGCCCGGGCGCGGGCCGCAGCGCCGGCGCGCGGCCGGCGAGCGCGCGCTGATGGGGGCCGGCGCGGGCAGGCTGCGACTGCCTGCCCACATGGACGTACACGTCCAGCGCGGGCACGGCCTACAACATCACCAACGGCACCTGCCAGAACCCGGGCGGCGACCAGACGGCGCCCTGGTGCTACGTCAACCCGCTCAGCTGCGCGCACCGGCCGTTCCTGGCGAACGGCGCGGTCGTCACGCAGGCCTGGGACACGTGCATGGCCGCCAACATGAACAAGTCCATCGACTCGGGTGCGCCGCGCGGCCCAGCCCGCGCCGCGCGCGCCACGCCCCCTGCGGAGCCCGCCCGGCCCCGCCTGTGCTCCCCGGGAGCACACGGCCCGCGGCCGCACCCCGCGCCGCCTTGGGTGCCCCACGTGCAGCAGAGGCCAGAGAGGCTTGCGCTGGACCCAAGCATCGGCCCTCACGAGCACACCGAGCATGCACTGCGCAGCATCACCTGAGCCGTCAAAGTGTGGGCATGACGCTGGGCGCCCCCGGCGCCCCACACACGCGGCCGCCATGTTCCACCCAGTCAGCCAGCCGGCCGACGGGAGGCTCACGCACCGCAGCCAGCCAGTACCTGTCACAGGGTCTCAGCAGGGCCGGCCGCGCGCGCAGAGAAGACGCTCAACTTCTGCAACTGCCAGGACAGCTACGAGGTCAACACGCCGAGCGGGACCATCCTGGGCACCGACGGCAACTGCATCCAGGACGACGCCAGCCGCCCGCCCTGGTGCTACGTCGTCAAGGAGTCCTGCGCCGTGGCGCCGCCCACGCGCAACGGCTCCGCCTGGGACTACTGCCGCGGTGCGCGCCGCAGGGTACTTCCTAGGGTTCCATTCCACAGTGTATGGCAATGGGTATGGGTGCTCACAGGGTATGGCAGCGGGGTGCCCATGCACGCAAAAGGCTTCACACGCGCACACAGTGCGCTTGCTTGACGCCGAGTGCGCATGCTCGGCCGCATGGGGGGCATGCGCATGACCGGCGCCGCCCCCCGAGCCTGCGCGCCGCATATGCAGACCTGGGTGTGTCCGGGGCCGGCAGGCGCGCAGTACACGGCTAACGCGAGCACGTCGGAGGTTGCAGCGCCGGTCACGCCCCCGCGGCCCTCCAGCGCCTCCGGTGCGACAGCCCCGCGCCTGCGCTGCGCACATGCCAGTGCCTCAGCTGTGTTCTCGTAACAGCAACCACAGCATCTGACACTTATGGGAAGGAGCGCTGACTGGGGGTGTATGGCGCGGCTGCTGCGCAGCCTGTACGTGCCTCGCCAAGTGCGCGCCCTGCCCACCCGCCCACTGGCCTTGTGCTGCTGGTGCTGCTTCTCTTTTTGGGGGGGG
>JAABUY010003449.1_pt1 | contig 17455 bp, 18 predicted proteins | sample 5560271 | NCBI WGS metagenome assembly JAABUY01 (sample SAMN10711886, study PRJNA513374) | rock metagenome | isolation source: Antarctica rocks | place: Antarctica: Victoria Land, University Valley
GGTCCGTTTCTGCTGATTGAGTGTGGTAACCCAATCGTGTCAAGAAACGGGCCGCCCCTGCGGGAGCGACACACCTACCAATTACTGCGGCAACTCATCCCCCCGGGCCCGTGAATAAGCCTCACTGTATGCCCATACATGGAGAAGGCTCGACCGTCCCCACCTTGGACCGCTTTCAGCGCACGAAGTTCGTGGGCTGAAAGTACGGTACTGCGACGAGACCCAAGAAGACTAGAGCGTATGGTGTCAAAGCTGCTGAGTACCGACATCATTGAACGGCTTCTCCTCTTAAGAGTGATACTTGCGGACTTCTTCGAGCACCTCGTCTATCGTCTCCTCAAGGCTCACGGTCTCGATTAGCCCTAGTGCTTGTCTCGCCTTCGATACATCCGGTGCCCGATCCGTCACGTCCTTCGGCGGGGCCTTCGAGACCTCGAGTACGAGATCGTCGGTCGATCCGTGTGCTCGGAACCATACGAGCTCGGCGAGTTGTCGAATGGATACTCGGCGGCCTCCGCCGATGTTATAATCTTCGTTCAGTGCACATTCGAGTCCGATGCTGTTCGAGACAGCTGCTGCGAAATCTTTCGCATGCAGAAAGGTGCGGGTCTGCAAGCCTGATCCAACGAGAATTAGGGGCGTCGAACCTGAGGTGACGCGCCACGCCAGGTCCGGCAGGACGTGTGACCGTGCGAGATACTTGCCATGCGGATCACGCTCTTCCCAGCCAGGCCGATCGCCCACACCAACGCAGTTGAAAGGCCTGATGATCGTATAGGGGACCCCATACTCCTCCCATGCGGCCCGTGCGTAGTACTCGACTGCCAATTTTTGGAATCCGTATGTCGTTGAGGGCGGAGGAAGTTTTAGCTGAGCTCCTTCGATTGTTGGAAATTGAGTAGCACGTTCGAAGACCATCGAGGAACTGATGTAGACAACCTGCTTCAATGGAGCTCCCGTGCGCCGTGCACACATCGCTGCTTCGCAAGTACTGGCCGTGATGCGGTCGTTCTCAGCCAAGATATCGAAAGGGTGACTATCCATATACGACACCCCTCCGACGAGCGCTGCAGCCGCGATCAAGTAGTCGACTGAAGCGAGTTGTGCCCGAAGCCAACTCGTATCTTTCACGTCGCCAGTTACGGCTGTGAACCGGTTGTCGATCAAGGCGTCGCTCCGCCAGGCGACGTCGACCCCCGTGACGTCGAAGCCGGAAGCGACCAGCGCTCGGGACAGATACCCACCGAGGAAGCCGCCCGCACCAGTAAGTAAGACGGTTTGACGATCACCTTTTACTCGGTTGGTGCTAGTTGCGAACACGGACATGACGAGTCCCTTCTATCGTCGCAGCTCAGGAAATTAATGGAGTGCTTAAATAGCGTGACGAACCGTTCGGCGAACACTTCCCTAAGCTCGATCCAATCTGGTGCTTGGACCGCTCGGTTAGACAGGCCCGCGCCCAGATTCACAATCCCAGCAGCAGATGCGTAACACATACCTAGTTCTCGAGCAATAATGCTCTCTGTTGTACTGGTCATCCCGATGATGTCTCCGCCGAGTTGGTGATACATACGGACTTCGGCGCGGGTCTCAAAGCGGGGGCCGTCGGTTCCGACGTAGCATCCACTGGGATGGGTGACAACGGTTAGATTGTCCTGTCCGGCCGTTATGAGCGCGGCGCGCAGTCGACTGCAGTATGGATCGGTCATGTCCGCGAATGCAAAGGTAGTACCGGTATATGCAGTAAATTGACGGTTCCGAGTAAAGTCTAGAAATTGGTCAGGAATCAGAATAGTGCCGATCGCCAATGCTGGGTTGAGTGACCCAGCTATAGATGTTGCCAGGACTTGAGTCACGCCTACGTCCTGCAGTGCGACAAGATTGGCACGGTAGTCAATTAGGTGGCTTGGCAGCGCAGTTCCGGTCGAATTGCGCGTCAGATAATAAATAGTTGCTGCGGCCGTGTCGAGGCGACGGCATCGCGTAGGTTCACCTTTGACCTGGAGGTTGGTGGGCTCCCCGTCATGAACCCATTTTGTGGCCTCGAACTCCGAGCTGCCAATGATTCCAAAGATCGGCTTGTGCCCCATCATGCTGCCTCACCTTTCCTGGGAAGAGTGGCGGACTTTAACAATACGATCAGAGCAAGGCCCGCGACCGGATAGATGCCCGCTTTCACTTGTTGCCATGCCGAGAGGTGTAATGCGCCTTGCGGGTCGGTTGATATATTCCATGTGTATGGGTGGGCGAGGAAGGCGAAAAGGGTACTGCACGTAATCGAAAGAGCGGGCCAGTGGCTTCTCGAGATGTGACCCGATACGCAAATAATCCCAGCAGGGATGCACCAGATATAGTGATGATTCCAGCTAATTGGCGATAGAAGGCAGGAAAGGAGCCCGAGCATCGAGGGCGCAGCGGTCGACGAGTCGACTGATTGGGATGCTATTCCGAAGGTTGCAATTAGCAACGCGGGCAGTCCAGCAAGTCGCCAGATCGTGCGCGATTGTTGAGGTGTGAGAAGGCGGAATAGTATTCCGTAGGGAGATTGGTTTCGAGGATCCTGCGGAGCGCCAGCGCGGGATTCCTTCAGAACTATGTGAGTCCAGTAGTCGAGAGACTCGCGTGGACATGCGGCGAAGCCGATCGCGACACTAGCCCCAAACGCGCTCAGCATGTTTCTAAACGCTCGGTAGTCACCCCGAAAAAAGTAGTAAGGCGCGAACACACCAGGTGTTAGTTTGATGCTTGTGGCCACACCGGTTAGAAAGCCATGAGCGCGTGTCATATGAATCCAAGAACAATTATCTAAGAGGATTAACGCACACGCTAGGGTGTTCGTTTGTCCTAGTAGGAGCTCCTTCCTCACTGGGTCAAGCAGCAACGCCGCGAGACTGGTGATGGGTGGAAGGAGGCCAATGAATCTACTATGCGGAAGGACGGCCTTCCAGGTGACCCGGGAAATTGTGTTGAGACTAAGAAGTGTAAGCGCATTCCAAATTATCGCGCGCTTTGCGGGGTCGAGGCGAATGAGTGGCCGGTAGAAGAGAGCATTAAAAGGCGGGTGGGTGTACCTCATATCTGAGTGCTCGTAGTACATCGATGTTGAGGTCTTTATCGATCGAGCGGCGCGCACGAACACCTCTAGGTCGAACATCCAGTCGCCTTGGCGGTTACGGTCCTTGAGGTAGTAGCCCGCTGAAGCGACCACCGCGCCGACGCAGCACGTGGCCGTCAGTATTGCAGACTGCGAACGTGAGGTCCGAGGGCGATGGAACGAGAGTCGGTCTGGGTTTGTTGGTACCGATGTCGGCCAAGTTGGTCCGTCGTGCGTTTCTTCTGAACAATCGTGCTCGGACAGCGCGGCAATTCGACGGAAAGCTGAACGGACCGGAGTGGGCGATTTGCCGCACATCACGTCGCTGAGCGTCGTAAAAGTGGGTCGCCCGCGCTTCAAAGAGTGCACGTGAATCCCGCCATTGGGTCCTGCAACTCGTGTGTACTGTTCGAACGTACCTGTGGACGAGGTGGCGGTCAACCCTTGACTTTCGTGGGTCGCGGCGTACGATCCGAGGCCATAGGAGGGGTCGATGCCCGGTAACGTATTAGTCGTGATTCCGACGTACAACGAAGCGGCTACCATTCGCGCTGTCTTGGAGGATATTAAGTCAGCAGTGCCGTCGGCGGAGGTGCTGGTCGTCGACGACAACAGTCCCGATGGCACTGCCGAACTGGTGCGCCGTGAGCCTCATCCGCCGCACTTGATGTGCCGGGCCGGTAAGGAGGGATTTGGATCCGCGTACATTCAAGGGTTTCATTGGGCCCTTGACCATGGGTATGGGCGTATTGGGCAGATGGATGGTGATGGCTCGCACCGCGGCGCTGACTTTAGGCGCCTGTGTGATGTGTCGGCCGACGTGGTCATCGGCTCGAGGTGGGTGACAGGTGGGTCGACGTCTACTTGGCCACTAAGTAGGGTTTGGTTGTCCCGGATCGGTAACGGCTATGCTCGGCTCGCTACTGGCTCGCGGGTGAGGGACGCTACTGGCGGCATGAGGGTATATGAGGCTGAAACCCTCGCGGCTATACTGCGGAGCGAACTACTGGCCGTGGGCTTCGCATTACAACTTGAGACGGCCTTAGTCGCTCAGGACCTGGGTGTTTCGGTGGTGGAGGTTCCGATCAGATTCGAACCGAGGCAGAGTGGGTCCAGTAAGATGGGGCTCCGTCAGGCGGCCGAATCGTTAGTGGTCGCGACGCGAATTGGTCTGGCTGCCCGTGGGGGACCAAGGAGGCGGTAGCCTTCTTTGGACAGCCCCGCGAAGTTCAATAGAACGGAAGCCAGGACGTTCACCCATGATTCCCGGGGAGTGATCGAGTGGAGGCGGTGTCTAGCTTTGGTAACCCGTACCGGATGCAGTCGGCATGTTATCGAGGTCTGTCGGTAGATTGAGTGACTGCGCCGCCCCTCGGCGTCCACGGCGACTAGTCCGAGGCGATGTCCACCTGTCCTGCGCCGACGTGTCTAGGCGTCGGTGTAGCTGCCGGTCTAGCGGACGGTCGACCGGCGGAGGTACACCACGCCGGCGGTGACCGCGGCGATCGCTGCGGCGGTCAGGAACCCACCGTCTGGGGCGGTGCGGTCCACGATGATGCCTGCGGCGGCGGTGCCACCGGCGAATCCCGCGAGGCCGGCGGCGGTGACGGTCGTGAACGCCTCGACCCGGGCACCGGCCGGCGCGAGGACGTCGACGAGGCTCAGGTAGCAGACCGCGGCCGGGCCGAGCAGGAGTCCAGCGGTGAACAGCCCGATGGCCAGCCACCCCAGCGAGGCCACCGCCACGGCACAGCCGCTGCTCACGACAGCCGCCGCGACGAGCAGCACGATCAGCGCGCGGCCGGCAGGTCCGGTCCGCCGTAGGGCGCCGTAGCCGACGGCTCCCAGCAGGCTTCCCGCCGACAGCGCCGCATACAGCAGAGGAGCACGTCCCGGCAGCCCGGTCCGGACAGTGGCCGCCGCCGCTGACACCTGCACCAGGCCGGTGATCATCCCGTGTGCTCCGGCGACGGTCATGACGGTCCGCACCCCTCGGCTATGAAGCGCCGTGGGTCGACCCTGGGCCCGTCTCGGCGACGGCGCCCAGGCTCGTGCTGCGGTACTGCGGGCCAGCATCCACGCACCGACGGCGAAGCATGCCCCGGCGATCAGGACCGCCGCACCCGGGCCGGCCACGGCGAGCACGCTGACCAGCACCAACGGCCCCAGCAGTACCGGGGCCTCGAACAACACTGACGACAACGCGGCTGCGGTCCCTCTGAGCTCGTCGGGCACCAGATCGGGCCACAGGCCCCGCAAGCTCCCGCCGATCTGGGGCTCACCTGCCCCGGCCAGCAGGGCCCCCACGGCCACGAGGCCGGTCGGACCGTCGACCCGGGTCACCTGGACCAGAGAGACCAGGGCCAGGGCCTGTACGGCTGCCGCCGCGAGCAGCACCGGGGTCGGCCCGAACCTGTCGATCAGTCGACCCTGGACCGTCATCCCGACCCCGGCGCCTACCCCGAGCAGGCCCACCACCAGACCGGCATCGGCGAACCCCGAAGGAGACCGCTGCTGGACCAGTAGGAGTACCGCCAGGCCGAGCATCCCGATCGGCAGGGATCCGACTGCGGCACCGGCCGCGGGACGGGCCACACCCGGTCGGCGGAGAACCGTCAGGTAGCGGCGGAATCCGCCATCGGGATGGCTCGTCGTTGTCAGATCGGTCATCGGCTCGGCTCTCGGTGAAGGTCACCGGCCGCCGTACGCGCCGCGCCCAGGCCTGATCCAGCCCGAGGGGTGGCCTCAACCTACCGAAGAACCGTGGAGCTGACCCTAGATTCGGCCGAATTACCGCTAGCTGTTGCTGGTCCTGACGTCGGTGACGCCGGTGTGGAGTCGTGAGACGGGTGGCTGGTCTCTGGTGGCGGTGTGGGGTCGGTGGTAGTTGTAGTGGATCGGCCAGGTAGGCAGGGCGGGCGGCGCGCTGGTCTCGGAGGTCCAGGGCCGGGCGTAAGCAGTTCTTTGGAGAGGATCCGCTGATAGCGCTCGACCTTGCCGTTGTGTCGTGGGGTGTAGGGCCGGGTTCGTTGGGCGGAACCGAGCTCGCCGCCGACGGAGTGCCTGTGGCGGCGGCCTTCCGGGTGCTGAAGTTGTCCCGCGTTGCCTGCTACGACATCCAGCCAGGCACGGCGACGGCTTGTCCAGCAGTTCCGTCCCGGTCAGCGTGCCCGCCCTCCTGCGCCAAGGTCGAACCCGCCGCACGCTGGTCCCGGTCGCCCGTATCGAGACGATCGTTAACGGCACGATGACCGCGGAACGGCGACACACCGACAGGGGTCGTGCCGGAACTCGTGTCAGAACAGTTGCTATCTGTAGACCGTTAGTGACCGTTTTCGGTACGGAATGATCTTCGCTGGTGCGAGCTGACTCGGGTTACCAGATCCGCATCCGAAGCGGTCGGCGACGGCGAGGAGGAAGGGGTCGGCGGGATCGAGAAGGTCTTCGGCTACGACGTGCGCCCTGGCGATCCCCGGTGTCGTCGCGGCGGGTAGCCAGTGGGCGAAGGCCGGACCGGTGGCCCAGCGGCTGAGGTACCAGATGCCCAGGGCGCTGTCGTCGGTGTCCAGGGTCTACAGATCCGCCCGTTCACGGGCAGTGGACTCACGTGGCGGGCTGGTCCTCGACGTCGGCTTGGTTGCGGAGACCGGGTGCGGTCGAACTGGGATGGTGGGCGGACCCGCCTCAGTGGGCAACGCGCCCATGCAGACGTGCAACCTCTCACGTCGACTCGGGTCCGTGACGGAGCGGACCTTCCCGACGTCGCGAAGGGGACCCGGATGTGCCCCCGCCGACATGGTCTCTCGATCGGTCTGCAGGTCGCCGTTCAGCGTTGGGAGGTGTGCGCGAGTGCGGCGCGGACCTGGACCAGGGGGGGCCGGGGGCCGACGGGGTTGGGGAGCGCCGTGAGGGTGAAACTGTCGACGGCGCCGGGGCGTAGCACAAGGCAGTGGGTGGACCCGCCGAAGGCGAAGTGGCCGAGCTCGTCGCCCTTGGTGAGGTGCTGGCCGGGTGCGAGGTCGGGATGCAGGACGCAGGTGGACACGTCGCTCATGCCGACGGCCACGACGGCGACCTCCCCGATCACCGGGTTGTCGGCCCGGAGCACGATGACTGCGCGGGCGGCCACGTGGGCGAGATAGCCCTGTGAGTTCGTCGGCTCGGCCGCGGCGGGACCTTCGCTGTCGGCCTCGCTGAAGTAGGCGCCGGCTACCACGCGGGCGCTGAGCACGGTGCCGGTGACCGGGCTGTGCCAGCGGTGGTAGTCAGTGGCGGACAGGAACGCCTGGTAGATGGTGCCGCCGACGAAGGCGTCCACCGTCGGGTCTCCGGCGAGCAGCTCGTGCAGGGAGTACGGCTGCTCCTTGACCCAGAACGTGTCGCGGCGCTGCACCCCGGTACGCAGCGCGTACGGGGTGGACTCGCAGGCGTTGACGATAACGCTGTCATCGTCGGGGGCTGCGACCGGGCGCTGCCCGTCGCGGAAGTGGCGGGTGAAGAAGTCGTTCCAGGAGGTGAACCCCCAGTGCGGGTCGGCCGGGTCGTGCTGGTACTGCCCGATGCCGATCGCATGGGCGGCGGCCGGGCTGGTCCAGCCGGTCGGCGAGGGGTTCAGTGCGGTCAGCGATGCGGGGCTGTTCAGGTACTCCCCCCACGCCTGCAGGACCGCTTTGAGCGCGTCGTTGACCTGGGAGTCACGGTAGAAGGCGGAGCCGCTGGGGGTGCCCATCGTCCAGTCCAGGATCGCGTTCATCGGCAGCGTCACCGCCTGGTCCCCGAACTCAGGTGCCATAGTCATCACCGCGTCGAGCAGACGCAGCATTTGCGCTGGGCTGTGCAGGTGGCGGCGGGTGTAGGGCTTGGCCGGCGGGACCTCCTCGATCATGCGCCGGGCGAACATGCCGATGAGCGGGTCGTCCTCGATGAGCGTCTGCATCTCGCGCACGGCCGGGTGCAGCGGTCGGTCCTGCCCGCGCTCGCCGACGCGCTGCTCGTGCCCAGCCAGCCAGCCCTCAAGGTCCTGCTGTCGCGGCAGCCAGCCGGCTGCGCGTCGGACCTCGGACTCGGCCGTGAGCGACATGGACGCCAGTCAAGCACCGCGACCCCGGCGTCGGCCCGCCGGCGCCTAATGGCGAGCGCCCGGGGTCTGACACGAAGGGCAAGGCCTTCCCGCAGCAGGATCCTCTACCGGACAGGATCCTTCCGGCGCCTGGTGCAGCGGGTGCCGCCACATAGCGCCGCCAGAACCGCGCCAACTACCGGTGCAAGTCATACGTTTTGGACGCGGGGCGCCTGTGGTCCGGGGAGGGTGGCGGGGGGATCTTGAACGGGTGAGCGGAGAGGGCGGGCGGGCGCCGGTTGGGCGCGCCGGTGCTGGAGCGCAGATCGTCACTGTCTTTTGATTTCGAGCGGTGACCGCGGGAGTTGGTGGGGCGGTGCGGTGGTGACGGGTCAGACGTGCGCGGGTGGGACGGGCCGGCCGGTGCCGGCCGCGGAGTTGGAGCGACGCCGGGGGGCCGTCATCGCGGCCCCGGGCCCGGGCCTTGGCCTCCACCGACTGAGTGGGCACGGACTGGTATGCGTTCCCCTGGGGCCAGGGCGACCTTCTAACGGTCTGCGGGTAGGCGTCTCCAGGTGGAGGTCGACCCGGGAGGTGGGGTAACGGGTCGGGCACCGGACGGACCGCTGGGCGTGGACGCGCGCGCACCCGGTCCATCGACAGCTCGGTCGCCGCGGGTGTCCTCGCGCTTGGGCTCCCGGGGGCCGGGCCAGCCCTTCGACGCCGGACAACGAGGCGACATCATTGCCGCAGTTCTTGGTGTCCGCGACCCGAAGTCCGGACGGCTCCCGCGCGCTCAGTCGGCTTGCGGCTATCCCGGCCACCTGTTACAAATTTCGCCGTACGCCTCACTGAGGATGGTGCTCCGGAACCCGGCACACATCGTCAGAGTTCCACGGGAAGGTCCTCGCGAGAGCATCGCGGGCACCTTCCTCCGGGTTCCTGGCGTCACCGCTGCGCCCGACCAGTTGGCATCGGACGACGGTGTCCCCGAGCGTGCTCATCACCCTTGTCGAATGGGCCGGGCAGGGCAGCGCACCGGGGCACCAGTCTTTCAGTGACTTCGTTACCGACTGCGGTGGCGTCTCGTCGCCGCAGTCACCGATCGTCCCCGTCCCGATCACCTGTCCGAGGAGTACCTGATGCGCCGGCTGTCCGCTGCCGTCTTGATGTTCACCCTGTTTGTCGCTGGCTGTGGAGGGTCGAGCAGTACCGGAGCCGGCGGCGGGTCGCCGGGGGTCGTGGCGAGCCAGTCCGCTGGGGCACCGGTGGCCTCCACCGGTGCCAGTGCCGGGGCCGCGACCGCGGCAACGACCTGCCCGACCAGCAACACCCGGGCTTTCGCGAAGACCCGGTTCGTCAGCGACCTCGGCGGGTCGGCGTTCCTGATCCGCCGCTACCTGTACCAGCCCTACACCGCGGGCAAGTTCACCAAGGGCCACTCCGGGCGCAGGGTCGCCCTGATCAAGGGTGCGGTGGCCGCCGGCACGGTCGTGAAGCTCCTGAAGAACGCGACCCTGAACGCCAAGGCCAACCCGACCCTGTGCAAGGCCCTTGCTGCGCCGCTCGCGGGTCTCACCGACAAGATCAGCGGGCTGGCGGGGTCCCTGGGCAGCGGGGGCCTCGACTCGGGTGTCCTCGGCGGACTCGGGGGAACTGTCACCGGCCTGCTCGGCAAGGCCAAGTCCGCCGGTGTGCCCGTCACGGAGCAGCCGGTCCCCGCCAGCTGACCTGCACACGACGCCGCGACCGCTGCGGGAGCGGTGCTCGGGGTGCCGGTGGCCCGGCTGCTCGAGCTCACCGCGCGGGCGGAAGCGGACGGGTCACCCGGGTGCGGCGGGACACTCGCGCCGACCGGGTCCGCGCGCTGGTCGCCCGCGGCGCGACCGTCACGGCCGCCGGGGTCGGCGTCACGGAGCGGACCGCGTACCGGCACCTTGAGGAGGCCCGGGCCCGGGACTGACCCGGCCGGGCGCGGTCAGTCCCGGGCCCGGGCGAGCCGGAGGTCGGGTCGGGGGTGCCGCCGGTTCCGCCGGCGGGGTTGGGGCACGCGCGGGGTGGGCACCCCACCGTCCCAACCCACCCGGCCACCGGCACGCCGGGAGGCCGGGAAGTGGGTCACTGTCGGCGGCGGGCCCAGTCCGGCAGCGGCTGCGGCGGTGGGCGGGGCCACGCATCGCAGCGGGTGCGCGGCAGCCGTCGACACCGCACCGGTCCCCGGCCGGCCGGCGATCCGCGTGCCCGCTGGTGCTGGTCCGCTGTCGGGGAACTCGGCGAGGATATACTGGCCGTCTTCGCCGTCGACGGGCTCAGGACGCGGACGAGGTCATCGCCCACGGCAAGCCCTCATCGAACCCGTACGGGGATTGACAACGCGCGGTACTAGTGGGCGGTCGCGAGGTCGCCTGGGTGGAACGTCCGCACCGATCGGGCCACGGTGGCGTCAAGACTCGCCTTCTCCGCCTGCGGGTAGGTCTACAGCACGGTGTTCTGCGAGCCCCGTCCCCAGAGAACGTGCTCGTAGTAGACCCGGTTGTCGCTTTGCAGGCCCGACAGCGTGTAGGACGACGCGTCGGAGACGGAGTAGGTCACCGTGGCCCCCTGTGCCAGCCGGGACGCCCGGTCGCGCCGTAACGGGACGGTGCGGCTCGTCCCGACGTCTTCGGTGAGGGTGTTGATGCCGGAGCACCTCACGTGCTGGAGGCCGTCGGGGCTGGTGAACTCCTGACCGTCGCCGTTCTCGGGCGGCGGCTCTCGGACCAGCCGCGCTGGCAGCTGGCACCTGAAGCCGAAGCGAGGGTCGACGAAGGTCTGCACCGGCTCAGCCGCGCCGCCGGTCGCGGCCGATGCTGCCCGCGACGCGGCGGGGCTCGGAACGAAGGAGGGCGCACTGCCCCGGCCCCGGTTGGCGCTGGTGCTCGGGGTGCTCGGGGTGCACCCTGAGCTGACTGCGAGGCCGAGCAGGACGAGGCCGGCGGTGCGAGTCCAGGAGCTTGGTCGACCGGCCACAACCGGTCGGGGCGGGTCAAAGCTGGGAGCGGGGCCTCGCCGCGCGCCCGCGGTGGCTCACTGCGGTTCATGCTGGATCCTTCCGGTCGAGCGCGCCCGAGCCTTGTGCCGGGCTGTTCCTCACACCATGAGAGACCGGGTCGTGGGGATAGGTTCGCAAGTCCCCCTCGGGCGGTGCTGAGGAGCTCATCCACAGTCAGGGGAACGAGATCCTGGGCGGTTCAGGGTTGGCCCGGCCCTGGGTTCAGGACGGCGAAGGCGACGACGTTGCCGCGCCACCTCTATCCCCAACGACAGCGGACGGTCCGGGCCCGGCAGGAAGGAGACGGCGGTGACGGAGCCGACACGGCGGCTGCGCGCGGTGCCGCCGCTGCCTGGTCAGCTGACCCTGGACCTTCCCGGCCTTCCCCCGCCCACCCAGCCGCCGGCCCCGCCGGCGCGGCATACCCGAGTGGCCGGTCCCGGCGAGCCGGGGACGGCCCGCGGTGGGGTGGGGCTGGTGCAGCGGTTGCTGCCCACCCGGCACACCGGGGATGGGCCGGGGGTGCCGGCGCGGGTGCCGGTGGCGGTGTGGGCGGTGTGGGACGGGGAGGACCTGGTCGGGGTGTACGCCGAGGAGAGCACCGCCCGCGTGGACGCCGCGGTGCTGCAGCGGGACGCCGCCCGCGCGGGGCACCGGGCGCGGACCGTGGACTGCCTGCCGCTGCAGGTGTTCACCGAACCGCAGCACACCCGCCGGTAGTCGCGGTGGACATCGCCTCGACCGGCCCGGTAGGCCGGGACACTGCCCTGGTGACCCGTCTCGTCGTCGACGCCGTCCTCCTCGCGCTGGAGGCGGCCTACGCCTTCTGGGTGTCCCGGACCAACCGCGGTTCGCCGATCAGAAACCTGTTCTTCGGACGTAGGCCGTCTGCGGGGCGGGAGCGTTGGGTGGGAGCCGCTGTCACCGGGGTGGCCGTCACCGGTCTGTTGTTCGGCACGGACAGGTACGGATATGGGACCCAGTGGGTCAATGTCCTCGTGTTCCTCGCTGCGCTCACAGTGGTGTACGCCGGCGTTCAAGCCGTTCACAACCGGGCCGTCGACCGGCGGTGAGCGGTGTGCCGCGGCCGGTCCGGCCGGGGGAACTCGGTGACGTCGACCGCGCCGACCTCGTCGAGTTGGTGGCGGCTGCGCGTCGTTCGCATGAGTGGGCGCCGTTGGCGGACCGGTTGGTGCGGTTGCGGGCTTGGGGTGTGCCGGTCGCGACGCTGAGCGCGGTGGTCGGGGTGGGGGAGAGCCGGTTGCGGCGGGTGTACCGGGACCACGGCCCGGACCCGGTCACGGTGGGGGACCCGCTCGCGGAGGAGGGGTGGGTGGACACCGCCACCGCGGCGAGAGCGGTGCTCGGGGTGTCGGTGGCCCGACTGCTCGAGCACACCGCGCAGGCCGAGGCGGACGGCGTTGCGGTGATGGCCGGGTGGACCCGGCTGTGGCACGGGCCGTCCCTGGCTGGGTGGTGGGCCGCGCAGCGGGTCGACGCACGTGGGGCTGCCCGGGTGCGGCGGGACGCCCGCGCGGACCGGGTCCGGGCGCTGGTCGCGGGCGGGGCGACCGTCGCGGCCGCGGCCGCCGAGGTCGGGGTGAACCAGACGAGCGCCTACCGGTACCTACAGGTCGGGCGTCGCCAAGGCTGACCCGGGCTGGGACGGATCGGCCCGGGGCGGCTGGGCCCGATGGCACTTCCCGACTTGGGTAGGGAGCAGGTCGCGCGTGCGGACGTGGCTGTGCCGGCCGGGACGACGTCCGCTGAGGTGCTTGGGTCGGGGTGGGGGCCGCTCGCGGAAAACCGATCCGGCTTGCCCACCACCCCGACAACGAAAACCGTAGGACACGCCGACCGGACCAGGTGCGGGCCTCGATCATCGACTGCGTGCCGATACCGGTGTTCTCGGTGGCGAGGTACGCCCTCCGCGGCACGGCAGGATCGGGACGGTGACGGTTGACGGTGACGTGGTCCCGGCGGGGTACTTGGAGCTGTTGGAGCAGCTGAAGGCCCGGGTCCGCGCCACCCAGGTCCGGGCGGCGCGGGCCGCGAACAGTGAGGTGCTCGCGCTGTACTGGTCGGTGGGGCGGGACATCCTGGACCGGCAGGACCGGTTGGGGTGGGGCGGGAAGGTCGTGGACCGGCTCGCCGGGGATCTGCGGGCGGCGTTCCCGGACCAGCGGGGATGGTCACGGCGCAATCTGCAGTACATGCGGGCCTTCGCGGCGGCCTGGCCTGACCGGGAGGACTTTGTGCAGCAGGCTGCTGCACAACTTCCCTGGACCCACGTCACGACCCTGTTGGACCGGTTGGACATCCGGGAGGACCGGGACTGGTACGCCGCGCAGGCTGCCGGTCAGGGCTGGTCCCGGGCGGTGTTGGAGTACCAGATCGGCAGCGGGTTGCACGACCGGGTGGGGGCGGCCCCGTCGAACTTCGTGGACCAGCTGCCTCCGGCGGACTCGGATCTGGCCCAGCAGCTGGTGCGGGACCCGTACGTGTTCGATCACCTGTCCCTGTCCCGGCCGGTCGCCGAGCGGGACCTTGAGCAGGCGTTGATGGACCGGTTGCAGGCCACGCTGATGGAGTTCGGGCACGGGATGGCGTTCGTGGGCCGGCAGGTCCGGTTCGACCTCGACGGGGACGAGCTGGTGGTGGACCTGCTGTTGTTCCACGTCGAGCAGCTGCGATACGTCGTGGTGGAGCTGAAGGTCAACCGGTTGACCGGCGGTGACGTCGGGCAGTTGGGCACTTACGTGGCGATGGTCGATGACCGGTTGCGCCGGCCCGGGGTGCACGCCCCGACCCTGGGGTTGCTGCTGGTCGCGGGGCGCGGCGAGCAGCTGGTCCGGTACGCGCTGTCGGCGAGCTCAGCCCCGGTCGCGGTCGCGGACTGGTCCTCGCTCCCGGCCGACGCCCGAGCGGTGCTCCCCTCGGCGGACCGGCTGGCCGCGGCCCTGGACACCTCCACCCTCCCGGGCGCCGATGCCCCGCCCGGCGATGTCACGGGGGACACGCCGCGGTGAGCGGGCAGGGTGATCGGGGGGACCGGTCCGGGCCGGTGGTCGTGCGGTCGGTCCTGGACCCGCCGGGGGAGTGGAGCGCCCAGCAGGCGGTCGACCTGCTGGTACAGGGGTACTCCATCGAGCGGGTGGTGGCGGTGACTGGGTTCGACATTCGGTGGGTCCGGTTCACCGCGGGACGGCTCGACGGTCGCGGTGGTGCCCGGATGAACGGATCGGCGCGGACCGAGAACGTCGGACGGTGAGGGTGGTGGGTGTGGTGGTGGATCAGGTGTCTGGGTCAGGTGGTCCGGAGCGGGAGCTGTCCGAGGAGGGTCGGCGGGCGGTGATCTTGGCGGCCCGGCACAGCAGCGAGATGGAGGGCGGCCGGACGACGCCGGCGGCCCGGGCCGTTCAGGACGCCTGGGTCCGCGGGGAGCTGTCCCTGGAGGAGTTCCGGGATCGGGTTGCCCGCAACGTGACCGTTGACGGGCGGCCGCGACCGGCCGCTGGTGGCTGACCGGTCGCTGTTCTACGTGGCGTCCCCGGAGGACGCGTCCCGGATCGCCCGGTCTGGGCGGCTGCCGGGCAGCAGCGCTGAGGTCGAGTTGTCGGTCCAGCGTGGTGCGTTGCCCGGTGGCGCTGCGGTCGCGGTCCGCGTCCCAGCGGAGCTGGTGCGGCCCGGCGACCAGCCTGGCGAGGTGCTTGTCGACCGGGTGGTGGTGACCCCGGACCGGGTGGGCCGGGCGTTCCAGCCGTGGCATGTAGATGTGCAGCCGGACGTCGGGCAGCGGTGGAAGGGGTATCTGCAGCCGGAGATGACGTTGACGCTGCGGAACCTGGTGGGTGCGGACACCCCGCTGCCGCTGCGGCAGCGGGAGGACGAGTTCGTCGAGCTCGGCCTGGCGGAGCTGGCGGTCCGGCCGGTCCCGCAGACCTTCGACCTGGCGCACCTGCGGGCGATCCACGACCGGCTGTTCGGGGATGTGTACCCGTGGGCGGGGGAGACCCGGACGGTGAACATGAACCGTCCGGGCAGCCCGTCGTTCTGCCCGTGGGACCAGGTCGAGTTCGAGGTCGCCTACCTCGCGGACCATCTCCAGCAGCGGGACCACCTGGCGGGCCTGGGCCGGGAGCGGTTCGTGGACCGGGTGACCCGGGTGTATGACGCGGTCAACCGGGTTCATGCGTTTCGGGAGGGCAACGGCCGGACCCAGCGGGAGTGGGTGAGCGATCTGGCCCGGGGCGCGGGGTACCGGCTGGATTGGACGGCGGTGTGCGGGTCGGAGAACGACCAGGCCTGCCGGCTCGCCCACCTCGGGGACCGCCGAGAGCTGACCGCGATGGTCGACTTGATCACCGAGCGGGTGCCCGCTGTGGACGCTGAGGAGCAGCGCGTGCAGCGGTTCGCCGAGACGCTCCGCCGGACCCGCCCGCCGGCCGCGCAGATCGGTGCGGCACCGCCGGTCCCACCGGCCAGGCGAGGTCCCACCGGCCCCGGGTATCAGCGACCGGACCCCGAGCTCGAGCGTTGACCCCACCCCCGGGTCGGCGTCCTCTGCTGGCGTCCTCGGTCGGTTTCCGCCGGTCGGTTAGGAGCTTGGAGGGGGCTGCTGGATGTTCCGGGTGACGAGATGGACGAGTAGTTCGGTGTCGTCGCGGAAGCGTGTTTCGTAGCGCCGGGCGCGTGTTGCGAGGTGGAAGTCACCGGTGAGCAGGTGGACCGGTTCGCCGCGGAAAGCGTGCAGCCGACGGGCGACGTCGACGAGTTCGTCGTCGCTGCTGGGTAGTCGTTGGTGGCCGAGCTCGTCGAAGACCAGTTCGAGGCTCATGGCGGGCTGCCCGCCGGACCCGTCCGCCAGTGTCAGAGCCTTCGTCTGCGGCCTGCCTTCCAGCCGGCGGTTGAGGTCGCGGAGAACCTGGCGTGCGTGGCCGCGCGCGTCGGGGCTGTTGCCCCGGTCCTTGACCTGGTCGAGTTCGTCGAGGACGAGCAGCGGCAGGTGGACGCGGATGAGCCATGGGCTATCTACCTGGATGGCTGAGTCGAGCAGGTCGAGCCAAGGAACCGTCGCGAGGGTCTCTTGTTGTGGCTGCCCGGGACGGTTGACGAGGACGTTGGTGTCCGGGATGACCGAGATCTCGCTTCTACCGCCCCAAAGTGGGAGGCGGCCGTCGCGGATCCTGCGGGTGAGCTCGGTCAGGTCACGCCGCACATCCTCAATCTCCGTGTCGATCAGATCGCGGAGCGCCGAGTACAGCGCGGTCGCCTCGACACGGCCACCAACGGCGAGCACCGCCGGTCCGAGCTCCAGCAGCCGGCGGTATCCGTCGGCGGACAGGAGCTGGTCCACTCCCGCCGGCGCGAGTACGGCGCGCAGCGCCCGTGCCTGTTCCCCTGCAACCCTCAAGTACTCCGCCCACAGCTTGACCGGATCATGGCCGGCACCTGCGAGGTTGCCGAACGCGGTCTCCGCTTCCATCAAGCGGCTCGCGATCCAGTCCCCGGCGAGTCCGGGCAGCGGCAGGTACGGGGTTGTCACAGGCCCGCGACCGCTTCTATGCCATGTTCCCGATAACTGCGATCCCACTGGCTGTCCGGCCGGGTGAAGGGTCGGCCGGAGGCCGATCGCGTAGCGACGCGGAGCGCCCTTGATGCGGCCGGACAACCGGTGACCATGGCGCGGATCGGGGAGGTGGCGCCCACGGTCACCGGGGGTCGCCCGTCGGTGTGGCGGGGCTCTTCCGGGGTCGGCCTGGCGCGCGGGTGGCGGGCGGTTCGAACCCAACGCGGCGTAGGGCGTGTTCGGCGCAGTCGGCGGCGGCCCAAGCGGCGGAGTCGGCGCGTTCAGCGCCGGGGAGGGCGTCGCGGGCATTGGTCACTTCGGCGCGACGGACCGCCAGGTCTCGGACGGCCGTGACACGGGCGTCGAGCAGGGACCGAGCGGCGCGCTCGGCGGTGTCGGGGTCACGGACGGTCATGCACAGCAGGTTACGACCCTTGCCACGGCGGACAGTTAGACGGGCGGAGAGCAAGAGGACTGGAGCAAGATATGCGGTTGGCGTAGCCAACCGCGGGTGGCGCTGGCGCGCGCCGGCCCCGGCGGGGCAGGGTGGGGGTGTCCCCGCGGTGCGGGGTCGCTGCGCTGGGCCTGGTGCCCCGGTGTCGCCGGGGGAGAGCTGGGACGGGCCGGGGGTGGTGACCGTGGCGGGTGGGGTGCTGGGTCGGCGCCGCCGCGCGAACACCCCGGGCGGGCGCCGGTTCGCCC
>JAABUY010003450.1_pt1 | contig 17450 bp, 29 predicted proteins | sample 5560271 | NCBI WGS metagenome assembly JAABUY01 (sample SAMN10711886, study PRJNA513374) | rock metagenome | isolation source: Antarctica rocks | place: Antarctica: Victoria Land, University Valley
GCACGCTAGGGCCCAGCGCTGCCCTAGCCATGGTAAAGCAGACCCCGCCGCTATCGCAGAAGGAGAAGGCCTTGCGCTGCCGAGCGAGCTTGCAGGCCTCTCCCGCGTGGGCCCGGCAAAGGTGGAGCCCTGAAAGCTGCTATCTGCAGCCTGTGTGTGCCAAGCTGTGAGTGGTGGCTCGTGTGTGCAAGATGCGTGGTGTCGGGCTTGTTGTCAAGCCTGGAATGCCTGTGCATTGCCAAGGCACCTTTGCAGTGTGCGGCCTGCTGAAGCTGGTGTACATGCCGGGCGTGGAAGGCAACACGTTGCGCTGCGAGCTGGGTTGTCGCTTGTGCCTCAAGATAGGCAGGCAAGGTGGCAGGCGCGCTGAGCATTGAGTGCCACGGGGCGCAGATGAACGCCGAAAGGTTGCAAAAGATGGCCGGCAGCGTACGAACTGGGGGCAAAGGCTCAGTGCGCAGGCGCGGCTGGCCCGTATCCTGTTGGTGCTGCCGGGCTGTGTTCAGGCTGCGACGCCGGGGCATGCTGTGGCACGGCCGAATGTGTCATTGCCGGGCAGCTGCTGCGCATGGGCCAGGCCTTGTGCCAGCTTGCCTCTGCCCGAGTGACGGGACCTGCAGCTGGCCCGTCTGCGCTGCACAAGGCCAGCCTGCTCACAGGCTGTGCTTGATACAGGAGGCGCAGGCGCACGCGCTCAGCAGCGGCTGAGTGCTGGAGCAGCCTGCGTGCTGCGCGCCCTGCGCTGGTGTGGTACCCTAACCTAACAACGCGCCGATGCGCGCGCGCGCAGAAAGAAGAAGGCAGTGCACAAGGCGGCGACGACGGACGACAAGCGGCTGCAGAGCACGCTGAAGCGGCTGGGCGTCAACACCATCCCGGGCATCGAGGAGGTGAACCTGTTCCAGGGCCAGGACGTGGTCCACTTCCAGAACCCCAAGGGTGCGCACTCTTAACAGGCTCTGTGCCGCCCTGGCGCGCGGCGCGAGTTTCTGTGCTTCTGCTGCCGCCCGCGCCATGCCCCGGTCTCCTGGCAGCGCCCGACGTGCTTAATGCGTAGCGATTGCGTCACAGAGCAGGTCGCGAGGACACACCACGGGGTGACCTGTGCGGCGGGCTTGGCTGAGCCCTGCGCGGGAGGTCGAAGAGCGCTTAGGCAGGCGGCCTGGTGCTATGTTGTGCAACGAGTGGGCTCCGCGCGTCGCGGCGTGTGTTCCGCTGCGTGAGCTGAGACGTGCGCGCGCCCGCGCAGTGCAAGCGTCCATCGCCGCCAACACCTTCGTGGTCAGCGGCCCCTCGCAGACCAGGAGTGCGTGCCCCGCTGCCCAAAAGCTTTCAAGCCCCCCTCACGTATGCGCGGGCGCTGGTTGCGCAAGGTTCACCATGTGACCTTGTCCTCCCCAGTCTGCTGCCCTCCTGTATGGCAAGCCCCTGTTGGTGGTGCGACACCTCATTGCTCTGCAAACATGCCGTACTCATTGGTGCGCTCGCACCTTGCTTAAAAGTGTGGATGCACACACCCTGCTGCTATTTAAAGAAGACAATGTCAACGGATGTGCATGCTCAATTTGGATCCTGCCCCGACGCTGCGCTCGGCTGCGGCGCGCGCAGAGCTGCAGGACCTGCTGCCGGGCATCCTGCCGCAGATGGGCCAGGAGAACATCGGCAACCTGCGCCGCATGGCCCAGGAGTCTGGGTACGGCGCGGCCGGCGGCGGCCTGGGCGGCTTCGGCGGCGCTGGCGGCTTCGGCGGCGCGGGCGCGGGCGCAGGCGCCGGCATGAGCGCGCACATGGGCGCGCAGCTTGAGGACGACGACGACGACGACGATGGTGCGGGCCCGGGCATTGGCGCTGACTGGTGGGAAAGGGCCTGGGCAGATGTGCATGTCGACATGGATACGGCGACGTAGGTGTGTCGGACGGTGCAAGGCATGCATGAGGGGTTGTGTGTGGATAGAGAGATGATGAAGGCGCTTCATGGCATGTCGGTCATACATAGTTGTGCGCCAGCTGGCGAGGCGCATGGGGCACTGCAGTAGCGATCTTGTCTGCGCTACTAGGGCCTCCCTGTCTGCTTTTTATAAGAGAGTTTGACAGGCGCTGCTATGACAGTCGTGGTACAGCCTGCAAAGGCAAGTGCACACACTGAATGTGTCCTGGGTGTTGTGCGCGCTGCGCAGACGTCCCGAACCTGGTGGACAACTTTGACGAGGCGGCAGGCAAGTAAGCGCGGGCGGTGTGCTCGGCATGCGCCGCCGCCGCGCGCTCAAACGCGGTCAGGCGGCTGGTGCAGCTTCCGTGTACCGGACACAGCCTGAGAGCTGCTCTTTGGATGCTGGCACAGCTCTCGTGCTGCGCGCGCTGGAGTGCTGTTTGCCTGCAGCGCGCTGCGCTTGGCAGTGCTGGGCCCTGACCTGCAGGCTGGCGTAGCAGCGCTTGCGGTGTTTCCAGCTTTGGGCTGCATGTCAAAATGTTGTGCGAGGCCTTATGCAGTGCCTCACTGCGCGCCTGAGGACTGTCGGCGAGCGATGGTCCCGAGCAAGCCTCCGGCTGTAGCAGACATGTCCCTCACGCACCGACCCTGCCACTTGTGCCGCTTGCTACTTGTTTCCATTTCGAAGACGTGGCACGGTGCATGCAGTCATTCCAAAGGTTCAGCACAGCTGCACGGCTGAATCAGCAGGGGACGCCTCCTGCATTGCTTCATGGCAAGAAGATGGCAAATGTAAAAGCCGGCCAGGCTTCCTCTCAAGTCTCCTCCCCTGCCCTTTAAACGGGCGACTTGCTCCAATGTGAACATCCTTGCCCACTTTGTTTCAAGTGAGGAACACTTGACTCTGACCGCCAGGTCCTCTGTCACTTTCAGCAACTCGGCCGCACGGGTACCTGCAGTGTGGAGTCTGTTGTACAGGAGCACTGATGCTTGAATGACCGCGCACTGAAAACCTTTCATCCTTTGCAGCATGGGGCAGCTGTGGTCGCGGCGGGTGCCTGCGCCGTTTGCTGCAGAGGGCGACGCGCTGCAGGGCGCCGCCGATGCCGCACGGGAGGCGGAGCTGCACGCGCAGGAGCTTGCTGATGCTTCAGACTTGCCAGGCGCTCACAGCCTGCATTCTTAACTTGCTAAACTGCCATACTGCTGTGACACATGCGCTTTCTGGCCTGGCTGCTGTATGATTTGACGGATTGCAGACCTGGTGGTCTGCCCTTTCTGTCAAGCAGACGCTCTGCCATGGTCAGGCAAAGTCTGAGTAGCAGCGGCTTGCAGGTGCGCAAGACGCAGCGCAGTCCGTGCCGACGGAGGCAGCACTGCACCGCCTGTCCAGCATTAAGAATGCGCGCGACCTCGCTTCTGCCTGCAGCAACGTCACGCCTGGTAGGCACTCCACCTCGCCGCTTTACAAGGACACCCTCTTGCAAGCACAGCCACACATATGTCCAGCCTCAAGCGTGGTTGCTCGCAAGGTACGCGCCCTCGTGTATGCACTCCTGTGTAGCTTCTCTCACAAGGACTTGGGTGCGCAGGCCGCATTTTCCGCTGCGCCTGCCCTGTGGGAGCCTGCGAGGCTGACCTGGCCGTCCTCCGCGGCGAACTCGGCGTCGTCGAGCTTGTGAGCGGGCCCGGCTGCCGGCCAGGCCAGGGGGTGCCTGCCACTGCAGCGCTAGCAAAATGCCACCGTTGTGCTGCCCCACAAGCCTGCTGACCCAGGCTTGTGTCTGCAAGGCACACCGCTTGGCAAATACAGACCAGCAATGCTATGCCGCCACTGCCTGCTGCCAGGTCAGTGCTGCACTTCCTTCTGGTGCACTCATGAAGGAGGTACTGATGAACACATGACCATTCTCGGATATCGACTCAATCAATGCTGCAGCTGGACCTGCGGACAAACTTTGAGTGGCGCGCGGACGCGCCCTGCGCGCTCGTGGACAGCGCAGGCGTGGCCAAGGCGCGCCGGCAGCCGGACGGCAGCGCCAAGGTGCGGGCCGCGCTTGCTGCAGACAGGGCAGATTCCGGAGGTGACGGGCTCGTAGTGAGTCTGGATAGTGATGCCAGCGCTCTGTGCCAGGTACGCGCTCCCTGCTGTTGAAGTCGTGGAAGTCTCGACGTCTTTGGCACGGCGCACCCCCTTGCTCTGTCTGGCCGTGCCGTGTGTAACGGCAACAGGCGCGGCCGCGCGTGCCATAAGCAGCGGCGCTAGCTCTTTGCATGCAGGCTGGCACGCTTGAGGGGGGCGGGCAGGAAGCGCAGACGTGCGCAGGCGCAGCGCGGCGTGGCTTGCAACAGTTCCGCAGGCCAGCCATGCGGAACAGGAGTGCGTGAGTTTGGCACCCCGTACGTGAGGTCCACTCAGAGGCAGGCTGGCCGTTGTGATGGGCCATGGGACGGGCAGCGGATTATCAACCGATGAATCATGCTGGCCCGCTGCACGCCAGCCCCCGTGACATGCCCTGCCCCATTCGGCGCACGCAGATGGAGGCCAGCGGGAGCGGGCGCGGCGCGCCTGATGACGCGCCGGCGGACCTGCGGCACGGGCGCACGCCAGCCGAGCAGGCGGCCCAGCGCGAGCCAGAACGCGATGGGCAGCGAGCGGTGCAGGGGCAGCCGCAGCACGAACGCGCGCGTGTACAGCCGCCACTCCTGGATGGACACGCGGTGCAGCCGCACGCCGGCCGCCGCGCCGGCCGCGGTGCCAGCCGCGCCGTCCCGCAAGCGGGGCAGGAGATGACCTCGATTTCATTCTGTAAGACAAGAACTTGCTGCCTGCCATGCGCAACCAAGAGCTGCTGGTCCTGCGGCACGGCCAGCGGCTTGATGAGGTCCAACACGCCTGGTCGGCCAGTGCCGAGCGGCCCTGGGACCCACCGCTGGCGCCCCATGGGGTTGAGCAGGTGCTACGGGACTTATGTTGAGTGCCTTGCTTTGTGTGAACTCCTCAGCAAGCAAGCGCTCTGCACTTCGCAGCCATCTTGTTGTCTTGCCTGTGCACGACTTCCTCCTTGTTGCCTTGCACGACCAAACTGGAGTGCAACGGCGCAGAGCAGGCAAGCGCGGCTGCCGCCTTGCTCGAAGGGCGTGGCGTGGCGCAAGTCGTGACATCCCCGTTCCAGCGCTGCCTCCAGACCGCCGCCGAGCTGGCCCGCGCCCTGCGCCTGCCGCCCTCCGCCATAGAGGTGGACTGGTCGGTTTGCGAGGTGCGCTTGCTTGCTCCCAGCGCTGCGGCTGTGCCTGTACGGTAGGCGTGGCACGCACGTGCCGGAAAGCTCCTGCGGCACCCGCTGCAGGTGCTGCGCCAGAACTTTCTGGGGAGTGCGGTGCAAGGCAGCGCCGTGCAGTGGATGTGGGGCGAGGGACGCGGCGTGTCGCTGGCCTGGCCGGCTGTGCTGGCCGCCTGGCCAGGTGCGCTCAGCTGCTGTGCAGCTTGTTGCCATCACGCTGCACTTGAGCCGGTCTGTGTTGCTGGAGCCTGAGCTACTGATGAGGCCGCGTGCACCAGGTGCTATGCAGCCAACACTTTTCTTTTCCTCAGCAGGAAGGCATCAGCCTGTCTCTTGCCTGGTCGGCGGAGCTTCACACCTGGTCAGTTTTTATGAGCAGCTGAAGCAGCCACGGCTGGCTGTTCAGCCAGGTCACCCTGTCTGCCGCAGAAAAGGGTCACTCTGCCGGGCGCGCCTGGCAGGCACACGGCGTTTGCTGAGCTGGCACTCCTCCTGAGCTGCGCTGTTGTGCTGACGGCAGAGGGAGCCGGTGGTGGCGGTGGAGCCAGCGGCCACGCCGAGCCGCAGGTGGCAGCCACGGCTGCGCCGTCCAGTCCTGAGACGATTGAAGCTGCGCATGCTCGATATGCCGCTGCGCTCGAGGGCATTGCAGAGCGCCACAGCGAGTGCGCGTGCATAGCGGTCGTAACCCATGGTGCGCCCATGCCGCTCTGCGCAGGTGCTTGACATTGGAGGGCCTGCGCCAGCGTGACACAGACAACTTCTCTTGCTAGGGCCATGGGGCATGCTGCCAATTGGGGGCTTGATCGCAGGGCCTGACCAGGGACACCGTAAGCCTGGCATGGCTGTAAAGCAGGCGCCGCGTCCGGCCACCGGCCGCGCCGCCTGTGCTGCAGAGCTTTGCCTCGTATCGCCCACACACCGACGGGCTGACAGAGCGGGGCCCAGGCGAGTGTGTGCGGCGGGCGGTGACGCGCGTGGAGCCGCGCGCCCTGGTGTACCAGGTGGAGCACTGCGGCTGGGCGTGCGCCCGGCGCGAGCGCCACGAGGACGGCACCTGGGGCTGGTGGCGCCTGGACCCGCCAGGGGAGTGCAGTGGGGTGGCATGGTCAGTCTAACCATGAGTCCGCCTCGGCATGTGCCCTCCGCCTGGATGATGCCAGTGCATGTTGACTTTTCAGCTGCATTGCTCTGCTGGGTCATGTGCGTAGCATTCTGGCGAGCCTCAGCATCTGCCCTGTTGGCAGCGAGAGAGAGCCGTCTGTGGCAGCCTTTGTGGCATGCGAGATGCAAGTGTCATCCGGCACATCAGTTGCAATTATCCCACAGCGACAAAGCCGAGGGCGCGAGGCCATGGGCGAGGACCTCTGGGAAGCACACACCCGAAGCACTGTACCCAACAAGCGACCCAAGCTCGCAGCCTGGACACCCTGAGCAACCGCCCACCCCTCAGCCAGCGTCACCACACGCTCCCGCCGCCCTACGACTTGCCCCCGTCGCCAAAGCTGGAGTCGTACGTGGCAGACGACTCCAGCTTCTTCGCGTCGTTCAGCTTCCGCGCGGCCTTCATAAAGTCCTGCGGCGCGCCCGACACTTGCGTTTGAAAAGGAGTTCGCCAATATGCAGGCCAGCACTATCTATGCTCAGCCACTCCCGTCGATCATGCTCGCCGGCCAGCAAGTGCCAAAAGAATGCATGCTGAGCATTGTTGATTGTCTCACTCACTTGCTGTGTGCGGTGGACAAGCGATTTGCACTGCAGCAACCCTGTAAGCTTGCTACTCCTCACGTGCCGCACCTCGTGCACGACATAGTCGCGCTCGTCCCGGATCGCAAACATGCCGGCCTCCGTGCACACGTTTCGCAAATCCGCGCCGTTGAAGTTCTCTGCCAGCTTCACCACTGCCTGCACCCGCAACCATGCAAGTGTCACAAGTCATGGCACTTCGCGACCGCTTGTCACCTCCTGACAAAACTTGTCTCAGCTGCTTGTGGTGTCATCACCACTCCGACATGCATGTACATGCTCAAAATAGCATGGTGGCTGGACTGTCCAGGTAGCTTATTGACCAAACATCCAACAGCCTCATAGCAGGCACCATGGACAGCGATATGCAGCTGGCTGGCAAGAGGGTCTCTGTCACATCTCTTGCCAACCCCGCGGCAACAGCCTCGCAAAGGGCGCGCCTCGTAGTCGATGTCGCCGTGCTTTGTGATCTTGGCGCTGTGGATCTTCAGGATCTCCAGCCGCGCCTGCTCGTTGGGCAGCGGGATCTCAATCTTGCGGTCCAGCCGCCCCGGTCGCAGCAGCGCGGGGTCCAGCACGTCCGGCCGATTGGTCGCCATGATCATCTTCACCTGCACGTCAATGGTGCAGGGTCAGGGTAGGGTGGGGGTAGGTTTAGGCTGGTTGGTCGTCAGAATCATTTTCACCTGCACATCAGCGATGCCAGGTCGGGCACGCGGGTGCACAGCAACGCACGCAGCAGGCAGACGTGATCGGTGAACTTGCACGACTCGGGAGGCTCACTGGGTGATCACACAAGCGACCCTCACAAAGCAGCCAGCGTGCAGGTCAAGGGACAGTGCACCATGAAGTCCCGCGTGCATGCTGGCACGCTGGCAGCACAGGCTCCTATGCCATGCTTTGATCAAAGCCGAGTGGTGGGAAGCTGGGTGACATGCACTTCATCACAGTCTGTGCCAGCCGCTCAAGGTGTGATATCGCTGCTAGGCAGGTGCATGCGCCAAAACCCAGAAATCAGATAGGAACACCTGCGAGCTAGCACGACAGTCCCGCCTGCTAGTATCTGACCCACCTTGCCGATGACATCAAAGCCGTCCAGCTGGCTGAGCAGCTCCATGAGCGTGCGCTGGATCTCGCGGTCCGCGGACGTGCCCTCGCTGAAGCGCCGGCCGCCGATGGCATCGATCTCGTCCATGAAGATGATGCACGGCTGGTGCTCCTTGGCGTAGCCGAACATCTCGCGGATGAGGCGCGCCGACTCGCCGATGTACTTGTCCACGATCGCGGACGAGACGACCTTCAGGAAGTTGGCGTCGATGTTGCTCGCGATCGCGCGCGCCAGCAGCGTCTTGCCTGGCGCGCCGCACGTCGCACACGCCCGTTACACAAGGAGATGAGCCTTCATTTTGCTATTTTATGCGCCAACCAGAGCGTCCCCTAGGCAGGCGCTTGAGCCAGAATGATGCCTGCGCGCTGGCCAGGCGCCTCAGCGACTCCCCGCCCGCGGCGCAGGGGCGCGCCTGTGCCGGGCGGCCCGTAGAGCAGCACGCCCTTGGGCGGATTGATGCCCACGCGCTGGAACAGCTCCGGGTTCATCAGCGGCAGCTCGATCGACTCGCGCAGCTCGCGGATCTGCTCCGACAGGCCGCCGATCATGGAGTAGTCCACCTTGCCCGGGTCCTCCTCCAGCATGTTGAACACCACCGGGTCCACCTGCGGCCGCGGCCGCAGCGAATGAATGAAGTACAGCCGTGTATCAGCCAACTAGCGCGTGCTCAAGTACGGCCGTGGAGGCCACGTCGACCTGGTGCACCGGGCGCCAAGCGCGGGTCACATGCATGTTACTGACGACCCCGCATGCCCTGCAAGCGTGACAAGCACTCAGCAGATGCGGTGCCGTCACCATACCCATGACGATTATGGAGCTGCGGTGCTGCCAACACTGCGCAGTGGTCACAGAGGATGGAGCGACACGGGTCCGGGCGGGCACCTCGCGCGGCAGGAAGCGCATGACAGTGAGCGTCGTCATGTCCAGCGCCACGCGCGTGCCGGAGATGAGCTTGCTCTTATCCACCTTGCTGCGGCAGCCGACCACATACCGCGGCCCGCTGCTGGCCTTGACGATGACTGCGCGCGGTGCACAGCCACATGAGTCCACAGGAGCGATCCGTTCTTACCTCGCTGCAGCCGCCACCTACACAACGGGTGCGCTGCTGGCCTCAACAACAGCTCCTTGCTCAGCACACCGGCCTGGGTGGAGCAAAAATGTGTAGTGTGTTGTTAAGCTCTCAGATCGAGGGAGGCAGCTAGCTTGTGTTGACAGTGTCATGCCAGACGTGCTCAGACAACAGCTTCTGTCTTGACACAGCAAGCGTAGCAGCCGCGTATATTGTGACGCAAGCGCAAGCCTCCTCGCGCCACTCTCGTCACTAGCTACCAGAACTGCTCTGCAAACGAGTCCGATGCAGGAACGCAGCTTTGCTGAGGGCTGTGGTAACCAGGCCTATGCTGGCGCCTCCTGAACGCTGCCTGTGCTGCAAGGTGGCGGACACGCAGTGCCTGCTGGCCAGCAAGCTTGGCAGAGCTTGGCAGCGGGCCGCGCACAGCGCTCCTCGTCCAGCTGCCGCAGCACCTCGCCGATGATCTGCCCCACGCTCTGCAGCGCCTTGAGGTCGTCCTCCGTCTTGTCGTACTCGCCCTTGGAGACCTTGACCTGGTCGCGCAGCGTGCGCACTTTCGCGTCCACCTCCTTGTGCTGCAGCAGCTTCTTCTGGTAGTCCGCCAGCGCCTGCTCCTTGCGCTCGCCGCCCTCCCCGGCCATCTCCGGCGCCCCGCGCCAGCACGGCGCAGCACGGCCGCCCACCAATCAAGCGCAATCGAGCGCGCTTCCTGAGCGAGGTGCTCCTGAGGACGGTACGAAAGTTTTCTGTTTCGAGTGCTACAGGCAGGACAAGGTGAGAAAACTATGCGAACACGCTGGCAAGCTGCAGATCTTAACGCAAGTGGCAGACCAAGCTTTTCTAGTCTAGCCCACGCCAAGCAGCTCTTTGACAGCACTCATCTCTCTCCTTGTCATGCCTCTCTTGGCACTGGAGGCGAACCCTGCGAAGCTAGGGTATAAACACACAAGCTGAGCGGGAGCTGGTCACTTGACCAGCACCTGGCCCGTTCCTCACACTCAGCACGTCATAGTCAACTGAGGCTGTGCCGTTCATATCGACTGGCACTGAGGGAGGAAGTGCCATGCTGAGGCCCCGCTTTGTCCTGTTTGGGGATAGCCTTACACAGCGCTCCTTTGAGGATGGCGGCTTTGGTGCCGGCCTTACCAGCGCCTACCAGCGCAAGGTACTCTGCCGGCCTGCATTGGCACCGATACAGTTACAGAAAGCGCTTGCTGACATATGCTGGCGCCTCGTGCAGGCCGATGTGGTGCTGCGGGGTTACAGCGGGTATAACACGCGCTGGGCGCGCTTCCTGCTTCCCAAGATCTTCCCCCTCAGTGCGTCTGAGCCAACTAGGCTGGTGACTGTGTTCTTTGGCGCCAACGATGCGGCGCTGCCAGACCGGCTCGGGTGTGGCCTGTCAGACGTTTGCCGCTTATGCTTACGCTGCATGTCTTTCCTAAGCAGCACAGTGCAATGCACTTCTCTATCAGGCACTGGCGAGGTGTGGTTCGCTTCTTGGGGTATGCGGCGCTGCATAAGTGTATGCGCTGAACACTGGAGACAGCCAACAAGCTTGCCTAAAAGAGCCTTACCTGTTCCCTCCTCTTTGACATATCCACCTGAACTGCTTATATGCAGGCCTTCCCTTGACGCCTGTCAGTGCCTGCAACCCCTATCGACTGCAGTGCGCGGCAGCACGTGCCGCTGGAAGAGTTCACAGACAACCTGAAGGCGATGGTAACCCATGCGCGGCGCGCGGGCGCCGAGGATGTCCTGCTCATCACGCCTGGGCCGGTCCACGAGCCTGCGCGCGTGCAGCATAACAAACGGGTACACCGCATCCCCTTGCACCAAACCTGCACGCGTTGCGGCAGCGGCATACGACTGTGATTACACCCTCCAAGGGCCTAGCAAGCGGCTGTTGTGCGGCTCGCGTGCAGGAGCAGGGCGACGCCCCTGGCACTGATGTGCCCGAGCGCACCTATGAAGCCAGCCGGCGGTATGCGGCTGCGGTGCGCCCCCACCCCCTCAGCTAGCTCTGCTCTGCTCGCCCGCCTGCCAACGGGATTGCTGCGGCCTTGACCTGTGCGGCCTGCCCTGCTGGCACCGTGGCCACGACCACATGGTGTCTGCCAGACCTGTCATGTTTGAGCATCGGGCGTCCCTCCAGGTGCGACCTGGTCCTTGGCTGGTGCCCGGCTGCATGTCAGGCAGCATGGGCCGTGCAGGGCCGGCGTCAGTGGAGGCTGCACCTCGTGTACAGGCTCAGCATAGCATCAGAGGTGTCTTGCCTCTCAGTCCTGCTTCCGTCGTTATCCTGCATGCCATGGCCCCCAGACCCTACACTCAAACGCTGCGCAGCCCAGTGCAGGTGCGCAGCGTGGGCGATGCGCTCGGCGCGCCCGTCTTGGACCTGTGGACGGTGCTGCAGCAGGAGCCCGGCTGGGAGGCGCTGCTCGAGGACGGGCTGCACTTTACGACGGCGGGGCAGCGCGCCGTGCGCGCCGCGCTGCTCCGCTGCATCGCCGAACGGCTGCCGCACCTGCGGTGTGCACGCTTGAGCCCATGTTTTAATCCCTGTTTCATGTATGATCTATTGCACAGCTCCAAGCCTCAAGCGCCCGTGCCTGCGGGAGCTCGCCCGTCTTACCCGCTGCATTGTGTGGTTTTCCGCTCAGCGCCCTGTACATGCAGCCGCGCTCGACACCAGCATCGCGCTGCCGCACCGGCCTGCGCTGAAATTCCTGTGTGCCGGGCCGAAACGAGTCGCTGGAGGGTGCGTGGGAGCGCGCAGGCCTGAGGCCCTGACAGACGACTTCCCGCAGCACCGCGACGTGGACGGGGCCTGCCCTGCCAACAGCTTTACAGAAAAAGAACCAACCTGTGAAATTTGGCGCGTGTGACTTGGTATTTAGCGTTAGGTATGTCCTAGAGCAGGAATACTATCCTGCGGGACTCGACTAGGGACAAGCACATCTTTGCTCGACTCACGGTGGTCAGCACGGAGGCTGGACCAGGTTAGGCGAGCACGTGACGAGCGTGGCGTATGTAGGAGGCGCATAGACACTGTGTGCTCTTGCAACTATGAGGTTTCTGCCTGTCTACGACGCTCAGCATGCAACCCTGCTTGGGCACCCTCGCCTCGCCTTTACTCAAAACAGGTAGATCCCGTCCGACCACTCACACTAGCTGCCGCATGCAAGTGCCAGCAGACATGTGTCAGGCAGGGACGCTCGCAGCAGGCAACTTAATATCAGAATTTGCATGCACGCTCACCGTTGACTCCAGACAGCGCCTCAATTCCTCTCTCGCCCAGCTAACGTCTGCGACCCGGCTCACAAAACTCCCCGCACATGCACTTGTCTTATCAGATCTCGCACCTGTCCCATCAGGTCAGGAGGGCGCCACATGCGCGGCGCACTGTCCTGTGGCCTGCATATGCGCCTACGCGCCGGCTGTGCCTGCCAACCCCCCGGCCCGCTGACGCCACAGCAGCTCATGCCACTGCTCCCCAGCAGCCTGCGCTCCAACCTGCCGGGCCATGGCACCATGCAACCCGCCATTGTTGGGTTCAGTGGGCTCACGCCCCCAGGTGCAGCCGGCTGGCGCGATCTGCGCCCAGGCCGGCCAGCGCCCACAGCAGCAGCCAGATCGCCGCTGCAGAAGCGCCAGCCGCCTGCGCGGGCCGACCGCCGTCCCCGCGCGTGTTTGCTGCCTCCGCGCGCGCATTTGCTGCCTCCGCGGGCGCCTCTTCTGTGACGGCTTGCGCATCGTTGAGCGCGTCCCTGGGGGCATGGGCGGCCTAAGTCACACGCCTGCCGGGCCTGATGTGTGTCTGTGTTTGAGCAATGCTTGCCGCAATTGGTCAAAGACACACACAGTATGCTTCGGTGATCATGCACACGTTGTCATAGTTGAGTTCGACAGGCTCGTCACAGGCGCATGCAGAATGCTGAGCAGTGCCGGCGCCCAGCACCTGTGCTCGGAGACCTCATCGCCGCGGTGCTTGTCAGGGCTGTCGCCGCGGTGCTTGTCAGCGCCGTCGCCGCGGTGCTTGTCAGCGCCATGAGAGGCGCCGCCATGCTTGTCAGCGCCGTCGCCGCGGTGCTTGTCGGCGCCATGAAAGGGGCCGGGCTGGGTCGGGGTCAGGCTGCGGCGCTCGTCGATCTCCACGATCAGCACGTGCCCAGGGCGCGCGGTCGTCGGGCCGGCCGCGTACATGCCCGGCAGGTACGCGTGGTAGGCCGGCATGTAGCGGTCCACAAAGTCCTGCACCTGCGCGCCAGCCGCAGCCTGCTCAGGCCCGCGCGCGGCGCAGGGCCTGGCCGACGCGCCGCGCTCGAAGGGCGGACTCGAGCGCGGAGTGCTGGACGAGGCGCCTCTCCGAGCATCGCCCGGCAGAGCCGCGCAGGCTGACCTGGGGCGTTTTGCTAGCGCAGGGGCAGACTGAGGCACCCCACCAGGGTCAATCAGTCAGCCTGGGTGGACAGGGACGCAGCAGCGCCTCTGCCTCTGCGCATGCGCCGTAGGCATGTCAGGACTCTGCACGCATGCCGCGGCGCCCCAGGCGCATGCGCTGAGAGCGCGCGACGGCTCCTCCAGGCATGCGCACGCCCGCGGCGCGGCTCCAGCCACGGTGCGCTGCATTGCGGGGGCTGCGTTTGCGACGCGGCACGAGCCGCGCATGCACCGGCGGCCGCGGCGCGCCTGCTGGTCGCTCATGCCGGGGCGGCCCTTGGCCGCCATCGCGTGCTCGGCCTCCGTGCGCCAGCGGTACACCCACTCCGGCGTGCCCACCTGCGCGCGCACACGTGCGGCCTGAAAGGGGCCCGCGCTGCGCCAGTGTGCCGCGAGCCGGGACGCTCTAAGCATGTGGCGGGCATCCACAGCGCTGGCGGCCGAGCGCGCGGGTCCGCCGCGCAGAGGGGCGCGCGCAGCGCGGGGGTGCGGCTGCATGTGAGCGGCATCCGCCGTGCCGGCGAAGCGCAAGCAGGACGATGCCCAGGCCCTGCGCCAGGCGCGCTGAGAAGACCGAAGGGGCCCAGGCGCCCGGGCAGCGCCCGTGGCCAGTCGTGCGCCCCCACAAGTACACCCCGCGCCGCTTGCGAGCTGCAACTCTGGCTGCAGCACTGCCCGACATTACGGCCTGCCGCAGTGCACCTCGGCACGGTAGGAGTGCAGCGACATCTGCGCCCGGGGCGCTGCGCAGCCGCCCGGCTGCTCAATGTGTCCGCGCAAGCAGGTGGCTGGGCCCGGGCGAGCAGGCCGGGCGCCGCGCCTTGATGACGAGCCACGCGTCCACGTGCGCGTCCCACGCGGCCTCGTAGCCGCGCAGCACCTTATCGATCTCGACCAGGTCCTTGTCGACCGCCGCCACCGCCTCCGCGCCGACCGGCCGGAAGCCCAGCATCCAGCCCTCGAACAGCACCTGCGCGGCGAGCGGGGCGTATGATGCCACCATTGCTTGAGCTCATCATTGGGCTGCCTTGCCCTGGGTGCTGTCCGGTGCCCGGCAGAGTCTATGTAAGGCCACCGGGCACAAACAGACACTCGAACATAGAGCGGGGCAGGAACTCGCTCACAGGCATGACAACTTTAATGCGCATGCTGTTAGAATCTACAGCGCCGCGCACTTTCTGAGGTGCGCGGGTGCTTGCAATGCTCCTACGCCCTCCCCGGACGCCCTCACTCTAGGCCCACATTTGGGCATATGTCGATGGCAGCTACCTCAACTTCAGCAGCGCATGCAAGCGTTGAGACCCTCGGTCCAGCACCAGCCTTTTAAGAGCATGAACTTTGGATCCGCTCGGCACGCTTACCAGGTCCACTGGGCCGCGGACGCGTGGCCAGGCGTCCCGCGGCGCGCGGTCGCCGCGGCCGCCATGTGCGGCCTTATCATAGCGCGGCACGGCGACGCCGGCGCCCTTGCCCTTTTTTGCACCCGCGCCGGGACCGTCCTCATCTGCGGCGGCGGCGACGAGCGCGCGCAGCGTCTCGGACCCGAGCGCGACGTCGTGCGTGCAGGCATTGCCGCGCACCTGCAGCAGCCTGTTGTCCGGGTTCGCCTGCGCGCCATGCGTGCACACCAACTTTATGAGCCAGAGCTGTGTGAGTTTCAATCGGCGGCCGGTTGCCCCAGCCATGCGGTTAAGCGTGCAACCTATGTCACGCAGCCAGACAAGAACGCAGGTGCTCAAACCCTGCAGAACTCCGGCAGCACCGAGCGCCCAAAGGGCTCTTGCCAGCTGCCCAATCAACTGGCAGGTCGCTGGCCGGAAGAGCTCCAGTCAACTCCGACTCGTATTGAGAGCATGGCAGGAAGGAATGCGAGCTCCTATGCGTGCTGAAGGGTTAGTCTGCCCTGACTCACCCTAACCTGTCCTACCCTGCCCTGGCTGCTGCGAAGCGCGCCTTTGCGAGCGCCTGCTGGTCCGCAAACGTGAGGTAGAAGTCGTCGACGGACACGCCCGCGCAGCGCGTGCCCACGTGCTCGAACAGCGCCTCCAGCTGCTCGACCAGCGTCGTCTTGCCGCACCCCTGGCGCGCTCCGCAGGCTGCCTGACCGAGGCCCTGCCCGCGCCGCACGGCAGCGCCGGGCTGCATCTGCTGCACGAGCAGGGCTGCGCTGTGCATGCTGCTGTGCGCCTGTCTGCGCGCTGTTGACCTGGCAGCCATGCTTGGCAGGCACAGACAAGCTTGTGTCGGCCATGAGTAGTTGGCGCCTTCTGGCTGTGCTGGACTGGCCTCTCTGCAGGACGCTGGCAAAGCCGTCCATGCCAAAGCGGTGGTTGCTGTTTGGCGCCTGGGCTGCATCAAGGATGCAGTTGGCAAGAGTCAAACCGCCTGGGCCCCTCCCCTCGGCCAGGCGCGGACACCAACACGGCAGCTGCCTCGCGCCGTGACGCGGCCCCCCTGGTGCGCGGGGCAGGGCCCCACCTGGGGCGCCTGCATCCCGACCACCAGCGGCCGCCGCGCGCCCGCGCCCGCGCCCGCCGCCGCCTGGTGCGCCGCCAGCTGGTGCCGGCACCAGAAGAAGACGGGCAGGTAGTACCAGAACACGCGCAGCCTGCGTGGCACCTGCCCCATTCGGCACTGGCAGGGCACACGCAGCTCTCGCACAAGCGTCTGGCTTCAAACACAAACCCCCAAGGACTGCGCGTCCCAGCAGCTGCAGGCCGCCGAGCAGCGCGATATGCCTTTGCACACCCTTGAGTGAAGCCCGCAGAGCGTCTGCGCTGGGCACTGGCAGGTGGGGTTCAGCACCAGGAGCGCGGCATTGGCAAGGTGGGCCTGGGCGAGGGGGCGGCGCCTCTGCGCATCGTTGAGCTTCTCGGCGGCCGGGAAGCCCAGGCCGCGTATCAGGAAGTCGCCCAGGCGCTTCCACTCGCCCAGCTCCGCCTCCAGGGACTCGCGCGTGAGCCCAGTGGAGGCCACCAGCGGTCCCTTGCTGATATACTCTGCCCCACACGCGCACCAGTGAGCGGCTCGCCACCTCACCACGGAGTGCTCAGTGTTCAGAGTGCTTATCAACAGAGCTTTGGCGCTAGTTGTGTGGCTGTGTCTGGCTGTGTGGCTCACCTATGAGGTCGCGGTCGCTCGATAAGCCCGCCATCGCCACTGCCCCGTGACCGGCTGTATGCAGCAGGCGCCTACGTACACAGATTAGCTCGGAGAGAACGTGTTTCCTTATGTGTGGTGCTGCAGGCTTGAAGGTTCGAGCAATGCGCACAGAGCTGCGTCTGCATGCAAGCGAGCGGTGCGGCCCAAGCTCAGCTGCAGCGCTCAGGCGGACGCAGGGCCTGCAGACGTGACTTTGCATGTACAAGTGCACTCCCAAGTCGGATGCATGGCTGGTTACGGGCCTGTCGTCTCTTCATGAAAGGTGATCACCTGTACCCAGCATTCAGGTGGATAAAGTGCGTTTGAAATTGGGTGGCATTTTTTCCCAACATTGCTGCGCACCGACACCGATCTTCCCAGTCCTCTATTTTGGCGTATGTCCGACACAGCAGCAAGCTGGCCGCCGAACAAAAGCACCTCTGGTGGGGGGCTCATCGTGCCGCTATAAAGTGGTTGTTTTATCACAGATATAATCTCATGCAAAATGCATCATTCCGCCGCAACCACGCAAGTGGTCTTTTCATTACAACGGATGTGTTACTGCGGCTCCCATTGCGGGTGATGATGTGCTCTAAGAGCACTGCTCTCGCTCAAGACAGCTCAGCTCCGAGGGTAAGGGTGCCCAGAGACCAGGCTCGGCCGTGGGACCACACGGGCTCCTTCATCATGAGCAGCGGGCGACCTTGTCCTCCTGGTTTGGATGCC
>JAABUY010003451.1_pt1 | contig 17447 bp, 10 predicted proteins | sample 5560271 | NCBI WGS metagenome assembly JAABUY01 (sample SAMN10711886, study PRJNA513374) | rock metagenome | isolation source: Antarctica rocks | place: Antarctica: Victoria Land, University Valley
GCGGTTTGGTTAAAGCCGTTTTGGCATCGCCGTATAAAAAATGCCAGGTAAAAACAGCAAAAGCAGAAGGATCGGTAAACATCATATCGTCAACTTGTAAATGCTTATTGTTATAAGTGATTGCGCCACCCCCTTCCATATCAAAGCGGACAGCTTCCTTAATTTCCGGAAAATCATTTTTTAAAGCCGGGGCAAAAGGAGCGGAAGTGCCAGTCAAATCAAATTTTCCGCCGTCCCACTTGGCATGCTGCACTACGCGGTAAATCCGGTCGGCATTTTCATGGTAGCGATCAAAGCTCAACTCATCAACAACAAAAAGCGCGATCAGCCAGAAAGCGGCCAGTCCGATAGTTAAACCAGAAATATTGATCAGCGAAAAAACCTTGTTCTTTTGCAGGTTGCGGAAAGTGATTTTGATGTAGTTTTTAATCATTGTTTTTAGGCTTTTAGCTGTTGGCAATCAGCCTTCAGCTTCTTATATAGTTTAATAGTTGCTTTTAGCTTTCAGTAGTCAGCCTTCAGCTTTTGCAAAGTTTGCTCTTGCAATTTAGCCGACTGCTGATAGCTGATTGCTGAAAGCTTCATCCTCACTCACTCCTCAAACTCTTTACCGGGTTGGCCAATGCTGCTTTTATCGTTTGTATGGTAATCAGCAACATAGTTACCAATGTGAGCAAAGCGATAGCGATCATAAATGGATTTGCGGTGATGGTGATCCGATAAACATAATCGCTTAACCATTTTTGCATGATAAAAAAAGCAATCGGGCAGGCAACTAACCCTGCTATCAACACAATCCCTAAAAACTCTTTTAAAAACAGCAAGATAATCCCTGCAACCGAAGAGCCTAACACTTTTCTGATCCCAATTTCTTTTGTTCGCTTTTGGATGCTTTGTGCGGTCAATCCTAAAATTCCTAATAACACAATAACAATAGCCAGTGCTGTTGCCATGTAAGATGCTTTTTGCAATTGGATTTCTGTTTGATACACCTTTTTCAATGCATCATCCATAAAAACATATTCAAAAGGAGCATCAGGTAAAAGCGTTGACCACTTTTTTTGCAGGGTTTCCAAATCATGTTGCATATTGCCTGGCCTCAGCTTAAAAGAAAAATAACGATAAAAGTTAGAGAAGTTTACATTGATAAATGTTATGGGCTGAATCTGCTTTTGCATTGAGCCAAAATGAAAATCGCTGGTAACGCCACAAATAGTAAACAGGTTCTTGTTTCCCTGAATATATACTTGCTGTCCAATGGCTTTCTGTGGATCTATCCATCCCAACGCTTTTGCTTGTGTTTCGTTGATCACCACTTTTGCAGAATCTGCGGGCGTATAGACATCGGTAAAAAAGCTACCTGCTTTTAATGGAATGCCATAAGTAGAAGCATACTGATTGTCTGTTCCCATTCCCTGAGAACTGATAGCCTGTGTAGAATCTGAACTTTGTTTATACACTTGAATTGGGCCGCCATTCTTGCCATCGGGAATTTCGTACGAAAGTGTTACACTACTTACTTCGGGCATTTGTGCCAACTGGTAACGTATCTGCTCCATCTTCTGTACGCCGTTGCGCGACCAATCCCGTGGAACAGAAGCATAAACCACATAATCTTTATTGTACCCCAAATTCTTGCTAAAAAACAGTTTGACTTGCTGAGAGATTACAAGCGTACCAACAAAAACCACCACCGCAATTCCAAATTGAAAAGCGACTAATGATTTACGCATGAAAACACTTTCTTTGATCGAGCTGACTTTCCCTTTTAAAGAATCAACTGATTTTAAAGAAGACAGAACAAAAGCAGGATAAACGCCAGCCATCAAACCGACAAAAATTGCCAGGAAAAAAGGTATCAGGAAAAAGTAAACCGGGAAGGCAAAGAGGCTTAGAATTTCTTTCCCCAAGACATCACTAAAAAGTGGCCTTGCAATTGTATAAATTAATAGGGCAAAAACAGTAGCCATTATCACCAGCAGCGTTGATTCGATCAGGAACTGCCATATCAATTGCTTCTTCATCCCGCCTAAAACTTTACGGATGCCCATTTCCTTCATCCGTGTAGAAGACTGGCTGATACACATATTAATGAAATTGACCACTGCCATCAACAAAATGAAAATCGCAATGGAAGAAAGCGTGTACAACATCTTTTTGATCACACCATTATTGGCCGACAAGTAATAAGTATTTAAAGGAACCAGATAAGGCGTTAAGTTTTGTTGAATTTGAACTACCGTATTCTTTTTGAGCAGGTCTCGCATTGGTTTTTCTAAATCGCTTGGTTTTACTCCGGGCTGCAATTCAAGATAGCCAACCAAACCTGTATTGTTCCAACCTTCTTCAGTTCTGCCCATAAATTTACCTGCACTTAAAGGAAGAAAAAAATCATTGTTGTTGTTATCATTTAGATTAATGACTGAGTTTTGATATGCTTTGTTTAGCACACCAGAAATGGTAAAGCCATGTTTAGACCTGGAGAAATTTTCGATAGTGATGGTTTGTCCGACCACATCCGTTTTTCCAAAATATTTAATCGCCATTCGTTCTGTGATCACTACGGAAAAAGGATCGTTAAAAGCAGTTTTTACATTGCCCTTTAATAAACTAAACCCGTACATATACAAAATCGTGCTGTCTCCAACTTGTATGTTTTCGCGAAAATGTTTTTCGCCTTTTGAGACGTTTGAAGTAATACCATCCCAATGGTAATAATTGGCCACTAAGTTTGGATATTCCGTTTTTAAAGCTTTGGGTAATTCTGCAATTGTAGTAATTTCAAAACCCATGTTCGGGTCTTTCCATTTGCTTTGTAGAATGTATTGCCGGTCGGCATTCTTCAATTGGTGGTTTACTTGTAGCTCGCCCCAAACATAAGCGCCAATCAACAGGGTAAATGCAATGCCGGTTGATAAACCGATGATGTTAACCAGCGAAAAAACATGGTTTTTAACGATGTTCCTCCAGGCAATTTTGATGTAGTTTTTAAGCATGATTCTAAGTTAAGAGCGACGTAAATTTTTCAGCATTTTATCAAATCGTACCCAATAAATGTGGCAATCTTTCTCACTGGTCCCCTGTGTGTAAAAAAGATATTTATGATCAGGTGTTACATATTGTCCCCAACGGTGTGCAGTTCCGTTATTGACCAAAGGGCCCAAGCTTTTGGGGTTGCTCCAGGTTTTGTCAGGTTTTTTAAAGCTGATATACAATTCGCATTCATAGTCGTTGGTTTCTTTTGTACTGATAATGATATAAGATTCATCTTTTGCAATAAAGAAATCGCCGTCAAAGCCAGGCGTGTTTAGCGGACTTCCAAGACTCTTAATCGTAGTATCCTTACCGGAGATTGTAAATTCACAGAAATCGTAGGTTTTAAAATCTTTAACATCGCCCTGATTGGCGTTGCTCCCAACATACATTCTACCGCTTTGCGTAGGCATAAAATCATACATGCCATAATCCCTTTTTAAGTAAAGCGAAGGGGCACTCCAGCCACTATTGATTCTCTTTGATTGCCACACCGTACCGCTTATGCCTCCGCCAATAAAATACAAAGTTTGATCGTCGGGTGAAAATGAAGGGGCATAATAACTTTCGTTCAATACTAAAGGCCCGAGCCATTTTTTATCCGTGTATTTAAAATATTTAATTTTTGCACCTTTTGAATCAAACCAATGCTGCGCAAAGCAATAATAAAATTCTGTGCCATCAGCAGAAAAAGCAATCCTGTCCAACGCAATGCCATTGTCGGCAAGCAGGCCAGGCGCAAATATTTTTGGTTTATCAGATGGAGGAGTTTGACCAAGATAAGCTGCTTTACTATTCCAAAAATCAGCTTGTGCAAACACAGTGTTGCTAAAACTTAACCACGCAATAAACAAAATGAGTGATCTTTTCATAAACAATAATTTAAGTTTTTAATGCTCATCATCATAGGTTTACTCAACCTTCAAACTCTTTACGGGATTGGCCAATGCTGCTTTTACCGCCTGAAAACTGACAGTGGCCAAAGCGATGAATAAAACCAGTAATCCCGCTGCGCCGAACATCCACCAACTTATGTTGATGCGGTACGCAAATGTTTCCAGCCATTTATGCATCGCCCACCAGGCTATGGGTGTGATGATTAAAAAGGACAGTAGCACTAAGTAAATAAATTCTTTGCCTACCAAGGTTGCAAGATGCCCGACAGTTGCGCCCAAAACTTTGCGGATACCAATTTCTTTGGTGCGTTGCTTGGTAAAAAATGCCGTTAAAGCAAATAAACCCACAACAGAAATTAAAATGGCAATTGCAGCAAAAAAAACAATGATCTTTTGCAGCCTTACATAAGATAGGAACAACTGCTGGAAATTGTCATCCAAAAAAGAATAACGGATAGGAAAATCAGGTTCTATATTTTTCCAGGCCTGTTCAATAGCTGCAACAGTTTGTTGTGTATGGTTGCTGTTCAACTTCACTAAAATTGCGCCGCCTGATTGAAACATGCAGGCTTTGTTTCCAATGGTATATACAACAGGTTGCACGGCTGTTTCAAATCCGTGTACGTTAAAATCTTTTACAACACCAACTATCCGTAAAGGCACACTATCGCAATACGGAAAAGAAATGGTTTTGCCAATTGGGTCAGCTACATTCATGGTTCGTACAGCCGTTTCATTGATAATTGCTGTACGTGTATTTTGATCAGAATAATCATCGGTAAACAACCGGCCATGTACCAAACCAACTTGTAAAGTTTTAAAATAATCCGTGCTTATTTTTACAGAAGCCATCCGGTATTCTTTTCCCGCATATTTATAATTTATGGTGGCGGTGTCTAAATTTTTATCGCCCGGTACATTAATGGTTTTGGCCACATGGGTTACTCCCGATATAGAAAGCAACATATTTCTCACCGCATCAAAATTTTTGTCCCTCGTTTTTTGGGTTGATTCAATCCGCAGCACCTGCGCTTCAGAAAAGCCCTTGTCTTTGGTTTGCATATAATGCATCTGGTTGCCAATAACCAGTGTGGCAATAATAAAAAAAGCGGAGACCATAAATTGTACTACGATCAAACTATTCCGAAACAGCCTTCCTTTTTTTCCTGCGGAGTAATCGCCTTTTAAAACTTTCGTGGTGTTAAATTTGGAAAGGAATAAAGATGGATACAAGCCTGAAAACAATGTAACAAGCAATAAACAAATTGCAATTTGAGCAATAAGAGATGCTGTATGGCCCTGTTGCCAGAAGCCCAGGTTAATGTTAAACGACCGGTTAAGATAGGGCAGGGCAACAAATACCACCAATGCCGCTATAGATAAACTGATCAGGCATTGTAAAGCTGTTTCCGACATAAATTGAAAGATCAACTGCCTGCGGTCGGAACCTAATACTTTGCGTACACCCACTTCTTTTGCACGTCCGATTGATTTTGCGATAGTGAGGTTGCTGAAATTAATGGCACCGGCCAGCAGCAATAAAACTGCCAATATCAGCAGTATGGAAACTGTTTTAAAATTACTGCTGCCGTGTTTTGGAAAGTTATGGATATCGGGGACGGCATCTATAAAAAGAGCTTGTTTCTGACCTGACTGTTTATACTGTTCAAACGATGAATTGTCTTTTTTCAAACGTTCTTTATAATACAACCTGTTGATGTCATCTTCAATCTTTGCTTCGGCAACCGGCTGTTTTAGTTTGATATAAGTTTGATAAGAATAGTTTTCCCAAAAAGTCTTATTTTGTTTTTCAGATGCGTCGTGCATTAGCATTTGTATGTTCAAATGCGATGGGGTTTTCGGCAGTTGCATTACACCTGTTACTATACAATCAACAGCATTATATACCTTTAAAGGTTTACCCATCGGATCGGCATCCCCAAACAATTTACGGCTTAGTTCTTCACTTAAAACAACAGCGTTAGGCTGATTAAGCGCAGTAGCGGTGTTACCTTTGACCAACTTATAAGGGAAAACTTTGAGAAAAGATGAATCCACCATTGCAATACCTTTCTGGTAAATTTTTTTATCATTGGCAGCAAGCAGTGTTTCAAAATCCCCGCCAGGCTGAACAGAGGTGGCAGCTTCTGCAACGGGATAATTTTCCGCTAAAAAAGAGGATAGCGGGGCAGGGGTTGTCGGCAGAATATCAGCTTCTTTGCGGAGGGAAACTTTAAATATTTTTTTTAATTCCGGGTTCCATTGATCATAGCTCAATTCATAATTGAGGTATAACAAGATGATGATGAAACTTGCTAAACCAGCAGCCAGTCCAAGAATATTGATGGAACTGTAAACTTTACTTTTTACAAGGTTCCGCCAGGCGATTTTGAAATAGTTCTTAATCATATTTTTTAGTTTTTAGCTGTCGGCAATCAGCTGTCAGCTTCCTTTATAGTTTATTATTTTGATAAGAGGTTTGAGGTTACAGGTTTCCAACTTGCAAATCGCTGATACCTGAAAGCTGATTGCTGACAGCTTTTATTCATTCCTCAAACTTTTCACCGGATTGGCCAATGCTGCTTTTATGCCATTATAACTTACCGTAACAACAGCAATAGCAATTGCCGCTAATGCTGCTATGGCAAACATCCACCAGGAGAGTTGAATGTGATAATCCATAAACCCCAAAACTTTTTGCATGGCTAAACCAGTAACAGGGGCTGCAATTATAAACGCAATAAATACAGGCTTTAAAAAGTCTTTTGATAAAGTCAGCCACAGGCTGCCCACACTTGCGCCCAATACTTTGCGGATACTGATCTCTTTACTGCGGCGTTCGGCCAAGAAAGCCGACAAACCAAATAAACCAAGACAGGAAATAAAAATAGCCATACCGCTAAAGAGGTTCGACATTTGCCTCAATGAATCGAATTCTTTAAAGTTTTTTTGGTATTCTTCTTTGGTGAATTCAAATTCAAAAGGAAAATCAGGACTTGTCTTTTTAACAACTTTTTCAATTTGAGCTACACCTTCCCGCCATTTTTCATCATTGTTCAAGCGTACAAAAAAATGGTTCAAATTATGCTTGCTTAGATAAACAACCATTGGTTCCGGAGAGGCAAAAGGATGATTGTAAACGAAATCTTTGATCACACCGATAACTGTATTTTTCCCAAGTTTGGTTCCAACAATGGGTTCTTTGAGCCCCATTCTTTTTGCAGCAGCCTGGTTGATCAGGCAAGCGGAAGTATCGGTGCCAAAACTGGTGCTGAAATCCCGGCTTGCTGCCAATTGAAACCCTGCTGTTTTTATCCAGTCATACCCAACATTGGTAGCGGTAATATAAAAATCCTGATCGGGTGTTTTCCCCGGCCAATCAAGTCCGTTAAAAGCCCCTCCAAATCTTACAAGGTTATCCGTACCTGCCGATACGTTTTTTACCCCCGGAATTTGTAATAACTCGTTTTTTACAATGCCATACTTACTGCTGAGGTCGCTATTGGCCTTTATATCAATTAGCCTGTTGGCATCATAGCCCACCGGCCTTTGCTCCAGATAATCAATTTGTTTAGCAATAACAATGGTAGCGATAATGAGGAAAATAGAAATAACAAACTGGAATGTTACCAAACTTTTTCTTAAAAGACTGCCTCCTTTGTCTCTGTTCGTCATTTTTTTTAATACCTCAATCGGTTTAAAACGACTCAGGTAAAAGGCCGGGTAGCTGCCTGCCACCAAACCGGTGACTAAACCCAATATAAGTAACAAGATCCATAGTTGCCAGTTCTCAAAATCGGGCGTAAAGTTTGTTCCTGAAAGTTGTAAAAAACCCGGCAACGCTAAAACAGCAAGTAAAACACCCAACATCAATGCGAGGAACGAAAGAAATAAGGCTTCGCCAAGAAACTGAAAGATGATCCGTTTTCTTGAAGCCCCAAGCACTTTCCGAACACCAACTTCGCGGGCACGTTGTTCGGATCGTGCTGTTGCCAAGTTCATAAAGTTGATACAGGCAATCAGCAAAACAAATCCTGCTATTGTACTCAGGAGCATGATAATATTTATGATACCACCGCTGGGTTTGCCATTTTTAAATTGGTCATACAGCCTTAAAGCTGAAAACGGGTAAGCAAACAGGTCTATGTTCTTTTCAGCTTGTTTTCTTAGAAATAAATTTTTCAGTTTGTTATTTAAAGCTGCAAGTTTTACGCCGGGCTTAACTTGGATCCAAGTTTGTATCCTGTCGTCATCCCATTTTTTCAGCCAATCGTTTTTACTTTCAAAAAACATAAACGGAATTGCCATATCAAACTGATTGGTGCTGTTTTGCGGCACATCACGAACAACAGCCGCAACATTTACTGCATCTGTATTATTCAGCATCAAAATTTTGCCGATGACATCGGTTGTGCCAAATATTTTTTTCGCAGTGGCTTCTGTTAGCACTATCGAATTCGGTTGTTTCAACGCATTTGCAGGATTCCCTCTTATTACAGGAAAGCTCATTATCTTAAAAAAGTCCGCATCTGTATAAATAGAATTTGTATAGATGGTTTTATCGCCATACCGGATCAGATCACTTTCCTGGCAGGTACGGGCAGCATATTTTATTTCCGGTATTTCATTTAATACACTTGTAGCTAAAGGTCCTGGTGTTGTGTTACCAGTTTTAATATCCCCGTTCATGTTCTGGTTTTTCATCAGCAAATAAGTATCGGCCAGGTTAGTATTGAATTTATCATAACTAACCTCATTTACTATTTCCAGCATAATTATGATACCAGTAGCCAGCCCTACGGCTAACCCACCAATATTTATAATGGAAGAAACCTTGTTTTTTAACAAGTTTCTGAACGTAAGACGGAAATAGTTTTTAAACATAATATTTGGTTTTTAGCTGTCGGCAATCGGCTTTCAGCTTTTTGTATAGTTTGTTATTTTCGTTTGAAGTAGGAGACATTGCAAATCACTGATTGCTGAAAGCTGATTGCTAAAAGCCTTCTTCTCACTCGCTCCTCAAACTTTTTACCGGATTAGCCAATGCTGCTTTTATCGCCTGAAAACTGACGGTGCATAAAGTAATAAGCATGATAGAAATTCCCGCAATCAGAAAGACATTTATGCCGATGGAAGTGCGGTAAGCAAAACCTTTGAGCCATTGGTTCATGGCTAACCACGAAAGCGGAAAAGCAATTACAACGGCGATCAATACTAATTTTAAAAAATCCTTTGATAAAAGCAGTACTACACTACCTGCACTTGCCCCTAAAACTTTGCGTACGCCAATTTCTTTAATACTCATTTCGGCGGTAAAGGCAGCTAAGCCAAAAAGGCCAAGGCAGGAAATAAGTAGGGATAAACCTGTAAAATACCTTGATAAAACCGAAACCTGCCTTTCAGATGAATATAGAGCCTGATAATCCTGATCCAAAAACTTATAATGAAAAGTAAGACCGGAATTAAACTTTTTATAAAGACCTTCTAAACTAACAAGAGCTACTTTTTCCTCTCCTTTTTTAATTTTTACTACTATAGTCGATGCTCCATCATTTTCAATCCTGAATTTAATTGGTTCTATTTTCTCATGAAGTGATTGAATGTGAAAGTTCTTTACTACTCCAATAATTTCAACGTCGTTTCCTGGTGCTTTAATCACTATTCCAATAGGATTTTTTAGTCCCATTGCTTCGACAGCCGCTTCATTTAAAATTATTTGATTATTGTTTAGGCCAAAGCTTTTAGAAAAGGATCTTCCTTGCTTTATTTTTATCCCCAGCGTTTCAAGCAACCCAAAATTTACCCCAAACGAATGCACGGAAATCCTCTTGCCATTCCAATCAATACCTCCTTTTCCGCCAAACTCATCGCCAATCAGATTTCCAGCCATACCAGAGGCTATTTCAATACTTGAAAGCTTTTGTATTTCATTAAGAAAAGCCTCCGAAACTTTGCCTTCTGATTCAAAATATACCACATTGTTTTTGTCAAAACCCAGGTTCTTATTTTGTATATAATTAATCTGTTTATGCAGTACAAAAACAGAAACTATAAAAATAAATGACAAACTAAATTGAAAAACTACCAATCCTTTTCTGATAAATCCTTCTGATCTTGAATTACTAAGCCTTCCTTTTAATATCATTGCCGTTTTAAACCCTGATAGATAAAAAGCAGGGTAGCTTCCGGATAAAAGCCCGGTAAATATTATAATTCCGAGAACCGCTAAACAAATTTCAATGCTAAAATGAAAATGAAGGTCTTTTTGTGTGATCTCATTAAATTGTGGTAATAAAAGGATAACAACGATAACAGCAGCTACTAAGGATAGAAAACTCATTAAAAGAGATTCTCCCAGATATTGCAAAATCAATACTTTTCTTACAACACCGAATATTTTTTTTATTCCTATCTCTTTTGCTCTTCTTGCAGCCTGGGCAGTGGATAGGTTCATGAAATTTATAGATGAAATAACAAGTATGAATAGTGCAATCAATGAAAAAAGCTTTACATACTCAATCCTTCCACCTGCCTCTTTCCCATTTTGATATTTGCTGTAGAGATAATTGTCAGAAAACCGTTTGAGAAAAAAACTTCTGTTTTTATCCTTACTTTTTCCTTGTATGTACTGGGTTAACTTGTCATTAAAACGGTCAATGTTTGTTCCTTTTTTTACTGTTAAATAAGTACAGAATGGCTCTTGACTCCAAGTAGGTTCCATTTGCATAATGGTTTTAAGGTCATCAAAGGATAAAACAAAATCAAAATGCTCAGAACTATTAACAGGCACATCTTTAAACATGCCGGTAACTACGCATTCTCTTTTGATTCCAGCCACATCATAGGTAATCGTTTTTCCAATAAGATTATCAGTCGATCCAAACAAACTTTGAGCCTGACTTTGAGAAAGGACAATGGCTTTTTTGTTTGACAGCACATTTGATCCATTGCCTTGAATAAGATGATAAGAGAATATTTTAAAAAAGTCTTTACTCGCAAATTTTCCAACTCCTTTAACTCTTTTGTCATTACTTGACAATGTAAATGCGGGCAAAAACAAATTGGGCGAAGCAGTAGCAACATATTCTACTTCAGGCATTTCTAGTGCGAGGGCCTCCGATAAGGTATGCGGAGTCTCTTTACCGGTCTCAATTCCCTTTTCCCTTTTACTGTTAGCCATTACTTGGTAAAGCCTGCCGTCATTCTCATGGTATTTATCAAAGCTTAGTTCATCATTTACCCATAGGTAAATCATCAGAACGCACACTAGTCCGCAGGAGAGACCGATAAGGTTTATGAAGAAGGTACTTTTGTGCCTTTTCAAATTTCTGTAAATGATAAGTAGATGGTGCTTGATCATATTATATTAAAATTTAACTGTCAGCAATCAGTTTTCAGCTTCCGTGATGATTTATTATATAATTTGCATTAAAACTGGATTTGCTGTCAGCTTGTAGATGATAGCTTCTTCCTCACTCACTTCTCAAACTTTTTACCGGATTGGCCAATGCTGCTTTTACCGCCTGAAAACTAACGGTGGCCAAAGCAATCACCAAAGCAATCAGCGTAGCTAAAGCAAAAATCCACCAGCTAATTTCGATGCGATAAGCAAAACTTTGCAGCCAGTTGTGCATCACCCAGTACGCAACCGGAAAAGCTAAGATGCTGGCCAGCAAAACCAGTTTGATAAAATCTTTGGAAAGTAAAACTACAATCCCGGCGATGCTCGAACCTAAAACTTTGCGGATGCCCACTTCTTTAGTGCGTTGAACCATCGTCATCATGGCCATGGCCAGCAGGCCGATGCAGGAAATGAGGATGGCAATAATGGCCGAACCGATAAAAATGTTAGCCAGCCGTTTTTCACTTCTGTACTGGCGCTCGGTATTTTCGTTTAGCCACGAACCGTTAAATTCGGTGTTCGGGAAAACCTGGTGCCATTGTGTTTTTAGATGGTTAAAAGAAGCATTCAGGCCAACTGGTTTTATCCGTACAAAAACATATTCCTGCCGGTTTCTTTGTTTAATGCTAAGCGATAAAGGTTCTACTTCTTCATGCAGGGATTTGAAATTGTAATCTTTCACCACACCAATTACCTGCATGGGCGGTTTCCCTTCTTCAAATGGTAAAAAAGTACCAACCGGGTTTTTACTGCCGATTTGTGCCGCCATCTTTTCGTTTATGATGACCGAATTGCTATCAGTTGCAAAATCCCGCGAAAAATCCCGGCCGGACAACAAGCGGATGCCAAGTGTTTTCAAATAATCATAGTCAATTAGCTGCACGTGGCTTCTCAATTCATGGCCGTTATAAATAAAACCGGTAATGGAAGTAGTAGTAGTGCCATCATTCCCCAAACCTAAATTACTATGCGAACCGGTGATACTTTCCACTTCTGGCGAGCCTTGTAATTTCTGGCGCAAAATATCCAAAGCGTTGGTACCCGAAAGGTTGCCCAGCGGAATACTGATCACCTCGCTGCGGTTGTAGCCCAGCGGCCGGTTCTGCATGTACTGCATTTGCTGCCAGGTAACAAGCGTGCAGATAATCAGCAAAGTAGAAAGTGCAAATTGCGTAACCAATAAAATGTTGCGCACTCGGCCGGGTTTTCGGGTATTTACCGTCCCTTTTAAAACTAAAACTGTTTTGTAGCGGAGCATCAGCCAGGCAGGATAAAAACCCGCAATAACCGTTATCAACAAAAAGGTGCTAAAAAAAGCAAGCAACGAACCCGGTTGCAACAGCATTTTTAAATGGATATGGTTTTTAAAATTTTGTGCAAATACGGGCAGGATGAGCGACGAGATGAACAAACCAAAGCCAAAAGCAATCAAACAAACCAAAGCCGTTTCTACCCAAAACTGAACCAGCAAAGCCCATTTTCCGGCACCTAAAGTTTTGCGCACACCAATTTCGCGGGCACGGTTAAAAGCACGGGCAATGTTGAGGTTGATAAAATTGATACAGGCAATCAGCAAAATAAAAATACCGATGGCCAGCAAGGCAATTACATAAACCCTGGAAATCTGGCTGCCTTCCAGTCCGGTCAGTTCATTATTGAAATGAGTTTTTGCAAACGGAGTTAAGTTTACCGTAAACACACTTCCGTTTGCATCAGGCTTGGCACCATCACGGATAATATTGCTGATGTCTTCCTTAAAGTGGTTTTTAGCGAAAGGGATTAAGCGTTTTTCAAACAAAGTTGGGTTGGTACCTGCATTTAACTGAACATAAGTAACGTGGTTTTCTACATCCCATTTATCCATGTTTTGCTGATAGTTTAAGTAGTTTTCAAAACGCATCAAAACATCAAAGTTTAGGCTGGAATTATCGGGGAAATCCTGCGCCACGCCGCCAACCACGAAACTTTGGTTTTGATTGTACAGGTTTACTTCTACTGTTTTGCCAACCGGGTTTTCTTTTCCGAAGATCGCTTTGGCAACATATTGGGTAATCACGATGCTGTGCAGATCATGCAATGCTGTTTTTACCGATCCTTTTTCCAGGGGAAAAGTAAATATCCGCAGGAAATCCTCATCTACAAATTTGATCGACTTCATAATCTTCTTCGTTTTGTAGCTGATTTCTGCATGGCCGTTGCCTAACCTCGAAATATATTGCACATCCGGGTATTCGGCTTTCATGGCAGGCGTAAGGGGCGAAGGCATTGCAGTGCCGCGTTCTATGCCTTTTGCCCGGTTTTGTGTCAGGTAAACCTGATAAATATCCGGCAGGTTTTTATGAAAACGATCAAAAGAAAACTCATAATCCACCGTCAGAAACAGCAAAATGCAGCAGGCAACAGCCACGCTTAAACCAACAATGTTAATGAGATTGAAAACTTTGCCCTTCAGCAGGTTGCGCCAGGCGATTTTTAAGTTGTTTTTGAACATGGGATTTTGAGTTTTCTTTTGATTGTAATAAGCTTCTTTTATCGAATAGAATTTGGTATCAGCATCAGTAAATTATTGATAATTAAATATTTACTTTACATGCAGCGAATCTGTAACCCGTTTAACCAATACCTCTTTTTGCTGCCTGCTCAAACCTGCAACGGCATAAGTATGATCATAATTAACTTCCTTTCCGGCTTGATTGCTGTTGATGATAAGATGCAAAGTTTTGCCGTCGTCTTTTACACTTTGTGTGATAGCAGATGTGGAAGTATTGGTTTTAGGTGAAGCCAAAGCTGTCGTCATAACATGCGGCGCAGGAGGTGGTGGTGGTTGAGAAACGCCCAACGAATCAGTTATTTTTTTGATCAAAGCGTCTTTTTGCTGCTTGTTCATCCCTTGAACGTGGAAAGAATGATTGTAGTTGATCTCCTTTCCGCCTTTGCTGCTGTTGATGGTGAGATAAAGGTTTTTACCGTCGTTGTCTTTGACTATTACTTTGGTTTCTGATTTCGAAGTAGTTGTCCGGCTTTGAGCCGATGCACACAAAGAAAAGGTTGATAAAAGAAGTATGGCTAATGTTTTCATGGAGATGGTTTTTACTAATCCTGTATCAAATCTGTGCCGTTCAACTAAAAAACTGTTTTATAGATACTTACAATAGTTTCCACTGTTTCATCCGTTCGGAAACGATACAATTAATGTACTGTTACGATACAAGTTTTTAGGTGGTAAAAGAAGTATGGGCATCAGGCTTTTAGCAGTCAGCGATCGGCTTTCAGCATTTGTATAGTTGGAAAGTGTTTTGTTGAAATTTTTGCTAATTTTAATTATAATAAAATTCCAATGTTGACAACAATCAAAGGCATATACGACAATGGAAAAATTGTCTTAGACGAAATACCGGCAATCAAAAACAAGGGAAAGGTTGTAGTTACATTTTTGGAAGAAATTGAAACTTTGTCCCAAAAATGCCGCTTAGGAAGTTTAAAAGGTAAAGTTGGTATTCCTGATGATTTCAATAATCATTGAACAACTTAAAGGATTACCTGTATTGAAGAAATTATCAAGCCTTAATTTTTGTAAATTTGGTTTATAAATGTAATCGTTAAAAATGGAACGGATTGTTATTGAAGTTGAGGATGCTACGGCAAAAAAGTGGAAAGAAGTATCTCCCGGAATCAAAAGCCAGCTTGAGAAGATTTTTGAAAAACAAATTAATATGTTGACTGAAAGCATCAAAAAAGCAGAATTCAAATCTTTGCTGGATAAAGTCAGTGATGAAGCTGCTAAAAACGGACTTACCGAAGAAATTTTGCAACAACTGCTGAATGAAGAATAATGTTTTTGTAATTGATACAAATATCCTTGTTAGTGCTTTTCTATTCAAACATTCCAATATTAGAAAAACTTTTGACCATATCATCGAAACAGGGAAAATTGCTGCAAGCATCGAAACTTTTAATGAACTTCGAGAAGTACTTTTGCGCCCTAAATTTGATAAGTATGTTTCTTCAGAAAGTAAACTGTCCATTATAAAGGAGTTTGAAGGGCTTTCAGTTTTATTTAAAATATCAGAATCAATACAAACTTGCCGGGACCCTAAGGACAACAAGTTTCTCGAATTGGCCATTTCTGCAAATGCCTCTTGTATCATCACCGGCGATAAAGACCTCCTTGTCCTACACCCGTTTCGTGGCATCCCCATTCTAAATGCTGTTGATTTTTTGTTAAGCTTTTAGCTGTCAGCAATCAGCATTCAGCTTCCTTAATAGTTTGTTATTTTGGTGAATTTCAGACCCGAACTTTTAGGTATAAGCCTTGCAAATCATTGATTGCTGACAGCCTGTTCTCATTCACTTCTCAAACTCTTCACCGGATTGGCCAATGCTGCTTTTACCAACTAATTTTTAGCCCCACCTAACCTTCCCAAAAGGGAGGAAGCAATTTTTACACTTTAATTATCCGCCATGCAAAAGCCCTCTCCCCTGGAGAGGGTTTGGGTGAGGCTCTCACTCACTCCTCAAACTCTTCACCGGATTGGCCAATGCTGCTTTTACCGACTGAAAACTGATGGTAACCAAAGCAATCAAAATAGCTGAAGTACCGGCTACTGCAAAAATCCACCAACTGATTTCAATTCGGTAAGCAAAGTTTTGCAGCCAGTGGTGCATAAGTAACCAGGCAAAAGGCGAACTGACGAGAACTGCCACCGCAATCAGTTTTACAAAATCTTTGGATATTAACGTAACAATACTGCTTACAGTGGCGCCAAGTACTTTCCGGATCCCGATCTCTTTGGTGCGTTGTACCGTCATCAATGAAATTAGCCCTAAAAGTCCCAGACAACTGATTAAAATAGCCACCATTGTTCCAACAGTAATCAGCTTGCCAATCATTTCTTCTTTCTGGTAAAAAGCTGCTAATTGCTCGTCCAAAAAATGATATTCGAACGCATTTTGCGGAAAGGTCTGTTTCCATTTTTGCTGGATTATTTCGATAGAACGCTGTTGCTGCGCTCCGGCAATCTTTACCGCCGCAAACTCATAATATGCTGGTTTTGGCGTTATTAATGCTGGCGCAATCGACGTATTTAAGGGTTGGATATTAAAATCTTTTACCACGCCAACTATCGTCCCAACTTCATCACTAAATTCTCCGGCGGTCAGCTTGTGCCCTATTGCTTGTTCCGGCGTTTTAATGTTTAGCTTTTGAAGCACCTGCTGATTAATGATATAGCTGTTGGAATCCGAAGGATAAAGATTACGGCCAGCCAATAATTTTAAACCAAATGTTTTGATATAATCCTGATCTCCAACAATACTGCTTACAGTAAATTTCTCCCATTCCCGGCCATCGTAGCGAATGCTGCCTCCTGGTTGCGTAAAGGCAGAAGGTGGTTTATAACAAAAAGTAAGGCTTTTAATGCCCGCATAATTGCTCAACTGATTGCGGAAATAAGTAAGTTTTGCCGGCGAATGATCCGGAACGGACACCATAATTATGGCATCTTTGTTAAAGCCCAAATCGGCATTTTTAAGGAATGAAACCTGTAAAATAATGATGACCGTACAAATGATCAGCGTTTGGGCGATGATATTTTGAACAACGATCAAAACCTGACGTGACATTTTAGAGGAAGAATTATTGCTGCCGATGTTATTTTTCAAAGCATCCACCGGTTTAAAATTGCTTAATATCACCGCCGGATAAAAGCCTGCCGAAAACACAATGACCACCAGCAGCGCAGCCAGAAACAGCAAAGCGTTACTGTTGACAGCTAATTGCAATTGCAGCCAGTTATTTAAGGTGGGTAAAAACAGTATGGTGGCCAGCAAAGCAATCAAAGCAGCCGTTAAAGCAACATAAGTGGTTTCGGTAATGAATTGCCAGAAAATGGCTTTCCGGCTGCTGCCCAAAACTTTCCGCGTGGCTATTTCTTTTGCCCGGGTTAAACTTTGGGCTGTGGCCATGTTTACAAAATTGACACAGGCAATAAGGATTAATGCGAAGCCAACCAGAGCCAATATCAATAATAATGGTTTAGAAATTTTACCGCTGTAACGGCTGTCAAAATGAACTTCTTCCAGTGGTTGTAAATGGAAGTCCAGATAGGAAAAATATT
>JAABUY010003453.1_pt1 | contig 17444 bp, 22 predicted proteins | sample 5560271 | NCBI WGS metagenome assembly JAABUY01 (sample SAMN10711886, study PRJNA513374) | rock metagenome | isolation source: Antarctica rocks | place: Antarctica: Victoria Land, University Valley
TGCACGGGCGCGAGTGTGCTCGCGGTGCCCTGCGGCGCGCGCCGCGCAGCGGCTCGAGCGCCCGCCGTCCTCCCGGCTGCCGACATGCTGTAACCTGCCCCCTGCTTGGGGCAGCCGGCGGGCCTGCCTGCATATGACCATCTGACGTCCTTGCAATACCCACCTTGTCCATAGGATTTCACCTAAGTGTCTCCTTGTTTCTAGACAGAGAGGCTCGCTGTTTACGCAAATTTTGATCAAAGGCTCGGTTCCGCTGTCGGTCGCAATTGGGGTGCGCTTGTGCATGGTGCCGGTGCGGGCGCCGAGCGCGGCGGCGCGCGCGCGCAGGTCAAGGGCGACCTGGCCAAGCTGCAGCTGACCTCGCCGGTGTGCACCAAGGAGGGCGAGAAGGTCGCGCTGAGCCGGCGCGTGGAGAAGCACTGGCGCCTGATCGGCTGGGGCATGATCCAGAAGGGCGCCGTGCTCAAGACGGACGCGCCGGCCGGCAAGGCGTAGCCGCTGCCGGCCGCGGCGGGCTTGGCACGCGCTGCGGCGTGGGCCGTGGGGCGCGGCGGGGCGTCCAGCGGTGCTTGGGTTGCCAGCGGGCCGCACCCGGCGGGAGCAGTCCTGCTCATGCTTTTAGGGCAGGTACTGAGAGACCAACGCGGATAGAGCTGGTTTAATTTCTGGAACAAGTCACGCGGCGCCTGGAACCCTCCCTGCGCACAAGCCAAGAGCAAAAGCGCCTGAGTTGCACACTGTAGAAGCAGCAAGAGCGTTGCCGCGCAACAGCACCCATTTGTGCTTGTGTGGCGGTTGGCCAGGATCAGTGTCAGCAGTCCTAGTCATGCTGTTAGGGCAGCCAGGTAGAGAGCAACGGAAAACGATGTCTCGACACAATCTGAGCATGCCATGCGGGGCTTGAAACCCTTCCTGCACTCGAGTCAAAGTCTCGGTACGCCAGCTACGCGCTGGCCCCTGCACAAGGGCAGGAGGAGGCCGGGCCGCTCCACCTGGCGCCCGCCGTGCGCGATGGAGTCGCCGTTCCGGAAACACTCGCACGGCTGCTCAACCCCCGAGTCAGAGTGCGACGTCCCGGTGCCCGGCGTGAAGACCACGCCCGTGAACGCGTCCCCAGTGCGCCCCCTTTTGGCGGGTTTGCGCGGTGCTGATACTGGCGGCGCGCCCGCCCCCACTGCGAAACCCCGGCGGTGACGCTGCGGCCTGCGCGCGCAGGATGTCCTGGATGGCGCGGGCCGGGCGCCGCCGCGCAGCGCGGCGCGGTACTTCAGCTCGCTGCAGCGCAGCATGCGGCGGTCGCTGTCGCGCGTGTTCTCGGTGGGCGACGTGCCGCCCGTGCGGCTGCGCGCGCTGCGCATCTCCGCGGCCGACCTCACCGAGCTGGTCGTCAAGAAGCCGCGCGCGCCCAGCCAGTGGCAGCGGGCGCTCGCCGTGCGCGCCCGCCGGCGCTTAAATGCGGGGGCGCCCCGTCGAGGCAGCGGACTGTGCCGGGGAGAAGCTGTCAAGGGGGGCGGCGGGTCTGCAGCTGCCGCGCGCGGGGCCTGCGGGGCCGGCGCGGCGCCTAGTTGCATGCCCAGCTGGAACGCTGCCGGCTCGCGCGCAGCGGGGACCGCCGGCCCTGCGCGGCTGCCTCCGGGCGGACAGGTTGCCGTGACATGCCGCGGGGCGCTGCGCCAGGGCGTCGCCGAGACGTTTGTCGTGGCGCGGCTGGCCGTGCGGCTGTACTCGTACCTGGGCCTGGGCTGGCGCTGGACGTTCATGCTCGCGCGGCTCATCGTCTACGCCGTCCTGCTCATGCCCGGCTTCGCCCAGGTGGGCCGGTCCCCCTTTTGCGGTCAGCGCCCCGGGCGACCGCCCCGGCTCCCCACCTGCTCTCAGCTGCAGGGCGGCGGCCGCGGGAAGGGCCGCGCGGCAGCAGCGCGGCGGACTAGGCTGAGCGGGGGTGTGTGGGGGGTTCTGCAGATGGTCGTCTTCTACATGGTGTCGCCGCGCGTGAAGCGCAGCCTGGTGTACGGCCCGGCGCCGCGCAACCGCCTAGACCTGTACCTGCCGCCGGGCGGCAAGCGCAAGGCGCCCGTGCCGGTGGTGATCTACATCACCGGTGCGCGCCAAGGGCTCGCGCGGGTTCTGCACCCGCCCTGGGTCATCACCATCATCGTGACACTAAAGGAGCCCCAGCTGCCTGCTGGGAGTCGCATGCACTCCAGCTGATAAGCGACAGAGGAGACGGCACGCACGACCTGAAGTGGGCCGATACGCTTGCTGCGCAGCGTATTGCTGCGGCCGTCTGGCCAGTGTCACTTGATGGTACTATGCCAGACATACCGGCCCACCTCTAGCTGGAGCATCCGCCGCTTTTGGTTTGCATACCGCTCACCGCAGACTTGCCATTAAGCTCGCCATGGTCAACCTGCGGCGAGCGCAAGAGCGCCAGACGCGGTATGCCAATCAAATGCGGCGGGAGCTCCAGCAAGAGGCGGGCCAGTATGTCTGGCTCAGTGCCACTAAGTGCCACTGGCCAGACGGCCGCAGCAATGAGCTGCGCAGCAAGTGTGTCGGCCCACTTCGGGCCGTGCGTGCGGTCTCCTCTGTCGCTTATCAGCTGGAACCGGAGCGCGGGCGGCTGCCGACCCGCCGCGCCAGGCAGAGCGCGCGCTTGGACGCCGGAAGGGCGCGCGCCGCGCGGGGGCGCGGGCCGGCAGCGCGCGGGCAGGGCCGCGGGCATCGGGGCCTAAGCGCGCGCGCCGCGCCGCAGGCGGCGCGTGGACGATTGGGTACAAGGCCTGGGGCTCGCTGCTGGCGCGCCGGCTGAGCAAGCAGGGCGTGCTGGTGGCCTCGCTGGACTACCGAAACTTCCCGCAGGCGCGCCCAGGATAGGGTTAGGTATCCCCAGGTTTAGGTGACCGCAGGCGCGCCTCGGCGCTGTCCGCGCCGCGCGGCGCGCCCGTGGCTGGGCGCCACGAGCGCCGCCCGCGGCCGCGGCGCCACAGGGTGGCAGCAGCTGACGTCCAGGGTTCCCGCAGGGCACCATTTTGGACATGCTGGAGGATGTGAATGGCGGCATCGCATGGACGCTCGCGCACGCGGCGGAGCACGGCGGCGACCCGCAGCGCACCTACCTGGTCGGCCAGTCCTGCGGCGCGCAGCTGGCCGCGCTGTCGCTGGTCACGCAGGCGCGCGCGCGCCCCGCGCCTGCCGGGGTCGCGCGCGCGCATCCTCGGGCGCTGCAGGCCGGGCGCCGCCGCCCGCCGCCCAGGGTCCCCCTGCCCCTTGCACGGCACGACAGGCGGCGCTGCGCCGCCCGCGGCGCAGCGCCGCACGCGGGGATCCGCACAGGGCAGTAGGAGCGTGCGCGGCCGCGAGCGCGTGACATGCATGCGTCAGCGCGTCAGCTCGCAGGTAGAGTTAGGGTTGGGTACCCTCACCGGCTGACGCGCGCGCGGCTGCGCGGCGCGCAGGCGGAGCAGGCGGAGCAGGAGGGCGACCTGCCGGGCGGCAGCCCGCGCTGGGCGCCCGGGCGCGTGCGCGCGCTCGTGGGCGTCAGCGGCGTCTACAACGTGGCCGGCCTGGCGGACCACTTCCACGAGCGCGGCTTGTACCGCCCGCTGCTGGAGCGCATCATGAGCTTCGAGGGCCAGCCCGAGCTCAAGCTCTTCTCGCCCGCGCACTGCGTCAAGGCGCGCGGCGCCGGCGCGCCTGCAGTGGCACATGCGCGCGCATGCGTGCGCTGGCTCTGCGTGCGCTGCGCGGCCCGGGTGATGCGGTTATGTCACCCAGCAGGCGGTCACTGCAGCAACATAGGCGGCGCGCAGGCTGGGCGCGGGGCTTGAGCGGGGCGCGCGCGCGCGCGCAGGGCGTGAAGTGGGGCGGGCGGCTGCCGCGCGTGGTGCTGCTGCACGGCACCGCCGACCGCTGCGCGCTCGTCGGCAACGCGCAGCAGTTTGCGGAGGCGCTGCGCGACGCCGGCGCGCAGGCGCGCCCCGCGCCGCGGCTTTGGCCATTGCTGGACGCCGCGTCGCGGCGGCCAGCCTGCTTGTCGGCTTGCGCTGTCGGCCCGGGCGTTTCGCCTGTGCATCGGGTGCGCTGTTGGGGCTGTCGCAGCATCGGCGGCGCGCGGGCAGGCCGGCGAGCCGCGTGCCGGTCCACGGGGGCGATATGAAGCGTGCACAGGCTGCAGTGATGCCAAGTTGTGTGCGTATTGAGGCGCTGCAGCGGCCGCCGCGTCCGCAGGGGGTGGCTGGTCGCGCGCGCGGTGGCTTCACCCTAACCCTAACCCCACCCTGGCGGCGCTGACGCAGAGGCGCGCGCGCGCAGGTCGAGCTGGTGCTGTACGAGGGCGAGACGCACACGAGCCCGCTGATCGAGAACCCGATGCGCGGCGGCCGCGACCGGCTGACCGACGACGTGCTGGCCACCGTGCTGGACCGGCCGGGCATGGAGTCCTGGCAGGCGCCCATGTGCCCAGGGTTCCTCATCCGCGCCGCCGCGCTCGTGTGCCCGTTCTAAGCCCCGGGCAGGGCGCTGCCTCGTCCCCAGGTTCCTGGGGCCGCCTCCCCGCACCGCAGTCCTAGGTCTCACTCTTGAAGGCGGCTCCGGCGCGGCGCGTAGACGGCCTGTGTGGGCGCTGCGTCTGGCTGCCAGTGGCTAGTGACGACGCGCGCAGCCCGGGAAGGCTCGGCCGGGTTGGCAATTGCCACCGTCCCGACTCTGTCCGGTGTGTTGCTTGGTCACTTTGAAGCCTTTTTTTTGGGAATGACTGCAAAGCATTGCATGGCCCAAGGTGCCTGCGTGCTGTCAAAACAGCTGGGCATCAGCAGCCTAGGAACGTTGCAGGTTAGGAGGGGTGCTAGGAAGTATGTGCGTGTCAGCACTACACGGGACTGTGTGCGAGGAACAGGCTGTCAGAACTGGCTCATGTGGTGTACCATTGGGTAGGCCCTTTGTTGAGTGCGCGTCACTCGGGTGCGCCGCCGCGTCACGGCACGCCCATGTATACATGGCTCGGGTCACAGTCACCGCGGCACGCTGACTCAAGACGAGCCATTTGGTTCGAGGCAGGCCGGCGCCCAGTCCAAAACAGGCCGGGGCAGCGCAGCTGAACCCTGCGCACACCATAGTCCAGCAACCCTCGGAACGCAGAAAGCTCCCAGACTGTGCTTCAGTGCCCGCCCTTAAATCATCGCGGGGCCGTACGGCGGCAGTCACGCGGCCAGCCTAGGCTACTAGTAGTAGCTGCCCTTCATGATCTCGGCGTCGATCTCCTTTGCCAGCTTGGGGTCGTTGTCCATCTCGTCGTTGATGGTCACCTCCTTCAGCCGCGCCTGCGTGCCCGGGCGCGCCACGCACTCATCTCTTGCCACAAAAGCCTAAAACAGGCGGGTTGGGATGATACCATAGGAATGGGCAGCGGGAGCCCCGAGACGCTGCCCTGGCAGGCAGCAGGCCGAGGCTGGAGCGGGCTTGTGCGGAGCGCGCGCGCACGATGTCACGGTCCACCGCGGCGATCTCGGCCTCGATCTCCTTGGCGCGCTTGGCCGAGAAGGCCTCCAGCTCCTTGGCCTCGGCGAGGATGGGCGCAAACACGTCGTCCACCTCCTTCAGCGCGCCCGACATGTCGTACTTGGGGATCTTCAGGCCTGCGCAGGCCCGCAGGCTGATATGCTGGCACCAGCGCCAGCGCGGGCGTCAGGGCCTGCGCGGTGGGTCAAAGGCGGGGGCGCGCCTGTCAGCGCCTTGTGCAGCGTGGTCAGCAGCTTGTCGTCGACCTTGCCCTTGTAGAAGTCCCAGTCGATGCTGACCTCCTGCGCGCGGCGAGAGCGCCCCGCCCCGCACGTCAGCCGCCGGGCCGCGTCCCCAGAGCGTCAACGCAAGGCCCTCCGCCGCCGCGCGGCCGTGCAGGCCGGCGATCGGGGCGTCGCGCGGGGCCGCGCACCTCCGGCGCGAGCGCCTCCAGCTTCGCCATCTCGTCCCGGAACGTCGAGCGCAGGCTGGACACGTGGCGCTTGGCCTCGTCCGAGGTCGCCAGCTTCTCCAGCACGCTCCAGTCCATCTCCGCGGTCTCGCTCACGCCCGTCTCGGCCGCCTCGGCGGTCTCCACGCTCTGCGCGTAGCCGCGCGCCAGCGCAGCCCGGCCCCACTGCGCCTGCGGCCCCAGAGCGCCCCCCTCCAAGCGCCAATAGACGCCACTGCTAGTGCTCGGGTCAGCACGGCCACCCCACAAGGCGCGCTCTGGCAAGAAACAGGACGCGCAGAGCGCCCACGCGGAAGCCTTTGCCGATACACTTGCGCGTAAGACGGAAGAGCGCACACGGACAGGTTGCAGACTTGCACAGTGCAGGTCTTGCTCCGCGGCGTATCTGGCAATGCGCAGGCCAGTGCAGCCATCCCGAACCGGTCCCTGCATGCCAGCCCAATGTGCACCGCCACGCCTCCCTGCCACAGCCGATGCCACGGCGGGGTCACGCGGGTGCACCTGCCGCAGGGCGCGGGAACAGGCGGCGCGGAGCATCGCGCCCTGCTGCTTCAACAGGCACTTGTGTGGTAGGCAGGCCTCGACAGGCCCGATCAGAGGCTGTGCCCGTGCCTCCCCCCTCAATATCACACAGACGCAGGTTGCCTCTGCCCTAACCTAGTCTGCAATGCAGATGTGGACCAGTGTGGGTGTCACCGGTCGCCCGTCCGGGATCACCCGCGGCAGGGCGCGCGCAGCTTGCTACCAGCCGGCGCAGCAGCCCCCCTGGGTGCCACCCTGCACCTAAGGCATGCAGCTCTGACGCGCAGGGCGTGCTTGCCGCTGCTGCAGCCATGGAGCGCTGTGGCTCGCGCGGCGCGTCCTCCGGCGGTTCGGCGGAGGCGTTTGCTGCCGCGCCCGAGAGCTCCTCGGCTGTCAACTCCGCGTGGCACCTGGACTGCGATGCGCCGCGCGGGGCGCCCGATCAGGCGCGACCTGCCTGCCCAGCGCCCACAGGGCACCCGGCCTCCTGCGGGAGCGCTGCCCGGTCAGTCAGGTGGCTGCTGTCCTCTGGTGCAAGGGCGGATACGCACAGCACAGGTAGGCCGCTGCAGCTATGCACCCGTCCGTCTGCGTGCCGACGCGCCGGAGGCCTCGCGCGCGCCAGGCGTGCTCGCGGTGCGGCGTGACCAAGACGCCCAAGTTGCGCACCAAGTGGTGCGGCGCGGAGGCGCTGTGCAACGCATGCGGCATGCGGCTGGACCGCCTCCTGAGCAAGGCGCGGGTGGGCGGGTCGCTCGCGCCTGCGCGCGCCGCCACCGCGCCCGCCGCCGGCGCACTGCCCGGCCACTTGCCCACAGGGGGCCTCGCGTGCGCGTCGTGCGCGCGTGCGCGGAGCCTGCCCAGCGAGCTGCGTGACGACGATGCGGCGTGCGCCGACTGCATGGCCGCCGCACGCTCCGCCAGGCTGCCACACGGCAAGCACCTGTTGCCGCCAATGCTGCGCAAGCGCAGTTGGGCCGACCTGGGAGGCGGGCGCCCCTCGCCGGCCGGCGACGCCTGGGCCGCACAGCACGCCGCAGAGGTCGCTGCGCTGCATGAGCAGCCCGCGCTGGAGTGGCCGCCGCCGCCGCCGCCGGCGCTGGGCGCCCCGGGGCGCCCCTGGGGCACCCCGCTATGCGGGGTGCCCCAGGCCGCCCCGGCAGCCGGGCCCGACGGCGACGCGGCGCGCCTGCTGTCGTGGCTCAGCAGAGCGGTGCCGCCGCCGCTGTGCCTGGACGATCCGCACGCACCTGACAGCGCCACGACGCCGCTCGGCCACCCCTGCCCCCCCACCCAGCGCCGCGCAGATGCCAGGCAGGCCGCGCGCCACAGCCTGGGCCCCAGGGCCGCGCCGGCGCTCGGTCGCACGCCGCCGCTGGGCCACCTGCAGATTGAGCCGCTCAGCATCGAGACCCCGCTCAGCCTGGACCCCGAGCCGCTCAGCGCCATGGACCTGCGCATGGACGACCTGGCCTTCCTGCGGGACCTCACCGGCGACTGCGGCAGGGACGGGGTGCGGCCGGCAGCGAGCCCTGCCTGGCGTGTGGCCCGGACGTGCGCTTGGGCGACGCTGCCGCGCTTGCAAACTGGGCCTGCTGAGCGCTGCTGCCTTGCAGCGCGGCACTGTGTTCAGGGAAGCCCCGTGTGCGTGTGCGCGCCACCGATGCCCTGGGCTGGGTGCGCGGCAGCTCCGCGATGCGCCAATGCTGGGCGGGGCGTTTGAGAGCGAGCAGACAGCGGCGGCCACCTCGCCGGACGATGCGGAGCTCATGCGGGCTATGCAGGCGCGCTGCTCTGCATGCGCTTGCTCACACACCTTGCGCCATGAGCAGGTTGCAGTCTGGACCACACAACGCCCACGCGTTGCCAACCATGTCGTCTCACCAAACCGCATTGTCCTGGGCGTCCCTGCAGGTCTGTGTGACAAGTCGAGTGCATTTCACTGCTGCCCACCGCCTCCATGCTGTGGTGGTTGTCAGCACCCTCAGATGTCCTCGGATGCGCCGCATATCTGGCGACCTCCGCTCAGCTTTGCATGTGTTGGCTGTGACTGCCTGGCTGCGTGGCAAGCACGCCCTTAAGCTGCTCTGGTTGGCTGCTGGGGCACCACGCATGACCCAGAGCATGTCGTGCAGAGGAGGCTGCCCTCTTGGACCTGCCCTCCTGAACGTGTCAGGCATGCGGGCACCGGCAGTCCTGCTCATGTGCGCAGCATGGCGCGTGCCACAGAGTGAGGCAGGTCGAGACTCTCACCTTGCTGAGCGGCATGCGCAAGCGCGCAGGCGTCGGCGCTACCGCTCGCGACACCTCTCATCCCGCCGCTGAGCAGCCATCGCGCCGCGGCCACCTCCGCCGCCGCGCGCGCGCCGCCGCCGGCTTACCTGCTGCTGCTGCCGTCCGGGCCTGCTGCGGCGCCCCCGGCCGCCCTGGGCACCATACCTTCGGGTCTGGCACGCGCCAGCGCGCCGCGCGCCTCGCCCTTCGAAACGCTGCAGACCCAGCAGGGCTGGGACCCGACGGCGGCGGGCGCCGCGGCGCCGCCCGCCCCGCAACGTGCATCCCTGACGGAGGAGGACCTCGGGCACACCGGCCCGGGCGCGCCGCGCCACGTGCTCGCGGGGCGCGGCCCGCTGCGCCGCGGCTCCGGCCCGTCTGCGCCGCGCGCGCCGCGCGCGGCCCGCAGCAGCAGCGAGGCGGGCGCGTGCGAGGCCGCGCTGACGCATGCCGCTGCTGTGACGCCGTCCTGCTTCCCGGGGCCAGAGGCGCGCGCCCGCGCCCTGTGCGCAGGCGTGGCCCGAGGCGGGCGCGTCCGCAGCCGGCCACCCTGGCGCGAGCGAGAGCGAGCTTGCCGCCTTGCAGCCGCGCCCTTCCCTGGCTGCGGCGGGAGGGTGTGTGCTTCAGCGCATGTGATGGCAGGCCGGCCCAGCCCCGCCTGGAGCCTTGGTCGTTCGGGCGCCGCACGGCCGGCGCGCGCGCCGCCTCGAGCCGGCGCCGTCCTGTGTTCGGTGAGCGCGCAGGTGGGCTGCCGGCACTGCCTGGCCTCCCTGCCTCGCTGAGCCTGCGGCGCGTGCCCGGGGCGCAGGCGGCTGTGCGGCGCGCGCACTCGGACAGCGTGGTCTCCTTCGGTGGTGCGCCGTCGGGCGCGCCTGGCCTGGACGCCTCGGACCAGCCAGGCATGCCGCGTGTCAGGCCCTCTGCACTTCGCCACCCCAAAGCGCACAAACATTCCTCGGTGATGGCCGAGGTCTACGCAGTGTGGGCCAGCGCCTGGTGCTCTCCACGCGAGCGCAGCGCCTGCTCGGGCCGTAGGCCGTCACCACTTACTTTTGGCACCTCGCTGATCTGCTTGCGGCCGCAGCGCGCGGGCTCAGCACCCGGGTCCTGTGCGGCACCTGCACGCATCGAGGACAGAAGCGCAATGGCAGGTGTGCACCCGGGGTCCTGGGGCGCAGCGCTGGCGGCTGCAGAGCCTGACCCGTGTCGTGCGCGCCGCACAGCCGGCTGGGCCGCGAGAGGCGCCGCAGACGCCAGCATGCCTACGGAGCCCCGGCCGTCTGCCGCACGCGCGCCGCGCCGCGCGCGCGCGCGCTCTCACACGGCCGCAGCTGCCACGGCCAGCGCGTCGGGTGCCGCCCTCATGCCCTACCAAAACCTGCCTAGTTTCATAGCCTCCAGCCCATGCACTTGTGGATTAGCGACATGTGAGACGCACCTCGTTGAAGCGCTGGTTTTCAGCAGTCAGCTCGGCCTTGTTGTGTGGGGCTGTCTGACCGCGTTCTGTCACGGCTGAGGGAGCGAACACAGCTCATGCACCTCCTTGCTGCGGGCGCTGTGTGGCGGATGTAGCGGAGCCGCGCGTGTGCTGGTGCACTTCAGCAGCCGCTGGCGCGGAGTGTGCCCCAGCCACCCAAGCTCTGTGCGGCTGTGTGTGCAGGCTGCGAGCGCAGCGCGGCAGCCATGTGCGAGAGCTGGGCATGCGGGGTGCGCGGGCCCGACATGACTTATGTGCACCGCGTGTACACCGCTGCAACACGCGGCGGCTTCGAGAGGTAAACGCGCGCGCGGGTGCTGGTTAGGGGCCTGGGCGGGTGCGCGGGGCGCCATATTGCGCACCGCTTTCGCGCGCGGTGGCAAATATGCAGCGTTCTGAGTGTCTGAATCCTGCCTCTTTGCTGACTTTGTCGATCGCGCATGGGTCTGTGACAACAAGGCTGGGACATGTATTATGCGTCTGTCTGGCTAGGCGCTGAGCTTTATAGCAGAAAGGCGCTGGGCTGGTGCATGTGGCCGGGGCGCAAGGAGGCGCAGAAGGGCTTGAACCAGGGGTTTCAGCTGGGGCAGTGGGCAGGCTAGCGCGGGCGGACCTGCAATACCTGGCTGGTAAGGCGTCAGAACTGTCGACTTTGCTGCAGTGCGTGCGAGGATGGCCCCTGTGAGGTATCGCAGGGGCCATCCTCGCACGCCCCGCAGTATCGGCGGGGCCATCCTGCGCCTGCACTGCTCTGTGTCACTATTAAGAGAGCTTAGTCCCTGCGCAATGCAGGCTTTTTCCATAGGCAGGTGTGTTAGAGACTCAGGCTGTGAGCTTTGCGGCAGGGATGGGCTTGAGAAGGGGAGTACGCTTGCGTGTTTGCTGCTGAACATCCACCCCTTCGTGCTGCACTGCAGGCACTGCTGCCTGCGCTTCTGCTTGACGTGCTAAGCGTCGCTGTGTTGTGTTCCCCCCGAGCTCCTCAGATGCTTCTGCAGTGCCTGCTGTGCCTGACGCGACTCGCCACCTGCTGCATGGCGGTGCGCGCATGCTGCGCACGGAGCGCAGGGCCGCAGACCACACCATGACTGTTTTAGGGCTGGCCCACAGATCCGCGCTGCGCTGTTTGGGCGATGTGCGCGCATCTCTAAGGCGTCTAGCAGTGCAAGTGCAGAAAGGGTCCTATTTAGTGCAGGGTTTGAGTGTATTTCTTGGCAGAGCGTAGGGCAATGCCCTGGCTCCCAAGGTCCATGGTTTTGGGGCTGAACATGGGCTGCTGCGCTGGCACTGTGCGCGCTTTGCGACCCTGGTGCCCTGCGGTCTCAGTGGCTGGTCTGTTTTAAAGCTAGCTGCTATAAGGGTAGAAGCACTGTAGGCTTTAGCAGATCTACTTGTGTGTGTGGGCTGTGCCCTCTGCAGGGCGATCAGCCCGGCGGTATGCTTGTGCGTCAGGATCACCTGCAGGCAGCCCACCGCAGCAGGATGCCTGCCGTGCCTGCAGATCAGATGAGCCTGGCTGCATGCACATCATGCATCTTGCCTCGCAGCTGTAGTCTGCGTGGTGGGGCGCTGACACTCCCCCCACCATGTCATAGCACATTTTGCACGCCCAGCTTTCATGCGTGTGACTGCCGCTGTCTGCCTTTGGCCTGTCGTGTGTTGGCCTGTGGCGCTCCCACAAGGCCTGCACAAAGTGGGACCTTGCCTAGAAATGGCACAAGTGCGACCTTGCCTAGCGAGTTGAGGCGCTGCCCCAATGCAGACGGCTGGGTGCATTGCGTGGGTCTGCCCACTCCTGACACTTTTTCTTTACCAGCATCCCTTTCTGGTACGGGCGCTAACCTTTTTAGTGAAAAGGGTTGGAAGCTTTGGAAAAAAGGTTTTTCAATGTTTGGTGTGGCAGGCGGAAGGCTCTCAGGGCCCCGCGCCGGACTCTATCTCTGTTTTTTTGGGTGCGCCAGGTAGGCATACATGCATGTGCAAAGTGCTATGCCAGCGCACTCCGTGCATGCCTCGGAGGCCTCATCTGCCTCTGAGGCAGGCACTGGATCGCGCTGGCAAAGTGCTGATGTCCACTCCACGGGTTGGCCGAATGCGCTGATTAATTGACCTTGTGTGCCACCTTGCATGGCAATTAGCTAACCATGGGCGCGCGCCCGCGCGGCGGGGATCGTCTCGACATATGGAGCCGTGCCGGTGCATGCCGCTCCCTAGGCAGCGGGTGTGATGGTTTGTAGGAATAATTGTGAGAATTTGGTGTGCGTTGTGCATGCGGTGCGCTGGGCATCTATTAGGGTATAGGTGCCATGCCAGCACGAGCGCTGCCCTGCTCCTGGGCAATGTGTGTAACAAGCGCAAACTTTTCATAGCCGGACATTTAAGAGCGGTTTGAGCTGTGTTCCATCTCCCAGCCGTGTGTAGCTGCACGGCTGTGCCTGCCGTAATGCCGGCACCGCTTTCCGCAGGAGCACACCAAGTGAACTGCAGGCCTGGCTTGGGCACAGACGCCGTGCGCGGCTACGCCTGTGGACTTGATCGTCAGCCAAGCACCCTGCAGCGCTATCCGTATATGGCAGTAATCCTTGCCACTGCTTTTCTTGGCATATGTGCAACTCTGGAACCGCGAATCCAGGAGTCTCTGCCGTGCACACACAAATACTGCGAGGGAGAAAGGCGGTGGACTGCTGGGCCTGTGAAAGCTCGCAGTGGGTGCGGCAGACTGCCACCCAACATGCATGGATGCATGGGTGCATTGGGTGGGTGGCGGGTGACAGCGAGTCTGCATGTGGGGACCCATCCACGTTGGACGATCCACCCAAAGCAAAGCGGGCCTTGCACTTGGCCTTGGCATCTTTGCATCATTTCTTTCGCCTTGCCGGACATGCAAATTTGAAGGCTTAAAGGCATGCTTATTTTACAGCTCCACACTCAGCAGGCACATGCACCCTTCGTGCACTGCACGCTCTGGCAAACAAGCAGCCGCGGGCTAAAACCACTTGTACTCGTCGATCTCCTTGTCCACCTCTGCGGCAATGTCCGGGTTGGCCTCCCACTCGTCCTCCATGGTCAGCCGCGGCATGTTGGCCTGCGCGAGCGTTGCAGGGAGGTCATGCGGTGCCCAGGTATGCCCCATGTCACAGGCGCCCCGGGCATGGCTGCCAGCCATGCTCAGATCGGCCCGCACGAGCGCCACAGGGTTCATCCGAGGGCCGGGGCGCGTCCGGGGGCGCATATGAAAAGGCTCGGAGTGTGCGCGCCCTTCGGCGCCCCCAGGCGTGTCAGGTCAAAAGCCCTGGGCCGCAGGCGGCCCAGGGGCGCGCACCAGCTCCGCATCGACCTTGGCGAGCTCCGCCTCCAGCTCGACCACGCGCCTGGCGGAGTGGGCCTCCAGCGCGCGCGCGTCGTCCAGGATCGGCTCGAACATCGCGTCCACCGCCTCGTACGAGGGCACGTAGCGCGGGATGCGCAGGCCTGGCACAGCACAAAATGCAGGGGAAGGGGATGCAGCGCGCGCACGCGTGACAACCCAAGAGACAACCCGGCAGGCGCAGGCGCACGCTGCAGCGCGGCCCTGAACATGTCCACGATCTCCGGCTCCAGCGTGGTCTTCCAGTCGTCCCAGTCGATGTGCGTGGGCTCCGGGTCCTGCGGCGCTCGAGAGCTCCCAACTGGGAGCGGAGGTCACGCAGGGCGCATAGACTGCTGGTCAGAGCCACAGTGACCCAGGAAGCGCTGCATGGAAAGGCTCTCGCACATCGGATCAAAGACACGCTAGGGAGAACAGGCTGATGACCCCCAAACCGCATGGCTGGCCTCGCACGCTCGCACGCGCAGCCCGCGCCGGCGGGCGGGCGCAGGGGCGCGCCGCGCGCCTTGGGGTTGAGCGCCTCGAGCTGCTGCTCCTGCAGGGCCAGGAGGTCGGCCTTCAGGTGGCCGATCTTGCGCTTTATCTGTCGCCGCGCACACGCTAACCTTGACGCGCAGCTGCGGCCGGCCAAGTCGCGGAAACGCGCCTGTGCTCGCCCCTGCGCACCTCCGGCGAGGTTGTGAGGGCCAGCAGCGTCTTCCAGTCGGCGTCATCGTCGTCGGCGGCGGCGACCCGGCCGCCCGGCTGCGCTCTGCTGGCGAGGCCGTGCGCGAGGCGCGCTCTGCGCAGCAGGTGCACCTGCAATGCACCTGCGTTTGTTGATGTGTAATTGACGCATCGTTTGCAGCGTTACTAACGCGCCCAGTGTCCAAGCTTGCGGCACGGCGCACCTGGAGTGCGCGAGCGGGAGCACAGAACAACATCCTTTCGTCCTCAACTCTCACGAAGCTTCTCTGCGGGCGAAGAGTGTGTTGAGGGCTCGATACACTAGCCTTTGGCACATCCAAGAAACCTTTACGGGACCACCCTTATATAAGCGTAGCTTTTGCAGCTTCGCAGTGCGAAAGTCTGCACAGTAGGACGCTGTGAGGCACGGCGGCGCCCCGGCATGTCAGCTGTTTGCTAGGACAAGAGAGGGATGCCTGGATAAGTGCCAAGGTGTTGCCAAAGACGCGCTCATCGACGGTGTGCCCACCTAGCACAGTGTGCCGTCTGGCACAGCAGAGTTGTGCTCCGCCTCAGCTCGTGGGCCACCCGCAGCAATGCGCGCTGCCTTATGTCATGGCACACGTAACAGGCACGCCGCCTGGGCCCCACTCTCTCGTCGGGCGTTGCTTGCACTACTTCTGCTGCACAACATAGCAAAGTTTTGGGGGGGCGGACAGGTTCACTGACGTCAACGATGTCACTGATGTTCACATAGCTCAGGCCCCCACAGCTCCCTTGAAGGCGCAGCAGGCGGCGCGTGTGGCCAGCGTGCGGCCGCCTGTTGTAGAACGGGGCGCAGATTTGACTGACCTATTGCAGCCATGTGCTGCAGCAGCGGGGCTCGCATAGCTCAACTCATGTGAAACTCCCTTGTAGGGGCGAGCGGACGGCGCGCGCGCCATCGCGCAACGGCCTGTTTCAGAAGGGGCGCAGGTCCTGCTGTCCTTATGATGCGCGCGCTGCCCGCCCGCCCCTCAAGGGAGTTCTCTTGGGCTGAGCTACGCAAGCCCCAGTGCTGCCGCACATGCTGCATGAGGTCAGTGGCACCTGCGCCCCACTCTGTCACCGGCGGCCGTGCGCTGGGCCGCGAGCAGCCGGCACGCCCGTCAAGGAAACTGTTGGAGAGTTGACATACGTGATCATCCGTGACGTCAAAGTTACCTGCCTGCACCTCCAGAGAAGAGTGGCACCATGTCAGTGCAGCAGCATGCAAGCAACGCATCGCCTAGCCGCCTAGCCGAGGGCGCCACTTTTCTGTGCCTCTGGACCTACAACGGTCAGGCAGGCCCTCCTGTGTGTGCGTCAGAGAAAGTTGTTGAAAGCGATGGGTGTGTGCCTCTTACTGAGCAGTGTGAGAGAAATTTTGGCCGAGTGGTGTGTGCCTCTTACTGCGTGAGTTTCAGAACTTGGTCCAAGTCAGCTAGCTAGGTGGTAGACTGACCAGTTGGCTAACAGGCACCAGCCATCAGTTCAGCAGAACAATGCGACTACATGAGCATGCTGACGGGAACCTGAAACAAGGCTTCAAGCAGAAATACTTTGCAGCAGGACGCCCAGGCGACGCCCGCTGGGCAGCGGGCCGTCATCCCTCACGAGACGCCACCAAGCTCTTGTGGACATGGCTGTAAGGTGTCTGAAAAGTACACACTGCAAAAAACGAACATGCTCTCGCAAAGTCGGTGCCACCCTGAGTCTCCAGCAACCCGGAAGGGGCTGAAGGAAGCAAATTGACTCCTACATCCCAAGGAAACTCGCCTGTCTGCGCTACGCCTGCTTCGCGACGCGCCCGCGCGCGGCGCCGTGCGCGAGCGCGCGCGCGAGCCGCTCGCGGTACTCCGTCACGCGCTTGCCCTCGCGGTCCGGCAGGTGCAGGATGCGCTCCCCTGCGCAGCAGGCCATAGGGGTCGCCCGGGGCGCCGCCCCTGGCGCTCGGCCGCATGCGGCGGGCCAACAGCCTACAGCACAGGCGCTCGCCGGCGGGCGCACCGCTGAAGTTGAGGAGCTTGCGCAGGCGCGCGCCCGGCGCGTTGGCCGGCTCGTGCCGCGAGCCGTCCAGCAGCGCGCCGCGCGCGCCGGGCACGGCCAGCGCGGCCACGAGGCGCTGCACCTGCGCGCGGCGGCGCGCCGGTCAGCGCCCTGCTCCTGCGACACGGTGGAGTCCACTGGAAAGGTCAGGGCCTGCGGTGCGCCAGGGAGCAGACCCTAACCCTAGCCACGCGCCTGCGCGTCCACGGGCACGGCGCTCTCCAGCTCGAACAGGTACGTCGCATAGCGCGTGCCGCCAGGCGCGCCGGGTTTCTCCACGACGATGCGGTTGGCGGCCTCGAACACGAACAGGAACGACTTGATCGCGCTGCACGCAGCCCGCCCGGCCGTGGGGGCCCCGAGCGCCGCATGGCCTACTTGCAGTGGCGTGCGCCATGTAACCACCAGTGCAGGGCGCTGCGCGCGGCCCGCCCAGCCGTGTGGGCCCCGGGCGCAGCATGGCCTATTCACAGATGGCGTGCGCAATGAGCGTGCGCCATGAAATCACCAGTGCAGGGCGCTGCGCGCGCCGCCCAGCCGTGGGGCCCCGGGCGCCGCATGGCCTACTTGCAGATGGCGTGCTGTGACGAAACCACCAGTGCAGGGCGCTGCGCGCGGCCCGCCCAGCCGTGTGGGCCCCGGGCGCAGCATGGCCTATTCACAGATGGCGTGCGCCATGAGCGTGCGCCATGAAATCACCAGCGCAGGGGCGCTGCGCGCGCCGCCCAGCCGCGTGGGCCCAGGGCGCTGCATGGCCTACTTGCAGATGGCGTGCTGTGACGAAACCGCCGGTGCAGGGCGCTGCGCGCGGCCCGCCTAGGCGTGTGGGCCGCGGGCGCTGCAACCCCGACCCTACTTATAGATGGAGCGCAATGTGGAACCACCGGTGCAGGGCGCTGCGCGCGCACCGGCACCAGCCCCAGCGCACGGCTGCGCCGCCGTCCGAGAACGCGCGCGCGCGCTCCATCAGGCTCTCCAAAGCGCCCAGCCAGTAGCTGCCCGGCGCGCGCGCGGCCGCGCCCGCCTCCACAGCGGGCGGCGCCGCCGCGCCGCCCGCCCTGCGCGCGGCCGCCAGCTCCGGCAGGGCCGCGACCTGCGCC
>JAABUY010003454.1_pt1 | contig 17443 bp, 16 predicted proteins | sample 5560271 | NCBI WGS metagenome assembly JAABUY01 (sample SAMN10711886, study PRJNA513374) | rock metagenome | isolation source: Antarctica rocks | place: Antarctica: Victoria Land, University Valley
GGATGAAGATTTTCAGTTCGATCAGGTGATTTTCGATCATCTGATGTAACGACTTCAATGAATCGTAAAGATCAGGATGGTAGTTGAAGCGAAAGGAAAAAGAAATGATGGCAGTTTAAACGGGAAAAAACGACTTGCACGGGTCAACGCAGCGAAAAAACATAGTGCGGGGTCGAAAAAGTTTTGATGTTGGGTCACGTGGTGGAACCCTTGGCAACCAACGATCAGAATAAGCCGCTATTCCAGTACTATATAGATGTTATAATCATAGACAGCATGTTTTAATAAAGAGAAGAAATACTGCTGTTTTTAACACTAATCACTAATAATAATTACATGTTTCACTGATTAATAATCATGATGGTAATATCATTGACATACATCACACTTTGATCACAACTGGTTGCAATCTATCAGGTTTTGTTGTACAATCTTGATCAAACACAATGTCATCAAAATCGGAAAAGGCTTATATGGAACCCTTCAATTATTCGGAGCGGCCGATGGTCAAGGATGAAGCTCGAAGCAAGAAGAATACGCTGGAGCAAGAGACCCTGACGTTTCCTCACCTATCCAACAACATACCAATAGCTGCTAAGACCATCCCGAAGTCCCACTTTGTACAAAGCGATGATGAAGAGCCTGCAACAGCGAAAAGCTTTCAACGTTCCACTAGTCCCACCTCAACAGCGCAGAGGAACAAAGGCGCAGAGTACCAGAAAGTTGGCGAAGAAGGGGTCTGTAAAATGCACAAGTTCTCGCTGTACGAAACAGCCAGCCGATACTATTTGGTAGGAGGAGATATCGTAGATCAAAAGTTCAGAGTTTTGAAAATAGATCGAACTGCTGAGACCGGGGATTTGAGTATTGCTGAAGATGATATCATATACACCAAGAAGGAAATGAACCAGCTCCTGAATACCATCGATGAAGGTAATAAGATATCTGGGGGGCTGAAGCTCAAGTGTAGTACCTGGGGTCTTTTGGGATTCATAAGGTTTACCGGTGCATACTACATGCTTCTCATCACTAAAAGAAGTCAAGTGGCCATGATCGGAGGCCACTACATCTACCAAGTTGATGGAACGGACCTTGTTTCTTTGAACACTTTGTCTTCGGCTCGTTTCAAACTTGACCGAGACTCGGATGAATCTCGTTTTATCGGAATTCTCAATAATCTTGATCTCTCACGTTCATTCTATTTCAGCTACTCTTATGATATTACGCGTACTTTGCAGCACAATGTCGTGTGTGAACGCCATGCTTTACAACAAGGCCGGATTAATGCACCTCAGCAGTTTCAAAATCCAATGTTTGTATGGAATCACTATCTCCTCGATCCAGCATTGGAGGCGTTAAAGAACACATATGACTGGTGCCTACCCATCGTGCATGGTTTCGTTGATCAAGCTAGTAAATGGCACCTACAAAATTAAACGTGCTGTGCTGAGTGACTGGTTAGCTCTCTCAATATACGGGCGAACTGTTTATATTACTATCATCGCAAGGCGATCAAGATTTTTTGCCGGTGCAAGGTTCTTGAAACGTGGCGCAAACGACCTGGTACGTTATAGAGCGCCAGAGCTGCTACAAATAGCTAAAACTATATTCAGGGTTACGTCGCCAATGATGTTGAGACCGAGCAAATAGTTTCGGAAATGCTAACAACCTCGTTCCACGCACCAGGGCCAGAGCTGTATGCGAATCCCAATTACACTTCATATGTGCAGCATCGTGGCAGCATCCCTCTATATTGGACCCAAGATAACACCGGAGTCACGCCGAAGCCTGACATTGAGCGTAAGTAGCGCTTATCTCACTAACATATTCCACTGAAAGCTTGCAGTGAATCTTGTGGACCCCTTTTACAGCGCCGCAGCTCTCCACTTTGACGATCTCTTCGGGCGGTATGGGGCGCCACTATTTGTGCTGAATCTAGTGAAGGCGCGTTCTTCTTGATAGCCACAAAGCGAGGAAATGCTGATGTATTCAGTCACGGGAGCGGACTCCCCGAGAGTCCATTCTGCTTAAAGAATATACAGACGCCATTACGTATCTTAACCAGTTTTTGCCCCAAGGTAAGGAAATCGTATATCGAGCGTGGGATATGAGCCGAGCTTCGAAGAGGTATGCTATCGCTCCGTAGAAGAGGTACGAGTGACCGATTAATTTACTCCTAGCCGAGATCAGGATGTCATTGGCACGTTGGAGTCCATTGCAGAGGATGTGATGATATCGACTGGCTTCTTCCACAATGGCGACGGTCGATATGTTGAGACTCGGATGCAGAATGGTGTTGCAAGAACAAATTGTATTGACTGCTTAGATAGAACAAATGCTGCTCAATTCGTGATTGGTAAACGTGCGTTGGGTTATCAACTGCATGCACTAGGTGTCATCAGTGACACTTCAATCGATTATGACACCGATGCGGTAAACCTTTTTACACATATGTGAGTTCCCCTAGACCTTACTCGTTCTGGATTAGCTGATCAGGTCAAATGATATCAGGTACCATGACCATGGCGACACCATTGCCATTCAATACGGTGGCTCACATCTTGTGAACACAATGGAGACGTATAGGAAAATCAACCAATGGACCAGTCACTCTCGAGACATGGTGGAAAGCTTTAAACGATATTACAACAACTCATTTCTCGATCGACAACGGCAGGAGGCATACAACCTGTTCCTGGGGAACTACATATTTACCCAAGGACAACCGATGCTATGGGACCTCTCCACAGATTACTACCTCCATCATGCAGACCCGCGGGCTTGGCATGCGAAACTGCGGAAAAGCTACGTTGATTGGTACACAGCTGATCACCTCTTACCACGGGACATGCTGGGAACCACGCAGCCCCAAGGAGTCCTAGCTTTAAAGCCCATCCAATTCTTTGACGATTACTGGCTTGAGTACTACCGCCCTCTCGCTATATCTTCGTTCGAGAAGATTTTCTCCTTCAGGATGAATTCCTCTCTGAGGTACACTCCTTTCAAATCCACTCAAGAGGGTAAGTACGACCTTAGCCCGTTTCGAGTTAGAACCGGGAACGAGTATGACTCTCCTCTCAAGGGACGGTCAAGGAAGGGAGTTACGATTGTAGACCCTCGGGAAGATCTTCTCAGGGATGACTCTTCTCAAGCTTTTCCAACTTCTTTGCCGTCAAAGCGCCCGGCATTGCCAGGGTGGTTACAGACCCAGCTAAATGAGCAATCTCCGCTACATCAGAGCATTTTGAAAGAGCCTTCGCTAGATCGTAGCCGTGAAACCCAGGATCATGCAGACCTACCCAAGGAGAACAAACCACTAAAGGACAAGTCCGCAGTCACACAATGGACCTTCGACCAATTTGTCACCAACTCACTAAACCCTTCGGTAGCGGACACTGAGGCGCGCGAATATCAGCGTTACATCAACCACCCCCAAAACCTTCCCCTGGTAGTCTCAAACGAAGTACCGGCGAATACGAATCTAGAGTTCCTTGGCTATATCAACAGCATATCACCGAATACCGTAGCGAACACGCATTCCACCGAAGATGATATCGCAGATTACACTGAATTTCTTGATGTGGGGGAGGACCCATTGACTGTCACCGACGCGGACACGCCGAAGAAGCGGTACAAAGCTTATCGGCAGTGGTTGAAAGGGAAGTCTTTGTTCAAGCAGCAGCGTATAGATGCTTGAGACAGGCTTTTCCGGGCTGCGATTTTTATGCAGGTGGTGAGTTCATTCAATGGCTCTATTGGATGGGGTCTTTTGAGCTGTGCGGTAGGCGGAGTTGCTATGAGGCTCTCCCTACTATCATTGAACGAATAGAATGGATTGGAAAGTTCTGACGGTTTGACTACAAAGGGCCAGCATGGTTACCCCGGATTTGCTGGAATAGACATCGTCGCCAGCCGGATTTTAATACTAGATTATTATCCGCCTATTCTAGACGATCAGCAGATCGCGAAGCCTACTGTCGCTGTCTATCAATACCCGGTATTCTTCTTCAACGTTAATGGTTTCCTGTAAGGTAGCTGTTAGTATCTTTACAGTATGTTGTAAGCTGTCCATCACTGGCTCAAGATCGCTAGACAATGACTCTCCTTGGATGCTACACCAGCATACGATGAGTCCTTCTAGGATTTCGCCTCTGTGGAACGCAACTCGGGGCCAGCCATTTGAGACAATAGCATTGAATGCTTGCAATGCCGCTTGTAGCAGTCGAGGATACGCGGTTGCGAAAGGAGCTGTCAATAACCTCGAGAGGAGAGGAATTATGTGCTAAGAGCGAACTTTAGCGACCATTTCGAGAGACTACCTTCCACCTCCCTTACCTTTAAGTGCTTAAGAGACGCAATCCCCATCTCTTTAACCAGATCCGTAGTTCTATACACTAGGAACTCCGCAATCCTCACATTCTCCCCAGCATGAGTGTAGCCCTTGAACACTCCGTACCGGAATAGCTGATCAAAAGCTTTCGTTCTCGATGCCAGGTCCTTCTCTTCAGCGAATCGGGCATTCGTAAGGGCGATTAGCGTCGGATATACTGCACTCAACAACTGCAGAGACTCCTTCTCGGGCGTCAGAGTTGGCAAGTAAAGGAGATAAGGCATCAATGCATTCTGAAAGACTTCGCCGAGACCTGTACGCTCGAGCATCTGTGTTGGAGCTGTCTTTAAGAATTTGGTCAGTATCTCGCAGCCTTTGACCTTGTAAGCTGTTGAGGAGTCGTCGACCATTGTCAGGAGCGGGGGGATGATTAGGGGCCAATTGGCTTCTATTTGGGATGCCTGATCTCTGGGATTAGTTCAATTACTTATGTAGAAGGTATGAGTTTTTGGTTAGTACATCTAGATGCTCCAAAACCCATTTGACCACCGTAACGACATAAACATTGCGGAACTTCCAAGGCTTCTCCGTGGCCTCAAGATCGCTAGACACGAAAGCTCCAGGTAGTGGACTTACTGCCTTTCGCCCTTGCTCTGTGATTTCTCTGCTTCTGGATTTTACAAAGAGAGGCTTGATTTTCTCTTGAAGTAGTCTAGTCAGGAGGATATGAGAGTCTTTTGGGCTAGCTTTGATGACCTCGAAGTATTGGCCTAAAAGAGGGTTGGCTTCACTGAAGGCCTCTGGGCTTGTCCATGGGTCTCGTTGATCCGTGAAAGATGCTAGACACATGACATACTCTACTGTTGAATCTGTGTCTTCAACTGCTAGCAAATTCTGTATGTGGGACAATAGTCGCAACCCAGCTAAATACATGGCTCGAAGTCTCCTTAGCGTAGCTGGATTTGCCTCCGAGTCATTATCTATGAAAAGAAATTAGCTGTCCGGTCAAACAAACCCTCCCGTCGAGATAAGCGTTACAATTAGAGAACGGCGCCCTTTCGGCAAAGATCTCGAGCGGAAGAATAGCATTTGCTGCCCAGTCCTGCACATATCGAAGCGCGGGGACAGTGTAAGTCTGCACTGAATATCGCAAGTATGCCTCAACTAGAACGATATCTTCATGCAACTCAAAGCAAGTCAACGAATTTTGATGTTAGACAGATGTCGAGACTGACATACTGGGATACTCCTCTTGTCGTTGGATGGATGAATATTCTTGATTACAAAATCAAATTGTATGGATTCGGAAAGGCCTGTGCTTGAAAGGCAAGCTGGCGTTTCTGCTCTCAGGACGATATCTTGAACATGCTTCCGGGTAGCTTTACGTAAGGAGCGTAGATCCATGACATAGATCTTCAATCTCTGAGCTGTCACTGTTGTGAAATCTTCATGCACTCGGGGTCGGCTTACAAGGCTAATGGCGACAATTTCCTGTTCGTCACATTGAGTGAAACATAAACTTCATGGTGTAGAAGAAAACGATATATATCTTCAGCTTCTGTTCATAAGCGAGCGCCAATTGAGCTAAGCGCCAGCCGCAGCCCAGATATGCCTAGCGATTTCATTACATGTTGTTCTACCTAACTCATGATTGAAATTGGATACCAGGTCCTACCACAATCTCAAAGGTTTTACAGGGTTGTGTCTGCTCTTAAGCACGGCAATGCATAGGCCCTCGATTCCGTCTCTAGGTGCCCCATCGCTAACCTTTTCTTTTGGCGTTTTGTGAAGGAAGTACGCGAACTGGTCAGCTCAAGTCGTCGAATCAGAATAGTACGATGTAGCCGCTCTGTTGTCTTTGGCTGGAAAACCGCAGCCTAAGTTTTCAAGATTGCGCTAGGGACTATGCTAGTTCCTCGAGTCCGAATCGTCGTCCAAGTTGTCGCTCTCTAATACCTGGCACCATATCCGTCCGTTTTCTAAGGATGAGCTGATACCGAAGTCTATAGTATAAGGTGGCCTGTTGCTTGAGTCCAAATTGGTTGTTCCCCCGGGCAGTAAAATAACAAAGCATCAAAAAGGGCCGAATTCCTTTTTCCTTCGCTTTACTTCTTCGATGGCTCTATCGGTATCCGTTTCATCTGGATTTTGGAGCTGCCACTCTATTAAACTGTCAAGGGCCTTCTTTACCCAAGGACCATTCTGTGCCTCTAAGGCATCGCATAGTTGCCTTCCGTCCACCATTGGTTTTAGTGAAGGAGCATCTAGCAGATCCAACTCCTTGATTCTTGATAACCACTTAGCATAGCTATCTACTAGTTGCTGGCGATCTTCGAAAATCAGCTTTGTCACGCATAACGGATAGATCCGTGACATACCATTTGCTTCTCCGGTCTCCATAACTTCCACTAAAAAGGTATACATGACGCTACTCCGCCAATTTACACCCCAGCGGCGGATTGCCATACCTTGAGCCTCACGTAAAGCCGAATATTTCTTCCGCTTCAGAGGTGACGTGGTGGCATCTTCTTGGTCCTTAATGACTTCTCTTGTCGTCACGATATCCGGCAGAGTTATTACTGCGTTCTCGACAATCTTGGTTTCTGAATTGTTCGCTTTGATACCCTCTCTAGCTACAGTAGCTGCCACGGTTGGCGGAGCCTTCGCTTTGGGTTTCTTTGAAGCCTCTGGAACTGCTCTAGCCCAGGGTACAAAGGCACAAAGAAGCCAAGCTAGGTACACATGCTGCGAATCCGGCAATAATACCTCCAGTATCAGAAGCAGTGATCCAGACACATCGTTTTTGTCAGAAGCGGCTTGCATGATCGCTAAAAGCTGATCGTATGCTAGGGCCCAGTTTTCGGTGCCAACCAAGTTGAAATTTTTAAGGGTGGGGTTGGTAAAGATTGTATTGTATAAGCCTAGGCGATCGATGAGACGTAGCGCCGTACGGGGGTCAGGCCCTTGAACGGAGAGTCAGATAAAAGATTGTTGTCAGTCTTGATTGACACCTACCCTTCAGCATCTTAACGATCTCAACACCTACCCTTTCCCGGCGAATCTTCAGCCTTAAAGCTTCTCGAATGGTTTTATCGCTCATAGCTTGCTCGTCCTCTTGGGCTATCGTATAACCTAGTCTGCTTGCAAAACGTATGCTTCTCAAAACCCGTAGAGGATCGTCCTTGAATGTTTGAAATGGGGCCAGTGGGGTTTTGATGACTTTGGCCTCCATGTCCTTAAAGCCTCGTGCTGTGTAGTCCTCAATGCTGGCGGTAGAGAGATTGTAAAACATAGCGTTTACCGTGGCGTCACGACGAAAAGCGTCGTCTTCAGGAGTTCCGAACTCCATGGTAGGATTCCGACTATCATCGGCATATGTTTCTTTCCGCAAGTTTACCAGGTCTATGTCAAGGCCAAGGATCTTCGTCGTAACAGTTTCAAGATGTTTCGATTTCTCCGGATTCGACTCTATCTTAGCCAATTTACCAACGACACCTTCATTGTATTTGGCTCTACCCTCATCTTGCGCCAGATACTCCTTCATCAGAGTTCCAAACGTATACCCTGTCATCGAACTGATACTGATATCGATGTCATTGCTCGTAGACCCTAAAAGCTTGTCCCGAACCCAGCCTCCAGTAAATCTCAATTCAGGTTTTGTGTATTCTCCCAGCGTATCGATATAAGAGGAAACCTCCAATAAGAGTTGACGCAAAAGCACCTCTTGATCTGTCAATCGAATGATTTTTGCCATGGTTTTTCTATGCAAAGCTGAAACCCTATTTCTAGATGCATAGCAAAGTCGTGAACCATTTGGGATTGATCGAAAAGGAAGCATTTACATGTATATCATTTGACACACATATAGCAATGCACCAATAGAACTTATTAAAAATTAGAGTAGGCACATATTGGTGTTCATTATTTGAACAACTCGGGCTGTAGGTTGTGTAGGTTTCTTGCCAGGACACTCCTTTGGTACAGGACTATAAACTTGTGTTAGCGTTGACTCACCCTCGGCAAGATACATGAATGTACTCAATATAACGTAGACAGTCGCTTGCGGGTATCGCATGCGGTCGGGCGGCTATCCCGCTAGACTTAGGTCAAAGGTGGAAGGCGAAGCGAGCTTCATAGATGACTTACTGTACTCTTGCGCACCGTACGGTTTTCACATCATGGCTGTGGCAGCAGTTCAGATGGGTGGCATGAACGCACCAAACTCGACGTATGTTAAACAGGTGTCCATCAGCCATTGTACCTCGGCTGATTGATACTAGTATTTACGTTCGTCTTTATCAGCCACGGCCTGGTTGAACTATTTGGACTGACCTTGAGCATAGGTGAAGAACCTGGAGGAGGCCATCAAGATCGACCCACTCAAAGAGGCGCTCACCGAAGTTTTCTCTGAATATGGTAACATTATCGACATCGTAGCTAAGAAGAACTTGAAGGCCAGAGGTCAGGCTTTTATAGTCTTCGATGATACTGAAGCCGCCGAGCGCGCCATCAAGGAGGTGCAAGGCTTTGAGCTTTTCGAGAAACCTATGGTGCTTGATTATGCTAAGACAAAGAGTGACGCTACGGTACAGAAGGGAGGAAGTTCGGATGATTTCGAGCAACACAAACGGCAGAGGTTGGCTGAAAAGGGTAGCGTTTTCCATGCACGTTCCGCTGGGCACTATGTGATGGCTGATCTCGAATTTGAACTGTTCTAGAAAGAAAACAGGCTGCAGAAGCTGCAGAAGCACAAAAGAAGCTCAAGCGGCCATCCGCTGCAAATGGCCCCGACGCTGGCAACGCACGACCAGTCAAAGCAGCGCGCGGTGCTGGTCTTAAATCGTCAAATCCTGCAGCAGGGGCAGTGGTACCAGAAGAGTATTTACCGCCTAACAAGATCCTCTTCGTGCAGAACCTACCAGAAGACTACGAGGTTGAAGGGCTCACTGTGATTTTCGGTAGATTCGAAGGTTTTAGGGAGGTGCGACTGGTGCCGGGCAGAAAGGGAATTGCTTTTATTGAGTATGAAGCAGAGGCGGGAGCTATAAGTGCTAAGCAAGCTACGGCCGGAATGGCTTTAGGGGAGGAGCAGAAGTCCATTAAAGTCGTTTACCAACGTCAATAAAGCCTTGGCGTATAGCTCCTTCTTTCAAGGTTGACTTAGATACCCAGTCCGCAAATGACAGTTGACCGCTTCAGGAAAACTCGTTGATCATTGTCTTTTACACGTAACAGTCCTGGCGCCTCGTAAAAGGTGGAACGCATTATGCAGGAGCAATCGCCAGAAAATTTGAAAAACCGAATTCCGAAAGCGATCGGTTTTCTGGACTGATGACAAATCAAAATGCTAAGAAGTTACTAGAAGATGACATCTTGATCCTCTTGTTCGCCAAGGACATCGGTAGAGCCTGAGCCTTCACTATTCTCCTTGTCACTGTCGCGTTGTTTGGCAGCATTTTCCTGATCTGCTCTCTCATTATCTCGTGTCTTATTGTTTTTCACCTAATAATGGATGTATCAGCGAGCGCTCTTGACTCGCTACCCAGAAGCTGGCCGTCTTAATTACCTTTTTCAGTCGATAGAACTCTTCTCTGTCAAGTTCATCCAACTCCGAGTTGATGTCTGCTAGTTGTTAGCGAGCTTATAAGTCGGTACGTCCATGTGTGCCCCTACACTTGATGGTGTTCTCTGTGCGCGGTATGATGACCTGTAAATTAGAGTCAGAATACCGAAGGACTTAGGTAGCCCAGGTGCCTACGTGTTCACTGCGTTGAAAGGACAGCGGCGGTTAGTAGGTGTATTTACATAGCTATCGGTGGTTAAACGTACATCGCATTTACTACGTTAGGTCTGCATTAGCCACACATATTTAAGATAATGGCAAAGGAGTACTACCTCGTCTGTTCACGACCTTGATGACTTCGTCCAGGATCACGAATGCTGTCTGATGTGAACGTCCTTAGTACGGATGAGAATTAGTCGTGCTACATAACATACTTGTAAGCTTGCTAACTCCACGAGCGTTTCCACAGCTCTTGCATAAGTCTCCCTGCAGCGCTGGACTTGCTGCCCTCCTTTTCCCAGGCCCGTCAAGCCAAAATCGTTGTTCCCTTCTGTGGTGTGACTTTCGAATCGAGGTAAGAAAACACCAGACACGTTTTCTTGTTTCGTTCTCACTCGGAACCGTGCAGATTTTGCAGATTCCTGGATTTGATAGCCTATATCTCCACCCACAGCGTACGTGACCTCTGCCAACGAGAAAGCCGCTATCTGCATCACACGGCCCATCTTTCGCTTGGCTTCATCAATACGCCTTGTAATTTCTGCCATACCTTAGTGCGAGCAACTTGCTTCGACGCCTGATACCGTACCTCGAAATCGTCTACAGTGCACTGTTAGCTTCATTCGCTATGAACCTTTATGGGACGCACTTTGTCAATGCCTCGCTTTTCCTCTTCAGCAGGCTGTGGCCCGTCTCCGCACCCTTTAACTTGCTCTTCATAGCTCCTAAGGACTGTCGTGTTGGGAAGACAGCTTCCCTATCCTATAACGTCCCGCCCCATCAGCATTGGCACAGTATCAGGATCTAGCATGCTTGACTAACTCCAGCACCTGACATTTTGGGCGAAACCTAAGAAACGAGGGAATTACAGTAGCACACAAAACTGCTACAAATCTGACTGTGTTTCGTTGAATACTGTAGAAGGAGCACCTCACGATCGAGGGGCACTAACGTTAGCGCCCGCGGTCCTGCTTCGGCATAGACTCTGTTCCAAATACCTCAGATAATTCTCGCGTCAAAACATCCGAAATTTCGCGCACGGTGGTTCCCAGAGTGCAAGCACACCGGTCACAATATGCCTGGGGAACTCTTACGGACGATGTTCATTAGCAAACCTAACCCAAAGTTCGGCGCTCTGAACACAGATCTAGGCTTGTACCTAGTTTCTTCGGACGACGTAGTCTACGAGCAGGATATTCTACGTGATCCAGGAAGAATCAAGCCATGGCTCATATATGTGGATTACAAACACCAGCATGGAAATCTTCTGGAACAGGCGTTTGTGTTACAGCGTGCTTGCACGCAGTTGCCGCGTTCCTACAAGTTGTGGAAGATGTACCTTGAATTACGTGTGAAGCACTTACGGAACAAGAATCCTGCTATCCATGCATCAGAGTACGCCAAAGTCAATGCTTTATTCGAGCGCGCGCTCATCCTGTTAAATAAAATGCCAAGAATCTGGGAAATGTACCTTTCCTTCCTGATGCAACAGCCTTTGGTAACATCTACCCGTCGGACCTTTGACAGAGCACTGCGATCTTTACCAATGACCCAGCATAATCGCGTATGGGCCCTGTACCGACCTTTTGCCAATTCTGCCTCTGGTGACACCGCGGTAAAGATATGGAGACGCTACATGCAGATCCACCCGGAGGATGCTGAGGACTTTATCGATCTTCTGGTGGAGATGCACAAATACACGGAAGCTGTAAAGAAATACATTGACATACTGAATAATCCCAGATTTCGGAGCAAGAATGGGAAGAGTGAATTCCAGCTTTGGACTGAAATGGTGGATTTATTAGTAACGTATGCTAAAGAGATAGAAACCGGGCGTACTGCGGGTATTGATGTTGAGATTATTGTGCGAAGTGGGATCGAGCGATTTGCGGACCAGAGAGGGAAATTATGGGCAGGTCTGGCAACATACTGGATTACAAAAGGCAACTTTGAGAGGGCACGAGACATTTTTGAGGAGGGAGTTACAACCGTCATGACCGTTCGAGACTTCACTCTAGTATTTGACTCTTACGCTGAATTTGAAGAATCCATCATCGGGAACCTCATGGATGCTGCGGCAATACGATCAGAGACAGGTAAGATCAACGAGGATGCAGATTTTGATTTGGACATTCGCATGATGCGCTTTGAGCAACTTATGGATCGGCGACCATTTCTGGTGAACGATGTGCTTTTGCGGCAGAACCCCAACAACGTTGTAGAGTGGGAGAAGAGGGTTGCACTTTGGGCCGGCAATAAAAAAGAGGTCGTACAGACATATACTGATGCTATTTCGGCGGTACAACCCCGTAAGGCGGTTGGCAAGTTCCACGAACTTTGGGCAAACTACGCAAAATTCTACGAGCAAGGGGGCGACTTACGGACCGCACGTGTAATCATGGAAAAGGGAATCAAAGTGCCATTCAAGTCGGTCGCAGAACTTGCTGAGATGTGGTGTGCGTGGGCCGAGATGGAATTGAGAAATGAGGATTTCGACCGGGCGGTGAATATTATGGCGAAGGCATGCCAGGCCCCAAAACGATCTACTGTGGATTACTTCGACGAGTCACTGTCACCGCAGCAAAGAGTTCATAAAAGCTGGAAACTATGGAGCTTTTATGTCGATCTAGTTGAGAGTGTAAGTACTCTCGAAGAAACGAAAAAGGTTTACGAGAGGATCTTCGAAATACGGATAGCAACGCCGCAGACAGTAGTCAACTTTGCGAACCTACTTGAAGAAAACAAGTACTTTGAAGAGTCTTTTAAGGTCTACGAGCGAGGTCTGGACCTGTTCAATTACCCCGTCGCATTCGAATTGTGGAACTTGTACCTGACAAAGGCGGTGGACCGTAAAATCGGCATTGAACGACTACGAGATTTATTTGAGCAAGCGGTCGAGGGCTGTCCTTCGAAGTTCGCCAAGATCTTGTATCTTATGTATGGCAGCCTGGAAGAGGAACGTGGACTCGCAAGGCATGCCATGCGTATCTATGAACGGGCAACACGTGCAGTCTCGGATGAAGACAGATTCGAAATGTTCAACTTCTACATCACCAAATCAGCATCCAATTTTGGTCTTACCTCAACGCGTCCTATCTATGAGAGAGCGATTGCAGCTTTGCCGGATAAAGAAGCTCGGGACATGTGTCTCAAATTCGCTGAGATGGAGCGAAGACTTGGGGAAATTGATCGAGCAAGATCCATTTACGGGCATGCATCACAGTTCTGTGATCCGCGCACTACGCCGACTTTTTGGTCGAAATGGGAGAACTTTGAGGTGCAACACGGTAATGAAGACACTTTCAAAGAGATGCTTCGCATTAAGCGAAGTGTACAAGCACAATACAAGTAAGTCGAAAACCTGATTTATAAGTCCTAGAACCGTACTAACATTACAAAGCACCGATGTAAATTTTATTGCGTCTCAAGCCCTCGCTCGAAGTCTACAGCAGCCAGAAGAGACCACGACGGAAGAAGGTGACGGCGAGAACAACGAGCAAGCCGATGCCATGGCAGCCCTTGAACGCCAGGCTCGTGCACCTTTAGGCTTCGTTGCAGCTAGCAGTGGACTGGAGGCCGGCAACGCGAAGCCAATGGAGCTATCTCCGGCGGTGACTGCTAACCCTGATGCGCTCGATGTTGATCTGGATGACGAGTGAAATGGAATGTGGCAATCAAGAATATATTTGCATATCATCATGAGAAATAGGGAGTGGAATAGTTGAATTACGATAAAACCTATCTGATTGACCTAGGGTGGTGTACCTCGAAAGAGCGTTTGCGTAGATGGTAGCGTTGCGTTGTCACATCGGATAGACCTCGAACAAAACTCCTTCGGCGGACCCTGTTCCATTCTGGCAGCAGCAACGAAGTCTCACAACACCATTACTTTCGAGCTGGATAGTACAATATCCCGGTCAATGAGCGAAGAGGTGCGAAAATTATTCGTGATCGAACGTTCAAAAACTTGAGCAAGTCCAGTCAAGTCCAGTCAAGTCTAGGTAGACTAGATACTAATGTCTCGATGGCCTATTTCGAGACATCTCGACCAATAGACTGGTACAGCCCAGTAATACCAACATCAGCGTTTTTCGTTATATCAGCTTCTTTCTCAAGCATAGGCCACTGTGTCTCTTCACTGCTATTGTCGTTGCACCAGAGTAACAACCGATGGTGCCGTTCGGAACATTATGGACGAGTCCGAATGGTTTCTTGCATACCCACTCAGCAGGGCAAGCCGACGTCACTCATTTCTGCCACCAGAGAGACTATGGTTTCCATCTCTCCGTCTGCTTGGTGGGCTATAGAAGAATGCTGGGTATGACTGGTCAATCTTGGTGATGTAGCATACCATATCTTTGAGGTGTCAATACTAGACCATCGGCGGCCTCTGTACTCGATTCGATGGAATATTGCGTTTGGCGGAGGTCTTGGCAGGAGAACAGAACTCCCACTCAGCAAGCGTTGGAGGATTGTCGGAAATGAGAATGAACACACCCACGCCACTGCATAAATACGACTTTGGGGAGTCTTGAGTGGATTCATCTTTGCTGTACCTTACGAAATCCCTTTAGTCCCATCCCAACATCCGCTATAAAACTCAAAGAACTTGATACCATGAATCTTCATGATCTCTTCTGCTATGATCCTACCTTGCTTCGTGGGACCATCGAATTTCTGTTGTTCAATCTATTTAGAAGAAGATATCATTTTGAACATCCCCTAAAGTCCTAACAGTCTAGCCTTCTTGCCAGTGATACAATCAAAGAGACAGCAGTCCTATCTCTGAAAACCCTTCAGCATACCTAGTCTCTTTACGAGGTATACTTTGTATCCTGTGATACGCCCAGGATTAAAACCTCCCCAAATACTCGTCTCGATCTGGAATTTCTCTTACGGTTACAGCGATGGTAGGATCTTCGAACACTAGTCGATCCTGACTGTCTTCTGGCTAATCATAACTCAGGTCTCTACGGTCTTATAAGAATAGCAAGTTCTAACTATGCATAGAATGCCAGAACCATATGATCACCCACACATCCTCCGCGATTATAGGAGCCTGTGTTTATGACTTGCCCGCAACCCTCATGCTTATGAAAGCAACCCATAAGGTCCGCAACACGTTCGATTTATTGCAGGGCGTCTGACCGGGGCTCACGTCTGTTCCTGTCGCCAGCATCTATGGAGCGCTACGGACGTCGCCATCGGTTTGGTTGGCCTACATGGCGTGAGGTTGCTCGAGCGCGTGTCCAAAGTGACAGACAATACATCCTTGCAGGCTACCTTATCACGTTATGTCTATCTACAACCTATCACAAGAGGAATGTTTGCAAGGGGTTCGTTCCTCTGCTCATCTCGGAAACGATGGCTTGCCGACCAAAACCTTCACAGAAATCTAACTCTCAAGACGAGTACTTCATATTACTTAGGTTGCCTGTTCTTGTAGATTTCGCCGTGATAAAATTTAACCCCGATCTTGCGGTATGAGTATACTGAACAGTACAATAATTTCGCAGATGTTATAAATATCATGCAATGAACAGAAGAGCTTGATTCGGGATCGTATCATACTATATAGTAAGAGATGTATGATACAAAGCTACTGATAATTTCTCCTCTCGACGCTTCTCCTTCGAGTACTTTCCATACATGTGTAACATTCTGAAGCAGCAACGAAACCCTTTCCATGCCGTCAAATCCAACACTAGTGAAGGGCATATGTTCAGGTTGACGCTGTTGCGTTCCTGCCGGTCAGAGCGTGAGATCCCGCCTAATACAAAGACAGGTCTTTTAGGCATCGATGTAGTGATGACATTTCTAATTGACGACTGTCGATGATGAATCTTTGGCATGTCTTGAGGGACCTCTAGTAAGACTAATCTGACGTCGCCTAGAGTTTGCTTTTGAGGCAAGGAGTCTAGATCTCACCATGTCCCTACCAGATCCTTTAAAAGACAATGATTAGTGAGCCTGCTCTTCGACTTCGAGCAGAAAGCAAGCGCCGTTCGAAGACGTGTTTGTAATTGAAGATAATCATAAGTATCGTCGACATTTCAAGAAACTAAGCGTCGACGGCTTTTGATGGCTAAAAGAGCCCGATCGAACCTTCCGCAAGCCACTTTACGAGGTCAGAAAAGAAAGTATTCGAATTTCGCAATTGACTACCGTATGACTACTAACGTGATTTATTCGCATTCATCATATATTCAGAATTTCATCTTATTATCACTATTTTACCTTCATGTGAGCGTTCTGCACGCGAAGAGATTGACTGATATATCACTATAATAGATGTATTCTTTAGTAGACTGATCGTCAAGTTGAGTTTCGAGTTGACATTTTGAATTCGATTCGATTCGAAGTCAAGTTGCTCACACTTTCAACTCGACTCAAGTCGAGTTTGTTACGAGCGTGCTCAGCCTTCTACTGAAACGCGAGTTCTCTGAGCGAGCCTAAGACTCTATCGAGCTTAGCGCTTCTCTTTCTTCTGTACATATAGCTAGAATGCAAATCTGTTTAAAACATGTTTTTTGACTATCTTCTTTAGACTAGCTCAAGACGTGTTTTAAACTCATTTCTTGAAGAATGTTTTAAACACAGAGATGATTTATATTTATAGTAGCAACTTATAGAGAGTTAATTGACCTGCAGATTAATCTCTTCATCATGTAAAGAAAGCTTTAAAAGCATTTGATTGTTGATGATGCTATTCAAATACTCGTTGAGAATGTTCTTGCTTGAAGAATTTAGTCTAGTCATAACAATTTTCTTCTGCAATAATCTATTCTTCATTTCACATAACTTCTTCTCATTGATCTCAACGCTTTGTGTATAGCGAAGTCTTTTCTTCAGCTCACAAGATTGATTGAGCATTCACTCATTAATGTATATATACATAAGCTTGTTAACATTGATGTTACTGAGCTGATTTCTAGTCTTTGACTTTATAAAATTCATGATCAATAAATCTTGTTCAATTAACATGAAATTTTCAGATATTTTGTTGACTCATAGACAAAGCTTTGCTAGCTGAGAAGCAAATAACTTGCAGCAGAGTCAAAAAAGCTTTGAATAGTTAATTCATCTTCAACATTCAACTTAAGAGTGAAATTCATCTATTTGAGTTTAAAATGCAAGTCATTGCTTCATGATTAAAGTTGCATCTGAGCAATAAAAACTATATTTATTAAAGAAGATCAGCATGATAGAATTGAATGTTAAGCTGATCATAAGATTTACTACTTTAATATCATGACTTTGAGATAATAATAAAGTGATGATTACATGTAAAGATGTAAATTGTTGAAGAAGTTGAAGTTCTTAAACATTAT
>JAABUY010003455.1_pt1 | contig 17441 bp, 30 predicted proteins | sample 5560271 | NCBI WGS metagenome assembly JAABUY01 (sample SAMN10711886, study PRJNA513374) | rock metagenome | isolation source: Antarctica rocks | place: Antarctica: Victoria Land, University Valley
AGGATGCCGTGTACGCAACCGCACGGCTCCCTGTGGCGCGTAGGGCGGCGACGCGCAAGCCGCAGGGCCGCTACAGCGACGCGGTGCCCGACGCGGCCGCGCTGTACCCGAGCTCGGGGTACCTGGACGACCTGGCCTGGGGCGCCGCCTGGCTGGCCGCGGCCACCGGCCAGGCCGCCTACCTGGCCGATGCGGCTGCATGGGCCGCCGCGGCGGCCGCGGCGCCCAGCCAGGCCTTGCAGCAGCCGCAGGCGCGCGGGTGCTCGGGCGCCCCCGGGTCGGGATGCGCGGTCGGCACTGCGTGTCGTCGCGGCGGCCGGCGCGATGGAGGCGCCGCATGCATTGGGTTGCCCGGGAGGGGTTCGCTTTGCAGTCCTGCGCCCGGGCTGCGCGCCTGCATGGCGCATGCCCGAGCTCCTCAGGCGCCGGCCCCACCGCAGGGCCTGGCGCGCGCCCCGCACCAGTAACCCTACCCTACCCTGACCACGGGTGCGCAGGTCTTCAACTGGGACAACCAGCTGCCGGGCGTGTACGTGCTGCTGAGCAACCTGACCGGCTACCAGAACGCCACCTTCACCGCGCCGGTGCTGCCCCTCGCTAATCTTTATGTCGCTTACGCGCCTCACTCAGCCCTCGCCTGCCTGTCGGCCTAGCACTGCTTGCGGATGGGTGCTTGGCCCCTCAAGGTTTTTTTATGCTTACAGAGCGGCGTAGCAATTTCAGCCTTGGTGAGGCAGGCGTGGGTGCACAACGCATGACTTGGCGGCAGCGGCATGCAGAGCAACGCACCAGTGTGCGGCGAGCCAGCGCAACCCCGGACTTTGCGCAGCTTGAAGCAGGCGGCCGCGCGCAGGCGGAAAAATTCTTGGGGTGGTGGCTGGACGCCGCGGACGGCATCAGCCGCACGCCCGCATTCGCATCGTACATGGGCCCCACCGGCGCGCTGCGCAACCAGGCCAACGCGGCGCTGCTGGCGTGGATCTACGCGCGCGGCAGCGGCGGCGGCCCCGGCAAGCTGCAGTGCTGGGCGGAATTCCAGGTAGGCCATGCCGCGGTCCTGGGCAGGCAGGCAGGCCGCTGCGCCCGGGCCGCAGGGGCCGCCTGCCAGCCTGCAGACCTCAGGCGGCGGTCGCGGCTCCTGCATGCGTACATGCATGCCAGCGGCGTCCATGTGAGCAAGCTTCATAAACCCCTGCTGAGAAAGTGCATCACATGCAAGAGCCAGTCACGGCTCTTCAGGCAGCACTGCTCGGGTTCAGCCGGTGATTGCCACGAGCGCGGCCACCCGATAATCACCTGTTTGCGGTGCAGATCCGCTACATGCTTGGAGATGCCGGAGAGAGCTTTGTGGTAGGCTTTGGGCCCAAGTCGCCGCTGCGCGCCACGCATGGGGCAGCCTCATGCGCCGGCAACTATACCGTGCCGCCCGCCGCCTCCCGCGCTCGCACTGTCTGCTGCATGCTGTGTCTCTCATGTGTGCTACTCTGTGAAGGTTTACATGGCCTGCAGCAGAGAGCACCTGTGCTCAAGCATATGCTTGTCCCCCGTGTTGCGGGGCAGCTCTGCGAGCGCAGGCAGGACCCAGTGCATGCATGGTTGAGGCGGCGCCCGCTCAATGGCCTCGAGCAGCGCATGGCAGGCTCTGTGAGCAAAGGCGGGCATGGCTGTGCGGGCTTTGCGCGCATGCGACGAGGAAGCCACGGAAAGACGTAGCGCCAGCTGCCAGGATAGGGTTAGGGGTGGGCGCCGCTGGGTCCACGCGCATGCAGCGCGGGCGCGCGGCGCGCAGGTGCCGTGCGACATGGGCGCCTTTTACGCGACCGGCCCCAACCCGCACGTGCTGGAGGGCGCGCTGGTCAGCGGGCCCGCGTTTGCCAACGACGCGTACCAGGACCAGCGCTCGCTCGTCAACAGCCGCGTCGCGCTCGACTACAGCGCCGGCTTCACAAGCGCGCCGCCCCGCGCACGCCTGCACTGCCTGCCTTCACGTAGAGCGCCAAACCCCTGCCCCATATCCTCCCTGACAAACGAGCGCGCGCCTGCCAGCCTGCAGCAGTCTGGCAGCCGCATCCAGCCGCGCGGCAGCGCCTGCTCTCCCTGCATTGTGTCCTGGCGCGGCGCATGGGTTCTTTGCGAACGCCTCTGTGCTGCCTGTGCCCTGTTTGCTCACGCCGGTGCGCGTGGCGCCATCAGCATCGTCCAGTCCCCTGCGCCGTCAGGTGCACTGGCAGACGGTAGCTCATGGGCATGTGTGTGGCAGGCATGCTCGCCGCGCTGGTGGAGTCGGGCCACGCCACGTACACGCACTGCACGCAGGGCCACGGCTTCTTCTACAACCTGTGGTTCCACAGCCCCATCTAGGGCCGCGGCCGCTGAATCAGGCCTTTCCAGGCCCCGGTTGCTCTCATTCGCCAGAAGCTGGGGTCTGCCCGCTTGGAGGGCGCGGGCGGCGCCAGGCGCGTTTCTGACCGCAGGCAGGGTCTCTAGCATCATGCGTTTCTGTTTGTAAAGCATGCCTGCAAGGGGGTCAACAGGCAATGGTGCGCCTGTGGAAGGATGCTCATTTGATGCCAGCTAAATGACTGCACAGGGTGTCCAGATGAAGGCGGCTAGCCTGTGTAACCACTGCATACACTTGAACTTGCCGCCACCTCGCTTCCAGACAACTGCAGCGCTGTGCAAGCACGGCGCAGTACTCCATGCATCATACATTAAGAGTGTTGACCAGCATGCAGGCACAATACAAAAAACGCCACATACGAAATGCTGTGCTTGATGTAGCGGACAGAGGATAGCAGAAAGCAGCCATAAACAGACATAAGCGGCTAGAAACTGTATGGTATGTTTTAGAGACTCTGCTGGAATGGCGCAAGCACGCTCCCCAATGATGCAAGCAGCCCCTATTACATGCAGACATGCCGGCAGTCATAAGGATATGACCTCGCCACACTCCATCCATCTTAAGAGTCACACTCACGTTGACACACCTAGTCTCCAGGAACAGCATAGAGCCGACCTTGCAATGCAGGCCGCAAGACTGCTGACATCATCCAGCACATGCCCTTCGGTTGCCTCTGTCACAAGACGCAGACAAGGTGCCGTGCATGCTGGACGACAGCGCGAACATGCCATGAAGGCAAGAGGGGCATACGGCAGACAGACATGTATGAGTGCACATGCAGTGGCAGCATAGCCTGCTCATGCTGTTTTGACACTACAAGCAACTCGTAACTCCTCTCCCCTGACTCTGCGGTCATGCTCTTGCGCCTACCCATCTCTGCTCGTGCGCCACTCCATGATAGTCTGAGCAGATGCACTTGCACGGAGGTACTTGCTGGCGCGCTCCAGCTCATTGCTTACACCATACCCCTGTCTTGCACGCTCCTGCCCACTCTCAAGCACTTCGCGCGCGGCTTCTATACGCGCGCACAGGCTGCGCGCGATGCGCTGCAGAGCACCCGGAGTCAACTCCCGCGCGGCGCGAGTGTAGACACTCTTTTTCATCCACAGCTGTGCCAGGGCCCACTCGCAGTCTGCTGCGATCGCGTGCAGGCTCAGCCTGTCGGCAACTGCCCAGCACTCGAAGAGGATGTCGTATCCTGTGCTCTGGTGGTATTCAAGCTCCTCCTGCAGCACGCTAGAGTAGCGTCTGAGTACTATGGCTTGTGCAGTGTCAGTGCATGTACAGGCAAACATCACGAGGGTGCCGCACAGTGACCATGAGCCGCATGCGCTCGCCGAGGAAGCACTCAGCGCGCTGCATGTGCTTCGCTGCGTTGAACATGTGCGCCCACCGTGCCAGCGACATGGCTTGCCGCATGGCTGCATCATAAGCCTCCCTCTCACATCGCAAGATCTTGTACGACAGTGCCTCGCAGCTCGTCGCAGGATAGATGACCTGCGCTGTGCCACACTCTGAACCACCGCACTATCTACACAGGCAAAATGTAAGCGTTCCTCAGAATTCATGGGTGAAAAAGTTGAAGTATACTTGCGTAGTATCAATCGTACGCTAACACGTTTGTATAGGCTTGGCATATGAACGCGCGCCTTTAGAACATCAACAACCTCGCACATCAAGAAGCCCCAGCCGTGCAGCGGTAGCACAAACTTGCTGCCCGCGGGCACCTGACTGGCAGCCACCTTGAGCATGTCACACAGGACCGGCGAGGTGCTCGCCAGCAGCTGGCTGTGTGCGGGCAGTAGCGCGCCGCCGCGCAGTTGCAAGAACATGTCTGCGTCCGCCTGGAACTGAGCTGGCGTGCCTGCAAAGTAGGCCGGCGGCGCATCCTGCTTAGGTGCCATGCAATACAGGTCAACTCAGAGACAAACAGTGTGTCGGCTCACAGGAGTGATGCCTGGCGTTCGAGGAAGGCCTTAGAGGAGGCAGGCCCTGGCTACAAACCTATCAAGCGGACACATTTCTTGGAATGATAAGCATGCAAGCTAGCATGATTTCAGCCAATATCATCTGCCTTTTAGCTCACGTTTGAAGCTAGGCAGGCAGAGGCATACCTATGTTTATGGTGTGACATACTGCCAGCTATCTACGGCAAAAAGTACGCAGGCCCTTGCTGAGAGCTGAACAAACTACATGGCTGCATCAGAGCAGTGAGAGCTTGAGTATGCCAACATATGTCAACTTCAAGGGCTTTGGTCAAGTAGGCTTCAGGACTGCATACCAATGATGATGATGCAAAGCTAAATCACTCAGCCCGGCAGGCAGGTACCACCAATGCGACCTCACAGTTGGCAAGACATGATCAGGAATACATGCGATTGTGCCAGCAGTGCATTTTAGCAAGGGGAAACATTTAACTAATTTTCCAAGCAACACCAAGCACAGCAATCAGGCATGAAGTGTACTCAACAAAGTGGTTCTTGTCTTGTGGACATGCGGCCCATCATAGATACAACCACGCCACACTGCTGAAGAGTCACACGCACATTGACACACCCAGTTTCCAGGAACAATGTGAAGCTAGCCTCTAGTGCAGGGCGCAAGACTACTGACATCCGGCACATGCCCCTTGGTGGCCTTTGTTATAAGTTAAGTTAGACACACACAACTTCCTGTGGCACGCTGTGAAATACAGCGCGCCCAGGCCTTGAAGGCAAGGGCATACAGCTAGACATATGCACATGGCTGCACATGTGGGAGCAGCACAACCTAAACATGCTTCTTGCAAGGAAACAGTTGATCACCCTCGATGCCCTGACTCTGCTGCCTTGCGATTCTGACTACCTCTTCAGAGAATTCATGCGCCATTTCTTCATGGTCTGTGCAGATGCAATGGCATCGAGGCACTTGCTGACATTCTCCAGCTCATCATCTGTGATATACCTCCGAATTCTATGCTCCTGCATGCTTTCAAACTCTTTGCGTGCGGCTTCTGCGCCGGCGCACAGGCTGCGCGCAATGCGCTGCAGCGCGCCCGGGCTCAGGTCCAGCACAGCGCGCGTGTAGACTTTCTCTGTTTTCCACAGCTTTGCCAACGCCCACTCGCAGTCTGCTGCAATCGAGTGCAGGCTCAGCTTGTCGGCAACCGCCCAGCTTTTAAAGATGATGTCATAACCTGTGCTCGCATGGTTCTCAAGGTCCTCCTGCAACAAGCCAGAGCAATGTGTTGCCACTGCAGCTCAGGCAGTGTCAGTGTGTGTAGATATGCTGAGCACGTGGGCCCGCACGGTGACCATGTCTCGCATGTGCTCGCTGAGGAAGCTCTCGGCGCGGCGCATGGGCCCCGCTGCATCAAACATATGAGCCCACCTTGCCACCGACATGGCTTGCCGCATGGCTGCATCATAGGTCTCCCTGTCACATCGGGGGATCTTGTACCACAGCACATCGCGGGTCTCCGAAGGATAGATCACCTGCAGCGTGCCATGCATCAGACCTTTCTGCTGTCTTTATGTCAAGTATGCGTCAAGAGTACTGCTCTGGGCACGTGAACATACTTGAAGACTGACCCTTTCTGAATGGCAAGAAAGCTAACACACTGTGCATAGCACTCTCCATGCGATGTATATATGCATCATGTTAAATGCTTTTTGGTTGTAGGCGCGCCTTCAGCACGTCAACAGCCTCGCTTGTGGTCAAACACCAGCTATGAATTGGTAGCACAATCTTGCCGCCTGTGGGCACCTTGCTGGCAGCCACCTTAATTATGTCACACAGGATCGGCGAGGTGCTCGCCAACAGCTGACTGTGTGCGAGCAGGTGCTCCCGGCCGCGCAGTTGCAGCACCATGTCCGCATCTGCCTGGAATTGTGCTGGTGTGCCTGCAAAGTAGGCTGGCGGCGCATCCTGTACAGGTGACGTGCAAAACAGACTTTACCTCCTTCCTCAGTGTTGCTGAGGAAATTGGCTGAGGCCAAAGAGGGGTGCTTTTCAGGGAAGCAGGTCCTGGCTGCGCAGTCCTTCTGATAGTACTGACATCCAGGGCAGGACTTGCGCAGGGGTTTACTAAGCAGCGGCCTAGCGGCATCGACACTCATCCTATGCTGTCGGGTACCGCGCGTACATACACAGCCTGCGTCCACTCTCGTCAATTGCCTGCGCATCCATACCTGTGCACCTCTCCTGATGTGGGCAACAGCATGCATGCGCTAACAGCCTGCATGCGAGACTTCACGCTCATGGCGCATGGCCACTGCCCGCAATCTGATGGACCACACAAGTCAAACTGCTTAGCAGCTGAGTATGCGCCAAGCTCTGCAACCTGGACATGTGTCGCCATTTTCAAGCGTCCAGTGCGAAGGGCAAAGTGCAAGCCACATTGTATGCAATGCCGTGTTGCAGTCCGTGCCAAATCCAGTGCAGCACGCCCATATGGTGCCACTCCTGGTTGCAGCATGTGTAAGCGCCTAGCACATAACCTTGGCTTCATGCATGCTAGTAATGTGCAATGATGGCGAGTCAGCTCTGCATGCACTGGTCATTACATGTGCTTTGGCGGCCCACAGGGGAATCCCCCCTGCAGACCTTGGCGTCTTGCAGCTTCAGTGCATGCGTTGCCTGTGCTTGACTGTCCAAGCACCTCCTACCTTCTACGCGGCAGTAATTTGCACGGCACCTTATCGCACAGTATAGCACTAAATGCACACAGGCGCCTAGCCCGCACCCCCGCAACACTGCCCCTACCAGCCCGCCACTCACAGGATGCGCCGCCGCGCGCGCGGCACCTGGCGGCCCAGGTATAGCGCCTCGTCCGCGGTCAGAGGCCGCCGCGAGCCGTCCGGGCGCGCAACGAACGGCTGGAAGCGCACGCCGCGCCGCGCCGGGCGCACCAGCACCGCGTAGCCGCCCGGCGGGCGCTGCGATGCGGCCGTCTTGCGGCTCTTCACCTGGATGCCGGCGCCCACCTGCGCGGGCGCAGCGCGCTGGTGTCCAGCCGCTTTGCAGGCGGCCTCGCCGTTGCACATTTGTTGCTTCAATATACAGAGCAGCAGTTCTCATGAAAGTCAGTCCCAGGCACTCGCAGCGCTCTAGCACATGTGGAATTTTCAACATGGGCCGTTTGGTCTTGAGATTAGCATGTATCTGTACAACCGCACTACCCTAAGCACATAATCAGGCAAAGCGCTGGCAATTGCGCAGCAATGACAGTTGTACTCACTGAGCTTGGCTAGCACAGAGGCAGGCCACCTCAGCAGACACCGAGGGGTTGCAGCGCATCTACACAGCCGCGCATGACCATATGAGTCCTCTGCTATAATAATATGCACTATTATAGTCCCTATTGCAGCAACGTATTCACAGAGCATGTACACTGATAGTGCTGATCGCAAACGGTGGACCTCAAAACACTCGGAGGTGGCGCTTCAGTCCAGCACATTTGGCCGGGCTGACAGGGCACGCCTTGCGCACGTTGAAAGCCAGGACGCGCTGGAAGCCCAGGGCACAGCAGCAGAAGGGTATGCCGGGGCCGGGGCGCGCGCCTTGCGCAGGTTGAACGCCAGGTCGCGCTGGAACTCGCGCACGAGAATTCTCTCCTCGCGCAGCGCGAGCTCCGCCTCGCGCTTGGCCAGCTCGCTCTCGAACTCGCCGCCCGGGCCGGGCGGCGGCACGCCCGAGAAGCTGGACGCGAGGCCCGCGCGCCCGCCCAGGCCCTCCCAGAACGCGCCGCCGTCGCCGTCGCCCAGGCCCGCGTTGGGCTCCGTCGCGCCCTCCTCCTCCTCTGCGCCCGAGTCGACGCCTGCATCAGCGCGCGCTCGCACAGGCTGCGACCCAGCTCTGGCGCGCATGAAGACCAACACGCAGTTGACAAGCTACCTTGTGGATCCTGCCAATCGCACCTAAGTTCACGACAGTCACAAGCACGGCATGACGGGAGGAGTGGAGTCTGCTCAAGTGTGCAACATGAGCAGAGACGCGCAGCGCCGTTGGGTCTCACCATCGCCGCCCAGCGGGTCCGCCAGCCCGTGGCCCTCCACGGGCGCGCCGGCATCGGCCTCGTCGCTCTCGTCGCCAAACGTGCGGCCGCGGCCGGCCGGCGCCTCCGACACGTCCTCCCTGTCGTCGCCCCAGGTGCGCTCGCCGTCGTAGGACACGCCCAGCTGATCCGCGCGCACTTCTTCGCCGGCCTCCGCGTCTGCCCCCACGTCATCGCCGCCCTCCACGTCGCTCATGTCGTCCGGGCTCACCTCCTGGACCTGCTCCCCGCGCCCAGCCGGCCGGGTCAGGGGCAGCTGTGCTCAGCGGCCTAAACGGGCATGCTGCCAGCGCTCGCTGCTTCCTGGGTGCGCTGGGCGGGCCTGCCGGAGCGCTTGCCTGGCAGCTTGCGAGCGCGGCAGCTGACATGCACACGGGACAGGCTCGGGGCGCATGACGTGTGCATTCATAGAGGTTCGTAGAGGTTGTCAGCGTGCGCGCATCAAGGTGCTCATACAAGCACTGCGCCACTACGCCATCCGACCTTGCTGCTTACGTGTACCGCCTCAAGTGCAGAGATGCAACACGGCCGCTAGCTTGCAGGACCCCTGTCATGCCTCCGCCACTCCGCGAAGGCGTCCGGGGCGCACCTCCCACGCCGGGTAGGCCGGCAGCAGGCGCACGTGGCGCTCGCCGACGCCCACGTCCCCGAACGCCTGCCAGGCGGCCTCAAAGTACTCGCTGAGTTCGTGGTGCACGGGCTCGCCGGCCGCCGCGGCGTCGCGCTCCAGCTGCTTCAGCGCGATGATGGCCATCACGCGCTGCTGGCGGATGCGGAAGATCCGCGCCAGCGCGCCCGTGGACCACCTGCGCATTTGAAGTTCACGCAACTAAAGACAGTCGTCGAGCGCGAGCAGGCGTCGTGGCTTGATACACAAGGCCAGGCACATGGTCCTGCCAGCGCCAGAGCGCCACGCTGCGCTGAGATATGGACGCAAGCTGGCGATCGGGGGCATTGCCGGCATCCCGCAGCTGCCCTCTCGCCGCCTGCACGCGCAGCGCTGCCTAGTGCAAGCCCGGGCGGCGGCCGCGCGCGCCGCGCACCCGCCCTCGGTCGCCATGCGGTACACCCAGGTCTTGGCGGCCTCGCACAGCAGCGCGTTGCGCTCGTTCTGCGGCACGGCGCCGCCGATCAGGTCGTACGCCCACAGGATGCTCAGCTCCTCGTCGTCCGCGTCCTCGATCGCCCACGCGCCCACGCCGCGCCCGCCGCTGTTGGCCACCTCCCTCTGCGTGCCGGCCTCCGCCAGCGGCCAGGGCAGGCAGTCAAAGCGGTACACGCCCTCGGCGTCCACGTAGTCGGCCGCCTTTGGCACCTGCCGGCCGCGCCCGCGTGCTTCATAGGTGGCGCGCGGCGCGGCTGCGCGTGCTCGCCCTTCCCAGCGCAGAGGGCGGGACCCGCTCCTATGCGAATCTGCTGGGGGAGGCGCCAGCAGCCGGCGTGCATGCGAGCCATGTCTGCTCGCTGCCTTGCAGGCTTGAATGGACCCTCTTGCGTTGCCGTCAGCAGCCGGCGCAGGCGCATGCCACGGAATCAGCATGCCAAAGTGTTTGTTATCATGTCGACAAGGTACGCTCTGCACAAGCAGACATGCTGGCAGAAGACGCGGTGATGCACAAGCTCAACCGCTAGATTTGCGCAACATATAACAGCTGCACAGTCTGCTCACAACTCAATAAGAGCGCGTGCACTTGAGTCGAGCGCGCCGCACCGCGCCGGCAAACATGGGGTGCGCCATCTCCTGCAGCGCCTGCGCCTCGTCCGCGCTCAGCGCCTCGGCCTTCACCAGGCCGCCCTCGCCCAGGGACAGCGCGAACTCTGACTCGTCCTCCTCGCCCTCATCATCGTCATCCGCTTCCTCCTCCTCTTCCTCCTCCTCCTCCTCCCCCTCGCCTCCCTTCGCGGCCAAAGCCCCGTCCGCGTCTTCCCCGCCGCCCTCCCCGTCCTCCTCGCCTTCCAGGTCGCTCAGGTACAGGCCGGGCTCAAAGTCGGCGGCGGTCAGCTCGCCATCGCTTCCGCTGTCGCCCTCGCCGCCGTCGGCGCTGCCGCTGCCCGCGGCGTACCAGGCAGCGCCTCCTGCCGCCGCACCGTCGCCGCCGCCGCCCTCGTCCCTCACACTGCTGCTGGCTGCGGCAGCGCGCGCAGGGCCCGCCGCGTCGCTGCCCCGCTCGCCGCCCCCCCGCACACCATGCCCGGCTGCGGCAGCGGGCCGTGCGTGCGCAGAGGCGGGCGCACTGCTACCGGCGCTGTCTCCAGAGGTCCCTGCGGCTGCCGCGCCTGAAGACTCCCCAAGCCCAGCACCCGCGTCCCCTGACGCCTCGCCAGATGCTGCTTGTCCCCTGGCTGCAGGGCCGGCGGCGCCAGTGCTGCCGTCAGTGCTCAGCTGCCGCGCCTGCACCCAGCGCAGTGCGTGCATGCGTCCTCCGCCCGGTACTGCTTCGCCGTACGGCGTGGCGCGCAGCAGGCCGCTCAGCAACACCGGCAGCTGCTGTTCCTCTGCAGCGGTGCGACGCAATGCGCTGCCTCTGCAGGGGCCAGCTGCAACTGCGCTGAACTGCGGCGCTGGGCATGCGCTCAGCGTGCCGGCGGCTGGCCACAAGGCACGCGCCGCACGCCTTCTGAGGGCGACAAAAGCCATTCCCTGCCCTCAACGGCCCCGGCCGCCCCGCATCCCAGCACCGTGCGTATAATTGAACCGGGGTAACACAACACACTTTAATATATTATCAGTCGTCGAGGTCTGCACTTCAGCAAGTCACTCAAAGCATGGAGCCTGGCTGCCCCTTAGGGGCCCCCTTTGGCTCTCCTCAAGTACCCTGCAGGTGCTCAGCAGGGCTTTGTTGGGCGAGCATCGCAAGCTCCAAGAAGTCCCCTTGATCTGTCAAGCACGCCCACGCGCCCGCCCAGCCTGCTGTGAACGCCTCAAGCACGAAGCCTCACATCCTCGGCTTGGCAACCTCCACTGCGCGCAGGTGAATATTGTGCCTGGCAGCTGCTGCTTAGAGGCGAGGTGGCCGGGTTCTTACACGCTGGCGTTCTTGTCGCGCTGCAGCGGCTTATCAGGGTCCTGAACTTGCCTGCCCAGAGGCGCTGACACCTCAGCGGGGCAGTGCATCATCACAAGTATTACAGTGCATGCTTGCTGCAGCTGAGCCTAGAAGCTTACTCCTTTTGGTTTGCTATTGAAGCAGGTGCAGCAGGGAGGCGACAGGCACGCGGCGCTGATGGCTTCCACGCGGGTGGCACTCGTTGTACTGCTGGCCCTGGTCCTCAGCAGTGGGTTCAGCCAGGGCGATGCTGGAGCGGTGCGCTGCCTAAAGCTGTTCCACAACTTGCGGGTTGCGTCTGGTGGCATCTTGCCCTGAACGCCTGACCGACATGCATACTGCGGCCTTTAGCGGACACTGTCCGTTTGCAAAACCCAAGCGTGTGCAAGCCTGCTTGCAGACAGGCAAGACGGCTGGGCACGCTGTACTGCCAGGTGGCACCTACATATGTAGTGTTAGCCAGCAAACTGCTTTCAAACCTGACAGCAGGAGCATAGGCCCACGCACCACATCCTGCCTATCTCAAAGCTCCAGGAAGGACAAATTGGCCTGCAGAGCTATTTGCTGCACGGTGGCACCTGTCCATGCAATCGGCCCGACACGACTGGAGGCTGGCAGTACGCTACCGAGATGCCGACGGTGCTTTTGCAGAGCCGTGCTCACAGCTATGGCGGCGTGCGCAGGCGGGCGGCGTGCGCGCCCCGCGTCGGCTGATGCAGGCGCTGGCGCCCTCGTCGTCAGCCTGCACGCTGACCAGCTGCCCGTGCACGCTGGCCAAGCCGGAGGCTGACATGACCTGCTGCGCGCCCAAGTCCTGCGCGGAGCCGTGCTCGGACTACTTCTGGTACAGCGGGAACAGCACCACCAACCCGGTGCTCAAGTGCCGCAGCCAGTGATGCGGCGGCGGCTGGCACGTCGACACTGTATACCAAGACTAACTGACAGCAGACTTGTATAGGTTGCCTAGGTAGGAGCCTGCCTGCTGTGGGGTGTGCGGGAAGCATTTGCCTGACCCTGCGGCTGCGCTGCAGAAGTAGTTTTGCGCATCAAGGTGTGCATGCGCCAGTGCACTTGTGGTGCCTGATTGTATGTTGCAGCACTGAGTATGCACCCATTACATAGAGCTGTGTATGGTTCTGGGGGGTCTGCATGCAGCAGGAATGGCATGGCACCAGTAATTGCAACGCTAGCACAGTAGGCCCTTCACGTTGGCATGCTATCTGTCGTTCCCCTTTACATCTCACGCTGCGCACTTTTGGAGGTGGACGAAAAGCTGTGCAGATGCTGCACTGTACGTGTCCCCGTCTCTTATTGCTGAAGTCGTGCCTGCGTCATCCGCAAGCCAGGCTGCGCAGGTAACCTCTCTCCCGCTCAGCGGGCACACGTTCGTGAGGTATGCATGGTCCCGCATGTGTGCTTATGCAGGTCAGCAATGTTCTGCAAGCTGCAGCGGACAACTGCTGAAGCTTCCACATTTGTGTGCATTTGCAAAGCTGACACCCTCGGCACGCTCAAGGCGCTGCTTGTGAACAGTAGAAGCTTGAGCGATATGATGCACCTGAAACGGCAAGGGCTCGGTTCTGTCAACTATTGTGCACAGGCTACACTACGAGGCCCAGGATGCAGGCAACTGTGTAGAGCAGCAGCTTGAAGCAGTGCTTTTGTCGCTCTGGATCAGGGCCAGTAGGAGGCAGGCTTTGTCATTGTACTGGCAGCGCGCATGCACATGCTTATTTAGTGCAAGAACCTGTGCTGTCGCCTGCTGCTGTGCTCAGACTGCTCTATTCAACACAAAATGAGAACGCTTCAAGTGTACGACATTGCTCAAAGGTCGCTATGTGCACTTCAATTCAGGCCACAAACTTCAGGCCGCATGAGCGCCGGCACAAAACTGCGGCTCGAATAAATCTATACTGCTACTGCTGCTGTGCTGTCACACAAGACAGGTGCACATTCGTCAGCGCAAATGCAGAGCTTGCATACAGTGGCTCCCCTGCTTCTATTCTGCGCCTAGCTGCACCACAGCACAGTTCCCAGCAAGTGCTGCCCGCTTCCCCCAGAACGCTTCCCCCAGAACAAATGCCCTGCATATTTCCCCAGTACAAATCCGTGCAGCCCCCACCCACATTTGACGACAGACACACTGTTGACTTAACAAAAGCACACGGACCCACGTGACCTGCTTGCCCCAGGCCGCCCCGCGCAGCCTGCTCATGCGGCCGCGCATGACAAACAGCAAACGACATGCACCCGTTCCCACGCCCCTGTCTTGCAAGTGCATGCGCGTGAAAGTAAGGCTTTCAAAGTTAGCTGCATCCCGAGCACAAGGTTACTTGTGAGCCATCTCAGCCAGTCCAAACAGTGCCAGAGAGTTCAGCGCACACAGCCATGCACCTGTCTTGACCTACGCGTATGCAAGCCTGTTGCGACCCTCCCCACAGGCTACGCCTCTCGCTTGACAGACACTGCAGCCATGCTTGCCAGCATGTAGCCCCCGGACGCCCCCGCGCCTTTGCGCAAGCCCTGTGTGCGAGTGCAGCGACACAGCCCTGCAAGCCCGCGGCGCTGTGCAGGCCTCGTGTTCACGACGCCTATTCATGCGCATGCTTGAGCCTTGCGCAGCAGCAGCGCTACGCGCACGCAGCGCGAGACACGTCGCTCGCTCCCTTGCACCCCTGGCGCAAACCTTTATGACCGCAGCAGGCAACTCGATTGGCATATGTCAGCTCGCTGCGCCAAGCCACCACATTGCTGCCGAGCATCCCCGCTCGACACCCTTATTGCCGACGCCCCAGCCAGGTGGCTCGACTCCCCCTAGTGTTCCGGCTGGTCAAGGAACATGCCTGAGGTGTTCAGGTCTGCAGATTTAGATGAGGTCCGCCACGTTGGAGGGCAGCTCCTCGATCACGGTGTTGTAGAAGCGCTGCACGTCCTGCAGCAACCGCTCATCGTCCTTGGTCACAAAGTTGATGGCGACGCCCTTGCGCCCGAAGCGCCCCGAGCGCCCGATGCGGTGCAGGTAGTTCTCAGGCTGCGTCGGCAGGTCGTAGTTGATCACCAGCGACACCTGCGCCGGGCGCGCTCGTCAGCAGTCCCGCACTGGCTTCATGAAGTCCACGAATGTGCGCTGCCAGCTGCTCCCAGGCTGGCTTGGCACACTGCACTAGCCGTGGGCAGCGAGGCCACAGAGCCATCCGGACCTTGCTTGCTCGACCCAGACCTTGATCGCCCGACCACGAACAGCGGCTCGCAAATCACACTGCCTCTGAGCGTTCAACTCTGTCATGCGTGAGCATGCGCATGCTGCGCCACAGCAAGTGTTGCGCCACAGCACCGCTCCCCTCAAGACGATTCGGCCTGAGCGCGGCGCGGCGCGCGCCTGCTGCACGTCGATGCCGCGCGCGAGCAGGTCGGTAGTGATGAGCACGCGCGAGGAGCCGGAGCGGAACTCACGCATAATGACGTCGCGCGTGTTCTGGTCCATGTCGCCGTGCGTCGCCGACACGGTGTGGTCGCGCTCGCGCATCTTCTCCGTCAGCCAGTCCACCTGCGGCACGTTTAGGGTTAGGGAAGGGCTAGCGGCCCTCCGCTCACGCGCGGCAGCTTCACCAACGCGACGCTGGCTCGACTGGGCCGTGTGCTACGCCAGAGCCGTCAATACCCCGGAACTTGGGATCTCGTCCACCTGGCGAGCAGTATATTACCTCGAGTGGCCATCAGAAGTTATAGTTTAGGGCAGCACAGCAGCGCTAGCACTCGTCATCGTCTCGTCATCGGCCGCAGGGCGCAGGCTCTCCATGCAGGTTTGCATTGCATGCCCCTGAACTTGAGCAAGGGAACAAACATGAGCATACCTGGCTGCAGGCTATACTCATCAGCCCAATGCACCCACCGCCTGCACCACAGGCTGGCTGACAGGCGCGAGCACACTTTGCGGCGCGTGTTGGCGAAGATGACGGACTGCGTGATAGCCAGCGTCTCGTACAGGTCGCACAGCGTGTCCAGCTTCCACTCCTCGCGCTCCACATTGACGTAGAACTGCTTGATGCCCTCCAGCGTCAGCTCGTCGCGCTTCACCAGGATGCGCACCTGCGCACAGGCGGGTGACCAACACATCGCTCCCGGGTCACAGTCTGTCTTTGTCTGTAAGCATTTAGCCACAAAGCAACTCACAGTCCTGTAAGATGAGACTCAGCGACAGCAAGGGGCGCACGGGCTTGTTCATGAACTTCCGCGTGATCTCCAGCGCCTCCGGCGGCAACGTGGCTGAGAACACGCCAACCTGCGCAACACAGGCACATGCTCAGCCACTTTCTGTTGCAACGCCAGTGCACATGCCCAGCTCACACGCCTTCAACACAGCCATCACAGACAGTGCCTACCTGCAGCTTGGGCGGCAGCAGCTGGAAGATGTCGTAGATCTGGTCCTTGAAACCACGCGAGAGCATCTCGTCGGCCTCGTCCAGCACAAACATGCGGATGGAGTCCGCCCGCAGGGCCCGGCGGCGGAGCATGTCGTATACGCGCCCCGGCGTCCCCACGACGACATGCACGCCCGCCTGCAGGATGCGGGTGTCCTCCCGCACGCTGGTGCCGCCCACACAGGCGTGGCACTTGACCTGCACACGCCCCGGGCGTCTCAGGCTGCTGCAGGCTGGTCAAGAGCTCAATCAGTCTTGCCACTCATAGAAAGCGAGAGCACGCAGCTGACAGTGGCATGCAAGAGCGCTGCATAACGGCGCGCCTGCAGGTAGTCGCCCAGCGCGCGCATGACCTTCTCGATCTGCTGCGCAAGCTCGCGCGTGGGCGCCAGCACCAGCGCCTGGCACTCCACCAGGTTGTAGTCCAGGTTCTGCAGGATGCCCGCGCAGAACGTAGCCGTCTTGCCGGTGCCGGACTGCGCCTGCTGGATCACGTCCAGTCCCTTCCCAAACGGCACAATGCCCTTCTGCTGGATGGCGGACGGCTTCTCGAACCCGTACCTGCGCACAGCGCACACGCATGAACTCTTCGCCTCTCACGAGCAGCCACACGCGCTCTGTAGAGCAGTTTCCCAACACATGTTTTGAGCGATAGACACACGCGGCGGCTCCAGTGCGCCCTGAAACAGCACCCAGCACCAGGCACTCCAAGCACTCCGCCACGCCTGCAGCAGTGACGGCAGGAGGAGGTTGCTGTGAACGCGAAGGAGGCCTTGCGTGAGCAAGCCGACACACGGCACACACGAGGTGGCGACATACCACCAGCGCACAAAGGTGCCAGGCGCCACACGACCTCTAACCACTGCATATGGAGCGTCCCAAGGCCTTCAGGGCAGCAGGCCGCTGCGACGCGCAAGAGCGCCGTAGCTAGGCACAGGCGCGGGGCACGGCACGCACGCGTAGATGCCGCGCAGCAGGTTCTCGTGCAGGCTCATCGTGTCAAACGAGTCAAACGTCTCCTCCCAGTCGGTGTAGAACGTGTCGCCGCCCTCCGTGATGCTGCGCCGCGCACCACACCAGCAATCAGCTTCCGCAGCGTGCAGCGGCACGCCGCCCTGCCCGCACAGCACGGCAGCGAACGCTGCCAGCCGCCAACACGAGCACTGCCACAGCACGTCCGCAGCCGGCACGCGCGGCGAATCACGCAGGCGGCGGCGCGCGGACAATCGGCCGGGCAGCGCACTACTCCTGCATCTTCTGGTCATAGTTCTTCTGGTCGAACGCATTCTGAGCCTCTCCTGCCATGCTGGGCAACTCTGCCCCCGCGCGCGCACACACCAGTCAGCTCCACGCCCTGGCCGGCCGCTCGGCGCAAGGGGCACAGCGCAGGCAGATACTGAACCTGCCACGCACCTTTGAATAGCCTTGGAATATCGGGTGAAACAAACGGTGGAGCGCAAACTCGCTGCCGCAGGCAGTGAGCCGCCTCGCTGCGGGGGGACCCGGGGCTACTGAGAGGAAGGAGAAGAAGGACACTG
>JAABUY010003459.1_pt1 | contig 17431 bp, 15 predicted proteins | sample 5560271 | NCBI WGS metagenome assembly JAABUY01 (sample SAMN10711886, study PRJNA513374) | rock metagenome | isolation source: Antarctica rocks | place: Antarctica: Victoria Land, University Valley
CAATCTTGCTCATCCACGGGTGGCCGATGCTGCGCCCACGGCTGCAATGCCTCAAAACAGGCAGAGGCGCGCAGTACCATGCTGTCCGCGTGCCACCGCCCGACGATCTGCAAGCCGACGGGTAAGCCCTCATTGGTGAAACCGCACGGGACATTCGCCGCCGGATAGCCCGTCAGGTTGAACGGGTACATGAACGGCACGCGGTCGAAAATGCTCGATGCGGGGCGACCGTTAATCGCGAATGTCCCTTCGTCCGCACCCGGCGCGCACGGCCACGCGGCGATAGGCATTTGCGGCGTCAGCATCAGGTCGTAGGTGTCGAATGTCGCGCGCACGGCGTTGTAGAAGACGCTGCGCTGGAGGAACGCTTTGTTCAGTTCGATGGCGCTGTAGCGGCCCGCATTGAGCATCATTCGCATCATAGTCGGCTCGATCCAGTCGGGGCGGGCGAGGGCGCGCTCGTGGCTGCGGGTGGCGACGTTGACCTGGTAGATGATCTTGTGCCACTCGTACGGGTCAGGCCAGTTGAGCGTCGGTTCCTCGACCGTCGCGCCGAGGTCGCTGAAGCGTCGCGCCGCGCGTTCCGCGATGACGTGGATTTCGGGGTCCACCGCCGCGTAGCCGAGATCGGGGCTCCATGCGATGCGCAGGCCGGCAAGGTCACCATCGCACGCCGCGAGATAATTGTCGGGCGGCGCGTCAATCGTCAGCGGGTCGCGGTGATCCGGCCCGGCCATTGCCTGGAGCATCAGCGCGCCATCACGTACGGTGCGTGCCATTGGGCCGTTGTGCGAGCGGAGGGCAAAGTAGTCGGCGTTCGGGTAATAGGGGACGCGCCCGTAGGAAGGTTTCATGCCAAAGATGCCGCAGAGCGCGGCGGGGATGCGGATCGAACCCGCACCGTCCGACCCATGCGCGATTGGGCCAAGTCCCGCTGCAACCGCCGCGCCCGCGCCACCCGATGATGCGCCCGAGGTGCGCTCGGTATTCCACGGATTACGGCAGGGTGGGCCGAGTAGGTTGTCGCACATATCTTTATAGCCAAAGTGCGGCGTGTTCGTCTTGCCAAGGAAGACGCCGCCCGTCGCCTTCATCCGCGCCGCGACTGCGCCATCTGCGGCAGGGATATTGTCCTCGAAGAATTTGGAACCGAAGGTCGTGCGGACGCCCGCTGTCTGTTCGAGGTCCTTGATCGAGTAGGGGATACCGTCGAGCGGGCCGCGTCGCTCGAAGCGGAGTGCGCGGGTCTCGGCGGTCTTCGCGTTCTCGCGGGCGATCTCCGGCGTGCACGTAAGAAAGGCATTAAGCGTCGGGTTGAGCCGTTCGATCCGCGCGATCACCGCGTCGGCCAGTTCAACCGGCGAGAGATCGAGCGACTGGATCATCGCACCCAGTTCCGTTGCCGACGTATAACAGAGTTCGGTTGCGTCCACCCCGGGCCTCCCTTCGTGCCGTTGCTCCTCCCCAATGTGCTGTGCGGGCGGCAGTATAGCACCGCTCGCTTGACGCCGCCGCCGGATGGTGGCGAAATGGCGGTAAAGTGAGCCAACCGCGTGATCTGCCGCCTTTCGCATCGGAGCGTGCCGCGATGACGACCGAGAACCATCTAACGTACACCGATTATCTGCGCTTGCCGGAGATGCTGGCCTTGCAAACGTCCGTCGGCCCGCCCGACATGCCGATGCACGCCCAGGCGGCGGAACACTTCTTTATCGTTGTACACCAGGCGTTCGAGTTGTGGTTCAAACAGCAACTGCTCGACCTCCGGTGCGCGTCTGCTGCCCTCGATGCGGACGAGTGCGAGGTCGCGGTGGAGCATCTGCTGCGGGTCGCGGCAATCCAGCGGCTTCTGAACGATCAGATGCTGCTGCTCGATCTGCTGCCGCCGCGCAGTTTCCTCGTGTTTCGCCCATCGCTCGGTACGGCGAGCGGCTCGGAATCCGCACAGGCCCGCCAAGTGTGGCACGCGCTCGGTCTCCGCAGTTTGGATGAAAGCCCGGTCTGGGTGGCTTTTCGTAGCGCGCTCGCACGGGTAGGCATTGATCTGGAATCGCTCTATCGCGAGCCGTCACGCTGCGGCATGCTCTACCGCGTCGCGGAAGCGCTCGTTGACGTATCGGAGGCGAACTGGCTAATGGTGGCGATGCATGTCGGCATCGCCGACCGCGCGATCGGCGACCGACCCGGCACGGCGGGGACGAGCGGCGTCAACTATCTGATGGAAGCGTTGAAAGAGAAAGCGTTCCCGGAACTCTGGGCGGTACGGACGCGGCTGTAACGGGGGAGCAGGCGGCAGGCAGCAGGTAGCAGACAGTAGGCATCAGAAGTCATGTGTGTAACGGTCAGCGCGGCTCATCCGGCGCGAAGATGCGCGCGAGGACAGGGCTTTCGAACTCGCTGGCGAGACATTCCATAAAGATTTCGTCCCAGAGGCGCCCGCCCATCCAGTGGCATTCGTGGCGGCGTCCGAACACCCGGAATCCGGCCTTTTCGTACGCGCGCTGCCCGGCCAGATTGAAGGCGTAGCACGTCAACATGACGTTGTACAGACCGAGCGCGGTGAAGGCGTAGTCGAGCATCAGGCACGTCGCTTCGGTACCGTATCCCTTGCCCCGATCCGCCGCGTCGCCGATCAGGATTGCCAGTGCGGCAGTGCGATTCCGATAGTCAATCCCGTTCCATTGGGTCGTGCCGACCGGTCGCCATGCTTGCGTCTCATAGATTGTGAAGTAGACCGTGGAAGCGTCCGTTGTGGCGGCATGCTCGTACCACGCGGATTCGCTCTCCATCGTTAGCGGATGTGGCGGAATAGCGAGCGTCCGCAGCGTGCTGAAGTCGTTGAACCACCGCTGATAGAGCGGCAGCAGGTCGCGTCGGATTGACCCGAGTGCGACGTGCTCGCCGACGATGTTGACGATTGGCCTGGTGTCGTCCGGCTGCATATTCCCCCAACGACGAAGGTCGCTATTGTTTATGGTGCGAAGCGCCCAGAAAGTATATGGTCAAGATGAAGCAAGAGATCAGCGATGTCAAGATAGACAGCGGCCGCACCTGCCTCCATGAGCAACGCGCGCTCGATTCCACCGCTCATTACCGCAACGCAGGGAATGTCCATTTTCTTCGCGGATTCGATATCGTACACGGTGTCACCGATGGCGAGGGGATGACCGGGCCTGCCGAGTTTGTCCAACGCGACCGCAAAAATATCCGGCGCGGGCTTGGTTGCGGCGACATCTTCGGAGGTGATGACGGCATCCACGATTTCCGGCCCGCCCAGCAGAGCGAGGTATTTTTGCGCTTCTTCCGGCTTCGCGGACGAGGCGAGCGCGACGCGGATGCTCCGCGCTCGCAGCACGTCCAGCAGATCGGCCGCGCCGGGTAGCGGTTCCGCGTGGTCAATCAGACCCTTCTTCGTGTACTCCTCACCGTGGAATTGCTGCACCTGCTTGACCGCATTCCCCGCATCCGGGCCGAGGATGTTCGGGGCAAGTTGGTCACCGCCCATGCCGATCTTGTGCAGGATTGTGTTGCCGTCTACATGCGTGCCGATGCGGCGGAAGGCGCGCTGCCATGCGAGGACATGCAGGGCATTGTTGTCTATCAGTGTCCCATCAATATCGGAGAGCACGGCGTCAATCATCGAAACGGCTCCTTTACGTTGCCGAACACTGCGCAAGTGTGATGCCGTGGCACCAGGGTTGCACGCTACGAGGGGCACGCACCGTTTTGAGTGCGATACTGATGCGTATCCGCGCACGGTCGCTGTCCACGACGAACGTCACTGTATCGGAGGCGCCGCATGGCGAACCGTTTGGCCCACGAGACAAGCCCTTATCTCTTGCAGCATAAGGATAATCCGGTGGACTGGTATCCTTGGGGTGAAGAAGCCCTGCATCGCGCGCGCGCGGAGGGGAAGCCGATTCTGCTCTCCATCGGCTATGCGGCGTGCCATTGGTGCCATGTGATGGAGCATGAATCGTTCGAGGACCCAGCAACCGCCGCGCTGATGAACGAGCGGTTCGTGTCAATCAAGGTGGACCGCGAGGAACGCCCGGACCTCGACACGATCTACATGGCGGCGGTGCAGGCGATCACTGGGCAGGGTGGCTGGCCGATGACCGTTTTCCTGACGCCGGAGGGCGAGCCATTCTATGGCGGCACATACTTCCCGCCCGAGCCACGCCACGGCATGCCCGCCTTCCGTACCGTCCTCACCTCCGTGGCAACCGCGTACGATGAAAAACTGGATGACATCGCGCGGAACGTTGCGGCGCTTCGGGATCACCTGCACACAGGACTCCAATTCGCCGGGCAACCGAGCGGTGAAACGATGACAACAGCAGCGCTCGACACAGCGATGGAAGCGATAGCCACGGAGTTCGATTGGGTCAACGGCGGCTTCCGGGGTGCGCCGAAGTTCCCGCAGCCGATGATACTGGATTTTCTCTTGCGGCAGCATGTCCGTACCGGCTCCGCACAGGCGCTCGACATGGCGGAGCGAACCTTGCAGAAGATGGCGCGCGGCGGCCTCTACGATCAACTGGGCGGCGGGTTCCATCGCTATTCGGTGGACGCGGTCTGGCTTGTGCCGCACTTCGAGAAGATGCTCTACGATAATGCGCTGCTTGTACCGGTATACCTCCACGCGTACCAGTTGACCGGCAACAACTTTTACCGCCGTGTCGCCACCGAAACGCTTGATTGGGTGACGCGCGAGATGGTGGATGCGGCGGGTGGCTTTTACTCTACCCTTGACGCGGACAGCGAGGGGCACGAGGGGAAATTCTACATTTGGACGCCCAATGAACTGACCGCGCTGCTCGATGCGGAGGACGCGCGCCTCGTCGCCGCGTACTACGATGTGACGGCGCGCGGCAACTTTGAGGGCGTCAACATCCTGCATGTCGGCGAACCATTGAACGTCGTCGCGGAGCGCGTGGGCGTCGCGCCGTCCGTGGTGCAGGCAGCGCGCGACCGCGCGCGACCGATCCTCCTCGCCGCCCGCGAGAAGCGTGTCCACCCCAGCCGCGACGAGAAGGCGCTGACGGCGTGGAACGGCCTGATGCTCCGCGCCTTCGCCGAGGCAGCCACTGTCCTCGAACGCGCCGACTATCGCGCCACGGCAGAACGTGCGGCGGATTTTGCCCTCACGACACTGCGGCGCGACGGGTTACTCCTCCGCACGTACAAAGACGGTCAGAGCAAACTCAACGGCTATCTGGAAGACTACGCCTTCCTCGCGGACGGTCTGCTCGCTTTGTACGATGCGACCTTCGACCCGTGCTGGCTGTCCGAGGCGCACGCGCTTGCCGAGACGATGGTCGCGCAGTTCTGGGACGACACGAACGGCGGCTTCTTCGACACGGGCCGCGACCACGAGGCGCTGATCGCTCGACCGAAGAGCGTCTTCGATAACGCGATCCCCGCCGGGAACTCGGTCGCGGTTGAGGCGCTGCAACGCCTCGCCGTGATTTATGATGATCGCGGGTACGCGGAAAAGGCCGATCGCGTCTTGCGTGGTCTATGGGAACCGATGACACGCTATCCGACCGGCTTCGGTCGCATTCTCTGTGCCCTCGACTTCGCTCTCGCCACGCCGCAGGAAGTGGCGCTTGTCGGGGAGCCGGACGCACCGGATACCGCCGCGCTCGTCAACGTCCTCCATCGCCGCTTCCGTCCGAACACCGTCACCGCGCTCCGGCGACCCGGCACGCCGGAAGACGACCAACCGGCGCTCCTCCATGCCCGCGATCAGATTGACGGCCACGCGACCGCCTCTGTCTGCGAGCGATATGCCTGCAAACTCCCCGTCACGACACCCGACGCACTGGCCGCGCAATTGGGCGATTGATTGACGGGTATCCATTCGTAGGGGCGTATAGACGCGCGCCCTCCGGACTCCACCATCAGTTCGCAGTCCTCTGAAAAACTCGCACTTGTGGATCGAATGTGACATCCGGGTCGAGCGGGAAGATTGGACGGGTGCATGCAGTATGGCCGAGGTACGGCAGATTGGCGCTTGTCGAGCCGGGGGCGTCCACGTTGATACTGCGCGCGCACCACTCGGCATACATATGCGGCTTGCAGTGCGGTGACTTGACGACAACGCAATCGAACTGCTTCGGGCCCTGCCCGTGCGCATAATAAAACGAACGGTCGTGCAGGCTGACCGGGCGGCTGCCGAGAACGAGCGTGTAGTTCGCCGCGATCACAACAGCGGTCGGCCCCGAAAATGCGTCCATCTCGTTGAATTCGGCGATGAATCTCCCGTCCGATAACAGATGCACCTGCCCCTCGATCAGCAGCGGTGGGAACCGTTCCGGGTCGAACGCACCGCCGACCTCCGTGCGCACCGGGTTGCCGACACCCGCCGCGATGGCGGCTGCGACGGCGCGTGGGTCAATGATCGGGACGAGTGTTCGGCCCTGGTAGCCCGCCTCCATCAGCGCCCGGAGAATCGCGTTGCTGTCGCCGGAGGCGCCCGAACTCGTTGCGTCCGCCGCGTCCATTATTACGACGGCACCGGTCGTCTCTTTCGCGATTTGGACTGCATCGGCGAGCGGCGTCAGGTCTTCGTGCAATTTCTCGCGTATCGCCCAGAAATCTTCCGCGAGCGCCAGCGCCTCACGCGCTGCGCGTTCTGGGTCATCAGTGACGACGATGCTGTTCGACCGCAAATCGGGCACATCAGTGAAGGGGTTGCCGATGAACATCCCGGCGGAGAGACCACCCGGACTTGCCTCAATCGTCTGGCAGCGCTGGATCAATGCGCCAAAGAGTCCCGTCTCGGTGAGTAGTTCCTTGCCGCGCACGAGGGCGGGAATCTTCACGACCGCTGTCGCGGGCCGTAGTCTCTCATCGAGGATGCGAAGGAGGAGCCGCGCCGCTCGCTCACCGGTCTCATACATATCCACATGCGGATACGTGTGATAGACCGTTAGGGCGTTCACATGCTCCAGAATACGGTCAGTAAGGATGCCGTGCAGGTCGAGGGAGATGACGATAGGGATGCGCTCGCCGAGAATTGTGCGTGTCTCCGCGAGCAGGTAACCCTCCGGGTCGCCCTCGCCCTCGGCGGACATCGCGCCGTGAAGCGAGAAGTACACGGCGTCCACGGGCGGAGCGGCTCTCACCGCATCAAGGAATTCACTGGCGACGCGCTGCCAATCCGCCGCTGCGAGCGTCCCGCCTGAGGTGATCGCCCGCGCGCTGAATGCGGGAACTAATTCAATATCGTCGCGGGCGGAGAAGACGTTCAGCGCGCCGCCCATCTCGCTCTGCGCGCCCTGATGGACTGCAATCAGTTCGTCGCTCCGTGAGAACGTAAAATCGTCGTAATGGCTGAGCGCGGGATTGAATGAGGAGACTTCCTGCTTGCATTCTCCAAGCAAAATCCGTGTCATTGCACACTCCCTCTGGTGGAGCAGGCTTCAGCCTGCAATCCGGGACGGCAGGCTGAAGCCTGCTCCACCCCTCTGACCCGTCAGTTCCCGATGGCTTTCTCGATAACGAGTCGTTGTGTGTCACTGCGGTACACGAAGAGCATACCAGCCGCACAAATGATGAAGCCAACGCCGAGTGCGCACGACGCTACCGTGAATACGCTGGCGATGCCCCACCGACCGGCAATCAGCCCGAGCAGGATCGGTGCGGCTGTTCCACCGAGATTGGAGGCGGTCGAATAAACGCCGACCGCCGCGCCGCGCGTCTCCCGCGTCGTGTGCTCCGCGATGTAGGTCTGCCCCGCAACGAGGTACGCGCCGAAGGCAAGCCCTTCCGCCGCAAGCAGGACGGTAAGGGGAACGCGCTGGCCCGTTCTGGCGATGCTGAACATCACGATCACTTCCAGGAAGAGCGCGAGCAGCAAGATCGGTTTGCTGCCGACACGGCGCGCGAGCATGCTATTTGGAAAGCGGCTAGCAGCGGAAACCAGCGCGCGGATCGCGAACATCGTGCCAATTGCCCCTTCGGAAATCATCACATGGTCGCCGTAGATCGGAAAAAAGGTGGCGATTGCGCCCGAAAACGCGACGCCCATCAGCATGTTGCCGAAACTGACGACAAGAATGTCCCGCTGGCGGAGGATGTGCCGCATACCGCCGAAGAGTGACCCGGCGCGCGGCGTGACCGGGCGCTGACCACCAGGCTCGCGCAGGAAGCGCCAGGCGACCAGTCCACCAACGAGCGCGATGATGCTCCCGACGACATACGCGCTCCGTGGCCCGTATCGCTCTGCCAGTTGGCTGCCGATCAGTGGTCCGACGGTGAAACCAAGCCCCATTGCCGTCGTCAGCCAGCCGTACGCCACTTCGCGCTGCCCGGTGACGGTAATGTCGCCGAGATGCGCCGAGCCAATCTGAAAAATCGCGACGGCGGCGAAGGCGGTGAAAATGCGCCCGACAATCAGCAGCGCGGGCCCCTGCGCCACCGCGAAACTGGCGAGCGCGGCGGCGTAGATCACCATGCCCGCCGTAATGACGCGTGGGCGGCTGAGACGGTCTGAGAGAAGCCCGATCGGGAGGGAAATCAGCAGTTGGGTGAAACTGCCGAGTGTGTTGATCGTGCCGAGGAGTGCGACGGCAATGCCAAGGTCTTTGGCGAAGAGCGAAAACGTCGGCGCGACGATACCGAAGACAACGTCCGCGAGGAAGATGACCGCGCAAAGCAGTGCGATTGCCCGCCGGACGCTCTGCTGCTCATCGGTATGATGTGCTGTCGTTGATGTCTGACGCATCGGGGATCAAATCCTTTTAGTCCTGCTCTTGCGCTTTGCGGAGGATGACGGTACGCTCGTAGGCGGCGTGGACGGCTTTGGAGAGGACGGTGCGAAGGCCGCCTTTCTCCATCTGATAGATCGCTTCCGCGCTCGTGCCACCGGGCGAGGTGACGAGGTTGCGCAATTCAGCGGGGTGCTTCTGTGATTGGACGGCGAAGGCGACGGAACCGGCCATCGTCTGGATCACCAGTTGCTGCGCGAGATGGCGTGAGAAGCCGAGATGGACGCCCGCGTCTATCAGCGCCTCCATGACAAGGAAGATGTAGGTCGGGCCGGTGCCGGAGAGGGCGGTCGCCATATCCACGAGTTTTTCGTCCTCGACGTAATGAGCATGGCCGAGCGCGCTGAGGGCGGCGCCAATCATTTCCCGCTGCGCGTCAGTGACAGCGGCAGTCGTCGCCCAGACGCTAACACCCTCGCCAATCTGTGCGGGCGTGTTCGGCATCGCCCGTGCCGCCGCGCCGTGCCCGCCGAGACCGTTGACAATCGTCGTCAGCGGCACGCCTGCCGCGATCGAGAGGACGACTTGTTCCGGCACGATCACGTCCCGCAGTTCGGCGAGCGCGATGCGGATTACCTGTGGCTTGACGGTCAGTACGACGAGACCCGCGTCGCGCGCCGCCTCGCGATTCGCCTCGACGGCCGCGATGCCGTACCGCGCTTGCAACTCATCCCGCCGTCCGGCGCGCGGATGGCTGGCGGTAATTTGCTCCGGCTGGATGACGCCCCGCGCGAGCATTCCCGCGAGCATCGCTTCCGCCATCGCGCCCGCCCCAATGAACGCGACCGTTCCTATCTGTTCTGTCACCTGCATCACCTCCCTGTACACATCGGTGAACGCGGCGGGCATTGTAACATTGCGATAACGCGGTGGGATTTCCTAACCCTCTAACCCCCTTCCCTCCGAGGGAAGGGGGTTAGAGCCTCCTCGAGGTCCGGGTGTTACGGGCCCGCCGCAGTATCGCGACGAGTCACCCCTTCCCTCTGAGGGAAGGGGCGGGGGTTAGGATTCTCCGGCGAAGGCGACCATACATACGCTGCCGGAGATGGTATGCTTGCGCGCGGTTGGGTGAACGGACACAATGGGAGGAGCCAGGAAGATCATGAATCGGGATGGTGGGACGCGATGAGTTTACTGCATGCGATTGTCATCAGCCTATTGCAGGGCGCGTTTGAACTCTTCCCGGTGTCGAGCCTCGGACACAGCGTCCTCGTTCCCGCGCTGCTCGGTTGGGACGAATGGAAGAGCGGTGATCCGAACAACGCCAGTTTCGTCGCCTTTGTCGTCGTGCTGCATCTCGGTACGGCAGTAGCGCTGCTGACCTTTTTCTGGCGCGACTGGCTGCGAATCATCGCGGCGGTCCTGCGCAGTATCGGCAATCGCACACTCTCCGATGACCCCGATGAGCATTTCGGCTGGTTGATCGCCGTCGGCACGATCCCGGCGGGCATTCTTGGCTTTCTCCTGGAGAAACCGCTGAAAGACCTGTTCGGGAAGCCGGTGCTCATCGCGTGTTTCCTCGTCCTTAACGGGGTCGTGATGCTGGCAGGCGAGCGGCTGCGGCGGCGACAGCGCGTGACGGTCACCGCAGGGGATGGCGTGATCGCCACGGAGCCACGCGGCAAGGAAATCGCGGATGTCGGCTTCAAGGAGGGGATCGGTGTCGGGACGGCGCAGGTCCTCGCGCTACTACCCGGCTTCTCGCGCTCTGGTGCGACGATCACCGGTGGTTTGCTCGTGGGCCTGCGGCACGAAGAAGCGGCGCGCTATTCATTCATGTTGGCGACGCCAATCATCCTCGCGGCAGGTCTGCTCGAAGTGCCGAAACTCTTCAAATCAGACGCGAACATCGGTCTCGGTCTCGCGGCGATGGGGTTCATCATCTCCGGTATCACCGCCTATCTCGCTATCCGCTTCCTCGTCCGGTATTTCGAGACGGAACGGCTCGACCCGTTCGGATACTATTGCATCGCCTTCGGTATTTTCTGTCTGGCCTTCTTCGGTATTCGCGCGGTGATCTAGGAAAGGAGTTTGCACATGGAACAATTGTCCCGTAGTCAGCGAATGGCGGTCGCCGGGGTTGCGCTTGTTCTGGCAGTCGTCTTCGCCATCCTCATCGTCTATTATTCTGCATTCGCCCCCGCCCATCCACGCATCAAGCACGATGTGCTGTTCGTTGTCCTGACACTCGGTAGCCTGCTCGTTGCCTGGTTCACATGGCCCAACGCATCATCCATGCGCGAGCGATAGCGCGTAAAATGGTGGCGCCTCTCTCCATCGCCGCCGTGCTCTACTATTATCGAAGCGTGAGAGCGATGACTCCGTACGAGAGGGGTCAGGGGTAAGGTTCATTTCCGGAACCGCCTATGCGTCGCCAACCGCAAGCGGCAAGGTCACGGGGGCATGCGTGCGGTCCGACAACTCGACCGCGTCCAGCACTTCTTGGCAGCGCATGCCGTCAATGAAGTCCGGCGAGGGTTGGCTGTCGGCACGGATGGCGTCAATGAAGTCGGTCATCACGCGCTGTGGGGTGCCGAGCAGGTAGATGGGTGGCACCTTCACCGTGGCAAAGGCGTTGTAACGGGCCTGACCGCTGCCGAAGCAGATGCGGATTTCATCGCCGCCCGCATCCCACTTCTCAATCTCGTAGATCAGCGCGCCTTTCGTGCCGTAGAGTTCGATGCGCTGGTGATTGTTGTGCCCGATGGCGCAACGGCTGGCATTGATGACCCCCTCCGCGCCACCGGCGAAGCGCGCGTGGATCGAGACCGCATCATCAACATCCACTGGGCCGACTCCACCCGTCGTCAGCGGTCGTTCGGTGGTGAAGGTGCGCAAATGACCGTCCACGCTCGCGAACTCACCGATCCACCAGCGGCAGAGGTCAATGATGTGCGAAGCGAGATCGCCCAGCGCGCCGCTGCCTGATTCCGCACGCGTCTGCCGCCAACTGATCGGTGTCATCGGGTCATGCAGGCTGCCGTTGAAGTAGTTCGCGTAGACGTGGTAGATCTCGCCCAGTTCGCCACCCACGATCAGATCGCGGATAAAGCCCGCTGCCGGTATCCAGCGGTAGCGGAAGTTCACCGCCGTCTTCCGTCCCGTCTGTTCGGCGCGCTCGACCATGCGCCGCGCGCCCGCGTAATCGAGGGCAAGCGGCTTCTCGCAGAGTACATGCATCCCGGCATCGAGCGCGGCGAGCGCGATCGGCTCGTGAAACGAGTTCGGCGTACACACACTGACCGCATCGAGGGGCAACTGAAGCAGTTCGCGATAGTCGGTAAACGCATGCGGTATGGCAAACTTCTCAGCGGCGGCCCGCACACTCGCCTCAACGACATCGCTGACCCCCAGGACTTCCGCCACGCCCGCCACTTCCGCTTCCTTGTACGCGGGTAGATGGCGGAGGGTCGCGATGCCGCCGGTCCCGATCACGCCAACCTTGATCCTGTCCGCCACGTTGCATGCTCCTTTTCAGTATTGGATGAGCGCAAAGATGTCGTGATCGCCGAGCCGCTTGCGGCCATTGAGAAAGGTCAGTTCGATGACGAACGCGATACCGATCACGTTGCCGCCGAGTTTCTCTACCAACTCGACCGTCGCGGCAGTCGTGCCGCCCGTCGCGAGCAGATCGTCCACGATCAGGACGCGCTGCTCGGGCGCCAGGGCGTCCGTATGCATCTCGATAATCGCCTCGCCGTATTCGAGTTGGTAGGCGACGTTGATCGTGGTGTACGGCAGTTTGCCGAACTTCCGGGCAGTCACGAAGGGAACGCCGAGCAGATAGGCGAGCGGCGCGCCGAAGATGAATCCGCGCGACTCGACCGCCACTACCGCCTCGACCTTCACGTCCCGATACCGCGCGGCGAGAGCATCGAGCACGTTCTTGAACGCGGCGGGGTTGGCGAGCAGCGGCGTGATATCCCGATAAAGGACGCCAGGCTGCGGAAAATCGGGGATGTCCCGAATATACTGCTTGATATGCTCGGCACTCGTACCCATACGCTCTCCTCCCTCTCAACCATTCCCCGCCCGCCATTGTACGCGACGAACCGTCCGATTGAACCACGAAGGCGCGAAGAGCACGAAGAAGGGAGGAAGGATGAGAATTTTCTTTCTTCCCTCCTCTTTCCTTCGTGCTCTTCGCGCCTTCGTGGTTCAATTCCCTACACATCGGCGGCATGGTCCGTTTTGCCGTACAATCACCTGTAGTGGGGAAACGTCTGTGCCGTATGCGGAAAGGATGGTAACCGGGGATGCGAAGAAATGGGATCGTGCTCGGTATCATCCTCCTTGCGGTGACGCTTGGCGTCAGTGTTGGCGCCGCGAATCCGGCGATCACGGTCTCCGCGACGCGGCATGACGTGGACGGCGCGGTCGTCGCTCTGCTCCCCGTTATGGACACGCAGGGAAACGTCGTGCCACCGCTCGCACTGCTCGGCGAATACGTGATCGCGAGCGGGCAGGGGTTCTCACCCAATCAGCCGGTGCAGGCGTCGCTCGTCGCGCAAAATCAGGTCTACCCACTTGCATATCAGGATCAGGCAACCTCCGGTACAGCGTCGCAACTTGTGCCGATGACGGACGGCACGGGCGCATTCCAGAATCTCTTCTTCACGCTGCCAGCGCCCGACCAGATTGCGGAAATGAATGGGGAAATCTTTGTCAGCGCGGGATCGGCGACCGCGCATGCGCCGATCTCGATTGATTCCGGTATCCCGACTGTGGCAGGGCGGGGCGACACGATTGCCGTCAGCATCGGCGCGGCGTTCTTTGCGATTGCGGTTCTCCTGATCCTCCTTCTCTTGCGTGGTCTGCCGGTCTATCCCATCGGGCAAACGACCGCCCAGCGCGTCCGGGAGACGGAGACGACGTAGCGAGCAGTGGAAGAGGGAACACACTATGGCATTAACCGGTAAGCGGGCATTGGTGACGGGCGCGAGCAAGGGGATTGGCGCCGGTATCGCGCTCGGGTTGGCGCGTGAGGGTGCGGATGTCGCGGTGAATTACCACAGCGACGCTGCCGGGGCCGAAGCGGTCGTTGCAGAAATCCGCGCGCTTGGTCGGAACGCCATCGCGATTGGCGCGAATGTGGCGGGCGTCGCGGAGTGTCAGCGATTGGTGCGCGAGGCGGCAGCGGCGCTTGGCGGCCTTGACATCCTCGTCAATAACGCCGGTATCACGCTCTGGGAGGATTTCTTCACGACGGACGAAGCGCACTGGGACGCGACACTCGACACGAACCTGAAGAGCACGTTCTTCTGCACACAGGCTGCTGCCCGCATCATGCGCGATCAGGGTTGGGGCCGCGTCGTCAATATCTCCAGCGGCGCGAGCAAATCCGCCTTCAAGAACGCGACGCCATACAATGCTTCTAAGGGCGGCATCAACATGCTGACGGTCGGGCTGGCCGTCGAACTCGGCCCATACGGTATTACCGTCAATGCCGTCGCCCCCGGCGCGATCCTGATCGAGCGGACGAGCCAGGAACTGCCGGATTACGCGGGTACGTTTGCCGCCGTAACGCCCCTCGGCCGGGTCGGCTACCCGGACGACATCGCCGGGGCGGTCCTTTATTACTGCTCCGATGCCGCGTCGTACGTCACCGGGCAAGTCTTCTGGGTGGACGGCGGCCTTTCCCTCCGCTCCGGCCGTTTCGGTGACCAGAACGTTACCAAAGAGTAAGAGTGCCTACGAATAGATGATGCGCGGCGACGATTGCGGAATAGGTTGTGAAACCCAACCGTTGTTAAATCTACAATGGCAGGTAGATTGTTTTGATCTATCCCGGTATACTCGAAAGTGCGGCGTGCATTGCCGCGTATCAGCGAGATATGATGACCACGACGACGATTCCGCTCAGCATGGTTGACGTGAACGGCCCGGCGCAGGATGCGTTCGGACGCCGGATCAATTATCTGCGCATTAGCCTGACCGATCGCTGCAACCTCCGCTGCGTCTACTGCATGCCTGCGGAGGGTGTACGCTGGCAATCAAAAGAGGAGTTACTGTCGGACGACGAACTCCTCCGCGTTGTGCGGTTGGCGGCAGATGTCGGGTTCACAAAAATCCGCCTGACGGGCGGGGAGCCGACGCTGCGCCGAAACCTCCCCGATCTCGTGCGGGAAATCGCGGCGAATCCTGCGATTACCGACATCGCGATGACGACGAATGGTATTCTCCTCTCGCGCCTCGCGGAACCGCTGGCACAGGCCGGACTCAAGCGCATCAATGTCTCGATTGACACGCTCGACCCGGAGCGGTTCAAGCAGATCACGCGCGGTGGCAGGCTCGATCTCGTCATGGAGGGCATCGCGGCGGCGGAAGCGGCGGGCCTCGCACCGATCAAACTGAATGCTGTCGTCATTCGCGGGCAGAATGACCATGAAGTCGCCGATCTCGCGGGTTTAGCGTATGAGCATCCGTGGCAGATGCGTTTCATCGAGGTGATGCCCTTCGAGGGCGTAGATGATGTCGCCTTCGATCTCCTCGTCCCAACCGCCGAAGTGATGGCGCGCATCGAGGAGCGGTGGGGCACGCTAACGCCTGACCCGACCGCCGATCCGGTGGACCCAGCACGACCATTCATTTTCCCCAATGCGCGCGGCTCCGTCGGCTTTATTTCGGCGATGACGGATGCCTTCTGCGCGACGTGTAACCGCATGCGCCTTACCGCCGACGGCAAACTGCGCCTCTGCCTCCTCCGCGATAACGAAGTAGACTTGCTTGCACTAGTTCGCTCCGGCGCCTCCGATGACGACGTGCGCCTGCGACTGCGCGAGGCCGTCTGGCAGAAGCCGTGGGGCCACGGCGTCGCCACCGGCGAAGTCTCCCTGAATCGCGCCATGTCACGCATCGGCGGCTGACGAGCAGTTCGAAGTTCGAAGTTCGAAGTTCGAGGTAGGGAATTCGCTCTCGTCCCTACTCCGAACCTCAAACTCCGAACTTCGAACTCAATTGGTTGCACGCCATCCTGATGGGATGCATACTGTCCGAGCGGGGAGTGCTCACGCGACAATGGCCCTCCGTGCGATAGAAGTACCGCACCCTCTGGATCGTTTTCGGACCGTTTGATGGAAGGAGTCAATCCCTATGGCGTATGAACTGCCTCCGTTGCCGTATGCGTATGATGCGCTCGCACCGACGATCAGCGAAGAAACGATGCAACTGCATCACGACAAGCACCACGCGGCGTATGTGACCAATGTGAATAACGCGCTGAAGGATCAGCCGAACCTCGCGAACATGTCCCCCGAAGACTTGATGAAGAACATCAACCAGGTGCCGGAGAATATCCGCACAGCGGTCCGCAACAATGGCGGCGGGAACGTCAACCACACGATGTTCTGGGATATCATGAAGCCGGGCGGCTCGAACCAGCCGACGGGCAAACTCGCTGAGGCGATCAACTCGACCTTCGGCGGCTTCGACCAGTTCAAGCAGCAATTCGGAGCGGCCGCGACGACCCGCTTCGGCAGCGGCTGGGCATGGCTGACGGCCAGCGGTGGCACACTGGCAATCTCCAGCACCGCGAATCAGGACAATCCGCTGATGGAAGGTAAGACGCCGCTCCTCGGCCTCGATGTCTGGGAGCACGCCTACTACGTGGATTACCGGAACCGCCGCCCAGACTACATCACCGCCTGGTGGAACGTCGTCAACTGGGACGAAGTCGGCAAGCGGTTCGACGCCGCGAAGTAAATCCTAACCCCCTAACCCCCTTCCCTCCGAGGGAAGGAGAGCGATACGGGATTGTTACGGGCGGTTCACGAACCGCCCGTTTTCGTATGTCGGCTATGCAGAGTCGCGGTGTATCGCGCGCTGAAGTAATGCTCGGACGATCTGGTTCTGCCGCTGTGAGTCAGACGAACGTGTTTCCGCCATCGTTGCGAATTGTTGCGCTATTTGGGAGTGGTATTGCCGATATGCGCTTACCACGTTCTGGCAGACTATCGCTGCCTCCGGGATTTCGACCTCACCGCCGATGCCATGCTCTGCCATAATGCGGAGATATTCGCCATGATGCACTGATGTGACAGGAAGGACGATTCCATTCCGTCCACCCACGCGGATCGTCCCTGCGACGAGAAGGCCCGGTTCCGGGAGCAGCGCGTGCCTAATGCCGACCTCAACGCTGCCTGCAGGTAGCGTAAAGGGAATCCATTCTATACCTGACGGCACGAAATCGGATGGGAAGCGGCGAAGTATATCTTTGTCGAACGGTCCCCAAAGTTCGTCCGCGATGCTAGCAGGCGTCACATGACCGCGCCGCGCCGCACGGTTTCGATTCTGGACTGCCTGAAGCTCGAGTTCGCGTGGCTTCAGTGTATTGGCGGCGTATTGCGGTATAGAGACGGTCACGGTAAGTACGCCGTTCGTCGGCGTCCGCGATGCCAAGCAACTCTAATATCGCGCCGTCGAGCATTTGTCGCTCGGCCTGAGAGAACTCCTCAAGCAGTGGCTTGGAGGGGCGTGTCGTCATCGCACGAATCGCGGATTGAAGTCGTTCGCGGATTGATGGAGTCACTCGTCGGGGATCGGGCACGGGCATCATTTGGACATCAATCACCATCGTATCTAAGTTGGCTTCTCGACCGATGGGCCGTCCATAAAGATGTTTCATCAGCGCAACCCATGTGGAATTGAGGATTGCC
>JAABUY010003460.1_pt1 | contig 17429 bp, 15 predicted proteins | sample 5560271 | NCBI WGS metagenome assembly JAABUY01 (sample SAMN10711886, study PRJNA513374) | rock metagenome | isolation source: Antarctica rocks | place: Antarctica: Victoria Land, University Valley
ATTTCGGAAGAAATGGCGCGTTGTTTTGAAGGAATTGGTTAAATATCATCATATATATGATGAGTAGTAGAATTCAGCTGTTGCATGGCCGTAACTGTTGCATGGCCGTAGAGCACTAAGCGAAGTACAGTAGGCTCCCGTGGTAATTAGGGGGCACGAATCTCAAAAGTCAAAACTGTCATGCGCCTATTGACTTGATGGTTGTGTCAGTGTAAAAACCGCCATGGCTAAAGGAGACTTCGGGGATTTTGTGGAACGCTAGACCCGGGATCCGGAGTGCCCTTCCCCGCTGCCACTCCTACCTTGCCGGATATTGCTGACTTGGCATCAACAATAATCATACAGGGAGGTAGATTCTGATCGGCACATGCAGAGACTCGCAGGTCAAATGTTCCCTTGCATAAGAACCAGTAAGAGTTATGACCGGCCACCCTTTTACTTTGCTGACCCCGGACCGCTGAACAGCTCACCTCGATATAACATCGTGAAGGAGCACGTTGACAACTTTTGATATACGATCACGTTGGAATAATGGGATATCAAGAAGTTAGTAAGTATCCGGGGGTTTACGATGGTATAACGAAGCTACAGTAGGGGATTAGTCTACTTCCCTGTATTTGTACTACTCACAAAGAATATCTAGATACGCTTGGCTTGAACAAATTCGCAATAACGCGGGCTTTTTCGTAATAGAACGGTATAAAGGGGAAAAGGAAATACTAGAGACGGCACCAGAAGAGCAGTGGTTAGAAATTGTATATAAGCTATACGGATATCAGCTGGTGGGAAGGAAGTGGTGAGGACAAGGGTTGAAGAAGTGGCGATACGATTTAGGAGGGTACGTCTAATTAAGTTATTGTTAATCGAATGGGTTTACTGACGGTCAGAATAGCTTCGCAACCAACGGCAGTCCGCTTCCTCGGAACCGAGAAAGGACTCGGAATCCCTTATGCTGTGCTATTTTCAAATCTGGTCGATTTTGAGTTTGCGGATCCGAACAAGAGGCTTTAGGACGTTGACGGTACAACGTAAACACAAGCCCATCCCTGAGTTTGATTCGTGAGAAGGAAACAATTAAGGAGCGTAGTTTGTGTTGAAGCCTGAACTCTCTTGTTCTTTTGTCTGCTGACGCTGTTGAGATCAATTTTATGTTTTATCTTGACCTTTCGCGAAGGATGATTTGACCAATGAATCTAATTCCACCAGAGACATGTAGATTTACTCCAGCATCGTTCTCCAAGCGTTCAAGAAGTCGATATGACCAAAATGTTCATTTTAATATGCCCGCATGCTTCTAATGCTCGAACATTCAACCCCGATCGGGATCTTCTTTGAGCGCTACTTCCATAATACATAAGATCCCTTGAATCATACTCTACGCTCCTGATCAGCTCCTGCCTCCGAGGAAGTAGACTTAACTCCCTCACCTTCCCCGCAACGAATCTTCTCCTCCTCTTCATGCATCTCCCCACACTCTCCTCACGCCCCCTTCCATTGCCCTTACGATACCCTCACACCAAAACACGAAAGTCCAAACAACAACAATGGGTCAACTCCAAGAACGTCTCCGAAGTCAACAAACCTCGAACCCCCAAATCCGGTCATTTCGAAGACATCACAGAAAGCTGACTGACGAGCGAGAATGAAGGAAGAGTAAGGAATGTGAGCGAACGATGGAACAGAAGGCGAAAGATGTAAAAAGGGCATCGAAAAAGGACCGAGTATCTCGTCCGCCAATGACCGCTCTTTTCAAGGCAGTAGACCTGCAGCTGATGCTCACAAGGAGAAATGCCTGTTCGATGTCCCTTTCTCTTATGCTAATCCCTCGGTGCGGTGGAGGTGGCGACGAAGAAAGATGGTAGGTGGTTCGCTACTATTTCAACCTCTAAGTCGATACGAAGGATCTTGTAGAGAGAAGGATCTAAGAAGTTGAAGAGGTTCCACAAAACATTTAATTATCATCTGTTCCTTAAATTTTTCACAGGCGATTTGATGACTACACGATCGCCGGATGGGACCTGCTTCTACAAGCGGGTTCCATACACCGGTTTCACTGGTGGAAATCAGGGTTTGTTGGGTGATGCCAGACGGCTTCGAGCGCATTTGCTTTCATTGTTCGCCTACTGTGCATGGTGTGGCGCGCATGCACTGTAGCCCCTGCTCGAATTTCCCCTGGGCAAAGCATCAAAAGCTCGCAAAACTTCAGCGACGGTGCTGAATTTCGACAAAGCAGATCGGCCAGACTGACGACGTCGTCAACATGACGATCTGTTTGAGCATGCTGTTGTCTCCGCGAATGAAGGTCTTCCAAGTGCCACTAAGTACGTTCTAACTTTTATACTTAACGAGGTCACATTCAACGAAGGCTAGACTCGAAGCTGATGGCGAATTGCGAAGAGTATCACCACCATTTCTTATGTTCAGCGATCTTTCTATGACCCCTTGCCTTACTTCTTGCGACTGTGCCAAGTCCGATGAATTTGACGGCGAGCCCTGAAGCTTTTGCAGTCTGAGTATGGGTTTGGTAGTATTTTGCGTAATAGCGGAAGCCTTGGCGACGGGTTTCCGACGACACTTCCATCGTGGTGGCAAGTCCGTGATATTGAACTCGTCAAAAGCCCTCAACTGGTGTTATTTTTCGTCCGCAGTCCCAAAAGCTATTGCGTCCGAAGAGTCAATTTCGGCCGTCAATGCTGTTTACCTTGACGGCGCTTGCTTTGAAATTGTTCTACTGTGCTGCCATTACCAACATCTGGCATCTTTCCCCTAGAGCTTGGTCTTTTCCAAGGTCTGTGGAATTTTGGTGTTTTTTGGTTAATGTTTCGCTAGACTTCTAACGGGGTAGACGCTTTCTCTGCACGTTCAACCGATAACCCGTCATGTTTGCGTAGACGAAGTCCAGCTTGGAACATGGCGACGCTGTTATATTCGAGCAAAAAGTCGTGCAGTAGGGTCTTCGATTGGGATACGAGTAATTAGAGCGATGCGGCTGAAAATCAGATCTTCCGAAATTAGGCGAGCTGAGCGCAGAGTCTTCTTCCGACTCAGCGTTTTGGCGAATCCTGTACAATTCATTGCTCCGAAGGACACAATCTGGCCGACCTGTAAACGTTCAGGTATCGGTTAGCAATTTGTCAAGCTTGCAGGCATGCCAGCTCTAATTACGAGGAGGTGTTCAAGAAGTACGAGCCACTTTGCGCAGCTTGTAGACTTACAAGCCATTCAAGGATCCGTAGGTTCAGAAATTGGTTCATGAAGTACCTAGTGTGCTCTGGCTAATGCTGTTCATCGAGCACTCCCAAATACCAAACCCTGTTACCTCGAAAAGATATCGTTCTATGCGATCCGTAAAGCTCGCCGAAGGCCGCAAAAAGGGAGCCAGCTGTGACGCTCTAAGCATGGTAAACAGCCGTGGGATTTAAGCGCTAGGATTCGCTGAAAGACCGTGGCATCTTGGCTTGGGTAGGCGTGGTCGATGACAATCCGACTGGCGATGGGACTAAGGCAACCACTCCACTGCTGCAAAGCCTTAGGCAGTGGGGTGGAGAATTCCTTTGGTTGCGTGTAAATATTACCGTTAGGCCAAGTATGGCATATTCGAGCTTTGCTTTGAGAGCTTGTTGCAGTTCAAGAAGTCACGGAGATGAACCATCAGTGATTCTCGCCTCGCCTTCACCTTCGCCTCCACCTCCACCTTCACCTCGGCTTGACAAAGTCCCGCACTCTTTACCTTACCTGAACCCAACACAATGCCCCCGCTGCACGTTCTAGCGCCGTTAAACAGCACATTCAAAAACCCGTGGCTGCCTTCGAGCGATTTTTCCAGATTAAGACGCGGAAGATATGGGGCGGGAGGGGAGAGCCTGGAGCGGAACATGCTTTACAAGCATGAGGCGCACCGCCGTTTTATCTGGGGCTTCAATCCACCAGCCATTCAATCCAAATCCGAAGTTATCACATGTAAGGACAATGGCAAAGAGAAAAGAATACCACAACACCATTGCACCAGCGCTGTTAGGAATCGAACCTAATATAATATAATACCCAAAGGAACTAAGTGAGCTTCGTAAGAGCTGCAGCCTCCTCTCGACGACTAATATGAAAGAACAATCGACGATTATGTGATGGGACTCGGCCTCGCGACCAATCTATTTGCTATTATGGGAAGCATGTAGCATATAGTCGAGCAAACCAAGAAGGTACTTTTTTCTCGACGAGCTCTTCGAACGATGCTTAACAATACCATAATTTCTCTTGTAAACGGACTATTTGAGGCGTGCAGATTTTGCTGATGTGAACCCCTTTCAAGAATCTGTCTTCAGATCTCTCAAAAATTATCAGAAGTCACAAACACTTGCTGACTGTCATGCATATTTCTGTTCACTATATATTCAACAATACACCTTAAAAGAGTTTTTCAGTTATTACAATGTCACCTACGGAAGAAAAAAAATATACTTCGCCGCATCTCATGCAGATAATGACCGATGTTCACAAGCCCAAGAGAAAGCTATTAACGAAGATATGGGGAGGAATCAAAAAAGGATTAGGGTGTTTTGATAAAGCTACTTAAATTTATAGATGATGAAAACGATGTATAGGCCGCATTCGGGGGAAAAGCTTCTTACTAATCATCAGCAGCACCTACATCTACAACCTCTCGCGATGGGTGTTGACTTGGACGCGGTGAGATTTGGTGGCGGTGGGTTCGGACGGTGATGTGGTTATAGGCATTGATTGGGATTATCTTGGAGGGTATGGGGATGAGAGTTTCCATCTACCTAAGACCTGGAGTTTTGACTAGATATAGCGCTGCTGGCCTTGGAAAATCAGTCGTTTTTACTAAATACAGGGTCAAATAAGTGAATACCGTCTTCGGCTGTCACTCTGCGTATAACTTGGTTCATACTCTAGCTCCTTTTTGCTTTGCTTTACTTTGAGGGAAGAGGAAATAGGGTCAATTCTTTGGACTGCACAACATGTCAGATGACGGAGAAGTTTGTAGATGATTGAGAGACAGAAGAGAGTTCCATGGGGGATCTTAAGACCGTCCCTCAATCTATTGATAATAATATGTAGTAGTTCTTTTATTGACTCGAGTGCGAAGCTAACGCTACAATAGACACTCGCTAAATATGTAGGCCTGGTTACCCACAGATTATACAATCGCCACCGAACTGTACCATCCTCAAGACAGGTCCTCAATACACGAGATTCCTCCAATTCGTACCCCCTCCTTCAGTACTCCAGGATAGCTGGCCTTTGTAGAATAGCTCCACCGAAACGAAAAACCACCGGTTTTTGCAATCGATGGAAACTCTAAACCGTAGAAATGCATCGATGTCTCTAGGTATAGAGGCGTATGAGGGAGACTGACAATTGGATCCAGTCCTGCACAGTCCCTGGCTCTCAAACGACGTTAAGTCTTGATTCCCCCTCTTTCTGAGCATTCTAACTTTCCAATCAACTTGTATACCTTCCACCAAGAGCCAAACTTCTACCGAAGGCCACCCTATAGCCCATATAGTGTGTTTGTTGACAAAGCCTCTTTCCCAACAGAACAGTGATTTGAACGAAACGCAGTTGAATAAGCCTCGAGAGCCGCTGAGAGTCCCTATCGATAGAACTTCGGCATTGAGGTATATAAGCCGTATGGTGAGGACGCAGTATCTTGCCCCTTGTCCCGGTGGCTTCGATGATCGTTGTAACAGTCGCACTTCGCCCGATAAAGATCATCAATAAGCGTTTTCGGCTGTGTATCATCGGGTTCATGACTCTTCTTAGCTCTGATAAGAATAACCAATTGTTATCAGGTTCCCAGCCGGCACCACATGGAGGTGAGAGTCTTGCCAGCCTATTGATAATAATAATAATAATAATAAATTCATACACCCTTGTGACATCGGTTAGGCCCACCCATGGGGGAAATCTATGCTATGTGTGTCGAGTGGACAAAACCCTCTGGGATAGAAAACCGCTCACTATCTATACGGCTGCTACATGCAGCTGAGACGGTAAAACTGAGACTATGTATCAAATTTGTTCGCGATGACCGCACGTTAGAGAATGAGTGTTCTTGCCACTCTAAACTGCTTCAAAAGCTTCGTTTCCATCATCATTCTCGCTGTCGCCTTGAGGCCCTTTGTAGTTGAGTCGATGATCCGGTAGTTCGTGGAGCCGGCGTCTCGAAGCATATTCGGCCGAAGGTGCGTCCAATTCGGGCAGTGCATAAGGATATGCTTGGCTGTCTGATGGCTCCATCCGCAGTCGCATCGGGGGCTATGCGCGCCCGGGACGTTCCTCGAGTGCAGGTAGGCATTTAGCCCTATGCGTTCGGTTCTGATGTGAGTTGCAAGGGTGCTTTCGGCCTTCTGAAGGCCGTCATGCATCCTTACTGTCTTGTTGGATAGGTGGGACCTTTGAGCGGGAGTTGCATTGATGTCTGCGATGCGTTTTTTGTAGTTTTCTCATTGAAGATCCGATTGGCTTTTGTGAAACTGTGCGATCGCATGTTCACCTGTTGAGGCCGGCGTTGAGGGGCCGAATCGCCTGCGTCTAGGCTGTATCTTTGCTTCTTCGCGAATTGAAACATTCAGGAACGTCGCTTTTTTGAAGACCGAAGAGCGAGAGATGAGCAGATTAGTTCCTATCAGGCGAGCGCATATGATCTCGCATGCTCGCTGAGTCTCCTGTGTTCTGCCGTCGACTCGACTGCGTAGTGTAGCCTGGTTCTGTAGTCACTCCTCCCAAATCCCGCTCATCTTTCACATCCTCGTTTCAGCAGACCCCTTAGTTCTTCAACACGAGCAATTTCGCAGACACATTCAAGCACAGAAATCAGGTCGATGACGCACTGAAAGAAGAACTCCTTCCAAGCCTTCGACTCGATATCTCTGACCTCGTCCACGCCGTCTTCGAGCAGGTCCCGCGACTTGATGAGCTGGCAGAGGAGGTGTTCGATACATGTCAAGAAGAAGATGCACCACTCTACATACACGGCTTCGGTTGGACGAAGTGGCCTCCGAGTGCCAAGGAAGAACTTGTACTGGAGTGGCTTCGAAGACTTATGGCGCGCTTCATGGTCTGGGTTCATGAACATGGCTTGCATCCTGCACATTCTCGGTGGATATACAAAGGGCCAATGGGAGAAGCGTTGAACCTATCGCAATCATTTATTAATACTTAGAGCCCTGTAGACGAGATGTGGCTTCCTTCAAGGCTAGCACTTCTCTTTCGACTCCCTCGAAATCCTGTCTTTACAACCCAGAATCTCTTCCCATCAAAGCATTTGAGAACATCATAATAGCTGCGATCAAACCTTGACGACATTCTCCCCGTTGCCTCAAGCCAATCTGAATGGGAGTTACGTGCGATACCAAGCACGCAGTACGAACAATAAGAATCCATGAATAAAAGCAGTTAGGGGAATCATTGCTTAATATCGATCGCCCACGTCCGCGGCGCCTCCTTCTTGTCCACACTCTCCATAACGGTGGTACCAATTCCACCCTTTTTATCCAGATTTTCAGTCCTCAACCCTTTCCGTCCCTCGATCCCTTCACCGCCCTAATCATCTTGGGGGGCGCTCCCCTCGAGTCTAAAAGTATTTGGGGCTGATCCAATAACTTTGTAAGCGTCTCGGATTTTCGGGCCGCCGTAGGCTGAAGCGGTGGAGCGCCAGTATTTGCCTGGTGGTTGACCGGCGATGGAGGAGGGTAGAGGGATTGGATTGTGGAAAGCTGGGATGGGTTAAGAGTTCGGATTGGACCGGCGTCATTCATCCAGAGTCTTGCAGTGATCGATGTAGCTTTCAGAGCACGTTGTCTCTTTGTAGCTACGAAGCTGACCTCATAGACGCAGGACATGTCGATGAGGCGATAAATACTAGAAATGACTTTGGTGTATTATAATGAAAAAATCACATAGAAAAGGCTGGCACCTTTTCTCCCTGGAACAACCATGTCCTCCTCCATCGTCCACGCTCGCCTTCGGCTCATGCTCGCTGCGCTCCCACCCACTTGCCAACTTAAGCAGCTTGCGCTAACCCGGGCTCATAACCTGTTGGAATACGAGGTCATATGGGGGCATATTGACATTTTGATTGTTGTTGTTAGGAGGCTACGTATCTAGGAGGTGGAAGGTGAAAAACCCGACTAGCGGCCACCAGCCCTACCAGCCCTATGAAGGCGGAGATTACCATCTCCTCTAGTTTTCCAACAGTGAGGGTGGTGAGTGGGGTGGTGAGCATGTAGGGTGATGAGTAGTCAGCATGTAGGGTGGTGAGTAGGGTGGTGAGCATGGTGGTGAGTAGGGAAACAGAGCGAATAACATGTAATTAATTCAATAATACGCCCTAACAGCGCCTTACGTAGTAAGCAAGGGCGCTAACCCGAAGGGGCTAGACATAGTTACACGTCTGAGGTCCTGAGTTGTTCCGTTCGTGAGTACGTGAACTCACCGATCATGTCTATCGTCGTCGACGTCGTTACTCGGAAGCCTCTACGTGATAGAGCCCAACGTCGATAATTCAAGCCTCTACGCGATAGAGCCAAGCATAAAAACACCGTGGATATGTGCCTCCGATGGAGGGAAGCGGTGCAGTCAAGTCAGGTTCAGATAGTCGATCGCTACTGAGCCGAAGAAAGAAGCGATGCATCAGTCATATCAGGATGAACCAGAAACGAGCCAGAAACGAGTTAATAACGAGGCTAGGATGCCAGAAACGAGACAGAAACGACGCAGAAACGAGGTCATCCTGGATGGATCAGATTAAGCCGTGGATGTATGCCTTCGAAGCGAGGGTAGCGGTGGATCCAAATGGAAACCGTGGATGGCCTCGGGCGGGGACCAAACGGTATATAAAAGCATAGCCTGGAAACCGTGGATGGCCCCGGGCGGGGACCAAACGGTATATAAAAGTATAGCCACCTGGAACATGTGGACAGGCCTCTGGAAGCCTGATCAGCTTCGTATGGTACTGCTTCGTGTAGGAGTCGGGGGAGCTTGAAAGCTTCAGCCGGAGAAGCTTGGAAGCTTCAAAAAGTGAAGCTCGAAAGCTTCAAAAAGGGAAGCTTGGAAGCTTCAGAAAGGGGAGCTTGGAGGTTCGAATTTTGGCCCATGGCGGCTCTGATTCCCATAGGGGAGTGTTGGAAATAGGGGAGATGGTAATCTTCGCCTTCATAGGGCTGGTAGGGCTGGGGCCCGCTAGTCTCCTAACAACAACAACCAAAATGTCAATATGCCCCCATATGACCTCGTATTCCAACACTCACCACCCTAATCACCACCCTACTCACCACCCCACTCACCACCCCACTCACCACCCCACTCACCACTCTACTCTAGGTCGTGAGTTCGACTCCTCGCAGAAGCTTGCTTTGCGTAGGTGTTTGGGAATTACCTACTAGTACGCGCTAGTCCAATCGGGCTTAGCGTTCCTAGGCGGGCCCTGCGCGGGGGCGGCCCATGAAGCTATTCGCCTGCGCCAAAGCATTTGCTCCAGCAATGCTCGCCCAGCCCCTCGCGAATCTTTACCACATACGAAACCTTTCGAATATAATCCGTCATCGCTTTATCCTTCCGAGGATCATTGTCGAAATTGCATGTTCAAATACAAGGGGCATAATCTTGCAGCTAACCGTACTCATGACTTGCTGCAGATTGTAACAACGGATGTGGATCTTTCTTTAGTCTACACAATATCAATCATTCGTATTAAATCTGTCCAGCCCTCTCAATACCTCTCAGTGGATACATCCATCTTGTCTCAGCACTCGTAAATCTGGTGGCTGCTACACACTGACAGTACTCTTAACATTTCCTTCGCTGGTTCGGATTCTTTGCATATAGGCAGAAATTGTTGCCTGTACTATCTCCTAAAACGGTCACCTCTGCATATCTGTAACTACTAAGCCAAATGAAGTTGAAATTCATGGCCGCTGTCGACCTATCAATTCGCATTTTCATTTAGCCGCTGCAAGGCTACCTGTCCACAGCTGGCCATTCTTTCGTCATTCCTTACCCCCTTCACGAAGCTGCCGAACGTGCTTTTTTACGTCCCTCCTTCCTATTTCGAGCTGCTTCTTGCACTCGAACTTTGTCCATTGGCAACTCCCCCCCTGTGGTGGCCGATTCTACAGACAAAAGTCCTTCCCTTGATGTGACTGCATGAGCGTGGATTCTCTTCGCGAATTAGATTCCCCCACGTGGATAAGATAACCAGCGCCTTCTCCCTTAGAATATGGCATTCTTCGACATCCCATTGGGCTTAATCCTACGAGGTTCTCTTTTGAGAAAAGCAGCTTTGATGAGGCGTTCGTCGTCATCGATGCATGCAAAGACAGTTATCCCAGAACCCGGTCAGACTAATACCAGTGGCACCATTCAGTCACGGCTAGGGATAATAAAATGTATTCTTAGTCTGTTTGGCTCCACGCTTGCATATTCCTCAACCTTCGGATTCAAGAGAACATGCCAGCTTTGATGACACCAAACTCCCAGGCCCCGCCATGCAAGCAAAGAACTGCGAGACCGGCTATTTCGTAACGCTTAGCATCACGAAACCTCATACTACTTATACAACTGTCTACCAGTTAGGCTCCTCAACGAACTGTGCAACAGCCGCAACAACTGAACAACAAGCCATTATAACTACAACTCAGACTCCAGCGTCTGCCAACAGCCAGACCCCAGTCTCTAATAATGGCGATAACACCTCGGCTACAACGATCGGAATTATTGTGGGATGTATCATTTTGGGGGTTCTATTGCTGCTTGCCCTTTGCTGCAGCCTAAGACAGCAGGAAAAGTGCTCCTACCGTCCACCACGGTTAATAGCGGGGCCTGCGGGGCCTGCGGGGCCTGCGGGGCCTCCGGGACCGTATGGACCACGAGGAGCACCAGGTATCCAAGGACAACCAGGTCCGCAGGGAGCCCAAGGTTATCCTGGACCACCAGGGGCAGCTGGTCCCGTTGGACCAGCGGGGATACCAGGATCACGTGGTCACCCTGGACCACCCGGTCCACCAGGAGATCAGGGATATCGAGGACCACCTGGACCACATGGACCACCAGGATCGTCAGGATCGACAGGATCAACAGGACCGCAAGGACCACGCGGGACTCCTGGGGCAGATGGATCGCGAGGACCACATGGTCCGCCGGGTCCACATGGTTTGCAAGGAGTGCAAGGAGTGCAAGGAGTGCAAGGCGTGCAAGGAGTGCAAGGCGTGCAAGGAGTGCAAGGCGTGCAGGGCGTGTAGAGCTTGCAGGGACCGTAAAGAGCCCAGGGCCTGCGAGGACGACGAGGATTCCTCTTTACCTGCTACTTTACTGATAGAGCCACGCTATACATCTCCCTTTGCTGACACCAGATTCACGACGTGTGTAGACTTACTACATCTGCTTGCACAGCGAAGGATCGTACGGGTTAGGTAAGCTTGTGATACGCTCAGTCACCTCGAGTCAGGCGCTGAGATGCTGCAATCGGTCTTAATGGGCTTGCAATCAAGAACGCGGTGCGCACAGCCCAATTCATAGCCCTCAACGAGAGTTTTCTTCGTTGGCAACGTCTTTGCCAAAGACTTGAAAAGGCCAGGATATGAGGAGGCCTTCAAAGTCTACACGTAATTGGGAGAGTGGTTTTGGGGCTCAATCACAATGAGAGTAGATAGATTGTGTGAGGTCTTCTAGATCAGATTAATAAAAACAGATAATTTTGTGGTTCATCTACTACACAGCATTGATACCTAGGGTTTTGATCGCTTCAGGCCTCCTTAGCTCAACGTCTACCTTCCATACGAAGTGAAACCATCAGTGATGTCTTGAGCTGTAGTTCGTGAAGTGATCTTTGTCAACTCCACAAAGTGTACATATCTTTCAAGTGTACATACCTTTCGAGTGTATATATCATTTAAGGGTATATACCTTTAAGGGGGTATACACTTACTGAATGTACATAAGTTTTAAGGATGTAGGTGCGCAAGTTCAAAGAATACATAAAATTAGAAAGTGTGCACATTTAGAGACTTAGGCACTATCTCATCGCTTCAATCAAAGGCCGTGTCAGAGTGCCTCGTAGGCTACCGTATCTAGGAAAACCCTGTGAACTTCGTTCACAACTGTTTCCCAGGGGACCAGAAATGGAGCGGGGAGGGGGGCGCCAGAAATGGAGCCAGGGGGAACCAGCAAGATAGAATAGAGACGATCCAGAAGCGAAGCAGAAAGTTCAGAGATATATTAGTGCTTGTCTTTTAGAACCAGCCCCTCAATCGGTCTTAGATAAAGACAGTTTCCTTCAATGAGTTGCATATTGTCACGTTCGAGTTATCTGGAAACATACAGTATGACTTACGCAGCAAAAGCAAAGACACAGCAGTTCACCAGAAGGAAATCAAATTTGGTAAAAAAGGCAGATCAGCTGGTTCGATTGTGTCACGCGGACCTTGCTCTGATCATTGACACAAAAGATGGGTTAACTTTCTGTCGACTCAGCACGGTTGGTGATGAGGTAAGTGAAAGAGACATGTAAGGAGGTGAAATCGAACAATTAACTTACCTTGCCAGCGTGTGCGCAGGGTTGCGAAGTCAGTTATCGAACGACCTGGGCTGGGGGCCTTGAAAGCGTTTGGTTGCGACCCTAATCACGCGTACTGCACTTTTCGGAACCCTCCTTCGGAAGTCAGAAAGCCAGTGGCTCTTGTTCAACTATGGCCTACCAATTCGAAGGTCGTGTTTCACGAAGGCTCTCATCTTCACTCCCTTAATGTTAAGCCTGCGTCGACGGGCTGGTTTAAGGTCTCTCTAGAAGAACTTCAAACAAAAAACGTTACTTCAGTCGAGCTGACAATGGAGGAGGGAGGATTGTGAGTAATTTGAATAAATGTCGCCTACGGGTTCTTGGACTGATCATTCCTAGATCCATATCAGATGCTCGTCTCGCCTTTACCATCGTTCAAGGAACTGCCATTATCTTTGGATTTGGAGTTAAGGAGGAAGTTGAAAAATGGGCCAAGATGAAACTGCCCAAATCTCGGGAGCTCGAAGAGGAAGTGGAGGCAATGAAAGTGGAAGCAATAGAGACGGGAGACATTTACATTGAAAACTTTGTGTTCGAATAGTTGTGCAAGGGGTAGTCCAAACCCTTATGGGCCGCGATCATGCTTTGACATTGAATCTGCCCGTCCTAGTAAGATTTGAAAGACGTCCACGCTCCTGCCCAGCCATCCTAATGCTAAAAGCCGGCATATCTAACCCAAGAGATGAGCACTCAATTATAGCCATTGACGTGTTGCATCGACATGCATGCCATGTAACATGCTTTGAAACTTTAGCTAAGCCATGACAATCGACTTCTCTGCCTTTGCCCAAGTCGCAACAGAGTGAAGATGCCATACATGAGGGCACATGGCAAGCCTAAGAACAACGCAGGTATTCCAAAACTGGGTTCCATAGCACGAGGAGACATCAGTTTGAGCGAACGCAGATATCGAGACCAGATTCGACCTTTCAGGTACTCCTCACACCTGCCCAGTGCCATGACATACACCGCAATCGTATCCACCATTTTTTCCATAGTCTGCGCCATCAGAAGACGAAGACTCAACTTTCGCCTCTTTTACGTCCCAAGAACCGTTAGCTTCGGGTGCGAGAGTGTAAAGCGGTGCCCCACTTTGTTCCCAGTCTATCAAAATCAAGTTTTGGTTAGAATCTAAGACGAAATTGGCCGGTTTGATGTCCATGTGAAATGTGTGAGCCGTGAAATGGGTGTGAGCAATAGCTGAAGCCATCTGAAAACACCATATTGCTTTGTTTCTCAACGCTAGGCGTGCTCCGGTAGTCTTGGTGTTCTTGACCTGATCGTCTAACGTGCCATGCTCCATAAATGGGTATAGAGTGCCACAGACAAAGGCTTGACGGTCGTCCTCGATTTTTTGGACGGTGGCGAAGACATCTGCGGGAGGAATTATATTTGGGTGTCGGGGCAGCGAGGAAATGGTTCGAATCTCATGATAACACACATCTTTTCGATGCTCAAAATCAGCACGAGACTCTAAAAACGTTCCAAAGTCGACACCTTTGAAAACATGAAGTGAGCCAGAGCCTGAAGAGCAGCGTACAACCGCAGTCCTACCCCTTCCCCCAAGATGGCCGATCTGAACGAGGCTTGAATAATCAACGGTATAATAGGCTTGCAGCTTCGCTTCTCCGCTTTGGAACAGGCTGCTTATTGGTAACAGTGACTCGACGTATTGCTTGTACAAGCTCTCGTGCGATATACGCCATTGATCCTGCCGTTCTGCATCCTCGTAGATCTCAACTGTGACGTCCGGCGCCGAAATAGAAGGGTGCATCGCGCACTGATCCCACACTCGACATACCGAGGAATAAAGCGCTTCGGGCATCGCAGCTCGATCAGAGAATGTTTCGCTCGCGTCCTTTGGTGACAGGTTATAATAGCAATTTACAACACGGCTCGGAAGACTCTGAGGGAGCTTTGGGTTCAGAGAATATCTGAAGATAAGAGATAAATCTTTGCTTTGAGCTTGTGCGAATACTTCGGACTCGCTATCATCGCCCCAAATCAGGTCCACCCCAATATCCATCCTGGAGAGGACGCGACATCAAACGAAATTGTAAACCGCAAGACCGACTGATATGTAGCAGGGCATGTGTAGCGAAGGGGCAATGGTTCTAGGCGTTATGCTTTGGCGAAGGTTGTTGTTGTCCAGAAAGAAAAAGGATAAAACGGGTCATTGATGAATGACAAACGTCTTACTAGTCCCGAATTAGTCAAGCCAAAACCGACAGAAAATCGTATCGGGTCGGGGCCCAGTTCTTATTATCATACAGTAGTCATGAATAAATGCCAACCAAAAACGTTGTTACGGTCAGATTCAATATCGAACATGGTATAACTGGCAAAACTCGGAAGTAGCACGAAGCCCGTGATTCGGTACGTTTCACCAGGTGAAAAGTCTGTAGCCTCATCGAGAAACAGATAGGCGCCAATGCAGGTACACCGTGCTATCCCGCATTTCACACTCAAGATGAAGAACGGCTAATGTAAATAGATCTGTAATTAATTACAAATTCTACTGTATCGGTTTTCTCAACATTATTCATGCCCTCTCACTCTTCTCCGTCTCCGGTCACTGCGCAGGACCCAATTTACTTCCCGACTCCTTCGCCTCAATCAACCGATCCCTCCACTCATCCACCTCCTCCAGCGCCCTCCGTGGGTCCTTCTTCCGCGTGAGAAAATACCCCTGTATCTCGGCTGGCGTAAGCATGTTCTCCGGCAACTTAATCGCAAAGTCTTCCGCCATATCCTTCAACTTCATCGACGCGGGTGTGACAGCTGCGCTGGGGGAAGGGCTATTGGAAGGCGTAACGGCGGCAAGATCGCTGGCACTCTTTGCGAGGGTGGGGGGCCGGATGGGCGTGAGCTTGTTGGCGCAGGACTGGAGGATGGCAGGTTCCTGAGCAAGAAGATCGTCGACATGTTGTTGTTTTTGTTGTTGTTTGGGGGTTTCTTTGCTGAAAGTAGCAATGAGTCTTGAAGGGCTGTCATCGGGGGAGTACATGCGAGTGAAGAGCTCGGAGATTTGGGAACGTGTGGCCATGGTAAATCCAACTTTAATATCTATACGACCTGGTCGAATTAAAGCTTCGTCAAGCTTTTCGGGGCAGTTGGTTGTCATCACTAGAACTCTTCCTTCGTGCGAAGCCACACCATCGATAGCGTTGAGGAGACCGGACAAGCTGATTCCCTTGTTTTTTTTACCTTTCCCGTTGTTCTCCGAAGCGTCCTTAAGGGCCTTGCTAAGTTCGGCGCCAATTTTCGCGGCCGCGTCGTCGGCTGGTTTGGCGGATTTTTCGCCTTCTTCTTGGCGTTTAATCAGGCCGGCGCTGTCGATATCTTCAAGCAGAACTACACAGCGTCGGGGCAGTGAACTGAACATTATCCCCAAGTGTTCTTCTGTAAGAGTTCGATCCGCAAGCGAGATGCAGTAAATATCAAGGCCGAAAACGCCAGCGATGGCCCAGGCAAAACTGGATTTGCCAGTCCCAGGGGGCTTTTGAAAACGTCAGCAAGAGTAAAAGGCATTTAGTGACCTTTGGGATAGGATTATACTTACTCCATGAAACAGATACCCACGACGATAAGGAATACCGCGATCGGCGTACCACCTGAGAGTGGCTGGATGCAGGTACTCGTTTATATCCTCCAGAACCCGAGTCTTCTCATCGTGGTTCAAGACGACCGTGTGCATAGGTCTAGAAGGTCTCGTTGCAACTTTTTGCCACATATTGTGTCCTCCTCTATCCTCTTTACTTACCGGTCTGCGTACAACAGTAAGAGCGATTTCCTTATTCAGGTAGTGATTACGGCAGTCCTTCATGAGATTTTTGATAGGCTGGGACGAGCGTCCGATACAGGTAAGCCGAATGCTCTCTGCTTCACGGAAACCACTACCTCTCATCATCTGTTTAATAGAGCGACGGAACTCAAAATACCGGCCTTGATGGAAGAAGATATGACGACCAAAGTAGGGCTGGAATATTGGAGGAACTTTGAAATCCCAATTACTAAAGTTGATGAGAGTGTTTGGATCCAGTTCATCCGCTGTCGTGTCCAGGTCGTGGAAGTCCCAGGCATGCTCCTGTCCAGTCTTGGCCATCAAGCTACGTGAGTTAATGGATACCTTATGGCCATCAAGCCACTCCATGATGTGGTTATAGATGTCATCGTCAGAATCGATGCTGATGAAGCATGTAAAGTACTCCTCAAAGACAGCGTATGCGTGTTGGCCAAGAAATTTTAGAGAAGTGAAGAGCCCAAAGATCAGAAGGCCGGCGGACACAACGATAGTGATATCGAAGCCTAGCACATCGAGCAGGAACTTCGAGATGACCGAATAGCCTGGGATGAATGCTTCAAGAACGTTGGCAGGCAACTGCGTGATACTCGTCGTTGAATTGCCTTCCATCGGACCTGCAGACTTTATAGCCTCAAAAGCTTTGCTAAAAGCCATGCTTCAGTTCGATGAGTTTAAAAAGGGGTGGTCGAGTCAGAGATGTGAAGGATCCATCGTTTTATGTGAAGAATATAGGATCTTAGAGATCTCTTATGGTGGGAAGGAGAAGAGCCTCATTACAAAAGACGAGGCTGAAAGGCCATCCATCCATTCGCCGTCTTCGAATCGAGCTAACAAGGAGCTAGATTTCTGGTTCGGATGAGGGATGAGGGGCTGAGCCACTAGTCTAGGGCCCAAAAGGAACAGCAAAGGATAAAGACACCTACAGGTCCTTCCTGCAGCGGGCTGGACATTGCTTAAGCGTTGCCGGGCTTGTTCAGGTATAGCTGGCTTACGCCCTCATACAAATAATCCTTGTTAAGAGGCTTTTTGCTAATGCAATGTCCAGCC
>JAABUY010003461.1_pt1 | contig 17429 bp, 16 predicted proteins | sample 5560271 | NCBI WGS metagenome assembly JAABUY01 (sample SAMN10711886, study PRJNA513374) | rock metagenome | isolation source: Antarctica rocks | place: Antarctica: Victoria Land, University Valley
TCCCGAAGCGATGAGGTTTACTTTTCGCCTGGTCCTCTCGAGAGGACCAGGCGACCCGCCCGCGTGGGCGTCGACCAAAGACAGGTAGCTACAGGAGCGGTTTCTGCGGTGTTGATCGGCAAATTCATCCTCCGAGGATTGCTCAGACGAGAGCAACCAGCGCCAGTGACGAAGCGAGCATGACCGTCGGTACACACGAGGTCGCGATCGAGCGGCTGGACGTCTGCACCTTTACGGTTCCCACCGACTATCCGGAGTCTGACGGTACCGCGAGCTGGCAGGCGACCACGATCGTGGTCGTCGAGGCGCACGGCGGCGAATGCACAGGGCTCGGCTGGACGTACGGAAACCCGGCCAGCGCTGAAGTGATCCGCTCCACGCTCGGCGAGCTGGTCCAGGGACGTGACGCGATGCGCGTGAGCGCCGCCTGGGAGGCGATGGTGCGGGCATGTCGCAACCTGGGGCGTCCGGGTGTCGCCTCGATGGCGATCGCCGCCGTCGACACCGCTCTGTGGGATCTGAAGGCCCGGCTGCTCGAGCTGCCGCTGGCGACTCTGCTGGACGCGGCCCACGAGACGGTTCCGGTGTACGGGTCAGGTGGGTTCACCTCCTATCCGGATGAGCGTTTGCGCGAGCAGTTGTCGGGCTGGGTGGAGCAGGGGATACCGCGGGTGAAGATGAAGGTGGGTCGCGAGCCCGAGCGGGACCTGGAGCGCGTGCGGGTGGCGCGGGAGGCGATCGGCCCCGATACCGAGCTGTACGTGGACGCCAACGGAGCGTTTCAACGCGTCCAGGCGCTGTGGTTCGCGCGTCGCTACGCGGAGGAGTTCGGGGTCAGCTGGTTTGAGGAGCCCGTCTCCTCCGATGACTTGGACGGGCTTGCCTTTTTGTGCGAGCAGGCGCCGGCGGGTATGGATATCGCGGCGGGCGAGTACGGCTACAAGCTTGACTACTTCGAGCGGATGCTCGGCGCGGGCGCGGTGACCTGCCAGCAGGCCGACGTGACCCGCTGTGAAGGAATCACCGGTTTCTTGCGGGTCGCCGCGCTGTGCCAGGCACGCTCGGTGCAGCTCTCGGCGCATTGCGGCCCCTCGATCCACGCTCACGTGTGCTGTGCGGTGCAGCCGTTTCGCCACCTGGAGTACTTCCATGACCACGTCCGGCTGGAGGGGATGCTCTTTGACGGTGTCCTGGAGCCAAAGGACGGGGCGCTGCGCCCCGACTTGTCCCGTCCGGGCAACGGGCTCGAGCTCAAGCGGGCCGACGCCGAGGCCTACGCGGCATGACCACCACCAGCCTTGATGCCAGCGAGAACGAGATAGCGAGAGGAAGACCATGAGCAAGAAGACGGCGGCGGACAATCTGTGTGAGCGGTTGATCGAATGGGATGTCGACACGATTTATGGGTTCCCGGGCGATGGGATCAACGGGATTCTCGGGGCGCTGCGTCGCCATCAGGACCGTTTGCGCTTCGTGCAGACCCGCCACGAGGAGATGGCGTCGTTCATGGCCTGCGGACACGCCAAGTTCACCCGTAAGGTGGGGGTCTGCATGGCGACCTCGGGCCCGGGGGCGATTCATCTCCTCAATGGCCTGTATGACGCCAAGCTCGACCATCGACCCGTGGTGGCGATCGTCGGCCAGACCTTCGTGCGAGCGCTCGGGGGTGACTTCCAGCAGGAGGTCAAGCTGCTGCAGCTCTACAGCGATGTGGCCTCGGCCTACTGTGAGCAGGTCAACACACCGTCGAGCGTCCGCCACCTAATCGACCGGGCGATGCGGATCGCCCAGACCGAGCGGACGGTGACCTGCGTGATCGTGCCCGCTGACGTCCAGGACATGGACGCGGTCGAGGAGCAGCCGCACGCCACCCACACGGTGCACACGGGAATCGGCTACTGGCCCGGCCGGCGGATCCCGCAGCAGTCCCAGCTCCAGCAAGCGGCCGACATTCTCAACGCCGGGGAGAAGGTGGCGATGCTGGTCGGCCAGGGCGCGCTGGACGCGACCGACGAGGTGATCGCCGTGGCCGATACGCTCGGTGCCGGGATCGCCAAGGCACTGTTGGGTAAGGCGGCCGTGCCCGATGACATTCCCTACTGCACCGGCAGCATTGGCCTGCTGGGCACCAAGCCGAGCTGGGACATGATGCAAGGCGCCGACACGCTGCTGATGGTCGGCTCGAGCTTTCCCTACTCGGAGTTCTTGCCCAAGACCGGCCAGGTCAAGGCGGTCCAGATCGACGTCGAGGGGCGGATGCTGAGCATCCGATACCCCATGGATCTCGCGTTGGAGGGCGACGCCACGGAGTCCCTGAAGGAGCTCTTGCCGCTGCTGCACCGAAAGGAGGACCGATCCTGGCAGGAGGAGATCAAGGGGAACGTCGCTGACTGGTGGCGGTTGATGGACGATCATGGACAGCCCGCCGATCGCGACGGGCGGATCCGTCCTCAGGGGCTCTTCTCGTCGCTCTCGCGTCAGCTGCCTGAGAACGCGATCCTGTCCAGCGACTCGGGCTCAGCGGCCAACTGGTACGCCCGGCAGATCCGGATCCGACGGGGGATGAAGGCGATGCTGTCGGGCAATCTGGCCACGATGGTCCCCGGGGTGCCGTATGCGATCGCGGCCAAGTTCGCTTATCCGGATCGGGTGTCGATCGCGATGGTCGGCGATGGCGCGATGCAGATGGGTGGGATGGCCGAGATGCTGACCGCCGCCAAGTACTACAAGACGTGGGCTGATCCGCGGCTGGTGGTGCTGGTGCTGGTCAACGAGGACCTCAATCAGGTCACCTGGGAGCAGCGGGTGATGGAGGGCGATCCGCAGTTCAAGGCTTCCCAGGAGATTCCCTACGTCGACTATGCCGCGTGGGCGGAGCTGATCGGCCTGAAGGGGATCAAGGTCACGCAGTCGGCGGAGATCGAGGAGGCGTGGCGGCAGGCGCTGAGCGCCGATCGTCCGGTGATCATCAGTGCGCTGACTGATCCCAACGAGGCGCCACTACCACCGCACATCACCTTCCAGCAGGCCGAGGGGTTCGCCAAGTCAGTGGCCAAAGACCCGGAGGGCGGGATACCGGGAGCGGTCGAGTCGCTGCGTGAGAAGGCCCACGAGTTCCTGCCGGGCCGATAGCGATGAAGCTGCGATCCACCAGCAAGGGGTCCAAGCGCCTATCCGAGCACCGTATCGACCGCTGGGTCTCGAACGTCGAGCACGGGCGCTTCGAGCGATCGCTGTCGGGGATGACCGCGTTCGCGGCTGCGGTGACCACGGCGGAGATCTATCTCGAGCACTATCGAGCGAGCTTCGGCAACAAGATGATGTGGAGTCCGATCATCGTCACCCCGCCGGTGATGATCGCCGGGATCGGCGGCGTCTTCAGCCGCAAGTGGGCCAAGACGTATCTGCCGATCACGGCCGCCGTCTACACCGCCAACGGCTTGCTCGGTGAGTACTACCACGCGCGGGGAGTGGCTCGGCGTCCGGGAGGCTTCGGGCAGCCGAGCTACAACCTGGCGATGGGACCTCCGATCATGGCTCCGGGCTTGATGACGATCGTCGGTGCGATGGGCCTGCTGGCTGCCGTCCTGCGACGGGAGGATTAGGAGATGGCGTCCGAGCGTGACCTGCGCAAGCCCGATCACCTGCCGAACATGCGTCCGGGCAAGCAGCCGCGCCATCCCTCGTGGCTGCCGCGGCAGCGCTCCGGCACCACGCCACAGATGATCGGGCGCTATCCCGATTACGACGTGCTCAAGAACGCTGAGAACTGGGATCACGCCACCCGAAAGGTGGTCACCAGCCGCCTGGAGATGAGCGGTCCGCTGCGGTTCTTCACTGCCGATGAGGAGCCGGCGCTGCGAGCGCTGTGCGACGTGACCACCGCCCAGGACGCGGAGCCTCGGGTGCCGGTGGCCGAGATGGTCGATGAGAAGCTCGCGTCGGGAAAGCTCGACGGCTACCGCTACGCGAACATGCCCCGCGACCCCGACACCTGGCGCCTGGTCCTGCGCGGGTTGAACGAAACGGCGCGCGACCGCTACGGGGTCGAGGGCGGGTTCGCCGCAGCCGACACCGAAGCTCAGGAGGCAATCGTCGCCGAGCTGTCGGACGGGTCATTGAGCGGCGGTGCGTGGGACGAGCTCGACGTGTCCCGGGCGTTCTCGGTCTGCATGCGGGCGATCCTGGCCGCGTTCTACTCGCATCCGTGGGCGTGGAACGAGATCGGCTACGGGGGTCCCGCCTACCCGCAGGGGTACATGCGCCTCGGCCCGGTCTCGAGCCTCGAGCCGCACGAGCGACCGGGCGCCACCTCCGAGGATCCGGTCCGGGTCGCAGACGAGCTCGGGCCATGACCGGGCGCCTTCGATCCATGCTCAAGGGCGCAGTGGGGCCGGAGGACAACGATTCTCGGTACCTGCTTGACGTCCATCGCCGGGACATGCCCGGCCAGGACACGATGGCCCGCTACTCCGAATCTGACGAGGTCGACCTGTGCATCGTGGGCGCGGGGGCGGGAGGCTCGGTGCTGGCCCAGCGTTTGGCTCGGCAAGGCTGGCGGATCGTGATCATCGAAGCGGGACCGTTCTGGCACCCCGACGAGGACTGGGTCTCTGACGAAGCGGGATCACACCAGCTCTACTGGACCCAGGAAAGGGTGATCGGCGGCACGGATCCGATCGAGCTGGGGAAGAACAACTCCGGTCGCGGCGTGGGTGGATCGATGGTGCACTACGCCGGCTACTGTCCGCGCTTTCATCCCTCGGACTTCGAGACCTACACGCGTGATGGCGTCGGCGCGGACTGGCCGATCTCCTACTGGGAGCTGAAGTCCCACTACGAGACGGTCGAGCGCGAGCTGCCGGTGGCCGGGCAGGACTGGCCGTGGGGCGATCCGCACACCTACCCGTTCTCGCCGCACCCGATCGGCGAGGCGGCTCAGGTGCTGTGGCGCGGCGCGATCGAGCGGGGGATCGAGATGCGGGTCGGGCCGGTCGGGATCGTCAACGGCACGTTCGGCAACCGCCCGCACTGCATCTACCGCGGCTTCTGCCTGCAGGGCTGCAAGGTCAACGCCAAGGCCAGCCCGTACGTGACCCACCTCCCCGACGCGCTCGCCCACGGGGTCGAGATCCGCTCGAACAGCATGGCAGTGCGGGTCGAGATCGATGACGCTAGCGGCCGCGCGACCGGGGTCACCTACGTGAGCGAGGGGGACGACTCCCATCATCACCAGCGTGCCAAGACGGTCGCCGTGTGCGGCTACTCGATCGAAACCCCGCGGTTGCTGTTGCACTCGACCTCGTCCCGGTTTCCCAACGGACTAGGCAACAACGATGATCAGGTGGGGCGCTACGTGATGGTCCAGGGGGCTTCCCAGACCGCCGGGCGCTTTCCCGATGAGCTGCGGATGTACAAGGGTCCACCTCCGGAGGTCTCCTCCGAGCAGTTCTACGAGACCGATCGCTCCCGGGGCTTCGCGCGGGGGTTCTCGATCCAGACCGTCTCCCCGCAGCCGATCGGATGGGCCGAGCACGTCCTGGCCGACGGCCACTGGGGGCGAGCGATGCGTGAGTACATGCGTGACTACAACCACTGGACCTGCATCGGGGTGCTCAACGAGTTGCTGGCGCACCCCGAGAACCGGGTCACGCTGGCCGATGACACCGACCCCTACGGAGTTCCGGTGGCCCGCTTCGACTACACCCTGACCGACAACGACAAAGCCAACATGGCCTACTCGACCAACGTCATCAAGGAGATCCTCCAGGCCGCCGGGGCCCAGGACGTGCTAACGATCCAGCGCTTCGCTCACCTGGTCGGCGGCGGACGGATGGGCGGCCGACCCGAGGAGAGCGTGGTCGACTCAGACCACCGCGTCTGGGGGGTGCCCAACCTGTTCCTGTGTGACGGCAGCGTGTGCCCCACCCAGGGATCGGCCAACCCCGCGCTCACGATCATGGCGCTCGCCTCCCGGCTCGCCGAACGGATCGCCAGCGGACAGGTGGATCCGTCGCGGACGGCGGTTGGGGCCGCGGCGTGAGCGGCGAGCTGGACGCCCGGCGCTTGGCTGCCGAGCTGGCGGTGGCGATTCGCGGGGGTGCCGGACCCGGCCACGCGCTGCAGCTCGCGAGGTACTGCAAACTCGCGCTGACGCTGAGATGAGCGGCGGCGTGGCTGAGCCCAACAGCCCCAACGGCGGCTCGAGGAATCCGAGCGACGCGCAGGTCGAGCAGGACTTTCGCCACCAGGCGCTTCAGGGCGGCGCGGATGCTCACCCGCGGTTCGGTCTGCGCGAGGTCCACTTCCGTCTCGGTCGGCGGTTCATCGCTGTCTGGTGGTTGTTGCCGGCGCTGGTGATGGGAGCGGTCTTGTTCATCGTGGCGGCGAAGATCTTTATCGGCACCGGCGCAGGACGGTCGTTCATCAACGCTCACCGGTGCGTGCAGAGCCGACCGCGGTTTGCCCCGGGGATCTCGGCGTGGGTGATCATCACCCACGCAGCCAACTTCTTCTTCATGGTGATGATCGTCCGCGCCGGCTGGCAGATCCTCGCTGACCACCCGCGCCTGTATCTCAAGGTCCACTCCACTCCTGGCCGGGAGTGGCTGCGCTTCCGCGGTCCGGTCCCCGAGGATCGCGTCTGGACGGCCAAAGACGACGCGATCATGCTCAGCCCCTTGTTCGGGATGCCGGGTGGAAGGCACACGATCGGCGTCGCTCGCCACTGGCATTTCATCTTCGACATCCTGTTCGTGGTCAACGGGGTGGTGTTCATCGTGTTCACGTTCGTGACCGATCACTACCTCAAGCTGGTTCCTACCCAGCTCTCGATCCTGCCGGCGGCTGGATCGTGCGTCGTGCAGTACGCGGCGCTGCACCTGCCGGCCGCGCCGGGGGGCTACTTCCGCTTTGATGCGCTGCAGCAGCTGAGCTACTTCGTGATCGTGTTTGTTTTCGGACCGCTGGCGATCCTCACCGGCCTCGCTATGTCCCCGGCGCTGGATAATCGCTTCAAGGGGTACCAGCGGCTGTTCGGCAACCGCCAGTTCGCCCGCTCGTTGCATTTTCTGGTGATGGTCGTGTTCGTCGGCTTCTTCGCTGTGCACGTGCTGATAGTCGCGGCGACCGGCTTCTCCAAGAACCTGGAGGGGATCACCCTCGGCCTGGACCGCTCTACGACCCTCGACGGCGTCGCCCTGTTCCTGCTCGCCCTCGCCCTCACGGCGGCGTTCAACATCTGGGCTATCCGCTTTTCCTGGACGCACACCCGCGTGCTGCAGCGGATCTCCAACGCCACCGTGGGACGGGGGATGGACCTGCTGTTCGACCATTACGCGCCGCGCGCTGAATACTCCGAGGAGGACATCAGCCCATACTTCTGGCCCAACGGCCTGGTCCCCACCAGCGACGAGTGGAAAGCGCTCAAGGACGGCGACTGGCGTGACTACCGGCTCAAGGTCTCGGGCCTGGTCGAGTACCCACTAGAGCTTTCGCTCGAGGACATAAAGGCGATGGCCAAGCAGGACCAGATCACGATGCACAACTGCATCCAGGGATGGTCGGCGATCGGCAAATGGGGCGGCCTGCCGTTCGCAGACCTGATCGAGCTGGCCAAGCCTCAACCAGAAGCGCAGTGGGCGATGTTCTACTCCTTCGGAGAGGGAGGCGAAGGCGGCGAGTACTACGACTCACACTCGATGCACGACCTCCGCCACCCCCAGAGCCTGCTGGCTTACGAGATGAACGGCGAGCCACTGCCCATCCTGCACGGCAGCCCGTTACGCCTGAGAGTCGAGAACCAGCTCGGCTTCAAGCACGTCAAGTGGATCCGGGAGATCGAATTCGTCCACGACTTTCGCGACTACGGCCTCGGGCAGGGTGGCTACAACGAAGACCACGAGTTCTACGGCTACCGCGATGAGATCTGACCCACCAGACCAAGGAGACAGCTAATGAGCAAACAGGCAAGGCCCGAAATTGTCGTGGTCACAGGCTCCTCCGGCGGGGTGGGACGAGCTATTGCGCATGCCTTCGGCAAGCGAGGGGCGCACGTCGCCCTGTTGGCACGCGGCGAGGAGGGCTTGAATGACGCCAAGCACGAGGTCGAGTCGTTCGGCGGCCGGGCGCTGGTGCTGCCCACCGACGTGTCTGATCACGAAGCGGTCGAGGCGGCGGCGGTGCGGATCGAGGACGAGCTGGGTCCAATCGATGTCTGGGTCAACGACGCCATGGCAACCGTGTTTGCTCGGTTCATCGACACCGAGCCTGAGGAGTTCAAGCGCGCAACCGAGGTGACCTACCTCGGCGCGGTCTACGGGACGATGGCGGCACTGAAGCGAATGGTCCCGCGCAACCGCGGCAAGATCGTTCAGGTCGGTTCAGCGCTGTCCTACCGGGCGATCCCGCTGCAGGCCGCCTACTGCGGGGCGAAGTTCGGGATCCGCGGGTTCACTGACTCGATCCGCACCGAGCTGCACGCCGACAAGAGCAAGGTTCAGATCACGATGGTGCAACTGCCTGGTGTGAACACGACGCAGTTTAATTGGTGTCGCTCCAAGCTGCCCAAGCACCCGATGCCGGTGCCGCCGATCTACCAGCCGGAGATTCCCGCCGAAGCGGTCTACTGGGCCGCGCATCATCGCCGCCGTGAGTTGTGGGTCGGCTACAGCGCTGTGCAGGCGATCGTCGGGACCACTCTGGCGCCGAGCGTCGCCGATTGGTATTTGGCTAAGACCGGCATCAAGGGCCAACAGGTGAGCGATATGCCGGTCTCCCCCGACCGTCCGGACAACCTGTATGAGCCGGTGAGCGACAAGGCGGCCACGCACGGGATCTTTGACGCCCAAGCCAAGACGCGCAGCCCGCAGCTGTGGGCCGCCACCCACCGTCCGCTCGTTGCCGGCGCGGTGGCGGCAGCCGGGGCGGCCCTCGGTGCGGCGGCGGGGAGACTGGCGCGATGAGCGGCGTCGGCAGCGAGACGGCCAAGGCCGCGGTGAGCGCTCAGCGTCCGCATGTCTTGCGTGAGTACGCGCTGCTGGCTGACGGCGAGCGCGGCATCCTCGTCGGTCCGCGCGGTGATTTCGTCTGGATGTGCTTTCCCCGCTGGGACTCCGATGCGCTCTTCTCATCGTTGATCGGCGGCTCGGGTGCCTATGCGGTCACGCCGCAGCGCCGGTTTGTCTGGGGTGGCTACTACGAGCCGGGCAGTCTGATCTGGCGCAGCCATTGGGTTACCGACGACGCGACGATCGAATGCCGGGAAGCGCTCGCGCTGCCGACCCGACCTGACCGAGCGGTGATCCTGCGCCGCGTGATCGCGCTCAAGGGCAGCGCCAGAGTCGATGTCGTGCTGAACCCCCGGGGGCGCTTTGGGCGTGACGGGCTGCGAAGGCTCTCAAAGCGCGACGATGGCGCGTGGACGGGCGAGCTCGACCGCAGCCGCATGTGCTGGGTCGGTGGTCAGGACGCCAGCCCGCAAGCCGATGGGCACGGCGGCCGAGCGTTGACGCTGGCGCTCGAGCTCAAGGAGGGGACCCATCACGACTTCGTGCTCGTGCTGGCCAGCGGCGAAGCCGACGTGCAGCCGCCCGATCCCGACTGGGCGTGGCAAGGCGTCCAGGCCGAGTGGTCAGGCCGGGTGCCCGAGTTTGAGCGGACGATCGCTCCGCGTGATTCCTGTCACTCCTACGCGGTCCTCTCGGGTCTGACCAGTACCGGTGGGGGGATGGTCGCCGCGGCGACCACGTCGTTGCCTGAGCATGCCCGCCAGGGGCGCAATTACGACTACCGGTACGTGTGGATCAGAGATCAGTGCTACACGGGGCAGGCGGTCGCGAAGGCCGGTCCGTACCCATTGATGGACGACGCGGTGCGGTTCGTCGCCGAGCGGCTGCTTGCTGACGGCCCGCAGCTCAAGCCGGCCTACACGACTACCGGCGGACCGGTACCGGACCAGCGTCAGCTCGACCTGCCCGGCTATCCCGGCAGCTCGGACATCGTCGGCAACTGGGTCAACCAGCAGTTCCAGCTCGACGCGTTCGGCGAGGCGCTGCTGCTGTTCGCCGCTGCAGCCCGCCACGACCACCTCGACACCGACGGCTGGCGGGCCGCAGAGGCCGCGATCGCCGCGATCGAGCAGCGCTGGCAGGAGACAGACACCGACGCGGGCATCTGGGAGATCGATCCCGACGCCTGGACGCACAGCCGGTTGATCTGCGCCGCCGGATTGCGGCAGATCGCTCAGCGAGGACCTGGCGGCGAGCAGGCCGCACACTGGGTCTCGCTGGCCGATTCGATCGTCTCAGACACCGCCGCGCACGCGGTTCATCCCTCCGGGCGCTGGCAGCGCTCACCCGGCGACCCGCGCGTCGATGCAGCGCTGTTACTACCCGCGATCCGCGGCGCGATCCCGTCGTCAGACCCACGCTCGATCGCGACGCTGCGTGCCGTCGCCTCAGAGCTCACCCAGGACGGCTACTGCTACCGCTACCGCCCCGACGAACGCCCCCTCGGGGAGTCAGAAGGCGCCTTTCTCCTGTGCGGTTTCCTGCTCGCGCTCGCCTTCAAACAGCAGGGCGAGCACGTCACCGCAGCACGCTGGTTTGAGCGAAACCGCGCCGCCTGCGGACCGTCCGGGTTGTGCTCGGAGGAGTTCGATGTCACCCAACGACAACTCCGCGGAAACCTTCCCCAAGCATTCGTCCACGCGCTGATGCTCGAATGCGCAGTCGACCAGTACCCCGAGCAAACGTCCACGGCATGAATCCGGTGACCGTGATCCGGGCCCTCGGCGGTGCTGTACTACTGCTCGCCCCCGACGCCGTGCTGCGCGCGCTGCCCCACCAACAGATCGACCGATCAACACGCGTGTTCGCGCGAATCCTCGGGACCCGTTACCTCGCTCAAGCCGCGATCGTCGACTCACGAACAGGGGCGATCTCAGGACGCCGCTGGATCCTCGCCGGCGCCGCGGTCGACGCCATCCACGCCACAACCATGGTCGCTCTCGCGCTGCTCAGACCGAGCCGGCGCAAGCTCGCGCTCACCAACGCCACAGCCGCGAGCGCATTCGCCGCCGTCGGCCTATATCAAGCATGACGGCTTTCGAATCTTCCACAAACCCGCTGGACGAGCCCCCAGTAGCCACAGCGCATTTTGGTCCGTTTGACGTTAGCGCCGTTCCAGCTCAGGGGGACCGTTGCGAGCTTGACCTTCTGACTGGGCGCGTGGTCGCCGGCGCAGGCCGCCGACCGTGAGGGTCGTCCGCTCGCCGCGGAGCGCCGGGTCCGCTCTAGTCGCTGACCAGAGCCCCCGATTGCGCGGAGGACGGCGCCGGCGAGCGTCTTGCGCCGCGCGGCGGAAGTCGGACTCGGCACTGACCGTGCTACGGGCGAGGACCAAGAGCTGCGAGCGCCCTCAGAACCGCGGCTTGCCTTCCGCGAATCGCTCGAGTCCGTCATCCGATATCGGCTCCCAGGGTGCCGCGTAAGCGACGTACGTGCGCCACGTCGGCCGCACGCCAGGATCGCCATCAAACGCCCCCATCCGCACGCTCATCTGCGAAGGCTCATCGGGATTGCGACTAAACAGATGCGCTCCGCACTCGCGGCAAAAGCACTTCTCAAACCCGCCATCTGGATGCCGCCAACCCTTGATCAGCTCCTCCCCGCGTAGCAATCTGAAGGTGCGAGCATCGATCCGCGCCTGCGCCGAGGAACCCGTCCCCGTGCGGCGCTGGCAGCGAGTGCAATGGCAGTAGCCGGCGGCCGGCGCCGGCTCGGTGAGCTCAAAGCGGACGCCGCCGCACAAACACCCTCCGGTCATCGACGGACAGCCCATCACGCATAGTCTTTCAGCCGGCGCTTCCCCGTGGGGCGGAAGGCAGGGCGATCGGGGCCAGTCGCCTCATACGTCGCCGTGGGAGGGGCGGGCTCGCCGCCAGACCACACGCCCGCTCTCCCGGCTTGCGGAAGCACGGGCGAGCAGGGTCCTGAGTGCCGCCTCGCGACGCCGGCGGCAGTATCGGCAGCGTTCGATTGGAGTATCGCGTTCACATCGATGCAGGTGTCTCGCTGGCGCTGAGCCGCCACCTCGTATTCGCCGAGGCTGTCGGACAAACCTAGGCCGTTGTACGGATGTGACAGCCGCCATTTTCGTCGACCTCGTGAGAGCCGCTCAGCCGGCCAGAGCGGCTCCTCCGCGACCGAAATGATTCGGTCGAGGATGGCGACCTTGTCACCAACGCACAAGAAGTCGACACCCGCCATGGTTTGCCCGACAGCCTCCGCCAAACGCAGGTCCGACCGCGCCCGAGTCTGCGTACGCAAATGCGTAGTCCGCGCCGCGGCGCCTGAGCCCTGCTCTCGGCGACAAGCGCGCCGGCGGGGCCGCCCCACCCACGCACGATCGCATTCGTCAGCCAGCCGGGCCCGAGCCGACGAGCCCTATGGCGACGAAGGGCTCGGGCGATCAGTCGACTGGGTCGCCGGCTTGGCGCCGCAGCTGTTCGGTGGCGAGATATCTCGTGCTTCGTGTGCGCCCTTCTTGCGCGACGAGGCCCGCGTCGAGAAGCCGCCTGAGGTCCTGGCTGGCGGTCGCTAGCGAGATATCAGCCTCGGCGGCGTAGGCGGCGCGTTCGACGCCGTCAAACAGGCTGTGTTCGAGCGCAATTACGAGCCGGTCCGGCCACCGGCGCGACTCGACGAGCCGCTCGAGCGCTGCCCAGCGTGTAGCTGCGCCAGCGATCAACCCGAGCCGTTGCTTGGCCTGCTCGATGTGCGCCGTGACGCAAAACCCTACCCATAAAGACGCGTCGCGCTCGGGTTGATAGCTGCCGCCCTGGACTTGCTGAAGTGCCGTGTAGTAGTCAGCCGTGTGGTGTCCTAGGTATTCCTCGATCGAGCTGAACTCGGGCGCCAAGAGGCCTTCGCGCGCCAGGACCAACGACTGCACGATTCTTGCGATCCGGCCGTTACCGTCACGACACGGGTGTATCGACACCACATGTAGATGAGCCATCGCGGCGCGGACCGCAACGTGCGCATCGAGGTCATCGTTCTGAAGCCAGTCGACGGTCTCGGTCATGAGCGCCGGCACCGATCCGGCTGTCGGCCCCTCGTACGCGGGAGGGCCGCCGCCGGGGCTGGTGACAAAGATTGGCCCGGTGCGCCACAGACCGGGGAGCTTGTCGCGCTGGAACAAGCAGGCATCGAAGTGAAGGTCAAGGATCACGCGGTCAAGCCAGCGGAAGTGGGGGTCTATCGCCATCACTCCGACGTGGTCCATCGCACGCGCGTATGAGGCGACTGCCAGCCGGTTCTCGTCGTCTGGCCCGGGTCGCTCCTCGCCGGCGACCAGCGCTGGCGCCTCGCCAGGCGCAACGACGAATCCCTCGATAGACACCGAACTCTCGACCGAGCTGGCGCGGACCTGACGACGGAGCTGGCCGAGCCACGGTCCAGATACTGACGTGGCGTCACCGAGCTCAGCGCGAAGCTCGTCGAGCTGGCGAAGCTGAGCTTTGAGCGGTTCAGAGATGGGAGGAGTTGCGTACAACATAACTTAGAGACTAGACGAATAGACGAATATTCGTCAAGTCGTGTAAACGGTTAGCCGTCCAGTACTGCCTTGTAGGCCGCATCGCGGTCTTGCCGACTAACGACCACTTTCGCGGTCTCGACATCGAGATTTGTGCGAACGCTTCGGCGACGAAGCGCGCGCCGGTGGGGTGGCGTCGGCGAAAGCGTGTCGACGTACGGTGACATGTCTGTTGTGTCGACGTACGTCGACATGCTAAAGTTGCCTACGTACGTCGACATCATCATCCTGTCGCCGTACGCTTACAGAGAGCACTTCTCCGCTCGCGGACCAACATGCCCACGCCCATCACCTCCATACGCGATGTCGCCGCGGCCGTTCGTGGCCGTCGTCTGGGCCTAGGTCTCAGCCAAGCAGATGTGGCCAGACGGGCCCGCGTCTCGCGTCAGTGGATCAGCGAGATCGAGTCCGGCAAGCCGACCGCTGAGCTGCAGCTCGTCATCCGACTCCTCGACGCTCTGGGACTGTGCCTCAGCCTTGACGAGCGCGATGCCCACGCCCGAGAGTCACAACCGGCTGCGCCGGCAGGCGTCGATCTCGACGCGCTGCTTGACGAGTACCGCGAGCCGTGAGCGACTCGCTGCTGGTGATCCTCGACGACGTCGTCGCCGGAACGTTGACGCGGCTGTCCGGGGGCCGGCTGCGGTTCGACTACGAGGCGGCGTATCAGCAGCAGCGAGGGCACACTCCGCTGTCGCTCTCGATGCCGGTCCAGGTGACCTCGCACGCCCACCAGGTGATTAGCCCGTGGCTGTGGGGCCTGCTCCCTGACAATGAGGCCGTGTTGCGCCGGTGGGCACGGGGCTTTCACGTGTCGCCGTCCTCAGCGTTCTCACTGCTGGCAACCCCAATCGGCGAGGACTGCGCCGGTGCGGTCCGGTTTGCCCCGCCTGACAGGCTCGAGCGGATGCTCGGCCGGGCCGGCGAGGTAACGTGGCTCAGCGAGGCCGAGGTCGCCCAACGGCTGCGCGAGCTGCGCGAGGACTCGACGGCGTGGCTGGGCCGATCGTTCACCGGACAGTTCAGCCTGGCCGGTGCGCAGGCCAAGACGGCGCTGCTCCTCGACGGAAACCGCTGGGGTGTCCCGTCGGGCTCGATCCCGACGACTCACATCCTCAAGCCCGCCGTAGCCGGCTTCGATGACCACGACCTCAACGAGCATCTGTGCCTGGATGCGGCGCGGCGGGCCGGCCTGATCGCAGCGCGCAGCACGATCGCGCAGTTCGCCGACGAGACCGCGGTCGTGGTCGCCCGCTATGACCGCCGTTGGGGTGCTGACGGGATAATCGCCCGCGTCCACCAGGAGGACCTGAGCCAAGCGCTTGGGGTGGCTCCGAGTCACAAGTACCAGAACGAGGGGGGTCCCACAGCGGCTCAGATCGTCCGGCTACTCCGCAATGCGATGCCACCGCGGGTCGGGGAGGATGCCATTCGCCGATTCGCCGACGCGCTGATCTGGAACTGGCTGATCGGCGGCACCGACGCGCACGCGAAGAACTACTCGGTCCTGCTCGCCGGAGACCAGGCGCGGCTTGCGCCGCTTTACGACATTGCATCCGCGCTCCCATACGGCACGCATGAGCGGAAGCTGAGGCTGGCCATGAAGATCGGGTCAAGCTATGAGGTCTACCCCCAACGCAACCGGTGGCCCGACGCCGCCCGCGACCTCGGGCTCGACGCCGAGGCGCTAGTCGACCGCGCGCGGCAGCTGGCGCGGATCGCCCCCGAGGCACTCGCCGACGCCGTGAGTGCTCGCGCGGTCACAGCGCTGGACCGAGACTTGCCGCGCAGACTGCTGGACCTCGTGACCGATCGTGCCGGACGCTGCCTCAAAGTGCTTGCCATGCTCCCCACAAGTGGCTGACCAGCCGAATCGCAAGGTGCGGTGGGGCGCTCCCTTCGCCGTGCGGTGACGACGGTGACGGCGGTCGTCGTGATGACGACGGTGACGATGGTGACGGCGGTGGTCGTGGTGACGATGACGGCGGAGGCCGTGGAGCGACGCCGTCGCGACGCCGCGTTCACCGATCACGTGCGACAGATCATCGAGCAGGACCGCGAGTTGCTCGAGCGGCTCGCAAAGTGACCGTCGCGCACACCGATCTCGTGGTCGCGCCACGGCCCTCGTAGTCGTTCGAACCGCGCCATCAGACGGTGATGGTGCTCCCGATGCTCCGCTCCGCGGGTTGGCGAGGGCTCTCCCTGCCACGACTTCGGCGGAGCACTGCGCGTGACCGGCGGGCAGTCAATGGAGCCGCGTCAGCGGCCGCCGAAGGCGGGGCCGAAGGCCCGACCTTGACGGCGCGGCGGCACGCGCGACAATCGCGCCGACTTCGTGACAGGGCGCCCCTGCGGGTGACGCGGCGCTGGCCACCGCTGGGTCAGGTGGACCGTCGTGGCCAGCGGCGCGGCGCGTCTCCGGACGAGGCGGTAGGAGTCTCCGATGGCTGTGATGGCGCGCGGGGCGATGGCGGATCCGATTCAAGAAGCTGGTCGGATTCGGGCGAGGGCTCGAGCCCGGTGTCGGCAAGGTAGGCGTGGAGCTGCTCGCGGCTGGTGAGCGGGGTCGCCTCGAGCCAGCGTGCGTCGAAGTCCTTGGCGAGGCGATCGAACAGCCCGTCGTCGGCCTGACGGTGGAGATGAATGACCGGTGGCGACGTGCCGGCGGAGCCGATGCGTGTAAGCACAAGCAGCATCTCGTCGTCGACACGGAAGAAGATGTGGTCCTCGCCTGCAGGCGAGGCGCGAACCTCGATCGCGTCGATGCCGAGCAACGGTTCGACCCGTTCGTCTGGGTCCTCGATGATGAGACGGACCCGGCATCCGTTGGGCGCTCTGGTGCGGAACAGCTCCAAGAGGCCAGAATCGGATCCGAGGTAGGGGATGACGATCTCGATCCGCTCGGCCGCTGCGCGCAGGAGCTCGTCGACATTCGGTGCGGCGAGGTCGGTGGCATGCGCATACCCCACGATCGCGTCGCCGGTCGTGTGGGTCGCCGGCTCGCCCGCTCCGGTCGTGGCCGGAGCAGGCACGTCGTCGGGCCAGAGCGCGTGCTCGGTCGTGTCGAGCGCGTTCGCGACCCGGGTGCGGCTCCGCGGGTAAGGGGTGCGACCCGCGAGCCAGCGCCGCACGGTCTTGACGTCGACCTGGACGGTGTCGGCAAACTCCTCAAGCGACAGGCCGGCGCGGGTAATTGCGGTCCGCAGCTGCTCGTTCTCCAAGACCGTCTCACCCTTCCCAAAAGTCGCCGGTTTCCAGCGGTTCCAGTGTAGATGTCCGAAGACGTCCCCGGACCTCCCAGGACGTCCTTGAGGACGTCCCGAGATGTCCTTGCGCCGTCCCAGGTGAGCCTGCATGGTGATGACCGTGCTCACCGCGACTCCGCAGATGACCGTCTCAAGCCACCCGCCTGGTCGCGTGGCGCTGACCCGGGATGAGGTGATGACCGCCTCCGAGGTGGCCGAGCTTCTGCACCTTCCGGTGTCGACCGTCTACTACCTGGCGCGCCGCGGGGAGCTGCCGGCGAGTCGGCTTGGGCGGACGTGGCGGTTTCTGCGGCCGCGGATCGAGCGGCTGCTCGAGGCGTAGCCGCCAATAAGGATGCTGGGATGAGTCGAGTGGACAGGCCGGACGGGTGGGGACCGTCGCATCAGACCGACCCGCGCCGGCGGTGGATCGCGAAGCCGCCGGTGCAGGTCGCCGCGCTTAGGGAGCGGGCATAAATTACGCGCAGGATTCTGGGTGGGTCGGTAGAACAACGGGTGCGTGCGTGATGTTGAGGCTCAGATCGCGGAGCGTTTCCGGTTGTTGGGGCCGGAGTTGAACGAGCG
>JAABUY010003463.1_pt1 | contig 17417 bp, 14 predicted proteins | sample 5560271 | NCBI WGS metagenome assembly JAABUY01 (sample SAMN10711886, study PRJNA513374) | rock metagenome | isolation source: Antarctica rocks | place: Antarctica: Victoria Land, University Valley
CCACCAAACCCCGGACAACCGCACGCCACATGCCCTCACCGTGACAATCCCGGCAAAATCAGCTCACCCTCCCAGCGAATCGGTGACTTCAGGCTAAGGCTTGCTGTCGAGCCGCCGGCCTCGTCGGAGTCGGCTGGGGGCTCTCCAAGCTCAGGCACGGAGCCAGGCTAGAGACGGTGCTCTCCGCGTGGCGGGAGAGACCCGATGGGAAGGGCGGGGTCGGCAACATCACTCGCCTGGCCAGCGAGGTCAAGGAGGGCGATCTGATGTGGACCCGTGACAGCCTCGGCCAGTACTGGCTCGGTCAGATAACGGGTTCGTGGCGCTACGACAAGTCACCGGAATCCGTGCGCTTGGACCTCTACAACGTCCGTCCGTGCCGCTGGCTTGAAAAGCCGTTCCGCGACTACGATGTGCCAGGGGCGGTGGTCACGAGCTTCATAGGAGCCACTCAAGCGCTGCGACGGATCGGGGACCACCCTGCGGCGATTCGAGTGATTGAAATGCTTTGGGCTCGGGAGTCGGATCCTACTGCGGTCATCCCGCCTGTGGCCCCGGAGCAGGCGATGGTCGATCTGTTCGAACCGGAGGATGTCGAGGACCTCGTGTTGCTGTGGCTCCAGCAGCAAGGATGGCTGCTGATCCCATCCAGCCGGAAGCACGACACTCCGATGTACGAGGCCGCGCTCAGGCATCCCACGGGTGAGCTGGCTGTGGTTTCGGTCAAGAGCGGTCACAGCAATCCCGTCCCGATCCCCGAGCTAGCGGAGGCCGCAGGCGCGGCCCGCGCGTACGCCTACTCGACGCACGACAAGTACACCGCGCCGCCGGGAGACTATGACGTGACCGCGATCGAGCACGACGAGCTGATCGCGTTCATGAGCGAACACTCGGAGCTGCTTCCTCCGCGGGTCGCTCGCTGGCTTACGCCGTAGGCAGGCGTCCAGTCCGGCCCCCGCACGCTCGAAGCGGACGCTAAGCCTGCAAGAGCAGGAGAAGGGCCTCATCCATGAAATCGAGGCCGTCCCCGAGGATCACGTTCTCCACGCGGATGAGGTCGCGTGGGCGACGGCACTCGCGGAGCGATGGGCGGTCGAGGCGCCAGCCCTCGAGGTAGCTGACATCTGGATGGAGGAGCCCAAGCCTGTCCAGGTCGATGTCTCCGGGGACCATTACAGGCGGTTCATCCGCGACCCGTCACAGCCCGCATACGTACCCGGCCATCGGACCATCGTCCACATCCCGTTCTCCGGCGAGAAGCACGTGTTCCAATTGCGCCCGAGCTCCTACACGCTGAACCCGCCGCACGCGAACGTCTCGGATGGCGAACTCCGGTTCGTCATCGAGTACCCGGACGACCGGCCCGCGGACATCAAGGCCGAAACCGACGAGCTCCTCAAGAAGGTTGAGCAACACCTCGGAGCCGCTCGCAAGGACATCGAGTACTGGAACAGCGGTCTGCTGAACGCGGCTCAAATGGCCGCCAGCACACTCTCTCGATGGAGCAGAGCCCGCATACGTATGCAGGGATGGGAGAGGAACACGCCGCCGGCGGGTAGCGCCATCAACGGTGCGAAATCCAACGCTTAGTGCTGATTGTCGGAAGTTCTGTCTGGTCATGCGGCGAGCGAGGTCGACTCGGCCTGGTAGACGCTGAGGTGGGCGAGCCAGGCGTTGAGCTTGTCGCCGGTGAAGTTCCACGCGAACGGTTCGGCGATCTGGTTGTAGAGCCGCTGGAGGTGTGCGGTGCTTCTGGATACGCTCCACGGCGGATAGACCGCGAGCCCCCTGGCCGGCGCGCTACGCGCTGAGCGCCGATCCCTCCTGATCCGCTGGCTCCGCCGGCACCGAGTCGAGCGCGACGTATACCTCGTCGCCGCTTAGGCTCACCCGATGGGCCTGGACCGCTGCGCAGTCGCTGTTCAGCGCCGCGCCCGACGCCAGGTCGAAGCTCCGTTCGTGCAGCGGGCAGATCACCGAGCGCTCGGCGACGATCCCGTCCGCGAGTGGGCCGCCCATGTGCGGGCACGTGTTGTCGAGCGCGTACCAGCCGCCGCGGGTCCTGAACAGGGCGATCCGGCGTCCCGCGATCGTGACCGCCCGGCCCTCCCCCATCGGCACGTCCTGCACACCGCACACCTTGGTCATCTTCGAGCGTCCCGCGAGGGCTCGACGCTGGTCACAGCCGCCCATCCTCGGGCGGTCCAACCGCCGCCAGCTCGCGAAGGTCGAGCTCTTCCGGCTCGCCAAGCTCCCCGAGGTCGGTGAACTGCCGCTCGTGATAGGGCTCGTCGCGCTCGAGCCACGGATCGGCCGCCGCCGCCGCCTTCGCCACCCGGAAGCGCTCCATCAGCTCGGCGCTGCGGTTGGGGTCGAGCAGCACCTCGCGCACGCGCTCGGCTCCGACCCGCGGGATGAAGTCGTAGGTCCGCTCCTTGTACTCGGCGTTCTCGCGGTAGTACTGCAGGAACGTGGTCGCGAGCCTCAGCGCCTCGTCGGAGGTCTTCACCGTCGCGAGGACGTCCGCCTCCCGCACGGTGCCGCCCGCGGCACCGCCGGCCCGCACCTGCCAGCCGCCCTCGACGGCCACGCAGCCGATGTCCTTGACCGTCGCCTCGGCGCAGTTGCGCGGGCAGCCCGAGACCCCGGACTTGACCTTGTGCGGCGTGTGCAGCCCTTCCCACGCGCGCTCCATCTCGATCCCCAGTCGGATCGAGTCTCCGATTCCCTAGCGGCAGAAGTCGGTGCCCACGCACGTTTTCACAGTCCGGATCGCCTTTGAGTACGCGTGGCCCGAGGGCATCCCGAGCTCGCGCCAGATCTCGGGCAGATCCTGCTTCTGAACGCCGAGCAGATCGATCCGCTGGCCGCCGGTGATCTTCACCATCGGGATCTCGTAGCGCTCGGCCACGTCCGCGATCCGCCGCAGCTCCTCGGGCGTCACGACCCCGCCGCGGATCCGCGGCACGACGGAGAACTTCCCGTCGCGCTGGATGTTCGCGTGCACGCGGTCGTTGATGAAGCGTGCGTCGCGCTCCTCGCGGTGGCGGTTGGCGTTGACCTCCGAGACGAGGTAGGCGAGCGCCGGCTTGCACACCCCGCACTCGCGTCCGGTGCCGCACGCCCCCGCCACCGCGCTGACCGACTCGTGCCCGTCGCGGCGGATTTCGGCCGCGAGCTGCTCGCGGGTCTGCTTTCGGCACGGGCACAGGTAGGCCGGCTCGTCGCTGAGACCGCCCCTCGCCGCGGCGACGATCTCGACCACGAGGCTCTTGCACGAGCCGCAGCCGGTGCCCGCTCGCGTGCGGGCCATCACCTCGCGCGGGGTCGCACAGCCTTCGCCCACGGCCTCCAGCAGCGACCCCTTGCAGACTCCGTTGCAGTTGCACACCTGAGCTTCGTCGGGCAGATCCTCGGCGCCGAGGTCCGCCGCCGCCGCGAGGCTCGCGAGCGGATCGTCCATCGCCTCCGCCGCCTTGACCGCGGCAAGCAGCGCCTCGGAGCCGCGAACGTCGCCGAGCAGCACCGCGCCGGCGGCCTTGCCGTCGCGGACGACGAGCTTGCGGTAGACGCCCGCGCCCGAGTCCTGCGACAGCGCCGCCGCGTCCCCCTCGGCCGCGCCGATCGAGACGAGGTCGATCCCCGCCACCTTCAGCTTGGCGCTCGGAACCGAGCCGCCATAGGCGGCCTCGCGCCGGAGCAGCGTGTCGGCGGCGACGCGGGCCTGTTCGATGATCGGCCCGACCAGCCCGTACACGATCCCGCGGTGCTCGGCGCACTCGCCGAGCGCGACGACGCCGGCCAGCGAGGTGCGCATCGCGTCGTCGACGATCGCGCCCCGTCCGCACTGCACCTCCAGCGTCCGCGCCAGCGTTGTCTCGGGACGGATCCCGATCGACACCACGACTAGATCGGCCTCGATCTCGTCGTGAGCCTTGAACCGCAGTCGCTTGACCCCCTGCTCGTCGCCCACCAGCGCCTCGGTCGAGTGCTCGAGCAGGATCTCGATCCCCAGCGCCCGCACGGCGGGCTGCAGCAGCGCGGCCGCGCCGGCGTCGAGCTGGCGCTCCATCAGGCGGTCCATCAAGTGCACGACCGTCGTCGAGCATCCCTGCGAGCACACGCCGCGAGCCGCCTCCAGCCCGAGCAGCCCGCCGCCGATCACGACGGCGTGGCGAGCGCGCTTGGCGGCGGCGCGGATCGCGGCGCAGTCCTCCGGGCCGCGGAACGGGTGCACTCCGAGCAGCTCGATCCCCGGCAGCGGCGGCATCAGCGGCTGCGAGCCTGTGGCCAGCGCGAGCTGCTCGAATCCGATCGCGGGACCCTCGGTGCAGGCGAGGGCCCGGGTGCCATTCGAGCCCTCGGCGAGTCCCGAGACGCGGCGACCGAGCTCGACCCGCACGTTGTGGTCCTCGAACCACTCGTGCGGGCGCAGCGCAAGCGAGTCGGGGTCCTGCCCCGAGACGAGGATCTCCGAGAGCCGAACGCGATCGTAGGGGAGCCGCGGCTCGCCGCAGACGAGCGTGATCGGCACGTGGTCGTCGCGCTCTCGCAGCGCCTCGCACAGCGCCTGGCCGGCGATCCCGCCGCCGACGACGACAATCCCACCGGAGTGACTCATGCCGGGATCTTGACCGGCGCGGGTTTCCCGCCAGTTCCGCTCGTGTTTCGGTCCGGTGAACTGGGCGTCGCCTCGTGCGCGGTTCCCTCGACGCCCGGCTCCTGCTCCTCGGGCTCCCGCTCGGCGCCCGTCCGCTCCTCGGGCTCCCGCTCGGGCGGGCCCCCCTCGCCCGCCGCGTGCTCGGCCAGGATCGCCTCCACGTCGCACGCGCAGCTCCCGCAGCCCGTGGACGCCCGGGTCGCGCGTCCCACCGCCGCCAGCGTGGTCAGCCCACCGTCGCGGATCGCCGACTCGATCGTCCTGCGCGTCACCGAATTGCACGCGCACACGAGGGTGCCGGGATCGCTCTGCACTGCCGCGGAGGTCCCGCCGCCAACCTCCAGCAGCTCGCCGGGAAGCGCCGCGCCCGTGCGCAGGAACTCCGACAGGCGGCGGGCCTGCGCGGTGTCGCCCACCAGCAGCGCGCCGGCCAGACGATCGCCCTCGAGCACGAGCTTGCGGTGCACGCCCCGGCGCGAATCGGAGAAGACGAGCTCGTCCTGGCCGCCGGACGCGCTCGGGACGCCGCCGGCGAACAGCCCCACACCCGCAACTTTCAGGGTGGTCGCGGGGACCATGCCATGAAACCCGGCCGGATCCCCGGCGATGGTGGCGCCCGCCACCCGCGCCTGCTCGGCGATCGGCGCCCACAGCCCCTCGACCACTCCCCGATGCTCCGCGCACTCCCCGACCGCGAACACGCCGGGCGCACCCGCCCGCATGGCGTCGTCGACCAAGATCCCGCGCTCCACGGGAATCCCCGCCTCGCGGGCGAGCCGCGTCTCCGCGCGCACCCCGGCGGCCACCACGACGATCCCGGCGTTCAGCCGCTCGCCGTCGTCGAGCGTCACTGCGGAGGGCTCAATCGCGCGCACCGAGCGACCCAGTCGAATTTCGAGCCCCAGCTCCCCGAGCGCCCGCGCGAGCATGTTCGCGGCCGCCGGATCGAGCTGCTGCGCCATCACCCTGTCCGCCAGCTCGACGATCGTCGTTGGGATTCCCCTGGCGATCAGCCCGCAGGCCGCCTCCAGGCCGAGCAGCCCACCGCCGATCACTACGGCGGAGCGGCCGGCGAGCGCGCCGGCGGCGATCTCGGCGCAGTCATGCTGGGTCCGGAAGCAGTGGACGTGGGGTTGCTGCACGCCGTCGATCGGCGGCACGAACGGGCGCGAGCCGGTCGCGAGCACGAGCGTGTCGTAGGGGTGGCGGCCACCGTCGGCGTCGATCACGACGCGTTCGCCGAGCTCGAGCACAGCGGCCCGCAGGCCGCTGTGCAGATCCACCCCGCGCGCCGCGTACCACCCCTCCGGGCGCAGCTCGAGCTCGCCCAGGCCGCACGTGCGCGCCAGCAGCTTCGAGAGCAGCATCCGGTTGTAGACCACGCCCGGCTCCTCGCCGAGCATCGTGATCCGCCACGGCTCGGCCCCCCGGCCGGCCTCCCCGCTCTCCCGCCGGAGCACCTCCTCGACGACCGTAAGCCCCGCCATGCCGGTCCCCACCACGACCAGCCGACGCGCAGAGGCGTCGGCCCGGCGGCCGTTGCCGTTGCGCGCGGGCGCGCGGATCGGCGCGACCCGGACCGCGGCCGCCTTTAGCTCGGGCTGAAGCGATGTGGGGTCGGTGGCTCCGTGGGTGAGCGCGTTGACCGCCCCGGCGCCGGCGGGGGCGTGCAGCGCCCCCCAGTGCATCGGCGCGAACGCGACCCCCTCGGGCATCGCCTCGCTGATCGCCACCAGCAGGATCGCCGAGCCGCGAGCCGAGCTCACGCGCGCGTGCTCGCCCGCCGCGACGCCGGCTACCAGGGCGTCGTCGGGGTTCAGCTCGATCACCGGCTCGCTCGCGGCCGCGCTCAGCCGGGGCGACTTGCCCGTGCGCGTCAGCGTGTGCCAGTGCTCGGCCACGCGACCGGTCGTGAGCATCAGCGGGTGCTCAGGACTGACCGGCTCGGCGACGTCGCAGTGCGGAGCCGCGGCGAAGCGCGCTCTGCCGTCCGGCGTCGGGAAGCGCCGCGCCTCGTACAGCCGCTCGGTGCCGCGGTGGCCCTAGGCCTCGCCGCGACACGCGGGGGCGCGGTTCTGCTCGTCGCCCGGTCCGGCGGGCACCGGCCACTGCACCCCGCCCTCCCGCGCGAGCCGCGCGTGGCTGAGACCGGTCATGTCGCACAGGCGCCCGGCGGTGCAGGCGGCGAACTCGTCGAACACCTCGGCCGCGCTGGACCACGCGAAGTGGCTCTGGTGCCCGAGCGCTGCCGCGAGCCCCGCGAAGATCCGCCAGTCCGCCAGCGCGTCGCCGGGGGGGGCCAGGGCGGGGCGCATGAGGCCCACCCGCCGCTCGGAGTTGGTCATCGTGCCGCTCTTCTCGGGCCAGGCCGCGGCGGGGAGGACCGCGTGGGCGAAGGCCGAGGTCTCGGTCGGGTGATAGGCGTCCTGCACCACCACCAGCTCAGCGCGCTCCAGCGCGGCGCGCGCCCGCGCGGCGTCGGGCAGGGACACGACGGGATTGGTGGCCACGATCCAGACCGCCTTGACCCGCCCCTCGGCGAGCGCGTCGAACAGCTCCACTGCCGGCAGCCCGGGGTCCGGCGACAGCGGCGGGCAGCCCCACAAGCGCTCGATCTCGGCGCGATCCGGCGCGCTTTCGACCTTCCGGTATCCGGGCAACAGGTGCGCGAGCCCACCGGTCTCCCGGCCGCCCATCGCGTTCGGCTGGCCCGTCAGCGACAGCGGCCCGGCGCCGGGACGCCCGATCTGACCCGTGGCCAGGCAGAGGTTGATCAGGGCCCGGTTCTTGAGCGTCCCGACGGTCGACTGGTTGGCGCCCATCGACCACAGCGTCATCGCGCGGGGCGCCCGCCCGAAGCGCAGCGCCGCGGTCACGATGTCAGCGGCGGGAACCCCGCACACCTCGGCCGCGCGCTCGGGCGGCCAGTCGGCCGCGACGGCCGCGGCCTGCTCGAACCCGGTGGTGTGGGAGGCGATGAAGCGCTCGTCGCAGAGGCCCTCCCGCACGATCACGTGCAGCAGCGCGCTCAGCAGCGCGAGGTCGGTACCGGGGCGCACCGGCAGGTGCAGATCCGACTGCTGCGCGGTCTGCGTCGGGCGGGGATCGGCGCAGATCACGAACGCCCCCTCCTGCCGGCGGTCGCGAATCCGCGACCAGACGATCGGATGGCACGCGGCCGCGTTGGAACCCAGCAACAGAAAGCAGTCGGCGAGGGCGAGATCGGCGTAGCCGGGCGGCGGCCCGTCCGAGCCGAACGCGCCCTGGTAGCCCGCGACCGCCGAGGACATGCACAGCCGCGAGTTGGAGTCCACGTTGTTGGTCCCGATGAAGCCCTTGACGAGCTTGTTGACCGCGTAGTAGTCCTCGGTCAGCAGCTGGCCCGAGATGTAGAACGCGACCGCGTCCGGGCCGTGGCGTTCGACGATCTGCTCCAGGCGCCCGGCGAGGGTGGCGAGCGTCGCCTGCCACGTGCTCTCGTGGAAGGGGAGGTCGCGCTGGGCGCGAAGCAGCGGCACCGTCGCCCGGTCCTTGGAGTGCACGGCCGCGGGCAGCTCGAGCGGCTTGCGGCAAGTCCGTCCCCGGTTGACCGGGTAGGTCGGGTCGCCCGCCACCTCGACGAGGCGGTCGCCCTCTGTGCGCGCCAGCAGCCCGCAGCCGACGCCGCAGTACGGGCACACTGTTCGCGTCTCGCCGCGGGCACGGGTCGGTGTCCCGCCGTGAGCGGGCATGCGTTTCTCGCCGTGAGCGCCGATGGCCACCCGCCGATCGTGGAGCGCCGTCGTTTCGCCACCGTCTCGCGTCTGTGAACGGTGGATGAACTGGGATGGGGGGCCGTCCTGTTGCTTTACCCGATATCCATATAGCAATGAGCAAGCTGTCCTCCAAGCATCAGGTGACAATCCCGGTTCGTGCTACGCGAAGCAGGCCTGACTGCCGGTGACAAAGTCGTAATCCGTGCCTCGGCGCCGGGACGTATCGAGCTCGAGCGCGCCGATGACCTGGTCGATCGCTACGCCGGCTGCCTGCCCGCGGGCACCTACCCGCCTGGCCAACCCGCCGGCCCTACCGGCTTTACGGGCCGATTACCGCTTGCAGCGTCGCGAGTGCGGCTCCGTCGCGGATCGAGCCGTCTGCGGGGTCGAGGCCGTCGCGGGCGTCGCGGACGAGCCCGGCAGCGTACAGGCGCAGCGCCGCGCTGAGGACCACGGCGTCGCGCTCGGGGCCGTGGTGAGAGCCGTCGAGGATCCCCTCGGTGAGGCGCGCCGCAGCGATCTCGCCGCCCGCCGCGGACGCGATCTCACCGCGCGCCGCAGCGGCGATCTCACGGCCCGGCGCGGCGGCGCCTCGTCCAGGCCGTCCGGGCAGCTCGAGCTGCCCGTCGAGCTCGTAGGCGACCGGCCGGCCGGGGCGTACGACGTCCGAGCCCTCGGTCCCGCGCACCGCGAGCGCCCGCTCCGCGCCGAGCAGCGCCAGCGCGCCGAGCAGCCGCCCCGCGTAGGCCGAGTGCGTGTAGCCGACCACGAACCGTCGCGCGCCGAAGTAATCGAGCAGCTTCTCGGCCGAGTGGACCGGCCCCCGGAGCCCCACCTCGTTGCGCAACCGCGTCAGCGCATTCCAGCCCTGCACCGCTCGGGACGTGTCGACGACGGTTACGCCCGCGCGCGCGAGCATCGCCTCGGACTGCGCGCGCGTCGGGGAGCGGGGGGCGCCGAGCGCCGCGAGCACGTCCCGAGCGCTGACCCCGTACTTCGGCCCCAGCCGCGGGCCGCAGTGCACGACGATGCCGGCGCCGCATGCGCCGGCCACGATCGCGGCGGCGAGCGAGAGATGGGGCGCCTGCAGCGACCCGTCGTAGGCGCCCGCACACGCCACGAGCGGGCGATCGGTCAGCGCGCTCATCGGCTCCGCCGCGTCGCGAAGCGCCTGCGCGTATCCCGCGAGCTCCTCCGGCGACTCCCCCTTGATTCGCGTCGCGATCAGGAACGCTCCGGCTTGGGCGCTCGTAGCCTCCGCGCGCAGCAGCGCGCCGAGGGCGTCGCAGGCCTCGTCGAACGACAGGTCGCGCGATCCGCGCGATCCCGTGCCGACCAGCTTGAGCGTCGCCCGGAAGCCCGGATAGGTGGCCTTGCGCGGCCGTGCCTGCGAAGCGGCACCGCCCGACGCGCCCGTCTCGTCGCCCGCCACGCCCGTCCCCTGGCTCGGCGCCGTGGCCGTTCCCGCCCTTGCTCCCGTACCGGCGATTTGCGCGCTCATCCGGACGACCTCAGCGCTCGAACCGGTAGCCGACGCCCCGGACCGTCTTGATTCGCGCGGCGTGCTCCTGGCCGAGCTTTGCCCGCAGGCGGCGGATATGGACGTCCACGGTCCGCGCGCCCCCGTAGTAGTCGTATCCCCACACCGCGCTCAGCAGCGCCTCGCGTGAGAACACGCGCCGGGGATGGGTGATCAGAAACTTCAGCAGCCCGTGCTCCATGTAGGTGAAGTCGACCGGGCGCTCGCCGATCGCCACCTGGTAGGTGGCGAGGTTCAGCACGAGCGTTCCCACCCGAATCACTTCCTCGGCCTGGGCGGCCCCGGCCCCTCCCTGGCCCGCCCCCGCGCGCTGGATTCGCGCTCCGAGCTCGAGCGCGGTGTAGGGACGCACGATCAGCTCGTCGGCGAGCGACACGTCCGGGCCGGCGCGGAGATGTTGCTCGTCGACCGCGAGCACGACGGGCACCTCGCACAGCCCTTCGTCCTCGCGCAGCTGCGCGCACATGCCGGCAGGCAGCGGCTCGCCGGGCGCAGCCACCACGATCACGACCCCGGGCAGCCGCTCAGCGCCGCCGTCGTGCGCGGTCGGACGCCCGGCGCCGTTGGTCGCCGCCCGCCGGGGGGTGAACCCGAGCGCCGCCACCGTGGCCGCCGTCTCACCGGCCAGCTCTTGATCGGGTCCGAGAATCCAGGCGTCGATCATCCGGTGTCACAGCAGACCGAGGTAGCGGCGGCGCTCGAACGCGCTCACCGTCTGTCGGAACTGCGACCATTCGCGGCGCTTGTTGCGCACGTACCACTCGCGCAACCGCGGGCCGAAGGTGTCGTGCACGAGCTCTGAGGACGCGAACAGGTCGGTCGCCTCACGCAGGTCCTCGGGCAGCAGGACCGGCGCTCGCGGCGGGTCCTCCTCCTCGGGGCCGAGCTCGTAGCCACGCTCGATCCCGCGCAGGCCGGCGGCGAGCACGATCGCGAACGTGAGGTAGGGGTTGCAGGCCGGGTCCGGCGAGCGCAGCTCGATCCGCGCCCCGGCCTCTCGGCCGGGGCGCCTGGAGGGGACCCGGACGAGGCCGCTTCGCCCGTGGCGCGTCCAGCCGACGTGCGCCGGCGCCTCGTAGCCGATCGCCAAACGGGTGTAGGAGTTGACCCACTGGTTGGTCACCGCGGCGATCTCCCGGCCGTGGGCGAGCACCCCGGCGAGGAACGCACGCCCGAGCTCGGACAGCGGCTCGCCGGGATCCGGGGAGTGGAAGACGTTGCCCTCCGCGCTGAACAGCGACATGTGCACGTGCATTCCCGACCCGGGCTGGTCCTCGAGCGGCTGGGGCATGAAGGTCGCGTGGCCGCCGAGCTCGCGCGCGGCCTGCTTGACGGTGACCCGGAACGTCGTCACTGCGTCGGCCATCGAGAGCGCGTCCATGTGCTGCAGGTCGATCTCGTGCTGGGACGGGCCGTCCTCGTGGTGGGAGCTCTTGACCGGGATCCCCATCTGCTCGAGGTAGTCGATCGTCAGCTTGCGGAAGTCGCTGCCGACGTCGAGCGTCGTCTGATCGAGGTAGGCGCCGTGGTCGAGCGGTCGCGGCGGCCCCTCGTCGCGCGGCTCGGCGAACACGAAGAACTCGACCTCGCACCCGACCAGGAACGTGAACCCAAGCTCGGCCGCCTGCCCGAGCACGCGGCGCAGCGCGTAACGGGAGTCGCCCGGGAACGGCTGCTCGTCGGGAAACCTGACATCGCAGAACATGCGCGCGACGGCTCCCTCCGGGCGCCACGGCAGGATCTGGAAGGTCGTCGGATCCGGGTGGGCGATCACGTCGCGCTCGGCCAGCCGCGCGGATCCCTCGAGCGAGGAGCCGTCGATCCCGACGCCGTCGTCGAGCGCGCCCTCGAGCTCTGACACCGGGATCGCGACGCTCTTGAGCAGGCCGAGCACGTCGACGAACCACATTCGCACGTAGCGCACCTCGCGCTGCTTGGCGATCCGCATCACGTAGTCGCGGTGGTCGATCCCAGGTTGGGCCATAGCCAACGGATCGTAGGAGCCGCCCGGGCGGCTCCCTATGTCCACGCGGCCGGAGATAGCGCCTGCCGGCGCGCCGCTTGTCGAACCGGTTCCTGCGGCCCTCCTGCGGCCCTCCTGCGGCCCTCCTGCAGGCCCGTTACTCCCTTCACGCCCAGACAGCGGCGCTTCGAGCCGGGCCGTCACGCGCTCGCAACATCGAAGTGACGCGATGGACATCTGGGCGCCGTAGCTTGCCGCGCCACAGGGCATTCACGTTCTCCCGGCCACGGCCGCACCGCAGCCCGGAGAGCCTCCCAAGCGAAGGAGCCGGCGAGACCCGATGAGCACCGTGACCCAACCGACAGAAGCCGCTTTGAGATCCGGGCGGGCGACCCGAGCCGGCCTCAGGGGCCGTTGGATCGACGAGTGGGATCCCGAGAACGAGCCGTTCTGGGAGCAGACGGGCAAGCGGATCGCGCGCAAGAACCTGATCTTCTCGATCCTCGCCGAGCACCTGGGATTCTGCATCTGGGTGCTGTGGACGATCGTCGTGATCAACCTCGCCAACGTCGGGATCAAGCTCTCGGTGCCCGAGCTGTTCTGGCTCACCGCGATCCCGAACCTGATCGGCTCGGGCTTGCGGATCCCCTACACGTTTGCGATCGCCCGCTTCGGCGGTCGCCTGTGGACGACGATCAGCGTGTCGCTGCTCCTGATCCCGGCGCTGCTGCTGGCGATCCTGGTCCCGAGCGGCTGGCTGCACCACCAGAGCCACGGCGACCAGCTGCTGATCCTGACGCTGTGCGCCGCGGTGGCCGGGGTCGGCGGCGGGCACTTCTCCTCTTCGATGGCCAACATCTCGTTCTTCTACCCCGAGCGCAGGAAGGGCCTCGCGCTCGGACTGAACGCCGCCGGCGGCAACCTCGGCGTCGCGGTCACCCAGCTGCTGGTGCCGCTGGCGATCATCGTCGGCATTCCGGCGGTGGCGGTCAAGCTCCCGATCCACCACGTGCACCTAGCCTACGCCGGGCTGATGTGGATTCCGTTTATCGTCGTCGTGGCGCTGTGCGCGTGGCTGTACATGGACAGCCTGAGCCAGGCCAAGACCGACACCGAGGCGTACGGGCTCGCGGTCCGCAACCCCCAGACCTGGATCATGTCGCTGCTCTACATCGGGACCTTCGGCTCGTTCATCGGCTACTCGTTCGCGCTCCCGCTGGTGATCAAGAACACGTTTCCGGAGTTCCTGGCCCAGCACGCGTTCATCGCCACCTACCTCGCCGGCCTGGGCTTCCTCGGGGCGCTCGTCGGGTCGCTCGCGCGGCCGATCGGGGGTTGGCTGTCGGACCGCACCGGCGGGGCGCGGGTGACGCTGGCGTCGTTCCTCGGCATGGCCGCCTTCACCGGGCTGGCGATCGCCGGGGTCGAGCACCGCAGCTTCACCGTCTTCTTCGGCGCCTTCCTGGCGATCTTCGCGCTGTCGGGAATCGGCAACGGATCGACCTACCGGATGATCCCGAGCATCTTCGCGGCGCTCGGCCGCGCGCACGCAGAAGCAAACGGGATCGACCCCGAGCACACCAAGCTCGACTTCAAGCGTCAGGCGGCCGCGGTGATCGGGATCGCGGGCTCGATCGGCGCGTTCGGCGGGTTCCTGATCCAGGTCGTGTTCCGTCAGTCGAGCCTGCACGTCGCCGCGCTCGTGAATGCGGCGAAGCTGCCCGCGGAGAAGGTCGCGGTCGCCCACGCCCACGCCGCCTGGTCGGTCGGGGCACTGTGGGTGTTTCTCGCCGCCTACGTCCTGGGCGCCGGGCTGACCTGGTGCTTCTACATGCGCACGCGCGTGGCGGTGGACCGGGTGCCGAGCCTCGCGTACGCGTCGGTATGAGGTCGCGGCGCAGCAGGCTGACCCGGGCCCTACCTTAGCCGAGCCGATCGCAGTGGACCGAGCGCAACCGCTCGCCCAGGCGAAGCAGGAGCGACGAGCATTTGCGCGCAGTCGCGCGCGTTCGTATGAGGATCCACCAACGAACACTCTGCCGCTCGACATCGTGGCGTGCCGTTGTTGCGACCGGGCGTCTCAATAAGGGTGTCCGGTGACGATTCGCATCGTCCGGGGCTATCCGTACGGCCATGCCCGTGGGGGCCTCGGCAGTGTTGCAGTGACGAGCTTCGGAGCATCGGCGTCCCACGCGTTCGATTGATGCTTGGGTCAAGGTCCATCCGCTCGCGCGCGGGGTCGGACTGCGCGACGAGCACCCGCTCTTCGTGCGGCTCGGTCGTCATGCTCATGAAGATCCGGTGGCGCTATCAGCCGAGGCGGTCTACCGGCTAGTCCGCCGACACGCTCTGGCGGCCGGGGTCCCTGACCGGCTGGCGCACCCGCATGCGTTGCGGGCGTACTGGGCGACGCATTGTCTGGAGGCGGGGGTGCCCATCCATGAGGTCTCGGCTCGGCTGGGGCATGTGGATCTGCGGACGACCGCGCGGTATGTCGCGCCGCGGGCTGAGCGGGTGGATGAGATCGCCGACGTGCTGGACCGCAGTCACCAGGCCGCCCGGCGGGCCGGGGGAGGGTAGGCCTGTTTGGATCCACACTGGTTGCGCTCTCTTGCAACATCGTTCTTTTAGACAAAGTTGCCTATAATAACGCTGTTGTCTTGTGCGACAATCGGGACGTTAGATGCAGGCTCTGGAATTTGAACGCGAGGCCGTCTACCGGCTGCCGGCAATCCTTGCCGAGCTCTTTGACGAGCCGGAGCCCGGCCGTGCCTTGATCTTCGAGCCGGTCGATCGTGGGGTTGACGTGGTGGTTGACGCGGGCGGCCGGCGCTGGGCGGTTCAGGCGAAGACCTCGAGCAGTCCCGGCACGGTGGCCACCGTGGCCGAATGGCTCGCGGCGCTCAACCTTGGTGACGCCGTTCCGGTGCTGGTGGTGCCGTATATGACACCGGCTGGGGCGAAGGCTGCTGCCGAGCGACACTTGAACTGGATCGACCTCTCTGGCAATGCGTGGCTGCGCGAGCGCGATCTTTATGTCTCGGTGCAGGGGCGCCCCAATCAGTTCGAGGCGCGCGGGCGGCCGGCGTCGCCATTTGCACCCAAGAGCTCGCGGGTCGCCCGGACGTTGCTGCTGGATACCGCGCGGTGGTGGCGGCAGAAGGATCTCTCCGAGCACACCGACCTCGATCCCGGCCGGGTGTCGCGCGTCGTGCGCCGTCTTGAGGACGAACAGCTCCTCGAGCGCCACGACTCGTGCCTGCGTCCGCGCGATCCCGACCTGTTGCTTGACGCCTGGGCCGATGACTATCGCTTCGACCGCCACGACATCATCACCGGCCATCTGTCCGGCAGTGGCGTGGAACTTGCCCGGGAACTGGACGCAAACCTCGACATCGCAGGTATCGATCATGCCTTCACCGGTTTGCCAGCCGCCTGGGCGCTCGATCCCTTCGCCCGCTTTCGCCTCGTCAGTGTCTATGTCACCGGCGATCCGCGCGTCGCCGCGGACGCCGTCGGACTTCGGCGCAACGAGCGCGGCGCCAACGTCCAGATCATCGGACCAGACGACCGGGGAGTCTTCGACGGCCAGCGCACCATCGAGGACCTGCCATGCGTCGCCCCAATGCAGGTCTATCTGGACCTGGGTCACCTGCCCGAACGTGCCGCCGAGGCCGCCGAGCACTTGCGCGCCGAAGGGGGGCTGTGGCATGCCAGCGCCTGACAAGCCTCGGCATCGCTCCGGCTACAGCGTCGAGGAGTTCGAGCAGGTCAAGTCCGCGTGTCTGACCGTCGCGGTCACGCTCGGCGCCTATCTCGATGACGTCTGCATCGTGGGCGGGCTCGTCCCCGCCCTGCTCATCGACACCACTCGCGACGCAGACACCGAGGACGATCCTCACCCCGGGACCAACGACCTCGATGTCGGCCTCGCCCTCGCGGTGCTCGACGACGAGCGCTACGCGGAGATCAGCGCTCGCCTGCGCGCCGAGGGCTTCACGCCCGACACCAATGCCGCCGGCAACCAGACAGTGCAGCGGTGGCGTCTCGGCGATCTCAAGGTCACCGTCGACTTCCTGATGCCCCCCGCCTCTGACCAAGACGAGCGGGTCCGGGTCCAGAACCTCGAAGCCGACTTCGGTGCCCTCATCACGCCCGGTCTGCAGCTGGCCTTCGACGAGCGCGTCGATGTCGAGCTCGACGGCCACACACTGCACGGCGAGCCTGTCCGCCGCACGATCCCCGTCTGCGGACCCGCTGCGTTCGTTGTGCTCAAGGCCCTGGCCTTCGGCGACCGCGCTGAGCCCAAGGACGCCTACGACCTGGTCTACGTCATCCGCCACACCCCGGGTCGCGGCCACGCGATCGCTCAGCGCCTTGCCGACCACGCCGACGCGCACCGCCCCATCGTCGTCCGGGCGCTCGACCTGCTCGCCCGTGACTTCGACGCGACAGACGAACTCGGGCCGACACGAGCAGCGCGCTTCACCATCGCTGAGCCCGCCCCGCCGGACGAGCTCGACAACGCCGCCGCCGACGCCCACGGTTACGTCGAGGACCTGCTCAACGCCAGGCGCGACCTTGGCCTGCTCTCTGGCTCTGACGACAACCGGGACGCGGGTTGACGACGATGAGTGCTCTGTCGCTGTCGCGTCTGGCTCCCGATCTTAGTGCCACCCTTGAGCGGTTCTCACCGCGGATCTATCTCCGCGACGAAGACGGACGTCGCACGTTCCGCGGCCCGCCCATCTCGCCGGCGCCCCAAGACGTCACGCTATTCGAGCTGCTGATGCTCGAGATCTTCCGGCACATCGTCGAAGATGCCTCCTATAAGCGCTGCGAGAACGAGAACTGCCGCAAGCTGTTCGTTCGTCAAGAAGGCGGCGCCGAGCACGGACAGTCGCGGAAGACCGGGGTGAAATACTGCAGCCGGCACTGCGCGAAGGCGACCTCCCAGCGGAACTCTCGCCGGCGTAAGGCAGCCGCCGGCGCTAGGTCCTCAGAGGCAGACAACGAGGGCAGGCCAAGCGACTGAGTCGTTCGCGACGTAATCTCAAAAGAGCAAGATTTGCAGGCAAGTCGTCATAACGTACATTATCGGGCGTGAACCCGGGGGGTCCTTGGGAAGCCCAAGCGGCATGACAGCCCTACCCGACAGCTCACTGCGATTAGTTGGGGTGGCCTTCGGCCGTACGCGGGTGGGTGAAATACCGGAACCTGGTAAAGCTACGGGCATCGGGTATTTCCCATCAGTAGACGCTACCTTGCCCCTGGTGACACGAACCCGAGCACTGGACCGATCCCGACGCCAGCTGGCTGACAACGCCCGCGCCCTGGAGCAAATCGCCACCGCGGCCCAAGGGGCCTCTCAGTAGTAACGGCGCGATTTTGTCCGGTTTACGTTAGTCAGTATGGACGCATGAGGCTGGTCCTCGCGCGTCGCATCTTTCGCGGGTTGACAATCGCGGTGTCAAGGGCCGCAAAGGCCAGAGCCGCATA